>Ga0316209_1002081_pt1 | contig 17323 bp, 25 predicted proteins | sample 6monopyrite_MG_FD_204945 | JGI IMG/M metagenome (GOLD analysis project Ga0316209, IMG submission 204945) | Microbial mat bacterial communities from mineral coupon in-situ incubated in ocean water Damariscotta River, Maine, United States -... | ecosystem: Environmental > Aquatic > Marine >...
GATATTAAGTCCGTCAGTGACTTCCCAAACCACTCCAATCCCATAGTTTTCACCTTCTTCTTCCGCCAAATTAATGTTCGAACCAGTTAAACTATTAACAGATTGAACAGTGATACCGCCATTAAAGGGGTCAGTTAAAGTAACAAAACCTCTAGTGGTGGCTCCAAATAATCGTTGCATATCAGGCGCTCTAAAGCTCTCTCCCCAACTACCTCGTACTAGTACGCTATCGGTTGGACGATATTCAAAAGATATTTGTGGGCTTGTTGCGCTACCAGTGTCTGAATCATCGTCATAGTCATCATAACGTGCAGCGACGGAAACACTAAAGTTGTCCATGATTGGCAATAGAAATTCCACTCCAATACCTGAATGGTCGCGTGAACCACCACCGGCCGATGCACCATCAAATCCTTGTCCAGCAATTGTTAACCCATCAGGTGTATCGCTATAGGATTCGCTAATGCTTTCGCCATGAACCGCGATGCCTACAGGACCACCACTTAATTCAAATGGAAGCTCACCAGAAACACTAAAATCAACACCTTTTAGCGATGATTGAGAATATCGAATGGAGTCGAAACGAGTTGCGTCTACTACACTTTGCGGGATCGGTTGAAAAAGATCTAATCCATTATCTACAGCTAAGTTCAAAGCTGAAAGAATAATGTTAGGACGTCGGTTTGTGATGTTCGAAGTTGAATACATGTAACCAACCTCCCAGTCGTATTCGCCGTCTGCAAATGTTCCAGATAAAGAAACTAATGCATTGCGTCCATTATCGTCAATATCACTTGTTCTTGGACCGTATTCAACGAGTCTTCTTACAAAGAAACCCGCTTGTTCATTACCGGTTCCCGTCGTTGGATTATTGGTTGCACCAGCAGGAACAAATGCGCCACCGTTTGGAACTAAAGTTCCAGTACCAGTAAATAATCCACCACCGTAGAAATTCGGTTCGAGTTGAGTGTTAACTTGATTTCGAGACATACCAAATCGTGCATTCAAAAATAAATCATCGCCAAATTCGTGAGTTACACGAGTAGCAAGGGACATGTTTTTTTGTGGCGCAATTAACTGTCTAAAGGCCGTTCTATCGAATCCACACCAAACTTCGTTTCCTGTGATAATTCCAACTGCTTGATTGGGTTGCCCAAGACCGCCAAGTGCGTCGCTTGGGGTGCCACAATTAGGATCTTGTATAGTGTCGAAGTTTGGAAAAGTGTAGAAAGTTGAACCACCAATTGAAAAGTTTCCGCGAGGGTTTGCGTTATCAGATCCTGCGTAATTACGATCGCTCGCGGACAATGGTTTCTGTTGATAATAATCAACAATAAAATCGACATGAGTTGAACCTGTGGTTAAACCGGCAAGAAAATTAACTCGGCTAGCTGAAGCTCCACCTTCATCAGTACCACTGGCTCTCATTTCTAAATTAGCGCCTTCAATATCGGTACGAGTGATTACGTTAATAACCCCAGCAATTGCATCAGAACCGTAAATTGCAGAAGCGCCTCCGGTTAGAATGTCGATACGCTCTATCATTGCAGTCGGGATTGCGCTTAGGTTAACGAAGTTAGTTGTTCCACTAATTCCTGTAGGATAAATTGGAAGTCGGCGTCCATCTATTAGTACTAAAGAGCGGCCAAATCCTAAACCTCTTAGGTTGACTGAAGAAGCTGCTGGTGTAAAACCAAAAGTGAAAGATTGGTCAAGAGTTCCACCTGCGTTTTGTGAAAGACCATCAATGACATCGGCGACTGTTGCGTAACCTTGTTTGTCCATGTCTTCACGAGAAATTGAAATAATAGGAGATGGACCTTCGGAGTGGACTCGTTTAATACGACTACCAGTGATGACGATTTTTTTGTCACTGTCTTCGCTATCTTCTGCCGCAAAAACGGCTGGCGTATTTAATAGCATAATACCGGCCGTTGCGAGCAACGCCGACTTTAGTGCTGAAGAAATAGGCGCTATTTTAAAACTCGAATTTTTCATAGTTTCACCCTGTACTTGTTAGTTAGTTAAAACAATGCGGAACGAAATTGTTCATGTTTTTATTGCATTATTCACAGTGCTATAAAAACAAAAAAAGGAACCGAGAGCAATTCAATAAGATTGATTTTAGATTGAAAAATAATTGAATTTGTTTAACTAATGAAACTAAATGTAAGCGCTATAAAAAGCACGTCTTTATATGGTTTAGAAAAATATTTTCGCGAGGAACTTGCTAAAACATAATTACATATTTAGTCAACATTTTTTCAATTATTTTTCAATTAAAATAAGTTGATAAAGTTGTTGGATTATTGTCTTATAGAGGTGTAGCAGCTTTGTGCTGTTACACCCTGGTTGTTAACCCTCATGATCTGCCAATCTGAGGGTTTTTTTTTGCTTGTGATAGAATGTGAGTGCTTAAATAAAAAATATTTATTCTCCCTTTTTAGCGGATCAAAATTATTTTTTCAAAAAAAAAGCCATCGCGAAGATGGCTTAAAGAATATCATTTATTTAATTGGGTAATAAACTAAAACTAGTTGGCAATCGATAAAAATTGTGTGGTAAAACTATCTTCACAGGATTCCATTTTATGACTCAATTGAACGGCTTGCATAAAAGTGTCATTACGTGTGATTTGTTGTTGGTCTTCTAATACATAACCCTTTTTTGGGATAGTAATAATTTTTGCACTGACCGCGTACTTCTTAAAAATTCTTCTGAGATGACAGATGGTATGGGTGACACCTTGTTCGCCAGTATAGTTATTTCCGTGCCAACAATATTCGATTAACGATTGTCTAGAAACCAATCGGTTTTGATTCTCAATCAAATGCACCAAAACTTGCCATAATTTACTGCGTAGTCTTACGTGACGACCTTCTACAATAATTGATTGCATTTGCATATCAAGTTGGTGTCCTGAAAGGCTCAATCCCGGCAATTGTTGAAGCAAGCTATTATATCCTGACATAATCTTTTATCCTCGCGATACGTACTATTCTACGAACTTATTCGTATTTAACTACGAATAAGTTCGTAGAGCAAGTGTTTTTCTGATTATTTGCGGATTATTTTAGTAAAATCTCTAGTTTGAGATAATTTTTAGGCTGTTGCTAGTCGGCTTGGAAGTCCCTATTTATAGCTGACTAGTCGAATAATAGACGTCATGCTTTGTTGCAACGGTCGTTTCGTGATTGGAAAATAGATATCCTTGTTTGGAAAGGGTGGCGATTGAAACGGGTATATTTTGCTGCTTTAGCATTTTTCTCAAATGACATATTGTGTGAGTGACTGCTTTTTGGCCGGTATATTGATTTCCAAACCAACACTGTTCGATCAGTTGTTCTCGGGTAACCAATTTGTTCTGATTATCAACTAAACAGCAAAGTACCGAGAAGAGTTTACCTCTAAGGCGAACAATTTTCTCGGGTGTTGCTAGAGTTTGAAACATTGGATCTAGAATGCATTCTGCAAATTCTCTCTTATCCGCTGGAAATTTTCTCATACTTTGCTGCATATCGTCGGTTTCCTTTGTTTTGAGTCCGGCATTTCGCTTACTAATTAATCAGCACCTAATTCTTGCATGGAAGCGGTGTACGAATCTCACGTTTAATATGTCGCTTGGTATCAAAATGTTGCTAGTAAGTGCAATTATTTCTAAGCTCTTTGTAACTAAAGACGCAAACAAACCCTAAACGGTCACATTTTTTTCGACAATAATGCGAATTAGGTTAATCAAAATGCCCAAACGCTTAATGAAAGACGTGTCTTTGCTACGGAATTAAGGCAACGAATATCGCCTTTATTAACGAATTTTAATCTAAACGGAGTGAAATTAGAGCATGTCGGCTATTTAGAAGTAGTGAGACTTGCTTGCGCCCCTTGCCTGCTGTACAATCCCGCCCGTCTTGGCATAGCTGAATTAGTGATTGGCTATGTTTTTATTAATCGTACTATTTTTGGAGTAAAGAAATGTCACTAAGTGCAGACGCAAAAGCAGCAATCGTTAGCGAATACGGCCGCGGAGAAGGTGATACCGGTTCTCCTGAAGTTCAGGTCGCATTATTAAGTCACCAAATAAATCATTTGCAAGGTCATTTTAAAGAACACATCCATGACCATCATTCTCGTCGAGGATTGTTGAGAATGGTTGCACAACGTCGAAAGTTACTTGATTACTTAAAAGGCAAAGATGTCACTCGATATTCAAGCCTCATCGGTCAACTAGGTTTACGTCGTTAGAAAAGAGATATTGAAGAAAGGGGCCTTGTGCCCCTTTTTGCTTTATTATCCCGTTAATGGGAATAAAATAACCAGGTCTAGGTTATTCTATTGAGGTTTTCGAAAAGACATCAACTGAATAGTCTAGACATATTTTAAAACTAAAAATAACCAATTAATAAATCGAAGTTCGTTTATCTAGCTCAATTAAGTTGCGTTTTTGAACGGACTCATCAACCTTACATTTGCTCTAACTCGTCGAGTTGGCGTGAAAAAACGTTCAGTGGAATAGCTGTGTGGAGAGGATGAAGGTTGAGTTTATTAAGAAGTTAACATTAATAAGGAAATAATATGAATCCTATAAAAAAATCATTTCAGTACGGTAGTCGTACCGTTACTTTAGAAACCGGCGAAATCGCCAGACAGTCTTCAGGCTGCGTTATCATTGATGTTGAAGGGACGACGGTATTAGTTTCTACCGTTGGAAAAAAAGAAATGAAAGCTGGTCAAGCCTTCTTTCCACTAACCGTTAATTATCAAGAAAAACGCTACGCTGCAGGTAAAATCCCAAGCGGTTTTATTAAACGCGAAAATCGTCCATCAGATGGCGAGACTTTGACGGCTCGATTAATCGATCGCCCTTTAAGACCTTTATTTCCAAAAGGTTTTATGAATGAAGTACAAATTGTTTGTACTGTTATTTCTATTAACCCACAAGTTGATCCTCAGTTAGTGGCGCTTTTGGGGGCATCTGCATCTTTGTCGGTATCTGGTTTGCCTTTTGGTGGTCCAGTTGGCGCCGCAAGAGTGGGTTACAAAAATGGTGAATACATTCTTAACGGCAGCGTTGATGAAATGGCTGATTCTGAGTTAGATTTAGCTGTCGCAGGGACCGAAAACGCGGTGCTTATGGTTGAGTCTGAAGCGAAAGAACTTTCTGAGTCAGTAATGTTAGGGGCCGTAATGTTTGGATTTGCAGAAATGCAAGTTGCTGTAAAAGCAATTAATGAATTTGCCGCAGAAGTAAATACGCCTAAGTGGGACTGGAAAGCGCCTGAAGAAAATACCGCTGTTATCGCTCAGGTTGAAGCAAATGCCAAAGATGCCATTACTGGCGCATATGCCATTGCTGATAAAATGGATCGTCAAGATAAACTATCAGAAATTAAGGACGCCACGGTTGCTGCTTTAGTGACTGATGCTGAAGATTCTCCTTCAAAAGATGATGTAAAGGGTGCTTTCTCAAAAACTGAAAAATCAGTGGTTCGTTCACGAATTATAGCCGGAGAAAATCGAATTGATGGTCGTGAAAACGATATGGTTCGTGCGCTATATATTCGTACAGGCGTTTTACCAAGAACTCATGGTAGTGCTTTGTTTACTCGTGGTGAAACCCAGGCCTTAGTAGTGGTTACTCTTGGAACAGAGCGTGACGGACAAATTGTCGATGGTTTGTTTGGCGAGTCGAAAGAAACTTTTATGTTGCATTATAACTTCCCTCCATACTGTGTTGGCGAAGCTGGTTTTATGGGTGCTCCTAAACGGCGTGAAATTGGTCACGGAAAACTAGCCAAGCGTGGCATGCAAGCAGTTATTCCTTCGAAAGAAGATTTCCCTTACACCATTCGTGTGGTGTCAGAAATAACGGAATCAAATGGTTCGAGTTCAATGGCTTCTGTTTGTGGCACAAGCTTGGCATTGATGGATGCTGGTATTCCAACATCTGCCCCGGTTGCGGGTATTGCGATGGGTCTTGTCAAAGAAGGTGATAGCTACGTTGTTCTTTCGGATATCTTAGGCGATGAAGATCACTTAGGTGATATGGACTTTAAAGTTGCTGGAACCGAAGCCGGTATCACGGCTTTGCAAATGGATATCAAAATTGAAGGTATTAACCAGGAAATCATGGAAAAAGCGCTTCATCAGGCAAAAGGCGGTCGTTTACACATTCTTAAAACTATGAATGAAGCAATTGCTAAGCCAAACGAAGATATTTCTGAGTTTGCTCCAAGAATTACCTTAGTCAAAATCGATCCTCAAAAAATCGGTGATGTCATCGGTAAAGGTGGTTCAACGATCCGCGCTCTGACTGAAGAAACTGGTGCGACAATTGAAATCGAAGAAGACGGAACAGTTAAGATTGCCGCAGTAGAAAAATCATCGGCTGATTTGGCGATTCAGAGAATAAAAGAATTAACTGAAGATGTTGAAGCAGGGAAGACTTACAACGGTAAAGTCGTGAAAATTGCTGATTTTGGAGCCTTTGTTGAGTTCATGGGTAATAAGACTGGCTTACTGCACATCTCACAAATCGCTCATGAACGAGTTAATAAAGTCGCTGACTACCTTAAAGTTGGTCAAGATCTAGACGTTAAGGTGTTAGAAGTCGATCGTCAGGGTCGAATTCGTTTAAGTCGTAAAGTATTGTTAGACGCTCCGGCTGCGGAAAGTGCAGCACCTAAGGAAGAAGCGCCAGCTGAATCCCAAAGTGCAGATGCTCCGGCTGCGCAACAAGGTTCTAACGATAGCTCCGAGAGTTAAACAAAGCGCAAAAAAGCAAGAAAACCGCCCTTAAAGCGGTTTTTTTGTGTGCAATTTAAACCGCCTTTTAATTAAGTTCAAATAAAGCCGAATTATAGTTGTACAAAGCAAAAGCATTCTATATAATGCGCGTCCCAATTTGGCTAAACCTCGAATTGTAAGGCTTATTAATAGGCCTAATGGCACATTTTACACAGGGTGTTATAACAACCGACCTAATTTTGGTCGAAAAGAATTTTAATCCGCGTTTCCTAAATAGGGAAGGGTGGTTTTTAACTGTTTATTAATTAACTTTGGAGTTTCTTTGCTATGGCTAAGCAGCGAATCCGAATACGCTTAAAATCGTTTGATCACAAGCTTATCGATTTATCGACACTTGAGATTGTTAACACTGCAAAGCGTACAGGTGCACAAGTTCGTGGTCCTATTCCATTACCTACGCGTAAAGAGCGTTACACAATATTGGTATCTCCTCACGTCAATAAAGACGCGCGAGATCAATATGAAATACGTACGCACAAGCGAATGGTAGATATCGAAGAACCAACAGAAAAGACAGTTGATGCTTTAATGAAGCTCGACTTAGCTGCTGGTGTCGACGTACAAATTAGTCTTTCTTAAGACAAGTATGAGTCGCTTTGCTCGTTTGTTTTAAGTAAACGGGTTTAGCGGAATTTTAGTTGCGTTGTTTAAAGATTGAAATATTCAGTCTTCTAAAAACAACAATCAAGTATGCAACATTAATAGAGGGTTTTTAACATGGCAATCGGAATTGTTGGTCGCAAATGCGGCATGACCCGAGTGTTCGATGATAACGGTGTATCAACACCGGTTACAGTGATTGAAGTAACGTCAAATCGGATAACTCAGGTTAAAACAAAAGACAACGACGGCTATCAAGCAATCCAAGTTACAACGGGTGAGCGCAGAGCAAACCGAGTAACTAGTCCTGCTGCTGGACACTTCAAAAAAGCGGGTGTTGAAGCTGGACGTGGACTTTGGGAATTTCGAACAGATTCTTTAGACGGTTTTGAAGCTGGCGGAGAAATCAAGGTCGACATTTTTGAAGATGGACAGATTGTTGATGTCACAGGTACGTCAAAAGGTAAAGGTTTTCAAGGTGGTATTAAGCGTTGGAATTTCACAATGCAAGATGCGACTCATGGTAACTCGGTTTCTCATCGTTCTAACGGTTCGATCGGGCAAAACCAATCACCTGGTAAAGTATTTAAAGGCAAAAAAATGTCTGGTCATATGGGTGCTGAGCGTTCAACAACACAAAATCTAAAAGTAGTACGTGTTGATGCTGAGCGAAATATTCTTCTAATTAAAGGTGCCGTACCTGGCTCCAAAGGCGGCGACGTAATTATATGTCCAGCCGTTAAGCTTTAGGGGAGAATAAATTATGGAAATTAATTTATCTGTAACTGGTAAGAAGAAGGCTTCTTCTGTTGAACTTTCAGATGTTGCTTTCGGTCGTGAATTTAACGAAGCACTTGTTCATCAAGTAGTTGTTTCTTATATGGCTGGCGCTCGCGCCGGAACAAGAGCACAAAAAACTCGTAGCGACGTTCGTGGCGGTGGTGCTAAGCCTTGGAGACAAAAAGGAACGGGTCGCGCTCGAGCGGGAACTATTCGTAGTCCAATTTGGCGTACCGGTGGCGTTACTTTTGCTGCTCGTCCACAAGATCATTCACAAAAAGTAAATAGAAAGATGTACCGTGGCGCGATGCAATGCATCCTGTCCGAATTGGTTCGTCAAGAACGTTTACACATTGTTGAATCATTCGATGTTGATTCACCTAAAACGAAAGGCTTGGTTAGCAAACTTGCAGAATACGGTTTGACCGAAGCGCTGATTGTTTCAGACAATGTCGATGAGAATTTATACTTGTCAGCACGAAATCTGCATAAAGTAGACGTCCGTGATATTCAAGCTTGTGACCCAGTTAGTTTGATCGCTTTTGATAAAGTGATTATGACAGTTAACGCTGTTAAGAAATTAGAGGAGTTATGGGGATGAATCAAGAACGAATCATGAGCATTTTGTTGGCTCCGCATGTATCTGAAAAAGCAAGTTTTGCTGCCGACCGTGGTGAATATGTTTTTAAAGTTGCAAAGACAGCGACAAAACTAGAAATTAAAAAGGCCGTTGAGCTTTTGTTTGAAGTTAAAGTTGAAAATGTTTCAACTTTGGTGATGAAAGGCAAAACCAAACGTACCGGTCAAATTTCTGGTCGTCGTTCCGATTGGAAAAAAGCGTATGTCTCTCTTGAAGAAGGGCAGGACATCGACTTCGTAGACGCTAACGCGTAGGGGAAATAAGATGGCTCTATTAAAAGCTAAACCAACATCTCCAGGTCGTCGCTTTGTTGTCAAAGTGGTCAACCCAGATTTGCATAAAGGTGCACCTTACGCTCCTTTATTAGAAAAGAAGTCAAAGAGTGGTGGTCGTAATAATAACGGTCGCATAACGACTCGTCATATTGGTGGTGGTCATAAGCAACATTACCGTTTAGTTGATTTCAAAAGAAATAAAGATGGTATCCCGGCAAAGGTTGAACGTTTGGAATATGATCCAAACCGCAGTGCAAATATTGCACTCGTACTTTATGCTGATGGTGAGAGACGTTACGTTATCGCACCAAAGGGTATGAAAGCTGGAGATTCAATCCAGTCTGGTCAAGATGCTGCTATAAAATCTGGCAACACTTTACCGCTTAGAAACATTCCAGTTGGTACAACAGTACATTGTGTTGAAATGAAACCTGGTAAAGGTGCTCAAATCGCTCGTAGTGCTGGTACTTACGTCCAATTGATTGCTCGCGATGGCTCTTACGCAACACTTCGTTTACGAAGTGGGGAAATGCGTAAAGTATTAGCTGATTGTCGTGCAACAGTTGGGGAAGTTGGTAACGCAGAACACATGCTACGTTCACTGGGTAAAGCCGGTGCAACAAGATGGCGTGGTGTACGACCTACAGTTCGAGGCGTTGCTATGAACCCAGTCGACCATCCGCATGGCGGTGGTGAGGGAAGAACCTCAGGTGGTAGACACCCCGTTTCACCATGGGGAACGCCAACTAAGGGCAAGAAGACTCGTAGTAACAAACGTACAGACAAGTTAATTGTCCGTCGTCGTAATCGTAAATAGAGGATTAAATCGTGCCACGTTCACTTAAGAAAGGGCCATTTATCGATCTTCATCTTCTTAAGAAGATTGAAGACGCTGTGGCCTCAAATAGCCGAAAGCCGATTAAGACCTGGTCGCGCCGTTCAATGGTTTCTCCGGAAATGGTTGGATTAACGATAGCCATTCACAATGGTCGTCAACACGTACCAGTATCTGTCAGTGAAGACATGGTAGGACACAAGTTGGGTGAATTTGCACCAACTCGTACTTACCGTGGACACATTGCCGACAGAAAAGCGAAATAGGGGATAATGATGGAAACTCAAGCTGTTTTACGTCACGCAAGAATCTCTCCTCAAAAAGCTCGCCTTGTTGCGGATCAGGTTCGAGGCATGCCAGTAGAAAATGCGCTTAACTTATTAAAGTTTAGCAATAAAAAAGCTGCTGAAATGATTCAAAAAGTTCTCAATTCTGCCATCGCCAATGCTGAGCATAATGACGGTGCTGATATTGACGAATTAAAGGTATCAACGATTTTTGTTGATGCAGGTCCTACTTTGAAGCGGATCAAAACTCGCTCAAAGGGACGCGCGGATCGTATGTTTAAACGATCTTGTCATATTACCGTTAAAGTATCGGATAACTAGGAGCTAAACCATGGGTCAAAAAGTACATCCAACCGGTATTCGCCTAGGCATCGTTAAAAAGCATAACTCAGTTTGGTATGCAGAACGCGGTCAATATGCGGATCTATTAGCCAGCGATATCGAAATTCGCAATTGGTTAATGAAAGAACTTTCAAGAGCTTCTGTATCAAGAATTGATATCGAACGCCCTACCAAAGCGCTACGCGTTACAATCCACACGGCTCGGCCAGGGATTGTCATTGGTAAAAAGGGTGAAGATATTGAGAAGCTTCGCAAAAAAGTTGGAAAATTAGCGGGCGTACAAACTCAAATTAATATTGAGCAAATTCGTAAGCCTGAATTAGATGCACAACTAGTCGCTGATGGCATTGCCTCACAGCTAGAGCGTCGAGTGATGTTTCGTCGCGCTATGAAGCGTGCGGTTCAAAACACGATGCGCGTTGGAGCGGAAGGTATCAAGGTTCAAGTAGGTGGTCGTTTAGGCGGTGCAGATATTGCTCGCGCAGAATGGTATCGAGAAGGTCGCGTACCTCTTCATACTTTGCGTGCAGATATCGATTACGCAACTGCAGAAGCAAATACGACTTACGGAATTATTGGTGTTAAGGTCTGGATTTTCAAAGGGGAAGTTTTTGGCGATCAGCCACAAGCGGTCGCTGAAGAAAAACCAAAGAAAAGACCTTCCCGAGCTAACAAGAAGTAGGGGATAAGACCATGTTACAACCTAAAAGAACGAAATTTCGTAAACAGCACAAGATGCGCAACCGTGGTGTTGTTGAGCATAAGGTGAGTTTTGGTGAGTTTGGATTGAAGTCTGCTGATCGTGGTCGTATGACCGCTCGTCAGATTGAAGCGGCTCGTCGAGCAATGACTCGTCATATGAAGCGTCAAGGTAAAGTTTACATTCGAGTTTTTCCAGACAAGCCAATTACCAAAAAGCCATTAGAAGTTCGAATGGGTAAAGGTAAAGGTAGTGTGGAATATTGGGTCGCACAAATTCAGCCAGGACGTATGTTGTTTGAAGTTGAAGGTGTGCCAGAAGATATAGCTAAAGAAGCGTTCGCGCTTGCGGCGGCTAAACTTTCTATCAAAACAACTTTTGTAAAGCGGACGGTAATGTAATGAATGCTGCTGAGCTGAAAGAAAAAAGTGTTGACGAGCTAAATGCTGAGTTGGTTGAGCTTCGTAAAGAGCAATTTAATTTACGAATGCAACGAGCAACTGCGCAAACAGAGCAAACTCATACTTTAAAAAATGTACGTCGCGATATCGCACGTGTGAAGACAGTTTTGAACCAAAAATCAAAATCTGTTTCGGAAGGGGTTAGCTAATGAGCGAGAAAAAAGTAATCAAGCGTACTCTGACTGGTAAAGTCATTAGTGACAAGATGGATAAAACCATCACGGTCAAAATTGAGCGTCAAGTGAAACATCCGTTATATGGAAAATTCATTAAACGTTCAACAAAAGTACATGCTCATGACGAAAGTAATGAGTGCAAGATGGGCGACACTGTCACTGTTGTAGAAAGCAGACCGCTTTCTAAAAGCAAATCGTGGCAGCTAGTTGAGGTTGTTGAAAAAGCTTAATTAAAACGTCTATTTATTTAGACGGTTTATGTTAGCTGAATCAATTAAATGATGGTATACTCCCGCGTCTTTTGGCCGGCACACCCTAAATGTGCTGGGAATAACGTGGATAAAGTTGGAGAAAACCAATGATCCAAATGCAATCAACACTTGATGTTGCCGACAATAGTGGCGCACGTCGAGTTCAATGTATTAAGGTTCTTGGAGGCTCACACCGCCGATACGCAAGAATTGGTGATGTGATCAAGGTCAGTGTTAAAGAAGCAATTCCTCGCGGTAAAGCGAAGAAAGGTGATGTAATGAATGCTGTCGTTGTCAGAACCCGAAAAGGCGTACGTCGTCCAGATGGATCTGTGATCCGTTTTGATGGTAACGCTGCGGTTCTTCTAAATGCAAACTTACAGCCTGTAGGAACTCGTATTTTTGGGCCTGTTACTCGTGAATTACGCGGTGACAAGTTTATGAAGATCGTTTCTTTAGCGCCAGAAGTTCTTTAAGGAGACACGCAAAATGCAAAAATTAAGAACAGGTGATGACGTCATCGTATTGGCCGGTAAGAGTAATGGTCAGCGTGGCAAGATTACAAAAATCATCACAGAAAAAGGTCGAGTTGTGGTTGAAGGCGTTAACATGATGAAAAAACATGTTAAACCGAATCCACAGGCTGGAATTCAGGGCGGCATCGTTGAAAAAGAAGCGGCAATGAATATTTCAAATGTTGCACTGTTTAATGCTAAGACTGGTAAAGCAGACAAAGTATCAATCAAAGTGCAAGAAGATGGCAAGCGCGTTCGAATTTTTAAATCGAACGGCGAGCTAGTCGATTAATTACATTAAATTGGTGTATAAAATGGCGAAACTGCAAGACTACTACAAGAAAGATGTTGTTAAAGTCTTAACTGAAAAGTTTGACTATAAGTCTGTCATGCAAGTCCCTAAGATAACCAAGATCACATTAAATATGGGTCTGGGTGAAGCTGTCGGGGATAAAAAAGTTCTAGAGAACGCATGTAATGACTTAACAGCTATCTCAGGCCAAAAGCCTGTTGTCACAAAAGCCCGCAAATCAATTGCTGGTTTTAAAATTCGTGACGACTACCCTATTGGCGCAAAAGTAACACTGCGTGGAGAACGTATGTGGGAATTTATGGAACGGTTAGTTTCTATTGCAATTCCTCGTATTCGTGATTTTCGTGGTTTAAATCCTAAGTCGTTTGACGGTCGTGGAAATTATTCCATGGGTGTCAAAGAGCAAATTATCTTTCCAGAAATTGACTACGATAAAGTAGACAAAATTCGCGGAATGGATATTACCATCACGACTTCAGCGACAAACGATGATGAAGGCCGCGAATTATTAGCAGCATTCAAATTCCCACTTAAGGCATAGGGGTAAGTCATGGCTAAAGTATCTATGGTACAGCGCGAAAAGAAGCGCGCTAAACTCGTTGCCAAGCACGCCGCTAAACGCGCCGAGCTTAAGGCTACGATTGTTGACCTCAACAAGAGTGACGAAGAACGTTGGGAAGCACAAGTAGCCCTGCAAAAGCTACCTCGTGACGCAAGTCCTGTACGTCAACGTAATCGTTGTACTATCACTGGTCGTCCACATGGCTATTTACGTAAGTTCGGTTTAAGCCGAAATAAATTACGTGAACATGCTATGGCAGGCGATGTTCCTGGTTTAGTGAAAGCTAGCTGGTAATTGTTGGGAGAATTAATATGAGCATGCAAGATCCAATTGCTGATATGCTGACGAGGATCCGTAACGGACAATCAGCAGGCAAAAAAGTTGTTTCAATGCCGTCATCTAAAGTTAAGATTTCAATCGCTACTGTATTGAAAGATGAAGGTTACATTACTGATATCAATAAAGCTGAAAACGAAGGAAAGCCAGAGCTTTCTATCGAGCTTAAATATCATCAAGGGCGTCCGGTTATCGACATGATCAAACGTGTTAGTAAGCCAAGCCTACGTATCTATAAAAAATCCACTGAGCTACCTCGTGTACTTGACGGTTTAGGTATTGCTATTGTGTCAACTTCTCGCGGAGTTATGACTGACAGAGCAGCACGTAAGTCGGGTCACGGCGGCGAAGTTCTCTGTATCGTGTCTTAAGGAGAGCGGATATGTCTAGAGTAGCAAAAGCCCCAGTTGTATTGCCATCAGGTGTGACCGTTGATATTAAAGATCAACTTGTTGCAGTTAAAGGCGGTAAGGGCAGCTTACAACAGGAAATACATTCTTCTGTTGAAGTTAAAATTGAAGATAATCAAATCTTGTTCGCTCCTAAAGAAGGCAAAGCAAATGCAAATGCACTTGCTGGAACGATGCGCTCTTTAGTGAACAACATGGTTGAAGGTGTTGCTAACGGTTTCGAAAAGAAGCTTCAATTGGTTGGTGTTGGTTACAGAGCGAAAGCGGCTGCAAAAACACTTGATTTAACTCTGGGTTTTTCACATCCAGTGGTTTTTGAAATTCCAGAAGGGATTACAATTGAAACTCCATCCAATACTGAAGTCATCGTCAAAGGCGTTGATAAACAGCTAATTGGACAAGTGGCAGCTAACATTCGAGCTTATCGTCCACCAGAGCCTTATAAAGGTAAAGGTGTGAAATACGCGGATGAAGTTATTCGTCGTAAAGAAGCTAAGAAAAAGTAGGGTGACATTATGAATAAAAAACAAGCAAGAATTCGTCGCGCTACTAAAAGCCGTTCGAAAATGAAAGAACTGGGTGTTAACCGTTTAGTGGTTAATCGAACACCTCGTCATATCTATGCTCAAGTTATTTCTGCAGATAGCGGAAAAGTTTTGGCCGCAGCTTCAAGTGTTGAAAAAGACATTAAGGCCGCAGGCAAAACAACTGGTAATGTGGACTCAGCAAAGTCTGTAGGTTCATTGATTGCTGAAAGAGCAACTAAAGCTGGCGTATCAAGTGTTGCATTTGATCGCTCTGGGTTCAAATATCACGGTCGGGTGAAAGCATTAGCAGATGCTGCACGCGAAAGTGGTCTCCAGTTCTAAAGGTGAAATGATGGCTAGACAAGAAAATAATTCTGACGGCTTAGTTGAAAAGCTAGTCAACGTAAACCGAGTTGCTAAAGTGGTTAAAGGTGGACGAATATTCTCGTTCACAGCATTAACTGTTGTTGGTGACGGAAATGGTAAAGTTGGCTTTGGTCGCGGTAAAGCACGTGAAGTGCCTGCGGCAATTCAAAAAGCAATGGAACAAGCTCGTCGAAATTTAATTCAAATTGAATTAAAAGACGGACATACGTTACAACATCCAATTAAAGCAAATCATGGCGCTTCTAAAGTGTACATGCAGCCTGCGTCTCCTGGTACAGGAATCATTGCTGGTGGCGCGATGCGCTCAGTATTTGAAGTGGTTGGTGTTGAAAACGTTTTGGCAAAGAGCATTGGTTCTACTAATCCAATTAATATTGTACGCGCTACTATCCGTGGTTTGAATGACATGTTTTCTCCTGAAGACGTGGCATCAAAACGTGGAAAGTCTGTCGCTGAAATCATGGAGTAACCCATGGCTGCTAAGAAAACATTTAAAGTGACTCAAATCAAATCCTCTATAGGACGATTGAAGAATCACAAAGGTTGTTTAACCGGACTTGGTTTACGACGAATAGGCCACACTGTAGAAGTAGAAGATACTCCTTCGACGCGTGGAATGGCACACACCGTGAACTATATGGTTCGAGTGGAGGGTTAATCATGCGATTAAATACATTAAGTCCTGCTGAAGGATCTAAGAAGTCTGCAAAGCGTGTTGGTCGTGGTATCGGTTCTACCTTGGGTAAAACTTGTGGACGCGGTCATAAAGGATTGAAATCTCGTTCAGGTGGTAAAGTTGCTCCTGGATTTGAAGGTGGTCAAATGCCATTGAAGCAGCGTCTACCAAAATTTGGTTTTACTTCGCGTAAATCGCTTGTTTCTGCGGAAGTTCGCTTAGGTGAATTAAACAAAGTAGAAGGCGATGCGGTTGATTTGTTGTCGCTTAGAGCTGCTGGACTAATCACCAAAAATATAGAGCAAGTGAAAGTAATGCTTTCAGGTTCTATCGAACGAGCTGTAAAAATTGGCGACGGTGTTCGAGTTTCTAAAGGTGCACAGGCAGCTATTGAAGCTGCTGGCGGAACTGTAGCGAAATAGCGATAAACTTTTTCGTACGACAGAATCGACGTTATTAAATCTAGGAAGATTTAGATTCCAGAAGAATCAGGTAAATAGAATATGGCTAAAGCTCCAACTGAAAAGAAAGCAGGCGGTGGATTAACAGAACTTAAGCAACGACTAATGTTTGTGCTTATGTCGATTGTCATATTCCGTTTAGGATCTTTTGTTCCCGTACCAGGAATCGACCCAACTATTTTGGATCAATTTATGGACCAGCAAACGGGTACTTTAATGGAGCTTTTTAATGTGTTCTCTGGTGGTGCATTAGAACGAGCGAGTGTCTTTGCGCTAGGTATTATGCCCTATATTTCAGCGTCCATTATTTTGCAAGTTTTGAGTTTCGTTGACCCTAGACTGCAAGAAATAAAAAAGGAAGGTGAAGCTGGCCGTCGCAAAATCAACCAATACACGCGTTATTTGACGTTGATATTGGCTTGTTTACAAGCGGTGGGTATTGCGACTAATTTTCCGACCATGATGGACGGATTAGTTCCTAACCCTGGATTTAGTTTCTATTTTGGCGCGGTTGTTAGTTTGGTCACTGGAACCATGTTTTTAATGTGGTTGGGCGAACAAATTAACGAGAGAGGTATTGGTAACGGCATATCCGTTCTAATCTTCGTCGGTATTGTTGCCGGTTTGCCAACCGCTATGGGTCAAACCTTCGAGCAGGCAAGACAAGGTGAGATAAACCCATTAGGATTAATGATTATATTGGCCGTAGTGGTATTGGTTACCGCCTTTGTTGTATTTATGGAACGTGGACAGCGTCGTATCGTTGTTAACTACGCTCAGAAGCAGCAAGGCCGTAAGATGTATCAGGCTCAGTCTTCTCATTTGCCTTTAAAAGTGAATATGGCCGGTGTTATTCCAGCAATATTCGCATCAAGTATTATTTTGTTTCCTGGCACCATTGCCCAATGGGTGGGTCAGGGAAATGAGAATATGTTGTGGTTGCAAAGTTTTGCTAATCAAATGCAGCCCGGCAGTCCGTTGTATA
>Ga0316209_1002082_pt1 | contig 17322 bp, 24 predicted proteins | sample 6monopyrite_MG_FD_204945 | JGI IMG/M metagenome (GOLD analysis project Ga0316209, IMG submission 204945) | Microbial mat bacterial communities from mineral coupon in-situ incubated in ocean water Damariscotta River, Maine, United States -... | ecosystem: Environmental > Aquatic > Marine >...
TTACGCTATTTACCTTTACAACAAATCTACCGTTGTGGCCTTTAGAACTAATACTACATGGTGAATTTTTACTGCATGATGCTCTTTTTGCGGCATCAAGTTTAAGTGCTTCGACGTCAGCGGATAAAGCAGGCAGGCAAAACAACAGAATTGAAAATGAGAAAATATGTTTTTGCATTTTTTTACTCATAACAGTGATATAACCGTAAATGGGGAAACTCCATACTGCCCCCGATTACCGCGTTTATTCTGCAAGGTATGTACGCCTGTATTGCTTTGTTATAGGCCCTTTATTTTTTTCCCAATCAAACATATTCTTGTCATCATGGCCAAACGAACCAACCCCATCTGCTGTAAACGTTTTCGGGTTAGCCCCTTTTACTAACTTGTTTCTAAAAAAAACATTCTTTTTGTCTTTTATATAATATGGGCTTACAACTTCAGCAGAGTCATAATTAAGCGAATCTAACTTCAGTTCATGATAATAATAAAACCCATTATCTTTTCCCCAATCCTTATCGATAACAACAAATGAATCAGTATTCGCCTCTCTTAGCTTTTTTAATTCGAAATAAATATTATTCCTGTCCTTCGCCCAATTGTATCCCTTAAAGACTATAAAGGTTTCCGGATCTGCTGACTTTATTCTGCAATCAGTACTACAGAACTGCAACAGATACACACCGTTTTTATCTCTCCAATAATACCCATCTACTTGCTTGAAAGTATCTGCGTCAACATATTCGAGCAAAAACGCATCTTTGAAAACATGATTACTATCTTTTCCTAAATGAATATTGAGATCATTTTTTATCGTAGTAAAACTAACGGCATCCGCGTCTTTTAATAACGTCTTTTCCATTGTCCAATTACCACCATGTATCCATTTGTAGTAAATCTTCCCCTGTTCTTCCTCATAGCCTGACTGGCAGCCTGTTAGAAATAGCGTGAATAAAATTAATGTGATAGAAGAATGTATGGATTTTTTCATGTCTTTCCCTGAAATATAAAGCACATCACTTTATGATTGTTTGTTGCGCTATAGATTACGCTCTAACAAAGAAAAAATAAATCTGTCCCTTTTCTTCCTTTTCTTCTAAGGCTTCTGATAACATATATAACAGAATAATAGTATGTAAAGCTAATCAGAAACCGTTTTACCTGACCCACAATGTTACATAGAGATCGTTCTGCAATGAACAGCATGCCTGCCGAATGGTGTTGTACCGTCATTCAACAATGTCGTCAATACAGCGGTACCCTCCAGAGTCAGAGCTTTTTTCTTAGCAGACCAGTCGGCATGAAACTGAAGTGGCCGATCCGTTGAAACATTTATTGATTCAATACCCATATTTCTGCTGTTGAACATTAGTGTCTGACCAGGGCCGATTGTGTACGTTACATTATTAAACGGAAGTGGGTTTGACTTGATAACAGTCCCTTGCGCATCCAGAACACGAATGTTGTCAACTTGGATCGATTGTTCATCATCGTAATTGCGCAGTATCCATGCAGTCCATAATCTCAAATTTCCATTTCCTTGGCTACTATGATTGCCAGGGCAGGCCAGAGAACCATTTTTTGCCATTGAACCCTGGTCTGCGGGTGCTGCCTGAAGCTGTGGAATTGGTAATAAAAAGACGCTTGCAGTTAGAATGCATATCTGTACAGAACAAATAAAATGTTTCATGGTAGTTCCTCCTTTAGAAAAAATCCTTCTTCAAAATAGAAGACAATAACTCTAGCAAAAATAAGAACCTTTTAGGCAATAAAATGGAAATATCTCCGAAAAAAAACGATCAATAACAATGGTTTAGGATCAATAAAATTAAGTCCCCCCCCCCTTTTTTTTGTTTGTTATTTATGATTCAACAAATATAACGAGCCTGAATTTTTTTATCACAAACCAATTGAGTCTGACCCTTTTGCGCACTTTTGCGCATTGAGTCTGACCCTTTTGCGTTCTTTTGCGTTAAACCTTCATTATTAATAAGCATAAGCCCCCCATACTTATTTTACTTTTGCGCCATGTAGCTATTGATTTTGCCGTCTCACTAGGAGATGCTCAAACATGCACTCAACAAGTGATCTTATTGAACTCAATTGAAACCTGATTCAAACATAGTAAAAAGCGGTTTACTAAGTTCTCATTCATACACGGAGGTAATAAAATGTTTAAACTTAAACGATACACATTTCTTGTACTTTTTTTATTTCACAGTAGCTTTAGCTATGCATCCGAACAAGACAACAATAGTCACTGGGTAGATTCCGTCAGCACGGCGCGTACCTTTGATCTCACCCATACCTGGGATGAGAACTCGCCAATAGCCTCTGTAAACCCACCTTTCTCTATGACATTAAATGCTACTCATGAAGAAACCAGGGGCATATTTGGAGATGGTGACCAGTTATCCTACACATCTGAAGTTATGAACTGGAGTGGGCAACATGGTGCCCCAAGTATAGATGCCATTGGTCATATTGGTCGTGATGGCCTGCTCCATGGTGGTGTGGATGCCGCCGCCGCAACCAGTGATCTGCGAGGGTTAGGCCGCAGTGGAGTAGGAGAAGAACTTGCCATTGACCATTTTCCAAAAGAGTTACTCACTAACCGTGGCATTCTGCTTGATGTAGCAAGCGTTATAAATGGTAACGATCAGCCGCTCCCTGCAGACTTTGAGATTACCGCAGCACACTTAAAACAAACCGCAAAGGCACATAAAGTAGACATTAAACCCGGCGACACGGTCTTCATACGCACAGGCTGGGGGAAATACTTTAAAGAAAATCCACAGCTATATTTAGCAGATCAAGCCTCAGGTGTAGGGGTGAGTGGAGCACAGTATTTGATTGATAAAGGCGTTAGTGTCGTTGGTAATGACACCGTTGCTTTTGAAAATCGTCCGGCAGTCGTGCTTGAACCCAGGTTTCAACTCTTTCCAGTACACATGATGTTACTTGTCGATAGTGGAATCTATATTATTGAAAACCTGTCACTGGATGAATTAGCAGCCGAAAAAGTGTATGAGTTTGCTGCTGTCGTGCCACCATTAAAAATACGTGGCGGAACAGGTTCTGCCTTACGGGTTTTTGCACTGGTAAAAAATAATCATGACCGAAAACATCAAGACAATGAAGACAGCGACTGAAGAAACCACCACAAAGCAGTAGCATTTAATTGATGTCAGAGAGCAAGTAATTGAACTCTGATATTAATTTATTTTATTTTCTCTGTTCCTGAATATTCTTCCCGTAGTTTTTAATGTATTCATCCATATTTTCAATAAAAACTTTTTCATACTGTTGTTTAAAGTATTTAATCGCTTCTTCTTTCTCTTCCTTTAACTGGTCTAAGTCTTTAGCTGATGACGCAACGATAAAAGCATTAAATCGAGCAGCGGCAAAAAGCAAAGAAGAACTGACTTTGCCAATGGGGAAATCATCACACTGAGAATTTGCAAGTGCAATAATCGCATCTGCCCGGTCAAAAAATTCTTTATCTTCTATTTCGTCACTCATACTTTTACTCTTCTATTCTGCTTAAATAATAAAGGGCTCAGACCACGTTAAATGTCTGAGCCCTTTAATTCGGTTTACCTGTAATGCTTAATGCGCGATTATTCAGTTATCAGGGATTAATACAACGGTAAATATCAAACGCCTGTTTGCCATCCATAACATCACTCGTTGCTACAATGGTGTCACCATTTATGGAAACAGCTGAATTTCTGCCTAACATCTCAAGTTCTTTTTGCACTTTTTTCTTATTACGTTCAATACCTGCAATTTTATCCTTGAGGCTGACAGTGGTTTTACCTTTTTTCTTACAAGATTGAACTTCACTTAAGCTCAGCACCCGCACTTTTTCACCCTCGGGCGTTAGCTCAACCCAGGTGCATGCGCTTAATGTAAAAGTGAATAATAGAATTGATAGTAATTTTTTCATTTTATAGCCCCTTCCAGATATGGATAAACACATTAAAGAGCACTGCCCCTGACCTGACGAATCCCCACGAAATTATTAATAAAATCGATCAAAAACAACAACTTAATAAAAAACCTATTAATACTCGATTAAAACCACGTCATTGCGAAAGAACAAAGTGACTGAAGCAATCTCATGACATAGAGGATTAACCGAGAGATTGCCGCGTCAGCACTGAAAAACACGTGTTTTTCAGTGTTTCCTCGCAATGACCTATAACTCTAAATTTCGTGGGGATCCCACAGGCACTGCCCCTTTAATTAGTAGCGCATTCTATACCCAAAACAACCATCAGAAAACAATGTGTTCTAAATATTGTTGCAAAATAATATGAGGAAGTAGTCTTGGGGTATTCGCTAATATTAGAAAAAATTTGTCCAGAACAACACTGTTGTTCTGGACATACAAAATGAAACGCGCAGCGGTACTAATGCTGTCTCTGACACCCGTTTATTCAACGCCCAGCTTTAGTTTACGCGCCAAGTGGAACCACCGGAGGTTGAAACATCGTCGCTTCTTACTGTCCCCACAACAATTCCTGTGCTAACACCTTCCACGATACCTGTGGCCTTATGGATTTTGGCTCCCTCAATTCGAAGGGTACTGGCTCCTTCGACATGAATTTTGCAAGTCCCCTTTACGTGGAGGCCACCTGTAAAGATTAGAGTGCTTGCACCTTCAACCCAAAGGTCTGCGTCATCAACGCTGATGAGATCCTTCACATTAAGCGTCGATGCACCTTTGATCTTCTTGTTGTAATTAGACATTCTTACTTCCTCCTTAGTGTTGTGTAGTTAACCAGTATTGACCAAGTATTCGTTACTTAACCATTGCTTAACCAGAGCAATTAAAGAAAGGGCGGCCTAGGATCAGAATACAATTTTCACCAATACCAACGGTACCTTCGTTCTGGGATTTCCCCCATTATAAAAACGCAATTCCCTCTCCATACTCTATTTATTATTCATATTATTGTATTTAGTGAAGTGATAAATGCCACTTCACAACAATAACTTATCAGAAATTAATTTATTCGGTGACAAAACAAAAGAAAGAACAAAAGGTGGGGGATTGGGTTGTAATACGCTTAAAAACTAAATGGAAAAACTCATCGATAAACGAGCCAACCGTTTCCCGTAGGAGGTATATATAGAAGAGCTGAGTTTAAGAAATATTATAGTTAGTTATACTTTCGTTCAAGACTCACCTTTTCTGTTAATGGGTGTCAGATAACAATTCTCCCTAATACAAGAAACAATTTGTCCAGAACAACGGTGTTGTTCTGGATATGCATAATGAAACGCGCAGCGGTTCTAATACTGTCTCTAACACTTATTTATAAATAGCAGACTACATTCTATTATCGTATTGAGTTCTACCCCATTGAGCATTCCCTTAAAATTGACTTCTAAACTTATTAATATTTTGCTTAATATTATTTTCAAGCTCATTAACAATTGTTTGCACTGCACTTTTTTCTTCGCTTGATAATCCAGCCATTAGCTTAGAAAACTGAGAAAGGTATACTTTTTTTAATTTTTTTGAACGCTCATAATTTGCTGCAATTGCAGCCCAAGCAGTCGCTTTTTTTATATCCTTTTTAAATATCTGTCCAGTTGCATACATTGTGCTTAAATTAATCATTGCTCGTGTATGTGCGTAATTAGCAGCCTTTTGATACCAAACAACAGCTTGTGAAAAATCTTTCGCTAAACCACCTTTGCCGCTTGCATGCAAGGTTGCTATGTTAAACATCGCCGTTGCTAAGTGCTTATCTGCTGCAAGTGACCAATAATGGTAAGCTTTTTCAAAGTCTTGCTTCACACCTAAACCAAATGCATATTTATTCCCAACATTGCCTAAAGCATTTACATCACCAGACTCAGCTAAAGGCAAAAGAATCTTAAAAGCGGTTTCATGCTCACCCCGCGCGCTTGCTTCTGTCGCATCTTTAATAGTAGAGGCACTTAAAATATTGCTATATAAAATCGAAAATAAAAACAGTGTTATTTTAATCATTAATAACCCTTATATTAATAACCTTTAATTGATGTAGTACTCTTGGGGTACTCGCTTATATTAGAAACAATTTGTCCAGAACAACGGTGTTGTTCTGGGTATGCATAATGAAATGCATAGCGGTTTTAATGTTGTCTCTGACACCTATTTATTCAGACATCTATACCAATGCTGCAAGTGATGGAACTTTTTTCGCTATTTTTAATGCTACTTCACCTAACTCTTTTATTCGCTGCTTCAGTTGTGCTTGTGACAAATTAACCCTAGACGCTTCTTTTACAACAGTAATAAGCTGATCATATATTTCCATATCTGTATTGTCTGGAGTTATAGAATCAACTTCTACTTTAGAAAGGCCCATTAAGTCATTAATCTGATCTTTATACTCACCTTCAAATGCCTGACGATTTTCAGCCATTTTTTCTTTTAACTTACGTTTGAATTCTTCAATATCCATACTTCTCTCCTTATTGTATAGTTACTTTTTCTTTTTGAGCAAATCATCAAATTTCGACACGATAGAATTAAGATCATCCTCTCCACCTTTTGCTTTCTGGACTAATTCACCAATTTTCTCAGATACACCAGCGTTGCCTGTCCCAACATTTACTCTTAAATCTTTTAGATCAAGCTTTTCCAAAATTTCATTCTGTGAATCGTGAACTTTTACTACAGAAGCCAAATGCCCTGTAACAATTGAATTAGCATAATGAATTTGCTCGTAAGAACTATTTATACTCTTTAAAACACTGGCATATTGTTCTTTCACTGGTTTCAATTTTAACTTTCTATAACTTTCTACCTCTTTTTGGATTATTTGTAAAAAAAACTCTATTTTTTTAAATGAATCCTTTTGCTTTTTTCCAGAAGGATCATGCTTGCTTGCGGACTCAATGGCTGAGAGCATTTCACTCTTCCAAATATCGTCTGCAAGTGTGCGCCGGATCTGATAGGGCAAATATACATTGTCAACAAAACTATTTATGTCATTTAATAGTCCTGAATAATATATATCTATTAATGCAATATGAGACTTTTTCATCTCAGTTAAATCTCTTCCTACGGTAGCAGATAACTCGACAGCTTCTTTTGGAACTTGTGCACAGCCAAACTGCAAGACCAAGGACACTATCATTAATAATTTAAGTAACTTCACTTTTATCTCCTTATTTTTTTACCTAATTTATTACAAACGTGGTCTATTTCCTATTACTAATATTATAAATAATTAATCTCTGACACTTACTCTGCACCGGTTAGTTTATTGACAAATTATTTCTTTCACTCGCAATAACTTTTAATTTTCTTCTATACACAGAGATAGAATGATCTGCTGGTATTTTAAGAAATGATACTTTTTTCTTTAAAAATGCCTTAATTCTGTATATAAAGCTAACTGCGTAGAGTAATTTTACATTGTTGTAATCTTTATTTGTGCAATTACTTAAGTACCTCATATCACCAGAATGAAAATAGCCACCGAATTTCGAAAGCAAAACCTTCCTGATCGACTCTCCAAAATGAGGGATAAAACTAAATAACCAGGCAAACAGACCAATAGTTTCTGTACCAGGAGGAAGCATTGTTACTGGATCGGCGGCATTTACTATTCTATAAATGGGTGTTTTGATGTTTGTTGTCCAATCAATATCTCCAACTCTAGGCGAGCCAAATGTATAGCAAGCAGCAATCCCGCCTTTGTGAGTTAATTTTTTAGTAGCAACTGTTGCTAATGCTCCACCTAAACTATGTCCCGTTATAAAAAGAGGTTTGTTTGTAAATTCGTCTTTGTTTAATAAAGTTTGAATATCTATAACTACCTGACTAAATGCTTCATCAAATCCTGAATGAATTTTTCCACCAGATTCACAAATTTTTATAACCGCATTAGCATCAGCCTTAATATCCTTAATGCTCGTAGCTTCTGTCCCCCTAAACCCAAGAAAAACGTAATTACCATTCTCAAGAAATATAGCTTGTGTTCCATTATTATCAAATGTTTTTATGAGTTTAAGTTTTAAAAACTCAACATTTTCTTTTAATTTTTCCTCTTCTTTTTTAGCATCGTAGCCGACAATTTTAATTAGACTGTTTAACGAATTTATTTTATTTTCACTCACTAATTCAGATACTTTTTTTATAAAATAGTCTTTTGTTGTATCTCTAAATAGCGGGTTAAATTTCACATAAGCGAGCTCAGAAATACATGCCATAACCCAAGAAGTTCTATCACTGTAGGCTTGCCTATAATTAGGCAGGCTTTTGTTCAGTAAATTTTCAATTTCTTCTATCTCTTCGATTGAATTAATTAATATATTTGACATAGCTATTCCCTTTTAAAATAATTCAGAAGCCTGTACTGTAGGTCTTTATAAATAAGAGAAATAAGACCTCTCCCTGTGTGCTTTGAATCAATTGGTCACTGGCATCCACTTCTTGCTCAATTAAATCTAGTTCGACCCTTTTTACTTTTTACCGTAAATAACAGCCATCAATTCTTTTCATCCTTAAATCCTATGTGCCAATGAGTTCCATCACAGAAAGGTTTATTTTTCGAACCACCACAGCGGCAAAGCGTATAGTGTTCCGTTGAAGCCTCTTCACCTAACGGCTGATCGACAAGTTCGATACCACCGGTAATTGCATACGGACCATCCTTTGTGGCCGTAACCATCGGTTCACGATCTTGATCTCGATGTTCAATATTATCGACAGTGTAACTAAGCGCTCCCGATGGGCATTTCTTAATAGTGTTGATAATATCCTCAACTGTTGCACCTTCGGGGTCAATCCACGGTTCTTCATTTAATTTAAATACAGAGCTGAGATTGTCTGTACAATGACCCGCATGTGCACAAATCCCACGATTGTCATGGATCGTAACCTGTGCTCCAACATAATTATCACGTTTGTTGAGTGCTCCATCTGTCAATTTTTTATCAGTGAAACCGTTTTTACCATGCGTACCATCACAAAAAGGTTTGTTATTTGAACCGCCACAGCGACATAACGCCACACCGGTAATCGTAGTACAGGGATCACCTTTAGATTTTTGAATATTAGGGATTACTTGCGGCGTGAGATCGTTAAGTAAATAATACGGACCGTTTGGTAGACAAGCTATTTTAGGTTTCTCTGTACTCATTTCCATATCTCCATTTTGTTATTTGAAGTCAAACGTTTTTAATATTCGCTTATATTAGAAAAAATTATGTTCTGCCCTCATTTATTTCACATTTATCCGGTAATCCCTGCAGTCAGTACAAAACGCATTGCCTCATCGCGAGTCATATCCAATTGACGAAGGTCACTGCGCGGAATCAGAAGTGCATAACCACCCACCATATAGCTCATAGGTAGATACACAAGTACGCTATCACGATCACGAAACGAGGGAGGCAACCGTTGCGGATCTTCCTGAGTAACAAAACCAACCAGCTCCATACCATTTATGGTAACAGCCACCACCTGACCCAGCCCCTCTTTATTGGGTTTGAAAAAATCAAAGAAGTCACGAAACGCACGATAGACAGATTTAATGAGAGGCAGACGATAGAGCAAGTCTTCTCCAAACGAAAATAATTTGCGCACTAGATAAGCATTCATCATCAAGCCGACAATAAAAATCACCGTTACACCAGCAAGCATACCAAGGCCGGGGAAGTAGCCATTTTCGGGTAAAACATTACGAAGTGCGTTACCCATCACCCTTTCAGAAGAAACACCCAACCAATAGAGTAAATAAACAGTAAGCACCACAGGTAACAGGGTGATAAAACCACTCAACAGCGTTTTACTTAAAAACTTAAACACGATATCTCCTCAGGTAAATTTTCTTATTGTTTAGGACAGTTAGTCGAACCAAGTGTAATGGAGTCAGACTTCAATTGTTCTCTGACTCCATTTGTTACTAAAATAGTTTATTTTTAAGTGCATTACATTTCTTGAACCATTTTCTTTATATTCACAGCTTTTTCAAAGTGGTCTAATTTATGAGTCAATATCCACCATTCAGCGGCTTCCATTAACAGCTCAGGATTAGTGTTTTTGTTTTCAAAAAACGCGTAGAAGGAAAGGCCTACATTAGTTCCCTTTGCAGCTATTTTATTATTACAAACCTCGATTATTTTTCTTTTAATATTTTATTCATACTTACATGTTTTATTTGTCAGCATAACGATTAGCATAAGAAACAATTAAAAACATATGAAACTCGTCTTGTCATTAAGAAATGAGCGAGAGAGAACAAACTTGATGCACATGTTAGCCATTTACAATTTCACCCTGACTTATTGTGCCGCTCGTTATAACTTGCACGCGTAAACCACCAACTCCAACCAAATGAGGTAATACCAAAGGGTTTACAGTTTCTGCTAAATAAGAGCATGGCTCACATAACTTTATGCCTTTTAATTTAATATTTCCAATAGTAAATTCTTTCCCGACATAATCATTTAACCGGAACCCTTCCGTTACAATATTACGACGAAGATCGCCATAATTGTGATTTTGATTATAAGATTCGTTGAACTTATCAACTTCTTCTTTTTCAATTAAAGTAAGTTCAGCCGCAGAGTTATTTTTTAGTTTTTCAGAAAAGGTACCACTACCATTGAAATAGCGATCACCTTCAATACCTTTACCTGCAACTAGCGATGCTGATGAAATGGATTGCATTTCGGTACTTGGACTTTCCGAAATAAATATTTTATATACATTCCCTGTCACTACAGCATCCTTTCTTTATGGCTAACATTTGTCTTAACGAGTATCAGAAACTAATATCCGTTAATATTATAAACGATTGGTTTCTAAAACCTCACTACAGTTTAATTTTCACTCACCTCGACACCACGCCAGAATGCCACATAGTCTTTTATGTCTGAAGCGGCATCTTTGGGTGTAGGGTAATACCATGCAGCGTCTTTATTTACTTCACCATCGGCGACTATGTTGTAATAACTCGCCGTTCCTTTCCATGCGCATACAGACGTGGTTTCACTGTTAGTAAAAAACGCCATCGTTAAAGAAGAAGGCGGAAAGTAATGATTGTTTTCAATCACAATAGTGTCTTCGCTTTCTGCGAGTAAATGTCCATTCCAGGTCGCTTTCATGCTTGAATCCTTTTACGCATCATACTTGAAGACAGAGTAAAAATGATATTAGAACAATTGGTCTCTGACACCTAATTACTAATAGGTAAACTAACAAGTGACAGACTTGATTTAACCTCAATTAAATCAAGTTTGATCCCATTTTATCTTTTTAATATTTTTAGTTCTGGCTAAAGTATTCATAAATGCTCAATCTGAATATAGTGTAAAAAATATTTAAGCATCCATATTTTATCGAATTCATATCAATTCTAAACCACACGTTTTGGGAGACTGAGATAACATTTTTTTGAATTCAAGTCTGGATTGTTTTTTGGTTATGGGCCAAACCTCAGGCTTTGAATATACTGATTTCATAACATCAAGAACCTTTCTCGCAGAAGAACAAGTCTTATTTTTTATAAGCTCCATATAAACCCATTGGGTGTACAGTTGCATTACTATTGCTGCATTAATGTTTAGTCCAGCTACCTCAAACTTATTGGCAGCCTTTTCATAATAAACCCTCATCTCTGTAAGTTTATCTAACTTGCCATTTAATCGAGCAATTGCCCAATAAGCATTTGCAGCCTGCGAAGTATCAACCGAAATTTCTAATGCTTTCATCGCATGCGCCAACGCTTTTTCATGCCACAAAAATAATTCATTCTCATTTGCTAACATCAGTCTGTCTGCAAACTTCAACGTATCAGGATGCAATTCGCCAAAAAGTTCTATCTTTTCAATTAGTGCAATTTTTTGTGGTGTGAGACTTTGAACCTGTGATCGTGCCGCAACAGGATTATTGCTCCAATCCAGAGAAGATATGTGGGCTGAGAGTTGAACCAATGTATCTAAATTTTTTCGAAATGTATCTGACTTAGCCGCTAAGTCAATTTGAGGTTGAACAATAATTTTATCGTAAACGGTAAATACACCAATCAATATCGATAATATTAACGCTACAATACCACCGTATTCAGAGAGATGTTGTTTTAATCCTTTATCTTTCTTTTTATCTAACTTACCTTCCAGAGTCGCTATACGTTCTGCAATAGCATCCACCCTTTCATCAAGCCGAAATAAAAACTGCTTTTCATCGTCAGACATAACACCCTTCCCCTTAGAAACAATAAAACAACTACTCTATGACACTGTTTATTTTATTATCTGTCCAGCAACGCTGGTGCATAGTGATGCACTGCTTATGTGTAAATCTTTTTTTCATTATGATGACAAACAATTAAAAATATTCTGTGCACGAAGTGGCCCGGGTAAATGGGTAAAACTTCCTGACATTTGTGAAATTTGATATAGAAGAACACGAACCTGATTAGGGTGCCTAATAAGGCCAAGGTTACGCATATTTCGTATAGCAAAACAATCAGAACCGGCTTCACTACCACCAACAACATGATGGGCACATTCATGAAGAAACCAAAATTGACCAACAAAGCCTGGAACATTGCTAAAGAAGCCTGGACCAAGTTGAATTGTCGGTATGCCATTATTTGATGCTCTGCCTATATATTGATTAACTGAAGGATCAATATAAATAGCCACAATTTGTCCCTGTCCAGTTCTGCAAAACATATTGACTCCACCAATATTTACAGATGGAAAAGGACCTTGTGCCTGAACACTAGAAATAAATGAAAATAAAGCCAGCGCTATGATTAAACTGCCTCTACATAATATATTCATTATCAAAGCCTCCCTATTAAGAATATACTATCCTCTGCTACATGCCGCATTCTTATATACAAGAGAACCTTACCTGCTTATATGTGCCTACGAGCGACTGTATTTCTTCCTGTTATGTCGCATCCTGATTAAGACCCAGTTCTTTTTGCTTTTTTCGTCAGGCCTAAGAAAGCTATACGATGCGATTCTTTAGTGTAGTACATAAGTTCATCGTCTTCTATATCAAGAACACCATATTTCCGTATCCACTTCATCCCCCGGTTTGCAAAGTAAGGCGCTAGTCGATAATCCAGCTTATCACTCAAAAAATGAAAGTTGAGATCAGATATTTTAAATGTGTATGCTGGTTTGTCTCCTTTCACCCCAGTTAATAGGTGTCAGAGAACAATACTCGCTTATATTAGAAACAATTAGTCTCTGACACATATTTATAGACGTGGTTTCACTGTTAGTAAAGAACGCCATCGTTAATGAAGAAGGCGGAAAGTAATGATTTTTTTCAATCACAATAGTGTCATCGCTTTCTGCGAGTAAATGTCCATTCCAGATCGCTTTCATGCTTGAGTCCTTTAACACATCATATTTGAAGACAGAGTAAAAATGATATTAGAATAATTGGTTTCTGGCGCTTATTTATTTAAACCAATTGAGTCTGACCCTTTTGCTTAATTCAACCTCTGAATCAGTGACCCGCCTAACTTGAGATTCAATTTTAGCTAAGGTACTTCGCGAGATACTCCAGCCAACAATATTACAGCGTACCGTTAAGTCCACTTGTGTCATATCATTTAGTTCGCGTAGGTGCTTGATTTGTGGCCCAATCACATTCATAAGTCATATTGCTCCGACACCTATTTCTACTATAGTGTTCTGACTCCATTTATTAAAATCACCCCTCCCCTTTAATCCTATTTTCTCTTCAATGCCGAGTTGATAATAGCAAGTCCTTTTCCAGGATCAATTTTGAGGCTATTACAAAGTCGAACATATTCCATAATATCCAACCGCCGTTCCAGTTGCTCAATTTTTGCGATCCAGGAGTGAGATACATCAAGTTGTGTTGCTAATTCACGCATACTGATGCCTTTTTTCTCCCGACATGATTTCAGCCAAGTAATAAGTTCTCGATATGCAGCGGTGTGTATTGTTTTTTCCATGTACCTATTTTAGAAACATGCTACAATGTTCCCAAATAAGGAACAAATATAGCGATATATCTATATAAAACAATAGATTAAGAAAACGACTTAAGGAGGATGTCACGTTGAATACGGAAATTTCAAAACTGGAAGGATTAAATGTTGAATGGTTACGGCGCTATGTCGAAACACGTCACAGAATTGATGCAGAAGCCAATAGCATCTTCACCATAACAAGCATGCTTGCACTGCTTGAAACGAACGGCGATGACAAAATTGAAGTTGACCCTGTGGCGCTCGGTAATATCAACCAAACGCTCAACAAAAATATTCTAAATATCTGGGAGATTCTGGATGACTATATTTATACTGTTCATGCCAAGTCGATATTGGCAGATTTGGAATAATCAAGCTCAGAATAAAAACGAACTATTGATAGTCGTATCCGGGTAAAATATTTTTCTATACCAGAATCAATTGATCCCTGAAATCAATTTTGTAGGATTTAGGCTCAATTAAATCAAGTTCTCCCCCCTTTTTATTAACTTCGACACTTAATATAAGATCAAAAAATGCTATGCATGTCTACCCAATTATTTTTATCCCTAAACCATTGTTTTTGATCACTTTTTTGTGGGGATACCTCAGGCTCAGACCCCTTTAATTCCTCTAGAAGATTGTTTGTTTCTTCAGCATTTTTATTGTTTAAAGTAATATTTGAATTCTTTTTCTGTTAACTTAAAATTAAACTTCTTAGAAATATCGGGTGATGTGAATTTGTTACCACGGTATGTTTCAACTTCTAGTACAGCAGGATGGGCAATCCCCATAGGCGACATAATTTGATTGATTTTATCAATATATGACAGCTGAATTTCAATTCCTTCTCCTGCTTCAATTTTGTATTTGTTGTCTGGTAATTCCAGTTCTCTGGTTAGAGTTGAAGATGTTTTATAGCCGGAGATTAAGTTGATTTTCCTTATTGAAGTGTCTTTGCGGCCATTATTGGTAACGCTGAAAATTGAATCGTCTTCTTTGAAATGAAACTTTGTTACGTCTCGGACAATTATGTCCTCTATATTGTCAAAGTAACTATCAGAAATATTCCAGCTTAGACTAGCCACAGCTACAACAAAACTTAGAAACGAGATTATGATTGCTTTACGTTCTGGTGAGATCATGATTTTGGATTCCAAATATAACGCTTAGATAACTGGCGCCGCTTTGCGGCGTCCAAATGAGCAAAGCGAATGGTGTTAATTGCCTTGTTATGTGGGGGAGTAAAATGAGACAACATGAGTTCGCTTTTCCCTTTGCTTTATTTTTTGTTGTTTTAAATTTAGCACATTAAGTAAGAAAGATAACCATGAAATGGTGTCTTTAAACCTTTTAACTGACACGCTACCGCCATTCCAAAAGGTTTAACGAAGCTAAATTCCTTTTAGACTTGTTTTATTATTTTTATGCCGCCATTCGTGCACGGATTTTTTATTTCTATTTTTAGCTTTTCTACTTTGTGTTTTTACACATAACAGTGATTTAGACAGAATTTGCCTTATTAGACAGATTCTGTAATCCACCTTATTAGGCAGAATCCATCTAATTCATCAAATAAAAAAGGCAGCCATAAGGCTGCCTTTAAATTACTACTCTTGACTCCAGCCTTTTATAAGGCTTGTTATTTTTATTTCTTCTTCCCCAAACTTTTTATTCGCTTGTCGCACTATAGAACCGCTTCGCGTTTCGTTCAGTACTTCCTCACCTCGTTCCACTCGTTCTGGTCGCATTCTGCTAAAATCCTTTTTTGGTTTCCTTTTGATTAAACAATATTCCTCTACCCAGGCTACGGCTCCTACATTCTGGCAGTCGGCCCCTTCCCTCGGTAACTGCTCCTGCGTTACTCTACCTCCTGCGTCCTTGCAGTCGTAGCCTTCTCCCAAAGGGGGAGGGAACAAGAGGATTTTTTTATTTCTTCTTATCCTGCTTGAGATTGCCGCGCTTCGCTCGCAATGACATTCTTTTTTCTAGAGGTTGCCGCGTCATTTTATTCCTCGCAATGACGTTTTCTTTTTTACAATGACAATTGTTATTAATAGCAAGTCAGGGATTCGCTGACAAGGCGTAGTGCTTTTTTAAAAACGGAGCGTACAAACAGTACGTGAGTATTTTAAAAAAGTGCTGCAACGCCGCTCAGCGGATTACTGACGCAGCTATTTAGCCGCATTTGGAGTCGCCGCAGTTGAGACACGTCATACACCCATCCATCTTAATCAATGCCTTGGTAGAACACTTTGCACACAACTGCGCACTCGCAGGAAAGTCACTGGCTTCAGCTGCTGTTTCTTCTGCTTGTTTTGTTTGGCCGTCTAACTGCGCGCGTTTTTCATCAATGAGTTTTTGTTGATGTTCGTCCAGGCCTTCGTCTTTGATCATGCCGATCATGCGAAGGTGGCATTCAATGGCGTCACCAATTTCTGCCACGAGTGAAGGCATGTACTTACCGCCTTTCTTAAAGTAACCGCCACGTGGGTCAAACACGCTGCGCAGTTCATCAACTAAAAACGTAACATCACCGCCTTTACGGAACACGGCTGAAACGATTCTCGTCAGTGCAACAATCCACTGAAAGTGATCCATGTTTTTTGAGTTAATGAACACTTCAAACGGACGACGTAAGTGATGGTCGGTGCCTTCGTTTAAGATGACATCATTAATAGTGATGTATAAGGCGTGTTCCGATAAAGGTGTTTTTACTTTATAGGTTGAACCCAGCAACATTTCCGGGCGTTCAATCTTTTCATGCATGTGGATAACATTGCTATCCTCAATCTCAACATTATTAAGTGCTGCTTCTGCTACTGCATCATCTTCGTCTTCCTTAGACACTGCATAACTGACAATTTTATGCGCAATTTTTACCGTCATCTTGCTATTCCTCTTGTTCTCTATTCTTTTTATATTTGTTTGGGTCTGAGCTAGCTGGATAAATTAAAACAACAACAGTGCTCACCACTCTTGTTAACTTATCCAGCTCGTTCAGATTCTTTGTGTTGAAATGATAAAATCATTTCAACTAATTCTTTTCTATCTCTCTACATTTGTCAGACTGAAGTCTGACCTACCGCTTTTTCTATGCCGTTTTAGGTAACCCAGCTCTAACCTGCTTTCTGAGAATTAGTTTATTCTCATTGTTTTAGGTAACCCGGCTCTAACCTAATTTATTCTCATTGTTTTAGGCAAGTTAGCGGTGCGTAGACAAGGCAAAATTGAATTTTTGAAACCGAAGCTTATGATAAATAAGTGAGGTTTCGAAAATTTGATTTTAACGCCGTATACGCGACGCTAGCGCCGCCTAAAACTTGCCGTAGTAGCCCTCTTT
>Ga0316209_1002083_pt1 | contig 17315 bp, 14 predicted proteins | sample 6monopyrite_MG_FD_204945 | JGI IMG/M metagenome (GOLD analysis project Ga0316209, IMG submission 204945) | Microbial mat bacterial communities from mineral coupon in-situ incubated in ocean water Damariscotta River, Maine, United States -... | ecosystem: Environmental > Aquatic > Marine >...
AGAATGAAATCATCTGCTTTCGTCCTTGTCATGTCCCCATTTGCAATAGAAACAGTGTATTAGATTTCAGGGTAGTTTCAGGCGAATTGGTCATCTTGTGAAGAAATCATCGACAAAAGGCATCAAACCTGTCGTGAAGTGCTTCAATAAAACTCAATCATTGGGAGTTTCCCTATGCCAGCAAGTGAAGATGACATTTTCCTGAACGCGATTCAACGATTGGACAAGGCTGCCCAGTTTGCTGAAATTGATGAAGAAGCTTTGGAAAAACTGCGGCATCCCAAATCAATTTTGCAGGTTTCTATTCCTGTTCGCATGGATGACGGGACGCTTCGTATCTTCCAGGGATATCGGGTTCGGCACGACGATACCCGCGGACCGACCAAAGGAGGTATCCGCTTTCATCCTGGGGTCCATCTGGGCGAAGTGAAGGCGCTCGCTTTCTGGATGACGTGCAAATGTGCGGTGGTTGGGATTCCGTTTGGAGGGGGAAAAGGTGGGGTCATTGTCGATCCTAAACAACTTTCCCGGATGGAACTGGAGCGTTTGAGTCGAGGCTATATTGATCGCGTTGCAGACTTTATTGGTCCTGAAACCGACATTCCCGCCCCGGATGTCTACACAAACGCGATGATTATGGGCTGGATGATGGATGAATATTCAAAAATCCATCGCAAACGGACGCCGGATGTCATTACAGGCAAGCCAATTCCATTAGGCGGCAGCCTGGGGCGTGGCGATGCAACCGGACGTGGTGCGTACTACTGCATCAAGGAATTGGAACGACTGAAAAACTGGCAACCGTCTGAAATCAGCATCGCGGTGCAGGGGTTCGGGAATGCTGGTCAGCATGTAGCCAGCCTGCTTCATGCGGATGGTTACCGTATCGCAGCGGTGAGCGATTCGCGAGGTGGTGTATATCGCGAAGATGGTCTTGATATTCCTCGACTGATTGAATCCAAAAACCGCACGCGTCGTATTGATGCGGTGTACTGTGAAGGTTCTGTTTGCGACTGCCCTGTTTGCGGAACTGGAGAATGTCATTGTGAAAATTGTCAATGCGGCGATGGAGGCAAAAGCACTCCCATTTCCAACGCGGAATTACTGGAACTTGATGTTGATATTCTGATTCCCGCTGCTCTTGAAAACCAGCTCACGATTGAAAATGCGACTCGAATCAAAGCTCCTGTAATTGTCGAAGTTGCCAACGGCCCCACAACCAATGCAGCGGACGAGGTTTTATCCGAACAAGGTAAACTGATCGTCCCCGACATTCTTGCCAATGCGGGCGGCGTGACCGTCAGTTATTTTGAATGGGTACAAAATCGTGCCGGTTTTTATTGGTCAGAAGAAGAGGTGCAGGACCGCTTGCATCGCATCATGGCTAAGGAATTCAACGCGATTTACGATTTGATGACAAAGCACAAAATTGATATGAGAACAGCAGCCTACACCCAGGCCTTAAAGCGTATTGGTGATGCAATAGAATCTCAGGGAACGTGCAGATACTTTTCGAACGGAGCATCGACGAGTTAAGGAATGGCAAAGAAACGCGAGTAGCGGACTCCACAGTCTGTGTCGTTAAATGTCACCAGTAAGGAAAATCGCAATGTTTGACTTGCAATATTTAGAGCTGAAAATTCAGCAGCGTCTTGAATCTGCTGAGCAGAAAGACCGCTTATTGCAGGAGAAGTTACAAGCCAGAATGGCTGAAATGGAAAAACGGTACACGACATTCGAGCAGTTGGCTGACGAGATAATGACTGATGTGATCGATCCAAGAATGGATCAGTTAGTCAGTTTTTTTGGCAATGCAAAATTACTGGAACGTGACGACGCCGGGAGACATTACAGTGTAGCGAGGTTGGATCACTCAGCGAGATTCCCTGCTTCAGTCAAGTTGACACTCTCCATTGCTCACGATACAGAAATCGAAAATCTGCTACTGGTTTACGATCTGGGAATTCTTCCAATCTTCTTCAAATTTGAGTCCCACGACCAGGCTTGTTTACCTCTGGATGAATTCGGGCAGGAACAGATTTTACAGTGGGTCGATGAGAAGATTCTGCTGTTTGTAGATACCTATTTGCGACTCGGACAAACAGAGCAGTATCAGCAAAACAATTTGGTGACTGACCCGGTATGCGGGATGCGATTTCGCAAGAGTATTGCCTCAACAAAAGCGGAATATGCCGAGCACATGTTTTATTTCTGCTCATCGGGTTGTCATGAGGCATTCACAGCTGATCCAGAAGGATATATCTCGGGACAACAAAGAGTTTCATGAGGAATTAGCAGGGCTGCTACCCTGACATCGTTACAGGCGTACCATCCTCGAACAGTATTTGTCACAGCCTGGACTTGTACCTTGCTTGGACTCTGTTTTATTGAGTCGCAATGGAGAAATCGCCAACAATGTTCAATTTTCCATTTTCAGAAACTTTAATCAACACGTTTCAGGCGTTCCTGGCGGTCGAATTCTAATAGCTCGCTGATCAATTCCGCCAAATTGCCCTGCATGATTTGATCGAGTTTGTGCAGCGTTAAACCAATGCGATGATCGGTTACTCGCCCTTGTGGGAAATTGTAGGTGCGAATTCGGGAGCTGCGGTCTCCTGTGCCGATCAGCGTTCGCCGGTGTTCTGCCCGTTCATCTGCCTGTTTTTGTTGCTGGGCTTCGAGAATACGGCTGCGTAACACTCGCATGGCTCGTGCTTTATTTTTGTGCTGACTTTTTTCATCCTGACACGTTACGACGGTATTAGTCGGAAGGTGCGTGATGCGAATTGCAGATTCCGTTTTGTTAACTTTCTGGCCACCCGGTCCGGAAGCGCGATAGGTATCGATCTGCAAATCTTCATCGCGGATATCAATTTCCACTTCATCCGCTTCGGGAAGCACAGCAACTGTTGCGGCACTGGTATGAATACGCCCTTGCGTTTCGGTTTCAGGCACACGTTGAACGCGATGCCCGCCGCTTTCAAATTGAAGCTCGTGAAAAGCCCCCTCGCCGGAAACAGAGAAGATGACTTCCTTAATCCCACCCATTTCGGTCGGCTGGTAATCGAGAACTTCTTTCTTCCATTTTCGTATATCGATATATCGAGAATACATTTCGTAAAGATCGAGAGCGAACAGCGCCGCTTCGTCTCCGCCGGTGCCTGCTCGAATTTCCATAATCAAACCGCCACGAGTGATCGAGTCGCCGGATGTTGCCAGATCTTCCAGCTCAACACTCATTTCTTCCATGCGAGTTTTTAGAGAATCGAGTTCCTGTTGGGCGTACTGTTTATCTTCGTTGCTCTGTTCTTCTTCGAGCATCATTTGAGCCGCTTCGATGTCTTCTACCAGCGCATGATATTCTGCAACCGAAGCTGCGATTTTTTTTAAGCCGCCGTACTCTTTCTGAACTGTCAGCATCAATCTCTGATTGGAAAGCACTTCCGGGTCGGCAAGCTGCTTTTCCAGTTCAAGAAATCTTTGATACTTCGTTTCCAAACTGGGAAACATAACAGCACACCTTATGAAAGGAAGAATAAGCAAAAAAAAATCCCCAAGTCTCCACGATCAGTGAATACTCAGGGTGTTATCCATGCAAGGCGAATCTCTTCGCCTGCACAACCCCATGCACGGGGCTCTATTCTTCGGCAGCAGCAGCTTTTTTCTTGCGGTTGGCCCAGTTGTATTTTTTCTGGAACTTTTCAACACGTCCTGCTGTATCGACGTACTTCATCTGACCCGTATAAAACGGGTGAGAATAAGAACTGATATCAACCTTGACCAATGGATACTCGTTCCCATCTTCCCAAACGATGGTTTCTTTCGATTTCATCGTAGAATTGGTCAGAAACTTCACATCCGCCCCAGCATCCATAAATACAACGGGGTGATAATCGGGATGGATATCTTTTTTCATTGCCTCGAAACCTGTACTTTAACACCTGAATATGAGAGAAAATGCCCTCACGGCGGGCATAAAAATCCTGTCTCTTCATGAAGAATGAGGCAGTCTACTCAAGCCCGCCGCTGTTGACAAGTGATTTCCCGTTTGAACTGACAAACTAAAAAAATGTGTGTAAATTGTGTGCATGTGGTGCTGCAACACGCCTCCTCTCATAAAAGAGCCTGATGGCAACACCACGTTTACGTATAATTTCATTGCATATCCGATTTATTGATAAAAACAGCCATTGATAATGGTGAATTTTGTGATAGAGTGCAGTCAGTTGTAACTATTCAGCGATGATTGTTTTTGTCACAATGAGGACTGTTTGTAGGGTCCGCTATTGCGGACCACCGCATGAAATTGGGGGATCCACCTTCCATCGTAGTCCGCAATAGTGGACCCTACAACAGGGCTGAATAGTTACGTGTTTTTGTGTTTTTGCCGAGAACCCATTTCAGGGGTTGACTTTTTCTGTAGTCCTATCTTATTCGGAGGGTAAGCCGTGAATCGTAGACGTTTCGAAATTCGTAATCCTGAAAAAGGATTTACTTTGATTGAACTGCTTGTGGTCATCGCGATCATCGCCATACTCGTCGCTTTACTGCTGCCCGCAGTGCAGCAAGCTCGTGAAGCAGCCAGGCGGTCATCCTGCAAGAACAACTTGAAACAGCTTGGTTTGGCACTGCACAACTATCACGATACTTACAGTGTTTTCCCACAAGGTCAATTCTGGGTCCAGGGGGCGTCCAGCTGGCACGGAAATTCTGCATGGGTTTCACTGCTTCCATTTCTTGAGCAAGCACCTCTTTTTGATCAGTGGGATTTTAATTCGTCCTACCATACGGGTAATAATACTCGGCGACAGAATAAAATTTCAGCCTTTTGGTGTCCTTCCGATACGATGTTTGGTTCAGGTTCTGGACCGGGAAATAACTATGCAGGTTGTGGAGGTTCAACACCGTTTATCTATCAGGGGAATGGAGTTGATTCTCATGGGATAATTTTTAGAAGGGTATCTGTCCGCATGAGAGATATATTGGATGGAACATCAAATGTTGTCATGGTTGGAGAGCTACTGAAAGGTGATGGGAATACCTCTCGATTGTCAGACAGCGACATCACTCGCGTGGGAACAACTCCAACATTTGCAAATCCTGAATTTGCAACACAGGCTGAGGTCAATGCAGCCGGGGCGGCGTGTGATGCGGGGGTTGCCCCTTCTGCACAAGCCTCATTAAGTCAGTGTGGTCGAGACTGGGCGGCTCCGTATCCGTTCCAAACAACATTTAACACAACAGTTCCTCCCAACTGGCAGCATCGTAGTTGTGCCTTTGGTGGTGGTTTTGGTCTTTGTGCAGATCGTAATGGTATTGTCTCGATGCGTAGTCGGCATACGGGAGGAGCACAATGTACTTTGGCTGATGGCTCTGTAAGGTTTATTTCTGAAAACATCGACCTGACGACCTGGCATCGACTAGGTGGTCGTGACGATGGTGCTGTGGTTGGTGAATTCTAGGCTTTGTCAGAAAACTTCCTAGTGCAGCTTCAATCCTAAAAGAAGGGGTTGCAAAAGATTTAAGGAGCGACAACGGAGCGGGTTATGGAAACAAACACCCCAAATCTAAGCCCTGAAAGGGCACTAGCTTCGGTCGCCAGACCACGGAATTTCCACACTCTGGCGAGTGTGGTTACGAAAAAGATGACTTTTCCCGACAAAGCTTGGTAGAAGTAATTGGTTTGCTATACTCTCTAAGAGTCGAAACGATCGGCTCTATCGTGGTTGAGGAAGCTCTTTGCGGGCTTGCTCGTTTTTCCTGCTTCTATTATTTTAGAAGAGGCAACCAGGGACAGACATTTTGAAAGGGTTTGTGCTTAAAATGAATCAATGGAAACTGATCGCGATTGTAGCTCTTCTACTCATTTCTCCTTTGTGCATTGGTTGCGGTGGAGGTTCTGCAAATTATGATCTTCCGGCTAGCGATAAAGTTCCCACAGCAAAGGAGAATATCGCCGATTGGCTCAATGGAGTCATTGAAACAGGTGAGATCGACAGCGGAGGAGAAATGATGAAGGATGAAGTCGCCAAGCTAAAAACAGAAGGATTCGATAAAGCTGACGAAATTCAATCGGACATTGATGCCCTTCTCGCTACCAAGGAGGCAAAAGCAATCAAATCAAAGGCTAATTCGATCTTGGCAAAACTTAAGTAATCAGCCAAACAAATTCCCCTTTCATCCCGACTTTCAGGATGAAAGGGGAATTAACTGATACTTTCGATATTCCAATAACTCGTTATCTGCAACCTGAAGTGAATTTCAATTCCCGCCGTTGCCGCCGAATTGTGTAAAGGCAAGGCCGAGCAGGGCAGAGCTGAGAATGTTTCGTTCGATGAAGGCGCCGACTGCTTCGTGCATTTTGTACCGCAGCATGACCATGTCTCCCGGTTGAATCAGGATCCGTTCAGATGGATCTGTGAGTGCGCGGTAGAGATCGACTTTAATTGGCACCTGCGCCCCGTTGGGCATGCGTCTAATGATAACGACACTACTGGCACTGATGGTGACATCGCCATTGAGAGCCGATGTTCCACCAATCTGGTTACCGGTACTTTGCTGCTGGCTTGCCCCCTGAGCAAGTGAAATCGCATCGAGAACATCCAGGTCATAATCTCGGGGGAGCGTATATTGCCCACCACCCAGTAAACCGCCCGTATAGAAGATTTCGGTGTCACGAGATTCAATAAACACGATGTCGCCATCCTGCAGGATGATATCTTCCGGACGAACATGAGGTTGTTCACCCGGTTTGAGCCGAATGGGAATTTTAATCACTTTCTGATTATTCATCGTTGGATCCCCATTGGAATTATTCATCCCCAGATCAACCTGAGACCAGAATTGGTCGTGAGAAGCTGACTGATCGTAACCCAGTTCAGGATTCAGTTCAGCACTCAATTGAGGGGGCGCAACAAAATTATTGATCGGGGCATTCTCCACAGGAAATGGCGGCTGTCCGTTCAAAGATGGTTCATTCAATGGATATTGCGAAGGTAATTGTTGCAGACTTGGTTGGGGATATCCTGGTTGATTGAACTGTGTCGCAGCGGTTTGTTCTATCGTGACTTCTCGCTGCAGCACGACTTGCTCAGAAAAGTTTTCCTGATTCACAGGGGTCATTCCGACACGTAGCTCAGCCAAAGGATCAGGGTTCCCAAAATTACTGGCAACAGCCGGTTCGATTGTAAACTGATTCACTGATCCGTTGTCTTGAATATTCGGTGTTTCTCTATTTTGATAAACAGGATTTTGAAACTGATTTCTATTTTCCATTGTTGGTATGCTTACTGGCTGTCTCGCAGAAGTGTTGTACGCAGCCACTTGTTCCACGCTTGATCCATAATTTGCTTGAGGATGATAGCCGACTAATTGAATGTTGGAATTTGCCATGCTGTTGTTGGAAGAAACATGATTCTCCATGACCGGGTGCTGCTGCGTTGGCCTGTGCTGAGGTAATGCCGGTGTTGGCGAGTTGGGATAATGAGGGTGGTCCGGCGCCATCCCTGTAGGACCAGTATGTTGGCGACGGATGATGTAGATCGTATTTTCTGCATCAAGCCCGGGAAGTCCCCCTGTTTGTGCCAGAGCGTGCAACACATCGTTGTTATAAATGGGAAGGTTAACAACTTGCCCGTTCCCACGTTTTGTTTGCCCTAAATTGACAGCAAGTCCCTGTGCAAATTGCGCACCGCCGGTGCCACCTGTTTCCTGCCTCAGGACAAGCACTCGCACCTGTCGAGGGCGTTGGAGGGATACAATTATTGTATCAGCACCTTCTTTCAGGATTTTTCTTTCGGTGGTATAAATTCGACGCAGATGTTCTTCCACTTGCCTGATCGTCATCCCGCGAACGTTGACTGCTCCGATCATCGGAAGCGACAGGCTTCCATCATTGCGCACCGACATGGGATAGCCAATCGAGGGAGCGATTTCAGAAGCGACTGGAGCATTAATCGGCGGTGCTTCGCCGATGCCCCCCAGGACCCCTTCGATGTAAATCCCTAAGACATCCTGTCCATCAACAATGTGTTGATGGGGCGGTTTTTGTGCCAGCAGAGATAAATCGATTGTTGATCCATTACTGCGCGTCTGGGCGCGTAATTCTGGCGCAAGATACCGAGCGGGAACTCCATCAATAGGCCGAAATGCAGCGCACCCACTGGCAACACTTGCCGTGGTCAAGAGAAGAAGTCTCAGAATTTGTGTAGCCGTCAAAACTTTCATGACGTCTGAATATCCTTGAGTAAGTTTTTGTGGTGCGCTTATTTTCAATACTGTCTGGTCCAATTTCATTGCTGCAATCAATAATAGTTGCCATTATTGCTGGAACCATTCTGATTGTATCCGTATCGAGCAGTTCCCTCTTGAAACTGCTCATGAGATGTTGGTACGGTTATCTGCTCTTCAGCAATACGATAACCAGATTGCGAAAGAGCAGCCCGATAGCCCGCAAACCATTGGTCGGCTCTTTGATGACCCCGGACCGAACGATTATGAGTTTTCCAATATTTGGAAGGTGGGACCGCAGGGATCACCCCGCGACTCCCCAACGCAAGATCTTCATAAGCCTGAATATAACCCTGCTGATAATCTACGTTGCCTGCGTGGTCTTCTGAATCAGTTTTGCTGAGAGAAGAAACAGCACATTTTCGGGCAGCATATTTCGTTAAATAATCATCGATGAACGGAATGTAGTGTCCGTCAGACCAATACCACATCGGTGGTCTGCAACATCGAGAGTCTCCACAGGATGAACAGGGAACCGATGCGTGACCGGAAACCACAGGCTGACGATTACCACCCGTCGTACACCCGCTGATCAGCAGAATTATTCCTGCAAGTCCCAGCAAACTGGTACAAACTGGTTTCACTTCACTTCCTCCTGAAATCGATACAAAACGCTCGTTTTGCCTTCCGTTAGCAATAAACAAACCGGGAGCGCAAAGAGCTACGCTCGTAATATCGGTCAGTTTCAAACCCTACTGAGCCAGAAAACGCCTCGATAAGACCGTTGAAATCCTTTTAAGCAGTTTCTTTGTCAAATATTACGCACTCTACCTATTACCCCAGGCAGGAATTCGTCCATGTCGATCTATCTACTGCTTTAACATGGCTGGTCAATTTCTTAAGTTATTGTCACTATTGCTAACCCGGCGTAGCCGGAACCAAAGGTAGGTTAGGCTTTCCAGCCTGACAAATGTGGTTTCCATGAAGCTCACTTTTTGATTTACCAGCGAACGGACCTTTTTGCTCGAAAAGTTTGTGCGTACGATGTCAGGCTGGAAAGCCTAACCTACGTTTCTTCAAAATATCCTGCCCCTTTATGTGCCGGATGCCACTGTCTGGCTTGTCCAGCAGTGCGAATGGCGTAGGATGGTGTGCTTGCACCCATCTTCGCGTGCCGAGTGACATTCAATGAAACAATAGGACCAGAACGGCAATAGATTCACCTGCATAAAATCAATGAATCAGGAAACCACATTTGATGGGTGCAAGCACGCCATCCTACATTTTGGGATGAAGTTTCCAATAGATAATTCGTGTCTATTCGTCAGGCACCACTGCTAAAATGATGGGATTGAGGTGCCAGGTTCAACTCGTTCCCAGGCTCCAGCTTGGGGATGAGGGGAACGAGGAACTGACATCAAAGCATATCACGACTTACGGTCAACCTCAAAACAGAACCTGGCGATGTCCAGTTAATCCCAATATAAGATATGTTTTCCCTGAGGTAAATTCCCGCCACATTGCGGGCATGGCTCGCCTTTATTCCATTTAAGCAGATTATTACTACCACACAAATGACACGTATTTAGATCGTCCTGGCACGAATCCTCGTCTCTGAATTCTGTGGCATAATCGATCAGCATGTTACATTTTCTGCAATAGCCCGTTTGAGTAATGACGAAAAAGCCAGCATCAGGCCCGCCAGCGACAATTCCTTGCAGGTCACAATTCTCACACTTGAAAGAATACTTCGACCCCATCGAGGCAGTTCCTCTCTACTCAACTCCGGGGACATCCGAGGTAATTTTTTTTACTCGTCCATCGCGATCCACCATGGCCAATTGGGTCGTTCCTTCTGCGATTAGGATTTCGCCCCGCATAATTTGATAAGAATGTTTGAGTCTGGCCGGCGTGGCGGCATTAAGAACAACCGAGACTGCCAGCACATCGTCGTACTGAGCCGGCTTGCGGTATCGAATAGAGATATCCACAACAACAAAGAAAAAGCCGCCCTCTTCCATCGCGCGGTAATCGCCGCCGTTGACGCGAAAGAGATCAGTGCGAGCCTCTTCAAAATAACTCGGATAATTTCCATGATGCAAAAAACCCATCGCATCGGTTTCGCTGTAACGGACTCGTATTTCAGTTGTGTGTGATTTGATCATACTGATTTCTACATAAGAATAAACATTGAATCTGCATTAAAATAAGTGGTTTGAAGAATCAAGTCCAGCTACTTGGGTTCGAAACGATGCAAAACATAACTGAAATAGAGCAAGTCTCGCAAATCTACAAATTGCTCTTGGTGAATTTCGCCTGTTAGGTTTATACTTCCGTTCCAGTTTTCCAAGACATTGTTTTAGAGCATTGTTTTGGGACATTGGGCGTTGAATTTCCAAGTGGGGTTCTTTCATCTTTTTTTGGTCTTATTCAAAAATAAATGATAGAACAACAGTTGTCCATGGAGGGGACTCATTCATTCACGAAACGCTGAGAGTGACTTTGGTATAAGTGCAATCGTGGGGACTTTTGCATTTTTCTACTGGAACTCTGATCGATGCGTTTGAATTTAGCAGGGAGGCTATCGCGTGAAAACGCTACTTATTTACGGAGTGGAATCTGTTGCCGGGGCGAATATTGCTCATACACTTTCTGATCGCTACAACATAATCGGTGTGGCCATCGGAGACTGCCCGGAGATCGATCATTGTCAGATATTATCGGGTGAAGCATCGCTGGAACCGCCCGATCAACTGATCACTGATATCAAGCCGGACTACGTTCTGGATGCCACCTGCTGTGGCGATTCCTCCTGGAATCCTGATGCAGAAATCGGTGACGAAGCCCAATGCAACCTGGCTGTTGAAAGAGCAGCCGCTTGCAAGGAGCTTGCCATCTCTTATACGCTACTTTCCAGTGACGCCATTTTTACCGGTCCCTGGATGTTTCACGAAGAAGATTCTGAACAGACATGCACATCTTCGCTGGGGAAACGATTGGTCAAGCTGGAAGCAGAAGTTAAAAACGCTTGCCCCGATTCATTTATCGTCCGTACTCATGTTTTCGGTTGGAACTGGGTCAATTGCAAAACCGGCTGGATTGAAGGTTTGCTCGAAAGTATTCAAGATAAAGCAAGTCATTGCCACGAATTATCACAGCCCGGATACGCAACACCGATACTGGCAAGTGATTTAGCAATTATTCTCTCGCGAGGTTTTGATGAAAACCTTTCCGGGACATTTCATATTTCAGGAGCAGAGCGAGTTAATCGCCAGCAATTTGCCCGTAAACTGGCAGAGCTGAGTCATATTAACTGGCTTACTGTTGCTTTCCATAGCGGGCATTTCAGTCAGGAAGAACGTCGGCAGTTTGGATGTGGCGAGATGTCGTTACAGACTCGCTCTATTCGCCGCGCGTTATGTGTCGCGATGCCGACTCTTACCGAAAGTATTACTTCGCTACTTGATCAGCAACCGCTGGGAGAAGTTCAGGATCAACTGATCGCAAACCGAACAGAGTTCAGTCGCGCTGCGTGATTCTTTTCCCCAAAAGATAAAAATGAAACCGGCTCGGCAAAATTTGCCGAGCCGGTTTTTTACTGCGGCTATGGAGACCACACACACTTCAAGTAGCCGCAGTCATGTAGTTTTTGTGAGCCAGGTTTTGTGGTGAACTCGGTCACTGTTGTTGATCAATAGATTCACGAACAGTGGTAGGGTGCGTCGTGACGCATCAGTTTACAGATTCTTTGAAAAAGGTGCGTTGTAACGCACCCTGCATTGGTAGTCAAAAAGCAAAGATTCGTTTGGGTGGTGTCAGGTTAAACGAGGGAAACTCTCTGTTTTGTGTGATTGCATCGGGCGAGCCGGGGCAGTGATGCCCCTGGTTACTCTCGCCATTTTATTGAGCCTTTATTTCTTACGAAGATGACCAGGGGGTTAACACCCCCGGCTCCCCTGCACAGACACCGAATGTCTGTACTCCGCTTTGGCTTAGTAATTTTCTGGGGTTGGGGCAACATCGCAAGAAACATCGCAGCTATCATCGCCTTGGTCCCATTCGTCGTTGTACATACTGCCTGCGATGCCCCCTTTACGTCCCTGGGTGCCGTTGTATTTGTAGTTCTGATTGATACTTCCAAAAGCAGAACCGACATCTTCCAGTTCCTGATTTACATTGAAGGCAACTTCGCTTAAACCGACGATCATGCCGAGAACGCAGATGGTTGAAATCAAAACCAGCTCAGCAGAAACAATGAAACCAGCTTCGTCGTTGTACAGATTGTTGATGAGAGTCGTCATGAGTGTGTCTCCAGTTTTCCAAGTGTGAATGATTTGTTTGAGTCGTTTGAAGTGTGTGACTCGTGTTGTTAATTATGTAAAGCACCCTGTATGCCAAACTTAACAAAAGAGTCCAGGGAAGATGTGGGACATGAGAGAAGGGCGTCCGTAACTGGTTGATACAATTATAGTTACATATTTCCCGGGGAATCCGAAAAGTAAAATTCATAATCCGACTTGCTGGCGTCTGCATGATGCCGAAATTCAACAGCTTCCACAGGAAAAAAACATCGTGTGACGCATCGTCAACCTCAGTAAAGAGTTACGGGGATGATGCCTGAATGATGCACGGGGAGTTCTGGCAACATGAATGCAGCTCCAGGGAAGCAGAGGAAACAGACTGAGGCTTATTACGAGGGGATCTGCTCGTGAACGGCGGGAAAGCATTCTTGCCTGCCTGCAATACAGTATGGTCTCATAAAATAGACAGGAATCTCTATGCTTCTTTTGAATAAAGAGAGATTCCCTCAATAGTTGAAGAAAATTAAAGAGAAAAGTCTCTCTGGCTTTTCAAAAGAAAAATGGCTGGCTATACTTCCTACACACAATCTCAGAGAGATTAAGCGGGTGTAGCTCAGTGGTAGAGCGCCACGTTGCCAACGTGGCTGTCGAGGGTTCGAATCCCTTCACCCGCTCTTACGATAAACAATAGTTGAAATTGAAAACAGGAGTCGTCTGCAGTGACGGAAAATGAGAATCAAGATGTTGAAGATAACGGCAGCGAACAGGTTGCAGTTGTTGAAGCCGGTTCAGAAGAATCGCCGGAACGGTTAGACCTCAAGGTTGATATTAAAGAGATTGGTCCCTGCAAAAAACACATTTTTGTCACCATCTCTGAAAGTGATATCAAGAAGTTGCGGGACGATACAATTGCAGAGCTGAGCAAAGAAACGGCTGTCCCCGGTTTTCGCGCAGGAAGAGTTCCTGAGCGTTTACTTGCGAAGAAGTTCCGCAAGGAGATATCAGATCAACTGAAACAGAAGTTGCTTGTGCAATCGCTGGAGCAAGTTTCCGAAGAGAACGATCTGGATCCGATCAACGAACCAGAACTTGATGTCGAAAATCTGGAAGTTCCCGAGAGTGGCGATTTTGACTACGAATTTGAAATTGAAGTTCGCCCGACATTCGATGTCCCTGATTATGCCTCAATAACCATCGAGCGATCCGTCAAAGAAATTTCCGATGAGGATGTCGCCCAGGCACGAGAACGCTATCTGGCACAGTTCGGGCAAGTTGTTCCCCACGAAGGAAAAGCAGAGTCCGGTGACTATGTTATCTGTAATCTTGAATTTACCCATAAAGGCGAAACAATTCGTGAAATGGAAGAGATTACTCTTCGGTTGCGTTCGACGCTCCGTTTTCAAGATGCGGAAGTTGAGGGCTTCGATCAATTAATTGCCGGAGCGGAAGCGGGCGATGTTAAAGAGTTTGATCTCATAATCTCTCGCGAAGCAACCGATTTTGAGATGCGGGACGAAACCGTTCATGCAACATTGACCGTGCTTGATATCAAACGTCTCGAGCTTCCCGAATTTGATGATGCACTCTTGGAACGCATTGGAGTTAATACGGCTGAAGAACTCGATGAATTGCTGAATAGCTCACTGGACCGACAGACTGCCTACGAGCAGCGGCAAAGCACTCGCCAGCAGGTTCTCGAAAAAATCACCGAAGCCTCTACCTGGGAACTTCCTGAAGGGTTGGTTCGCAAGCATGTTGACAATGCCATCAGACGCGAAGTTCTTGAAATGCAGCAGTCGGGATTTAGCCGACAAGAAATCATGGCTCGGGAAAATAAGATTCGCCAAGAATCAGTGTCCATGACCGAACAGGCACTGAAAGAACACTTTGTACTCGATAAAATTGCGACCGAGCAACATATCGAAAGCTCTGCTGATGAAATTAACGCAGAAATTGCGAACATGGCCGTTCAGCAGGGGGAAAGCCCACGTAAGTTGCGGGCAAAAATGATTAAAAATGGAATGATTGAAAACCTCGAAGCTCAAATTCGTGAGCGAAATGTCATTGATTTCATTCTTTCCAAGGTCTCCTTCAAAGATGTTCCGATGGAGGACGATTCTGTTGAAAGCATCGAAAGCGTTAATCGTTCAATCACTTCTTCCATTAACGATTCTGATGCGAGCGAAGAAGAAAGCGATCAGGAAGATTGATTTCATAGTCCGCTTGATTTCATAGTCCGCTTGAAGTTATAAAAAGCTGAGGTAACCCCTCAGCTTTTTTTGTGTCTACTGCTTAGAACTCTCTTGTTGCCAAGAATAACTCGTTCTCTTTTAACCCGAAAACAAAAAGTAATGATTAAAGTCACACTTCCGGATGGCAATGTTAACCAATACAGCGACGAGACAACTCCGTTAGATGTCGCCCGTCAAATCAGCGAGCGTCTTGCCAACGATGTTATCGCTGCGGTGGTGAATGAGCAGATTGTTGATGCGATGCGACCGATTAAAGAATCGGTGGATCAGTCAGATTCAATCTCCCTGCGATTATTAACCGTCAAAGATGAACAAGCCCTCGGGGTGATGCGACACTCCTGTGCGCACATCATGGCAAGAGCAGTCATGCGTCTATTTCCAGGAACTGGATTGGCATTTGGTCCGACAACCGGTCACGGGTTTTATTACGATTTCGATATCGAAACCAACATCAGCGAAGACGACTTCCCCCGCATCGAACAGGAGATGTCGCAAATCATCAAAGAGGGTGAACCGTTCGAACGATTCTCTTTACAACCAGATGAAGCGATCGAGCTTTGTCAGGAAATGAATCAGGAGTTGAAGGTTAATCATCTGGAAACCGGTCTGAGGGATCATGAATCGCTCAGTTTTTATCGGCAAGGAGAATTTGTCGACTTATGCCGAGGACCGCATATTCCGCGAGCCGGGAAAATCAAGGCGTTCAAATTACTTTCCATCGCAGGCGCGTACTGGAAAGGAAACAAAGATGACAAACCGCTACAACGGCTTTACGGCACCGCCTGGTTCAGCAAGAAAGATCTTGCCAAGTATCTGGAGCAGGTCGAAGAAGCGAAGCGGCGAGATCATCGCGTACTCGGCAAAAGACTCGGCTTCTTTCAGATCGATCCCACTGTCGGGCAAGGGCTTTGCCTCTGGCTTCCCAAAGGGGCAACCATCCGAGCGTTACTGGAAGAGTTCATCAAAAAGGAACTCGTTCAACGAGATTACGATCCCGTTTACACGCCACATATCGGACGGGTGGAATTGTACGAAACCAGCGGGCACTTTCCGTACTACCGCGATTCACAATTTGCGCCCATATACGGACACGATGCAGGACGCATTATCGATTACTGCATCCAAAAACTGCAAGCTGATGAATTGGATCAAGAGCACGAAAAAACCTTGCTGCAAGCCGCTGCCATTATGGGGTATCAGCAAAAAGAGTATCAAAATGCGACATCCAATGAGGAAAAAATCGCTGCTCTTCGGAAATGGGAAAAACAGCAGGAGCGTTATCTGCTCAAGCCGATGAACTGTCCGCATCATGCTCAAATTTATAAATCGCAGCCTCATTCTTATCGAGACTTACCCGTACGGCTCGCTGAATTCGGCACCGTTTATCGTCACGAACAAACAGGCGAACTGAACGGCATGCTGCGTGTTCGCGGCTTAACACAAGACGATGCGCATCTGTTTTGCACCCCCGAACAAGTCGAAGATGAGTTCCGCGAAACAATGGAACTGGTTCAATTTGTATTGAAATCGGTCGGCTTGAATAATTTCCGTGTGCAGCTTTCGGTTCGAGACCCGAACAGCGATAAATATGTCGGCTCGGATGAAAACTGGAACAAAGCGGAAGCAAGTTTAAGCAAAGTGCTGACCGATTCAGGGCTCAGTTTTGAGGTTTGCGAAGGAGAAGCCGCCTTCTACGGACCGAAAGCAGACTTCATGGTGCGTGATGCAATCGGGCGCGAATGGCAACTCGGCACCGTGCAACTCGATTACAATCTGCCCGAGCGGTTTGAGTTGGAGTATGTCGGTGCAGATAACAAAACGCATCGCCCGGTCATGATCCACCGCGCCCCGTTCGGTTCGCTCGAACGGTTTGTCGGCATGCTGATCGAACATTTTGCAGGCGCATTCCCACTTTGGCTCGCCCCGGAACAACTGCGAATCCTCCCCGTGACCGATAAAGTGGCAGACTACGCACGAAGTCTGGAAAAGCGGCTCAAACAGGAAGGCTTCCGCGTTTCGTGTGATATGCGTTCGGCTAAAGTGAATGCAAAAATTCGTGACGCTCAACTGGAATTAATTCCGTACATGCTTGTGGTTGGTCCCAAAGAAGCAGAACAAAACGGAGTCGCTGTTCGGGATCGAATCGGATCAAAAGATATCGGCATGATGTCTATCGATGAAGCAATCAAAAAATTCCATGAGGAAGTCAACAATAAAACAATCCGCCAGGCAATCAAATCATCCGGCCCCGCACTCGCCGAAGAATCCGCCACCGGCAACGAATACTGAGCTGGTGTAACCAAAGCGTCATAAAAGGTGGTCATAAAAGGTGTCAGCATAAAAGGTGTCAGGAACCGTTTTGGGTGTAATTGTAAGAAAAGCATGTTAGACAGAAAAGAAAAAACGAGATAAAAAGCAGGATAATAGACTATGGCACGAATGGCACTGTTGCTTGGTGTGATTGGAGTTATGGCGATTCGTTGTTTTTTCCTCAATGAGGTGCCGGGGGAGTGATTTGGTTTGGTTGGGGATT
>Ga0316209_1002084_pt1 | contig 17310 bp, 14 predicted proteins | sample 6monopyrite_MG_FD_204945 | JGI IMG/M metagenome (GOLD analysis project Ga0316209, IMG submission 204945) | Microbial mat bacterial communities from mineral coupon in-situ incubated in ocean water Damariscotta River, Maine, United States -... | ecosystem: Environmental > Aquatic > Marine >...
GCAATAAGTGCCAAAACACCCATCACCATGCTTTCATATTTATAGTTCAGGTTTATAACCGCGCTCAATCCACTTAACACCAACCATGTTCCCAAAACATACGGCCATAATTTCATTTTTTTGTCCTAGTTTTTGATTTAAGAAATTCAAATTCATAATCGCCGTTAGACGATGTATTAAAAACACCTCTAGTGATGAGTCCATCATTAATTTGGTAAAACCCTTTGCTTGTATTAACAAACACGAAATCTTTCCAGGATATTATCACATCAACTTTTCCAGGAATGTCGTAGACCTGATGTTTTTCAGAATCAATATTGTACTTCATTACTCCGTAGTGATAATCCGCACCTTCCCCTCCTTGGTACAAAGTGCTCCACAATTCATTTTTATAAAAAAACATCTTACCAATAGATTTATCTGCGATTTCCTTAATATAATTAATATTATACGTTTTCTTTATTAAATCATAAAATCCTATTCCACCTAACCCTGTACTTCCTTCACCATCGTAAAAAGATATTCCAAAAACAACCTCACCGTTTTCTATCAGATATGGTCCTATTTCATTACCAAAGCCAACATATCCCAGGTCAAGAGCTTCAAAAGTATCATCATGTTTTCTATGTTCTTTATATTTAACAATGTTCGGCTGAGGTAAAGCATGGTTATTTATCTTATTTTTACTAATTGTTATATTGGCAGTATCAACTTTAAAAGTTCTAGTTTCATTTTTAGTATATGACTTAATTTTTTCAAATAGCTTTTCATCATCCTCAGATAAACCAACAAATGAAAACAATAATTTTTTATCTTCATCACTGTCTTCATAAAACTGAATTATTTTACTTTTAAGACCATTACCAGAAAGATTTAAATATAAATAATCACCATATTTAAATACAGAGTCAACACTAACGGTTTCTAATTTAAATTTGTCTTTTTTCCTATTGTTAAAATCGATTTCATATTTCACTTCACCATCAACACTATAACCATATCCTCCCATTCCTTTGACAACCACAAAGTTTTTACCATATGAAGTAATTGTATAAAAATAATCATGACCTCGATGTGATGGAAGATAATCCAGAGTCAAATAATGCTGTTTATTTTCATCAACAACAAATAAGCCACTCTCATCTTCTGGCCCATTATTCATTAATATGACTACTGAATACTTGTCATTAAGTTGTTCAAATGACGAAATATAAAAGTTTTTAAGAGTTTGCTGTTCTCCACCCATATGCGTAATAGCAAGAATACATTCGGGTTTACCCACAGCACACCTTTCATTGGCAAACACCGAAGTACACAATAAAAAGCTAAGCCATATAATTTTTTTCATTTCACTTCGCTACAAGTCTAAGATGAGTATATTCTTAAGAATAGCGAATATTAAACGTAAACGCGACAAGTAGATTCTGTGTCTTCGTTCACTGCATTCGGAATGATAGAAAATAACCATAAAAAAAGCCTCATCTATTTAGATGGGGCTTTTTATAAAGTTCGTACCTCGGTAGAGGCGCCGAACTTTTGCGTCAGAGCAAGGCGTGGAAATGATTTGAGCGCGGAGCGTACACGTAGTACGTGAGCACTCAAATTATTTTCACAACGCCGCTCTGGCGCAAAAGGGCAAGCCGATTTACATCATGCCGCCCATTCCGCCCATACCACCCATATCAGGCGCTGCTGGTGCAGAAGCTGGATCAACAGGTAAGTCAGCAATCATCGCTTCCGTTGTAATCATAAGACCCGCAACTGAACCTGCATTTTGTAATGCTGAACGCGTCACTTTAGTTGGATCTAAGATACCCATTTCGATCATATCACCGTATGTCGCATTACTTGCGTTATAACCAAAGTTACCTTTGCCTTCTGCAACTTTGTTTACAACAACAGAGGCTTCATCACCAGCATTTGATGCAATTTGACGCATGGGTTCTTCCATTGCACGACGTGCAATAGTGATACCGATGTCTTGATCGTGGTTGTCACCTTTTAGTTTATCTAAAGAGCTAGCAACACGAACTAGTGCAACGCCACCTCCAGGTACAACACCTTCTTCAACTGCTGCGCGAGTTGCATTCAATGCATCATCAACACGATCTTTCTTTTCTTTCATTTCAACTTCTGTTGCTGCGCCCACTTTAATGACTGCAACACCGCCTGCTAATTTAGCAACACGCTCCTGAAGCTTTTCTTTATCATAATCAGAAGATGTTTCTTCCATTTGTGTACGGATTTGCGTTACACGTGTTTCAATATCGGCCTTAATACCAGCACCGTCAATTAATGTCGTTTCTTCTTTAGTGACAATAATTTTTTTCGCTGAACCTAAATCTTCAACCGTTGCTTTTTCCAGAGATAAACCCACTTCTTCAGAAATTACTGTGGCACCAGAAAGAATCGCTAAATCTTGTAACATTGCTTTACGGCGATCACCAAAACCAGGTGCTTTAACAGCAGCTACTTTTACGATACCACGCATGTTGTTGATAACGAGTGTCGCTAATGCTTCACCGTCAACATCTTCAGCAACAATTAATAAAGGCTTACCTGATTTTGCAACACCTTCTAATATAGGTAATAACTCACGGATGTTTGAGATTTTTTTGTCATATAACAAAATAAATGGCGCATCCATATCTGCCGTCATACTTTCCTGGTTGTTTACGAAGTAAGGAGAAAGGTAACCACGATCAAACTGCATACCTTCAACAACGTCGAGTTCATTATCAAAACCTGAACCTTCTTCAACGGTAATAACACCTTCTTTACCTACTTTAGCCATCGCTTCAGCAATAATGTTACCCACTTCACTATCCGCATTCGCTGAGATTGTACCTACCTGGGCAATCGATTTATCGTCTGCACATGGCTTAGACATTTTCTTTAACGCTTCAACAGCAGTAATAACCGCTTTGTCGATGCCGCGTTTTAAATCCATTGGGTTCATACCCGCAGCAACGGCTTTCATACCTTCAGTCAAAATAGACTGCGCTAATACGGTTGCCGTTGTTGTTCCATCACCTGCTGTATCGTTCGTTGCAGAAGATACTTCCTTAACCATTTGTGCGCCCATGTTTTCGAATTTATCTTCTAATTCGATTTCTCTCGCGACTGAAACACCATCTTTAGTAATGGTTGGTGAGCCAAAACTTTTTTCTATAACAACGTTACGGCCTTTAGGGCCTAATGTTACTTTAACGGCGTTTGCTAAAATGTTAACACCCGACAGCATACGAAGACGCGCGTCATCACTAAACTTAACTTCTTTTGAACCCATTTTAAATTCCTCTTAAATTCTTTTTAATTCATTCTCGTTAAGGAGTAATTACTCAATAACAGCAACGATATCGTTTTCCTGCATAATTAACAGCGCTTCACCGTCAACTTTGATTTCTGTTCCGGCATATTGTCCAAACATCACTGTGTCACCGACTTTCACGTCTAGTGCACGAACACCGTTATCGGTGACCTGGCCATTACCAACAGCAACAATTTCACCTTGAGTCGGTTTTTCTGCAGCAGAACCTGGAATTACGATACCACCAGCAGATGTTGTTTCTTCTTCCATACGACGAACGACCACACGGTCATGTAAAGGACGGATCTTCATTTTTGTTTTCTCCTAAGGAAAAATCTAATAAATTCATTTAGTTATACCAGATTATAAATTTCAAGCTGGCTTGTATTACGTGCATTTAAGTTAGCACTCGCACTCAAAGAGTGCTAATTATGGTCATAATGGGGAGACTGTCAACCGAATTCAAGGTTAGACAAAAGATTTGTTAGAATTAAAATTAGATCGATTTGCTTAAAATTTTCGAGTTAGGGCCTAATCAGAGCATTTCTTAATGATAGGAAATGCTTTCTAATAGTTAATAGTGTTCAAATTAAAAAGCACACATTGATTTTTAGGTAGTATTTCATCGTTAAAACCAATGTGTGACACTTTATTGTCTCGCTTAATTTTTACAGCTCACCCACAGAATGTTTTAAGCGTAAACTAGCCAATAATAAATCATAACGCGCATTCGCCAGGTTACTTTGGCTTGAAATACGCAGTGTCTCGGCATCAACAACTTCCGAACTTCTTGAAAGCCCACGCTCATAACGGTCACGAGTGATTTTATAATTTTCGTTCGCCTGATCTATTGTTGCTTTAGCAACACTAACTCGGTTGCGACTTTCTTTCACATCTAACCAGGACTGACGAACCTGTAAAGAAATAGCATAATTCAAGTCTTTGAGCTTTTCTTTCACGGCAGAAGCTTGATGGTCAATAACTGAAGCCTGGTGTCTTACCATACCGCCATCAAACAAGTTCCATTTCAGTCCGACTGCAACAATCCATTGGTCCTCATAAACCTGGTAGTTATTTTTCTCGTAATTGTAGCCACCTTTTAAGGCAAGCTGCGGACCTGTAGCGGCACGCACCCCTATGGCTTTATGACGTAGTGCATTAGCCGTATTTGTCAAAGTGTTCAGTTCACTTCTCTGAGATAATGCTCTGGCCGTGAGTACCTTAAGTGACTCACTAAAAATATCGGTATGAATATCATTTAGTGAGACTGCCTGGTGTAAAGGTCGTCCGAGTAAATAGTTATAACTCGTGCGGGCTAAATCAAGTCCATTTTGAGCTTTACTTGTTGCCTGACGGGCATTTGCCAAACCTACTTGAGCTGACAACAAGTCGCTGCGAGCAACTTTCCCTTGTTCGTACATATTCCGTGCATCTCTAACATGTGCTTTTAAACTTTTAACATGGCTTGTAGCGACATTCAGTCCTCGCATTGCACGTAACACCCCAACATAGGCTTTTGCAACGTTCAATTTTAAGTCCAGCGTTTTTGTTTGCTCGCTGGCACGAGACGCTTTTAGTGATGAAGCGGCAGCATCAACCCCACTCGAAATAAGGCCACTGGTATAGAGTGGAAGAGTCGCCATAACCTTGTAAGACAAGCTCTCCTTTTCAGCAAGCGGTAGCTCTATTGCGTTTCCTCCCAAAGATGCTATAGCAGTTGGCTCGTTATCCATTACTCTATAACCTGCTTCAAGCTCGACTATTGGTAAATAAGCTGATTCTGCCGCTTTTAGCTGTTGCTCAGATCCCGCTGTAGATTCTCTAACCGACTTAAGATTATGGTTTACAGCTAATGCTTCATTCCAGGCCTCTTCTAATGATTCTGCATGTGCAGTAAAAGAGAATAGAATTAATAGCACGCTAAAAAAAGAATGACTATAAAGTGTAGATATAGCTCTCATCGTTTTTCTCCAGTTAGTACAACTTGTTCATTTTTAACTTCCTGCTTTTGTTGATAGCTCAATAACAGGTAAAGCAACACAGGCACAACGAGCATGGTCAACACTGTGGCGACAATCGTGCCAAAAATCAGAGATATGGCTAAACCACCAAAGACAGGATCAAGCAACATAACAGCTGAACCTAAAACAATGGCTAAAGCGGTTAACAGGATTGGGCGCAAGCGCACAGCACCCGCTTCAGCAACAGCCTCACGTAATGGCATACCGGATTTAACATAGTCCATAACAAAATCTATTATTAGTAAAGAGTTACGCACCACTACACCGGACAAAGCAATAACACCAATCATCGAGGTTGCTGAAAATGACTGCCCCATTATCCAATGACCCGGGAACACACCCGCTAAACCAAGAGGTATTGCTGACATAGCAACCAAAGGAATACTAAATGAACGGTAATAGGCCACTAACAATAAATAAATAAATGCGAGTGCAACAACCATTGCATTCCCCATTTCCCGGAATGTATCAAGCGAAAGACGTATCTCACCTTCCCATAACAATTTATAACCATCGATGGTATCGGGTACTTCAGGATTAAATCGCAGGTTGCCTGTTTTAAGCGTACTGCCATCCCCCACATCCATACCGTCAATACGATTATCAAGATCGATTACGGCATAGACAGGAGCCGTCTCTTTTAACTCTGCACCGACATAAGTCACCTGCTCATTGTCTTTGTGCATTATCGGACGATCTTGAGATGCAGGTATAACCTTAACCAGTTCAGAAAGCGGAATTTTTTGCCCTTTCTGATTGTGTATAAGAACGCGAGAAAGCTCAGACTGGTTAATTTCATACTCACGAGGAACGGTCAGACGAATAGGAACTGAATTTTTTTCGCCAGGCATATGCATACGGCCCATCTCGTCACCTGCGACTAAACGTCGTATAGATTGTGCAACTTGCGCAACCGATACGCCTGACAATGCCGCTTTTTCCTTATCGACAACAAGACGGTACTGTAGAACATCTTCAACCTGAGTATCCTGTACCTCGACCATGTCATACGTTTTTCTGAACTCTTCACTCACTTTGTCAGAAAGGTGTCGTAATTTCACTGGATCAGTACCATAAATCTCAGCCAGTACTGTCGCACGCACAGGTGGACCTGGAGGATCTTCCAGCAGTTTTACAGTGCTTCCGGGATAGCGATGTTGAATTGCTTCAACCTCAGCACGGAGGTTGCGCACGAGAATGATTGAGCTGATATCACGGTCTGCTTTATCTGTTAAATTAACCCGTATCTCAGCAACATAAGAACCACGTTTGTTACCGCTGCCTCGCAGTAAACCATTAAAGTCAATCACCCCCGCCTGACCGACCCAACTTTGATAGTTTGTAACGTAGGGTTTCTTTCGTAACAGCTCACCTAACTCACGCGTTATCTGATCAGTTTTTTCAATAGCGGTATTTTCTGGCATATCAATAGTGATATTAAATGTGTTTTTATTATCTTTGGGTAATAAAGCAAGTGCCACACCACCCGCTGAAAGCGGTCCGGTAATACCTTGAGGACGAAGGAATTGCCAGGCAGGCTGCAATATTGAAAGAATGATTAACACGATAATGCCAAGAAAAGCGCTACGGCGAATTCGTGCGTTATCTAACAAAGGACTTATAACTGCATGATACATTATGTGTAAGCGATCTTTAGAATCCTGATCTTCAAGATCATGTCCTTCGCCCGGTTTAAGCCAGCGATTCGCAGCCCATGGCGTAACGATATAAGCCACCAATAAAGAAGCCAGCATCGCTACAGGCACATTAAAGGTCACAGGATTAAAATACTGTCCCATCATGCCTGACACAACCATCAATGCGCCGAATACCAACATTACAGCTAAAGTCGCAAGGTTAGTTGGATTACCAATCTCATTGGTCGCCAGTACTGTTACCTCAGACTTATCTTTACTGCCAAGATTTTTATAATGACGGTGAATGTTCTCAATCACCACTATCGCTGCGTCAACCAATAAACCCAGTGAGAGTATTAGCGCAAACAACGTTACTCGGTTAATGGTAAAACCAAATAAATAATCTGCACCAAGTGTCAATGCCAAAATAAGAGGTACCGTGATACCAACGATTAACGCTTCTTTAAATCCTAAAAATAAAACGATAACGATAAAGACAGAAAAGATCGCAATGCCTAAATGTTCAATTAGATTATTAACCGCATGATCGGCCTTCTTGCCATCATTACGTGTTACGACTAAGTGAACGTCTTTTGGAATAAAGTTTTTTTCCATACGTTTAATTCGATCAAGTATGTCATCAACAACTAACACAGCATTACTGCCAGCCTTTTTCGCAACCGCGAGAGTGACAGCAGCTATTTCAGGATCATGTGTGCTAGCAAAACGTGTGTCAGCAGGTCCAAATGCAAAACGTGAAATTTTTTCACGCTCTACAGGAGGTGCATCAACGACAGTTGCTATATCAGCAAGATAAATAGGACGACCATTATACGCGCCTATAATTAAACGACGAAGTTCATCAACTGAAGTGATAAAGCCGTCAAGGTACAAAGTACTTATTTTACTATTCTTAACGCTGCTTCCTAATGGGGCGGCCAGATTATTGGCTTTGATCATGTTCTGTATTTGATCCAGTGAAATATCAAATGCCTGCAAACGTTCAGGATTAATTTCTATACGAACTTCCCGATCATTCCCACCCTGAACAAAGGCCACTGAAACTTCTTTAATACTGCGAAGGCGCTCACTCATTCTGTCTGCGAGTCGCTTTAAGGCATAGTCATCATATTTTTCTGAGGCTAAAGTAACGGTGAAGACAGGTACATCATCCACATCAATGCTTTTAACCAGTGGTTCACTTGCATCTTTGGTAATACGGTGCCATTTCCCCATAACACGATCATAGAGTTTAACCAGAGACAATTCTTTATCTTCGCCGACTTTAAACTGAACAGTAACAATGGCTAAAGAATTCATTGCTATTGAGTAAACATGATCTATGCCCGTTAGTTCGCTAACAATGGCTTCTAATGGATTAACAACGAGTTGTTCTACTTCTTTTGCACTGGCACCGGGGAAACTGACAAAAATTTCTGCAGCAGGAACGATTATTTGCGGATTTTCTTCCCGTGGTGTTAAGTTAACTGCAAGCACCCCTAAAAGAATACACGCCAACATAAACAAGATTGTCAGCTTGGAACTGACAAATGTTTGAGCCAGCCAGCCTGCTGGATTTATAGTTGGCTTATTCATTAGTAATGTCCTTAGACTTGATTTGATCACCATCACGCAAACCTGTTTCATTTGCATTAATAATTTTTTCACCAGCCTCTAAACCAGAAAGTACTTCAACACTTTTTGACCAAACCTTACCAAGTCTTAACCAGCGGAAATGAGCGTTATTTTCGTTATCAACAACAAAGCTACCTTTAAGGCCGCCACGTTCAATTAACGCAGTATCTGGAATAACCAGAACATCTTCTGAACCTATACGAAAACGACTACGTCCAAACATTCCGGGAAATAATCCACTCTTGCCAGGAAGTGCAACCTTTACTCTGTAACGTCGTGTGACAGGATCACCAGAGCTTGCGATTCTTGCAATGGTACCGACAACTGACGTGTTCAATGCATCGATATACACAAAGACTTTTTCGTTGACTTTAATTTTTCCGATGCGACTTTCTGACACATAAGTTTCAAATATAAATCCCTGACTTAAATTGATGGTGAGAATCGCACCTCGTGGGGCAACGTGATCCCCCACTCTTTTGCTTCGTGTCACAACGATGCCCGAAACAGGACTAATAATACGGAGCACCTGCTGTTTTTTACTCGTGCTTTGTAAAATGGCCAGAGTTTGACCTTTTTTAACTTTAGAGCCGTTAGCAACAAGAATTTTACTTACTGTGGCTGCGACAGGAGAAGCTATATCGATACGTTGATCTGTAACAACTGACCCCGTTGAACTGTAATAAACAGGTTTATTAACGACTTCCACTTGTGATACAGCTAAGTTCCAGGACTTATTGCTGAACTTATGACTGATCATTGCCGTAGAAATCGCATCTTTGTCATTGCATCCGGCAAGAGCAAAAAACAACCCCATCAGGACAGTTACTACCAATAATTGTTTACTTGTTTTCATGAGTTAAACACCTTAGTTATATATTCTCAGTCAGCAGAAAAAGCTTTAGATAAAAACTTCATCACATGTTTAATAATATTTTGTGGATCATTATGCATAGGCTGCGCACCCGGTAAAAACCGAAGAATGGGGGCAGCCTCGAAGTGAAACATGACTATCCCTATAATAGATACCGCCAAAAAATGAGGATCACAATCCGTATCCAGCTCTTCAAGTACACTCGTTAGAGCCTGAAATGGAGCAGAAAATACTTCCTCTGCCACTAGCTTTAACCGGGCTTCATCACCGTCAAGCATCTCTCTTTGCACCAACGCCCTAAAATCTGGATCGGCCTCTATCAAAACAACGAAGCTATTGATGAAATGTTCCAAACGCTCTAACGGGCTGCCTTTCATGTTGATAATTTCTGTCATGGCAACCGCTTTATCACTAAAAGCGTATCTCATCACTTCAATATAAAGGCACTCCTTATCAGAGAAATGATGATAAAGGGCGGCAGAACTTACTCCCACAACCTTTGAGAGATCGCGCATAGACACACCGCTGTATCCATTTGCTGCAAGCAAAGGAACCGCTTTTTGCAAAATATATTGGCGCGTATCACTTTTATCTATGTGTTGATTTGTTTTCATAGCTTACCTTAACGAACGTTAAGTAGAATTTTAAACTATATTTGTACGATTGCAAGTTTAGAAAGATAAAACTGGCTTAAATTTCGTAATCGACGGTAAGTTTAATAATAAAAATAATATTTTTTATTTAATAAACAATAGGTTATAACTGAATATGTTTTAGACTTAAATAAATTATAGAGCTGCAGCCTTTGTTCAGCGGCATCAAGATGGCTAACGATCATCGATGAAATGGCATCAACTTGTCGATATGCGGCTTCGGCTTCAGCCGTTTGACTATTATTTTATAAACCAATAACCATACGAATCAATTCATGCGGTCTTTCAACATCAATCATGCCTTGTAACTGACCGAAATGTTCCAGTCCATCACCGTAATACCGTTTACCGAAGTTAAAGAGGTTTAACCGTTAATCATCTTTTCGCTCAAATTCACCCTCAATAACATTTTGTTGAGTTTCAGTTTTTGAGTCTGTTGTCGTTCCAGACGTAGACGTAGACGTAGACGTATACGTAGTGGAGTGCATGCTTGTTGCCATAAACATGCCTCTTCGCAACAAATGGGCTGCGAAGATCTTACGTACAGGCGGTATGAGAAAGAGAAATCCTATCGTATCGGTAAAAAATCCGGGCGTGAGTAAAAAAGCACCCGCCAGCAATAAAAAGATACCCTCAAGCAAAATAGTGGGGGGCAACTGGCCTTTTGCTATATTTTGATTTAATCGCGTCCATGTTGCTAACCCCTGTTGTCGAAGCAAGCTGGCGCCGAGAATGGCCGTCGCAATCACGATGAAAATAGTCCAGCCCGCACCGATGATGCCACCCACCTGAAATAACAGGTAAATCTCCAATATTGGGATGGTTAAAAAAGCGATTAATAAAATCTGAAACACCGTATTTTCCTCAGTAATCTATGACTACTTAAATCTTGGGTCTATTACCCCATTTGCAAGCTCTATTTATGCTGATATTGTATCAAGATGCCAAAGGATGACTATATAATAGTGTTCAATACTTGTGATTCTGCTGAGAATGCCTCTGCAATTGCAGAAATGCTCGTCAGTAAAAAACTGGCTGCTTGTGTCAATATGGTCAATCGCATTGAGTCTGTTTACCAATGGCAGGGAAAAATTGAACACAACAAAGAAATATTACTAATAATAAAGACACGCCAGTCTCTGTTTTTACAGGTGCAAAATGCAATTCAGGATCTACACGCCTATGAACTTCCTGAAATCGTTGCTGTCCCTATTTGTTCAGGTGAACAGAACTATTTAAACTGGATTCAATCGGCCACATTAGCTACGGAAAAAGAATAATGAGAATAAACCTCCCCGCAAAAACGTTACTACTTTTACTTTCACTGTTTATGACATTCAATTCCTCTGCTGTTTTAGCCGAAGGTAGCAGTGGTATTACGGCCCTTAGTAGCCTAAGTGATTCACTTGGATTCGGTGGGAATGAAGATGAAATTTTAGAACCCGATGTTGCCTTCAAACTCACAACCGAGGTTAAAGATGCCAACACTATTGTGGCGAACTGGCAGATTGCAGATAAGCATTATCTGTATCGCAATAAATTTAAATTCAAAATAAAAGAAGGGGATGGCATCCAGCTTGGTAATGCAATTTTGCCACCGGGTGAAACAAAGAACGATGAGTTCTTTGGCAAAATACAAGTTTTTCATAATGACGCTGAAGCAATTATTCCAATTACACGCAGCAGCACTAAAGCCAGCACAGTAAAAATTCAGTTTACTTACCAGGGTTGTGCTGAAGAAACGGGGATTTGTTATCCCCCTATTCGCAAAACCGTTAGTTTTAATTTACCTGCCGGCGGTACCGTTTCTCAGGCAGGCAGTTCTTCAGCTTCATCTTCAACAAGTAGTGCCATGCCTGCAACAACAGCATCTGGCAAAGATGCATATGTACCGGAGCAGGATAAATCTTTACAGGTTTTAAAATCCGGTGATGCAATTAAAATTTTACTCTATTTTTTCCTTGGTGGTTTAGCCTTAGCCTTTACCGCTTGCATGTACCCAATGATTCCTATTTTATCTTCGATCATTGTAGGTCATGGTGAAAAAATAAATCGTGGCACTGCTTTTGCAATTTCGATGGCCTACGTTCAAAGTATGGCCATTACCTTTGGCCTTTTAGGTGCAGCCGTTGCCTTATTTGCCGGTGGGGTTAATTTACAAGCTTATTTCCAAAGTCCGTGGGTACTTATTCCTTTTTCTGTTTTGTTTGTTGGACTGGCTTTTTCCATGTTTGGTTTTTACACTATTCAAATGCCGGCATCAGTACAAAGTTGGTTAAGTAATTTTAGTAATAAACAAGAAGGCGGGTCATTGCATGGTGCTATCTTTATGGGTGCGGCTTCTGCTTTAATAATTGGCCCCTGTGCTGGCCCGGTTATTATTGGTGCACTCGCTTACGTTGCTGCCGACAGTGATCCTGTACTTGGTTTCTTTGCGATGTTTATTTTAGGTAACGGTTTAGGTCTGCCTTTATTACTTGTCGGTACATTAGGCGGTCACGTATTACCGAAAGCCGGAACCTGGATGGATACTGTAAAAGCGGCTGCCGGTGTTGTATTACTTGCCATTGCGATTTTATTCCTCGAACGGATTAGCTTTATTTCTTCAACCGTCATCATGATGATCTGGGCAACCTTGTTTATTGTTATTGGTGTTTATCTGGGTGCATTAGATGCTATTAAAGAAGGCATTTCCGGCTGGTTTAGGTTCTGGAAAGGACTGGGCGTCGTCTTCATAATTTATGGTGTTATTGTCATGTTAGGTGGTGTAACCGGTGCACGTAACTTTAACGACCCGATGCATGGATCAAGTTTAACCATGGGTGGTGGCGCAGCTGAAAAACAACATCTGCAATTCCAGCGCATTAAAACCGAACATGATTTAAAAAATGAAATTGCCGCCGCTAAGCAAGCCGGTAAATATGTTATGTTAGATTTTTATGCTGACTGGTGTACCTATTGTAAACAGTTTGAAGATTACGTTTTTAGTAATAAAGAAGTGCAAACATTACTTAAAGATTTTGTGTTATTACAGGCTGATGTCACTGCAAATGATGAACGCGATCAGGGATTAAATAAATATACATCGGTACTAGCACCACCCGCCATTTTATTCTTTGGCAAAGATGGCAAAGAGATCCGTAATTACAGGATTGTTGGCAACATGGATGCAAAAACATTTATCAATCATGTAAAACAAATACTTAATAAATAAAACTACACACACTAATAAAATTATGTCTAAAACTACTTCAACGTTATTCATGGTCGGACTGGCAGCTGCTGGTCTGGCTTCCGGTTATGTTTTTAATAACTGGCAACATAAACAAAAACTTGCTGAAACTGAACTAGCGCAGAGCAAAGAAGCGACGGTTTCAAATATACGTCCCTTATTTAAACTTAAAGACATTGAAGGCAATGTGCGTGACGTTAAAGAATGGGATGGTCAGGTACTCATGGTCAACTTCTGGGCGACATGGTGTCCGCCTTGCCGTAAAGAAATACCTGCTTTCATTGAGTTGCAGGAAAAGTATAAAGACAAAGGCTTTACCATCGTTGGTATTGCATTAGATGAAAAACAAGCTGTAATTGATTTTATCGATCCGATGGGCGTGAACTACCCTATCTTAATGGCTGAACAAGAAGGCATTACTTTAACTAAAGCCTACGGCAACCGCCTCGGCGTATTACCTTTCACAGTAATCATTGATCGCAAAGGCAATATCATCCATCGCCAGCGTACCGAACTGACTTACGAACAAGTCGAAGGCATGATCAAGCCTTTGTTGTAATATTTAAAGTCAAAGTCAAAAACCTCAACGCAGAGACGCGAAGAACGCAAAGGATCGCAGAGAAAAAATTAATAATACAAATGCTGTTTTTAAATTAGCATCTGTTTCATGAATAACCTCAAAATTACTTTATCCTTTTATTTAATATCATAGGTTTTCTTTGCGAACCTTTGCGTTCTCTGCGCCTTTGCGTTGAAAGCTCTTGATCTTTACCTGCTCATATCTCATATTTTTAATTTGTGAAGCGGTTGGCATCCTTATTTCCGTCAATTTGCTATGATTTGTTGCGAATTTCGGGAAAATTCCATTAATTGGACAATCCTGCCTTCTTGAGGCACAATAGCCTCGAAATAACCGCTTAGGATAAGCCATAAGTGCATCAATCGTGTTGTGATTGTGTATACATTTGCATGGATATTGCATAGTTTTAATTAATTATTTTTTGGCATCGTTACTAATGGCAAACATTCTCGTCTTACATGGCCCCAACCTCAACCTCCTTGGTACTCGCGAGCCGGCGATTTATGGTGCTACAACATTGGCAGACATCGATACGTCTCTCAGTGATCAGGCGAAATCAGCCGGACACACTCTCACAAACTTACAAAGCAATGCGGAACATGAGTTAGTGGCAGCCATTCAAGGTGCTTTAAATAAGATCGATTACATTATTATTAATCCCGCCGCGTTCACCCACACCAGTGTGGCAATGCGCGACGCGCTGGCTGCGGTAAACATTCCGTTTATCGAAGTTCATTTATCAAATGTCCATGCACGTGAAGACTTCCGTCGTCATTCCTATTTTTCGGATTTGGCAACAGGTGTTATCAGCGGGCTGGGCGCAAACGGTTACTCGCTGGCACTAAGTTCAGCGATTGAGTCGCTTGCTTAACTGAATCACTTAAACCCTAAAAGGTGAAAATACTATGGATATAAGAAAAGTAAAAAAACTCATAGAGTTACTCGAAGAGTCGGGTATTGCTGAAATTGAAATTCATGAAGGTGAAGAGTCCGTTCGTATCAGCCGTCATGCTGCTGCAACTGCTGCCGCGCCTGTTGCTATCGCAGCGGCACCTGCACCGGTTGCTGCCGCAGCACCTACAGCTGAAGCGGCGCCTGCTGAAGAAAAAATTGAAGGTCATGTTCTAAACTCACCGATGGTCGGTAGTTTTTACCGTGCGCCTTCACCCGGTGCCTCTACTTTCGTAGAAGTTGGTTCTAAAGTTAGCGTGGGTGATACGCTTTGTATTATTGAAGCGATGAAGTTACTTAATCAAATCGAAGCAGATAAAGGCGGCACCATTAAAGCTATCCTCGTTGAGAATGGCCAACCTGTAGAGTACAACCAGCCCCTCTTTATAATAGAGTAAGTTGGTTACACTAATCTTTGATCACGCCTAATCTTATAGGCCGCTAAAGAAACGAGTTTATTATGTTAGATAAAGTACTTATTGCTAACCGTGGCGAAATCGCACTGCGTATTTTACGTGCGTGTCGCGAGTTAGGTATCCGCTCTGTCGCGCTTCACTCAGAAGCCGATCGTGATTTAAAACATGTTCGCCTTGCTGATGAATCAGTTTGTATTGGCCCGGCCTCTTCATTAGAAAGTTATTTAAGTATTCCTGCTGTAATTAGTGCCGCTGAAGTTACCGACTCTGTTGGTATTCATCCTGGTTATGGTTTCTTGTCAGAAAATGCGGATTTTGCTGAACGTGTTGAAGAAAGTGGTTTTGTTTTCATCGGCCCTAAAGCTGAGACCATCCGTATTATGGGTGATAAAGTTGAAGCAATTAAAGCGATGAAAGCTGCCGGCGTTCCAACTGTACCTGGTTCAGATGGCGCACTCGATGATAACGATGAAAAAAATCTCGCACATGCCAACCGTATTGGTTACCCCGTTATTCTAAAAGCTTCTGGTGGTGGCGGTGGTCGTGGTATGCGTGTTGTGCATAGTGATGCTGCATTACTCAATGCCATTTCTATGACAAAAGCAGAAGCCCTTGCCACCTTTAATAATGGCATGGTGTACATGGAAAAATTCCTTGGTAATCCTCGCCATATTGAAATTCAGGTACTTGCTGATGAACACGGTAATGCGATTCATTTAGGTGAACGTGATTGTTCTATGCAACGTCGCCATCAAAAAGTGATTGAAGAAGCTCCAGGTCCTGGTATTACACCTGAGCAACGCAAATTCATTGGTGAACGTTGTGCTCAAGCATGTATCGATATCGGCTACCGAGGTGCAGGTACCTTTGAATTTTTGTATGAAGATGGTGAATTCTACTTCATTGAAATGAATACACGTGTTCAGGTTGAACACCCGGTAACTGAAATGATTACTGGTGTCGATATTGTTCGTGAGCAACTGCGCGTAGCAAGTGGTTTACCTCTTGCTTATACACAAGATGATATTGTGATTAACGGTCACTCTATGGAATGTCGTATTAATGCAGAAGATCCGGATAACTTTATGCCGTCACCGGGTACGATTACTGCCTACCATGCACCGGGGGGGCCTGGTGTTCGTGTTGATACACATATCTATAATGGTTACCGTGTGCCACCTTATTATGATTCGATGATTGGTAAACTCATTACTCATGGCGAGACTCGCGAAGTCGCTATGGCACGTATGCGTACCGCATTAGGCGAAATGGTTATTGAGGGAATTAAATGTAATATTCCATTACATCAAGATTTGTTTAATGATGCGGGTTTCCAGGCAGGTAGTGTAAATATCCATTACTTAGAAAAGAAACTGGAAGAGAAAGGGAAGTAAGTTTTTCTTCTTGGTATACAAAGAGCGGGTTAGCTGTAAAAAGTAACTCGCTTTTTTTTGCTTGTCGACTATGACAAAAACAAGGACATGGAATTGGGAGAGTTAAATCAAGACCGTCGGCCACACGGACGTGGCCGTCGAGCAGCCATGGAAGGCAGGCTCTTGCGCGTCTTGATTTGACTCTCCCTGTTCCATGGCCGGATTTACACCACCAAGTTGAGTTATGTTTAAGTTAACCTTACTTAATTCGGCTATGAAACAGAGAGACTCATATTAAGGTGCGCTATTCGCCATCCCTGGCCGCTCGACTGCTTCATCCTTGAAGCAGACGACCTTAATATGAGTCTCTCTATTCCATATCCTTACTTTGGTGCTCGTATAGATAATTTTTTCGCGGAGGCCTTTTTTATGGCATGGCTACAACTCATTATTCCAACAAACGAAACTCAAGCCGATCAACTTTCAGATGCTCTAATGGAACAAGGCGCGGTATCTGTAACGTTACAAGACATGCAAGACCAACCCATGTTGGAGCCCGCTATTGGCACGACACCCATGTGGTCGCAAACACGCGCCGTGGGTTTGTTTGATGCTAATCAGGATTTAA
>Ga0316209_1002088_pt1 | contig 17290 bp, 13 predicted proteins | sample 6monopyrite_MG_FD_204945 | JGI IMG/M metagenome (GOLD analysis project Ga0316209, IMG submission 204945) | Microbial mat bacterial communities from mineral coupon in-situ incubated in ocean water Damariscotta River, Maine, United States -... | ecosystem: Environmental > Aquatic > Marine >...
ATTCGATGGGCTCGATTACCGTCGGGTACCTCGCGTTCAACTCCTTCCTGATGGGCAGCGCCTTCGCATTTATCGGTCCCGCCCGGCAGGCCCTCGTGGTCGACATCGTGCCGGACTCCCTGCGCGGCAACGCCATGACCCTCACGAATGTGTCGAATACGACGTCGAGGATGCTCGGCCCCGCTTTGGCCGGAACCCTCGTGGGCATCGAAGTCTTCGGACCGGCGGCGGCCTATTGGACGATGTCCGGGCTCTACCTGCTATCTGCGTTGCTGCTGCTCCTCCTTCCGAAATCGGTGATTCGAGAGGGCGTCGCGGATACCCACGTGCTCGAAGATCTCCGGGAAGGCCTGCTCTACGCGTGGCGGCATAGGCGCCTGCGCAACATGCTGCTCTTCTTTGTGCTCGTGATGCTCGTTGGGTTTCCCCATGTGGCGCTGATCCCCGGATGGCTCGAACAGGAGCTGGGGCGCCCGAAAGAACAGGTTGCGATCGTCGCCTTGTGTTCCGCCCTTGGCGCGTTCAGCGCCAGCGTCTTTCTTGCACGCTATGCGGATTCGTCCATGGCTACGCGAATCTATTCGTGGATGGCGATCGGATTCGGCGTCACGCTGCTCGGCTTCGCCCTCGCGCCTAACTTCGAGACCGGTCTGGTTGCGATTGTCCTCGTCGGGGCCACGAGCGGTGGTTTTCACGCGCTGAACGGCGCCGTGACCTCGAAGGTGACGGAAGCGGTCTATATGGGCCGCGTGATGTCCCTCAATTTTCTGGCCTTCGCGGGCTTCAGCCTGACCGCGCTCCCCTTCGGCCAGGCTGCGGACCACTTCGGCGTGCGCGTCGTCTTGCAGTGGATGGGCATCGTCGTCCTCGCCTACGCCATCGTGATGGCCTTCGTCGTCGCACGAGATACAAGAGCCGCCGCCGAGACCTGAGAGTCGATTCGATCTTGCAGCCCACCTGCGCGCATTCCGCATAACGGCGGGCGTCACGACCCTCCGTGTTGGGGTCGAGTCAACGCTTCGATTGGTCGAAAGACGAAGCATGTCGACCTCAGAAGATGCTGCCTCGCAGACCGCCCAAACGGTCGCCAGTTTCGACCCACACGCCGTGACCCGCTTCGGGGGGTACGAAGTCGTCCGCTATCTCGCCGAGGGTGGGATGGCCTGGGTCTACGAAGTGCGAGATCCCCGTTTCCCTGCGCGCAAGTTGGCGCTCAAAGTGTTGAAGCCCCAGGCGGGGCAAGGCGAACTCTTTCACCGCTTCGTGGCGGAGGCGAAGCTTCTGGCGGGCGTCGACCACCCGAATCTCGTGACGATCTTCGATCTTGCCCGGGACGAAGCGACACGACTCGCGTATTACACGATGACCTTCGTCGAAGGGGATAGCTTCGTGAAAGCGAACCCAGTTCCGTGGCGGTCGGCGGTCGGTCCTTTTCTCGGAATTCTCGATGGGCTTGCGGAGCTGCACGACCGCGGTGTAATTCATCGCGATATCAAACCCGGCAACATGCTCCTCAAGACGGATGGTCGCGCGCTCCTCGCGGACCTGGGGATCGCGCGCGATCCCGATTCCGCGGGGCTCACCCAGCTCGGGACGGTGATGGGAACGCCGGCGTATATGCCACCGGAACAAGCGGCGGGGAAGCCCGTCGATGCGCGCGCGGACCTCTTCGCGATCGGCCTTTCGATCTATCGCGTGGTGTCCGGGCGGACCGTCTATCAAAGCGTCGAAGGGGTCGACTCCCGAAGCAGCCAATCGATTCTCTACCACCTCGCCGGATGCAGCTCGCGCGGCGAAGAGCTGGCCTTCGACTTTCCGGATTCGATTCCTCCGGCACTTCGACGAATCATCGTGAAGGCCTGCCAGTTCGACCCCGACGCACGTTATGCGACAGCGGCTGAGTTGCGTAACGATCTCGCCGCTCTGGTCGAGCGGTCTTCCCCTCGAATTGACGCCGAGGCGGCAACGCGAGCAGTCCCCGCTCCGACGCAGCGTCTCGATCCCGAGAACTGTGATCAGATCGGGGATTTCGAAGTGGTCCGCTTTGTCGCGGAAGGGGGCATGGGCTGGGTCTTTGAAGCACGGTCGAGCGCGGCGCCCGATGAGCGGCTCGCGCTGAAGGCGCTCAAGCCCGGGATTGGGAGCGATGCAGAGCTCGTTCGCTTCCGCGCGGAAGCCGAGTTGCTCGCGGGAATCGACCACCCGAATCTGATGGGTGTGGTCGACACCGGGCTCGATGAGCCGACCGGGACTTCGTTTTACACGATGCCCTTTATCGATTCCCCGCCGCTCTCCGAGCGCGGCAAAATCGCGCCCGCCGAAGCGCTGCGCATCGTCGACGGCGTGCTGACCGCGCTCGCTGAGTTGCATCGCCGCGGGATCGTCCATCGCGACGTGAAGCCCGCCAACATCTTGCTCGGTGAGAACAGCGTGCCGATCCTGATGGATCTGGGGATTGCGAGACAGTCGAACCAGCAGACGATGACCTCGACGGGCATGTTTCTGGGAACGGCTCTGTATGCATCGCCCGAGCAGGCGCGCGGCGCGCGGGTGGGGCCGGAGAGCGACGTCTTCGCGGTGGGCCTGCTGCTCCACCGTTTGGTCACCGGAAGCTCCGCCTACGCGGGTGTCTCGGACATCGATCTCGGCAACGACACTTCGATCCTCTTTCATCTCGCGAAGCTCGAGCACGCTGGGGAAGAACTCTGCTTCGAAATCCCGAAGGATGTGCCGCCCGCGGTGTGCGAGCTGATTCATCGGGCGTGTCGCTACAAGCCGGAAGATCGTTATGCGGATGCGCTCGTGATGCGCACGGCATTGCGACAGGCACGTCGCGACCCGGCGCGTCGACAGGCGCAGCGTTCAACGCGCAGCGTCCCGATCGTCGCTGCAGCCACCCTTGCCGGTTTGGCTTTTGGCGCGACAACGCTTGATTGGGCCGGATTGCAGGACCGTGCTGAGGCGGGCATCGCTTCCATATCGGAGGAGGCGAGCGCATCGCCGATTTCCAATGCGGCCGATGGAGCCGCACGCGGAACGACCGACGGAGCCGTGGCGCCTGAGAGTACAGCGGTCGCGCGAACGGGCGTCGCCGTTGAAGCAGCCGAAGGCGGCGGGCCGATTCCGCTCCGCAGGGTGCCGGCCGACGCAACCCTCGCGGCGGGGCGTGGCGGGCGAACGGCACTCGCGGTGGAAGTCGATCCGAGCGCGGGCAATATGATGTATTCCTGGCGCGTGGACGGGCGATCGATCGGCGTCGATCTGAATCGTTATGTGCACGAGGGGAATCGCACAGCGAACGTTGAGGTCTCGATCACGAATCGGCGCGGTGAGCAGACGGTCGAGTCTTGGATCATTGAGGCGCAAAACCAAAACCCGCGCCTCGGATTGGTTCCATCCACCTCGCGCGTCGAAATCGAAGTGGGCGATCAGCGTCGCTTCGCCGCGCGGGCGAGTGATCCGGACGGGGATTCGGTGAACGTGGAGTATCTGATTGGGGACCAGGTCGTGGGGCAGGGCGGAAGCTTCGTGTTCTCCGCGGACCGGCCCGGCGACTATCGTCTGATCGCGCGCGCGAGCGATGGTCGGGGCGGAATGACCGAGGTCGAACGCTTCGTTCGCGTGACGGGGACGACGACTTTCGCCGATCCGTTGGGGTTTGATGAATTCCCGGCCTCACCACAACCGGTGGGGACCGAGGCGCTCGTGGATGAAACGCCAGGCAACTTCGGCTCCGGCGGTGGAGGGGGCCCGCCGCCTCCGCCGGGCGGCGCGATGGGACCCGGTGGCGGCGGGGGCGGCAATATGGCCGCGCCCCGCGGCGGCGGTCGACGTGGCGGGGGGCGGCCTCGCGGTGGGCGCCGTTAGGCGTTTCAGCAGTTGAGCCGCTCGGCGCTTCGGTCGCGGTTGTCGTACCGTTCGGATTTTCCGTCCTAGCGGAGCTCGATCATGAAAGACAACGCGCTCGTTCCCGCGGATCAAGCGATGGATCGCGTGGCGCGGGCCTGCCAGGAGAAGCTGGACGGCGCGGCGCAACTGCTCCAGCTCGATCTCGATCCGGGGATGCTCTTTCCTGAAGCGCCTGGGTTTCGAGAGGCGATGTGCGATCTGCTTCTCTTCGCGAGTGCCTCTGCTCCGACCGGATGCACGTTGACTCTCTCGGCAGCTCGGCCCGCAACCCGCCTAACGGTCGTCGGGGCGTCGAGTCTGGCGCTGCGCTGGCAGGTCGATGGCCTTGATGACGAAGCGCTTTCCCGAGTCGCGGAAGACGAATCGGATGCGACCGTCGTTCCGATCCGTCCGGGGATCCGGAGCGCTGCGACGCTGACCCAATCCGTGGAGGCGAATCGGCTCCGTCAGGCCTTCGCCGAGCTCGGAACGGAGCTCCGCTTCGACGTTCAGGGTCGAGGGGAAGAGATCATCGCGCGGGTCGAGAATGAGGGTTGAGATGCCCAGATCTGCGAGGGGCTGACCTGCGGTCGCTGCCGCCCGTCCGTTTTTTTGTTCGTCGTCCGTATCCGTTTGGCGAGATTCGTCGTAACTAGAGCCAGTGAGGTTGGCGACTCAGCCTCCCAGTCGGTGCCGATCGACTTCCCTTGACCTGGAACGAAACAAGGATCCCCGTATGTCTACGACGCCCAAGCCTGAACCGGTGACTTCGACTGAAGAGGGGGGACTTCCGCCGATCGCGAAGGGCCTCATCGCCCTGGTTGCGCTCGGCGCGATCATTTACCTCGGGCGAAGCGCGGGGGCCTATGTCCCCCAATTTGCCGAATGGGTGGATGGCCTCGGACCGCTGGGCCCGATCGCTTTCGTGGTGGGATATGCGGTTGCGGTGATCGCGTTTGTACCCGGCTCGATCCTGACTCTGGCTTCCGGTGCGATCTTCGGGCTCTTCGAGGGGACCGCGTATGTTTTTGTGGCGGCGGTTCTGGGATCGACGGGGGCTTTCTTGATCGCACGGCACGCCGCGCGGGCCGCGGTCGAGAAACGAATCGAGGGGGATCAGCGTTTCGCGGCGATCGATGCCGCGGTGGGTCGAGAGGGGCGAAAGATCGTGTTTTTGCTGCGGCTCTCGCCGATCTTCCCCTTCAATCTGCTCAACTACGCTCTCGGACTGACCCAGGTTCGTTTGGTTGACTACGTGATCGCAGGACTCGGGATGCTTCCCGGGACCGTCCTCTATGTCTACACGGGGAAGTTGCTCGGGGACGTTGCCTCGGTCGTCGGGGGGGTCGAAACCGAGACGGGTGCCGGCGAGTGGGCCGTCCGCGGCCTCGGATTTCTGGCCACGCTGGTCGTCACGCTCTATGTGACGCGGATCGCCCGGCAGGCCCTCGATGAAGCGACGGAAGAACCTGCGACGTCCTGAGCGGAGACGTGCTCTGCCCAACCCCAGAACGCGACAATTCAACCCCAACCCCAACCCCAACCCCAACCCTAAACCGCACACCGAAGGATATCCCGAATGGCTGAGCCGATTCTGATCGAGCCGCGCGACGAATGGAATGAGCAACTCGTCGCCAACGTGCATCCCGCAGACTGGACGAACCCGACCCCGGACGGTCGCTATAACTTGGTCGTGTTAGGCGCGGGAACCGGCGGGCTGATCACGGCGCTCATCGCGTCGAGTCTCGGGGCGAAAGTCGCGCTGATCGAACGCCACCTGATGGGCGGCGATTGCCTGAACGTGGGCTGCGTGCCTTCGAAGGCGGTGATTCGCGGTGCGCAGATCGTGCATGAGGCTCGGGAGGCGAGTCAGTTCGGCATGCCGGCGGGGCCCGAGGATCTGGGCGATTTCGAGGAAGTGATGCGCCGCATGCGCGAGATCCGCGCTCGTATCAGCCATGAGGACTCGGCCGAGCGTTATTCCGAGGAATTCGGGATCGATATCTATCTGGGTGAGGCTGCGTTTGAGGGGGAGGGGAAGGTCTCCGTCGGAGATCAAGTTCTCGAGTACAGCAAGGCGGTCATCGCGACCGGCGCGCGTGCCGTCGCTCCGCCGATCGAAGGTCTCGCCGCGGCGGGCTATCTCGATAACGAAACCGTCTTTTCCCTGACCGAACGACCCAAGCGCGTTGCGGTCATCGGTGCAGGCCCGATCGGTTGTGAACTCGCCCAGTCGTTTCAGCGACTCGGGTCGGAGGTGCACATCCTCGAACGCATGGACCAAATCCTCACGCGAGAGGATCCGGACGCCGCGAAAATCGTTCAGGACGTGCTCGTCCGCGAAGGCGTCGAGATGATCTTCGAGTGCGCAATCGAGCGCGTCGAGCGTCGCGGAGAAGAGCGTGTGATTCACCTTTCGTGTCCGAAGAAGGGCACTCGTGAACTCGTCGTCGATGAAATTCTCGTGGGCGCCGGGCGCGCGCCGAACGTCGAAGGCATGGGGCTTGAGAGCGTGGGCGTCTCCTTCGACAAACAGAAGGGCGTTCAGGTCGACGACTCGCTTCGCACGACGAACAAGCGAATCTGGGCCGTCGGGGACGTCTGCATGCAGTGGAAGTTCACCCATGCCGCTGATGCAGCCGCGAAGATTGCCGTTCAGAACGCGCTCTTCGCGGTGGGTCCGATCGGGCGAAAGAAATTGTCCGATCTCGTGATGCCGTGGTGCACTTACACGGAGCCGGAGATTGCGCACGTCGGCCTCTATGAGCGCGATGCGGCAGAGAAGAACGTCCCCATCGATTCCTATCAGGTCTCGATTGCTGAATCGAATCGGGCCGTGACGGACGGGCAGGAGGAAGGGCTCATTAAGGTTCACGTGAAGAAGGGAACGGATGAGATCGTGGGAGCCACCGTCGTGGCGGCTCATGCCGGGGACCTCGTGACCCAGTTCACGATGGCGATCCAGAATGGCATCGGCCTCGGGAGCTTCACGAATATCATCTACCCCTACCCGACCCAGGGCGAGGCGATAAAACGGGCAGCCGGGGCCTACACGCGCACGCGGCTGACACCGACGGTCAAGCGCCTCTTCGAGCGCTGGCTGTCCTGGCAGCGCTGAGAGCAGGCTGAGCGCGGGGCGCTTGCCCCGCAACGTCAAGAAGCACGACTGCAGTGGCACACCTAGCCGCGAGCGCGGAACTTCGGGATCATGGGCCCGCCCTAACGGAACCGCCCCAAGGAGTCCCGTGTTGGACCGAAGCCCGATCCGTCTCTTCCCGCATTCGATGCCGACATCCCGTCTGATGTCGCGAGCGCGCCTTTCGCTTTGTCTGCTCGTGGCCGTGTTGCACGTCGCGTGTGGTAGTCCCGAGCGGGCTTTCGAATCTGAGGCGACCTACGAGCCGCCGATGGACCGGCCGGTCGTCGTTGAAACGGTGGTCGATCTGCCCTTCGAGGCGACCTGGACCGAGCTGATCCGACGACTCTCCGAGAGTTCCTATCGCGTCGCGACCCTGGAGAAGGCATCTCGATTCGTTCGCGTCGATCTCGATCGCAGTAGTGATCTCGCGGCGGCGGCGAACAAGCCCGCGCGATTCGTCGATTGCGGTCGTACGACGCGCCGCTTCGCTGACATGTCCTCCGATGTGGCACCCGAGCAATTCGAGTATCCCGTCGCGGAGTCGAGTCGCTACCGCGAAGCGAGCCTGGTCGAGGAGGGGTATCGCGTGAGCGAAGTCGCGCGACGCGTCGCCCTTGATGCGAGCGCCACGATTTACCTTCAGCCCGAGGGCAAGCGCCGCACGCGGGTCACCGTGAAGAGTCGGTACCGCGTGAAGATCGAGATCAGTGGGCGCGCGCAGATTCATCCGCTCGATGCCGATGAACCACCGTCCGAGGCCATCGAGTTTGGACCGCGCACGGAATCGATCCGCTTTACGACGTTCCAACCCGGACGGGACAAGCGGCAGGGTGGGCTCACGTGCCGCGCAACCGGTGACTTCGAGCATGCCCTCGTCGCTATGGCGAATCCCGCCGCAGCGATTTAGCGGGGCCTAACGAGCACTCGTCAGATCGTTCAAAGTCCAGTCGTAGTCGAGATAGCCGATCGCGGCTCGGCGCCCGGGGCCAAGCAGCCAGGCTGCATCCTGCTCCGGCACGTATCGAGCGACGGTTGCCAGAACGCCGCCGCCCGCTTCGAAGTCTTCTTCGAACCAATCGAAGATTTCCGAGACCCGCACGCGATTGGCCGCGCGATCGATCGCCACGCCCTTGTCGGGGCTCGCGAGCCATCGTCGCATGGCGGCATCGAGGTCCGCATCAAGATGGCTCGCTCGGAAGGCGGTCCGCGCGAGCGGGGGGCACGAGGTCGAAGCGCAGACGATGGCCGCATGGATCCGCGGCTCTCCCATCTTACGGAGGATTTCGTGTTCGATTTCTCCGAGGGAGACGGTCCGTCCCTCGATTGTCGCGACGTCCTGGTTCCAGACCGGGAAGAGAAAGGATCCGATGTCGCGGATGCTGGCGACGGGGTAGTGCTCGAGGATCAGATCGATGGTGAGGATGTTGTACGCGTTGATCCAGTAGGCGAGGCGGTCCTTCTCGTCGAGCTTCGACGGTCGGGCTTCGCGGACCTGTTTCGAGAGCGCTTTCCAATCCGGAGATTTCGACAGGGCGCGGTAGTCGACCCGAGTGCCAACGACATCCGAGACCGAGCGCGTGTGCGCCGCAAGCAGGCCGTCGTAGCGTTCGAGATCGATCGGTCCCTCCGCGCTCGCGGAAAGCGCCGTAAGGGAGATCAGGCAGGCGAGGGCGCCCATCAGGGGGAGGAGCAGTCGGATTCGGGGCATGATGCGGAGAATACCGGAATGGAGTTCGACGTTTCGTTTCTTCACGAAGGGATTCTACGTCCCGAAAGACCCCGTGGTTTCAGGGGGGGAGGAATTCGCCGGGTCAATTGGCGAGGGCGGGCGGCGTGGATAGACTCCCGGCGCCCGCTGAACGACTGATAAGAGGAGAGGGTTTTGGGACAGCTGCCGCACGAAAAATCGTCATCGCCGCGAGTGAGGCGAGAAATCGAACGACGACACGCGAAGATGGGTTTCGGCCTTCGTGTCTCGCTCGGAATGGGACTGGCCCTCGCGCTCGGCATGGCGACGGGCTGCTCGGACGATCAGGGGGCCGGAAACACGGCCGCCCCGAAACCGCCGCCAAAGACCGCCCCCGCGCCGACACCTCCAGCACCTCCGACACCACCGCCGGCGCCACCGAAGCCCGCCGAGCCCGAAGTCGATACACGCACGCCGGAAGAGTTGATCGAAGCAGGGCGGGGCGTGTACAACGGAAATTGCATCGCCTGCCATGCGATGGACCCGAAGCAGGACGGAGCGCTCGGGCCCGCGGTCGCAGGCGCGTCCTTCGAGCTGATCGAGGCGCGGGTGATGCACGGCGAGTATCCGGAAGGGTACGAACCGAAGCGACCGAGTCGGGTGATGATTCCGCTGCCCCATCTCGAACGACGGCTGCCCGAACTGGCCGCGTATCTCGAGTCGCTCGAATAACATTCGACTGCACGAAAGACCCAAACAAAAACGGCCCGCTGTTCCTCGAAAGGAGCAGCGGGCCGTTCTGATTCAAGCTGCCCGCATTCGCGAGCCGCCTAACGGGATCAGCTGTTCAGGAACGCGCCGACCAAGTAGAGCACCAGCCAGAGGGCGAGACCGCCGTGGATCGTGCCCGAAACCGTTGTTAGCGGCTTCTGCGTGGCGGCTCCGGGACCGATCAGGCCGTTGATCTCGACGGCGACGATGATGAGACCGGCAACGATCCAGTACATCATGTCGTTCGTGCCCGACAGGAAGCCCGGCAGGTTGGCTGCCGAGATCATGAAGAAGAGCATCGGAATCGAGAAGAGCGTGTTCGTGCGGGAAGCCATACCGGCCTTGCCGCCGCGTGCCGCCGCTTCGGGGATCGGATCGCCGCCCGCGGCAACCTGTTCAGCGTTCGCGATCACGACCTGCTGTGCCGGCCAGATCACGAACCAGACGTTGGCCCACATGAACGTGCCCATCAGGCCGCCCGTAAGGATCTTCGTCATGTAGCCATCGGTCAGCGGAATGCCGAGATGTCCGACGCGAAGAAGGACGATCGTCCAACCCGAGAGGAAGGTGAACATCGCGCCCCACCGGAACCACCACAGCGCGTTCGGCACGAGGCCGCGCGTCATCGGACCCTTGGCGCCACCGCCGAGTTCGGAGCCGAAGAAAGGCGTCTGGATGAAGTTGAAGTAGTAGAGGACGCCGATCCAGGTAACACCGGCGAATACGTGCATCCAACGCAGCAGGACTTCGATCCCGTTCGAGGTCGTAAAGAGATCCATGGGAGACTTCCCTTTCTGATTCTATTTGCACATCGCTCGAGTTCGGGTGGACCGCGCGTCCGAGCCCATCCCCCGAGGCGAGAAGAGTTGCGCCTCATTCTATCTGGACGTGGGACGGAATCTAGGGGGATTTCAGGACTCGGGGCTCGAAAGAGGGTAGGAAGGCCTCAAAATCGAGGGGGGAATTGGGCCCGAATGGATCGATTTCGTCAGGGGGCAGGCGAATCGCCACGATCGCCTATTCTCCCGCGCTCGTCGGGCCGTTCAGTCCGTCGGCGCCCCCTGACATTGAATGATCGAGAGTGAGCGAGAGTCGAACCCCGGTTCGGATTCTCGCGGAGGTTGGACAGTTGGACCGAAGGCGGATCCTGGTGACGAGCGCATTGCCCTACGTGAACGCGGGCCTGCATCTCGGACACATGGTCGAGCATATCCAGACGGATACCTGGGTTCAGTTCCAGCGACTTCGTGGGCACGACGTCCGCTTCTTCTGCGCGGACGATACGCACGGGACCGCGACGATGTTGCGCGCACAGCGCGAGGGTCGAGAACCCGAGGCGCTCCTGGCCGACATGAAGGCGGAGCACGTCGAAGATCTCGCGGGCTTCGGCGTCAAGCACGATCATTACGGCAGCACGCACTCCGACGCCAACGAGGCGCTTGTTGGAGAGTTCTGGGCTGCGCTGCGTGCCGCGGGCCACGTCGACGAACGGGAAGTGACCCAACTCTTCGATCCGGAAGCAGGGATCTTCCTGGCGGATCGCTTCGTGATCGGCGGCTGTCCGAAATGTCGTGCCGAAGGGCAATACGGCGACAACTGTGAAGTTTGCGGAGCGACCTACGAACCCTCGGATCTGATCGATCCAAAGAGTTCAATCTCGGGTGCGGTTCCCGAAGAGCGCAGCCATAGCCACCTTTTTGTGAAGCTCGAACCCTTCCACGACTTCCTGGAAGAATGGACCCAGAACGGGGAGCACGTTCCGTCGGAAACGGCGAACTGGCTCAAGGGGACGTTCCTCGCGGAGGCCCTGCGCGATTGGGATATCTCGCGGCCGGCGCCGTATTTCGGATTCGAGATCCCCGATGCACCTGGCAACTACTTCTACGTGTGGCTGGATGCACCGGTGGGCTATGTCGCGGCCACGAAGGAGTGGTGTGACGCGAACGGCGAGTCCCTCGACGATTGGTGGAAGTCGCCGGATACGGAGATCCATCACTTCATAGGGAAGGACATCGCGTATTTTCACACGCTCTTCTGGCCGGCGATGCTCAAGACCGTTGGGTATTCCTTGCCGACGGCGGTACACGTGCATGGCTTCTTGACCGTCAACAACCAGAAGATGAGCAAGCGGCACGGGACGTTTATTCGTGCCCGGACCTATCTCGATCATCTGTCGCCGGAATACCTTCGGTACTACTACGCGACGAAGCTCTCCTCGCGGGTCGATGACATCGACCTCAATCTCGAAGAGTTCGTTCAGAAGGTGAACTCGGATCTCGTCGGGAAGGTCGTGAACCTCGCGAGCCGGACGGCGCGGTTCGTGAAGGGCGACGCGCTGCCCGCGTATCCGGCGGATCGGGATGAAGGTCTCTTCGCGGCGGCCGCGGCGGCGGGCGAGGAAATCGCGCAGGCCTACGAAGATCTGGATACGGGCAAGGCGCTTCGTCTCGTGATGGCCCTCGCCGATCGCGCGAACGAGTTCGTCGAGTCGCGTGAGCCCTGGAACCTGAAGAAGGATGAAACGAAGCAGGGGGAGCTGCGCGAGGTCTGCACGATTGCGCTGAATCTCTTTCGTCAGCTGACGATTTACCTCGCGCCGGTTCTCCCGCGCTTCGCCGAAGAATCGGCGCGGCTACTTTCGATCGAAGGCGAGACGCAGTGGTCGGATGCCGCGACGCCGATCGAGGGGAACACGGTCGCGAAGTTCAAGCACTTGATGGAACGGGTCGATCCCGAGAAGGTGACGGCGATGGTCGAGGCGAGCCGCGAGGCCGTGGAAGCCGCAGAAGCAGAGGCCGCCAACGCGGGGGGCGCATCAAGCGACGCGTTTGATGGGGAACCGCTCGAGGCAGAGATCACCATCGATGATTTCGTGAAGGTCGACCTGCGTGTCGCCGAGATCGTGGAAGCAAAGGCGGTTCCCAAGGCGAACAAGTTGCTTGAGTTGACGCTCTCGCTGGGTGGGAGCGAACGGCGAACCGTATTCGCAGGCATCAAGAAGGCCTATGAGCCGGAAGCGCTCGTCGGTCGGTTGACGGTCATGGTTGCGAATCTCGCTCCGCGCAAGATGAAGTTCGGGCTGAGCGAAGGAATGGTCTTGGCGGCCGGTCCCGGCGATTCGGAGATCTTTATCTTGTCGCCGGACTCCGGCGCGAAGCCGGGGCAGCGTATTCGTTAGCGCGACCCGCGCCGCACCCCGCCACCTCTACTGGAATCCGCGCCCTGGAGAACAGAAACGATGGCTGAATTCTTTGATGCACTGACCGAAGACCACCAGAAGTTCATTCAGAAGCAACCGATCTTTTTCGTGGCGACCGCTGCAAGTGAAGGAACGGTCAATCTCTCGCCGAAGGGTGGGCCGAGCGTCGTTCCGCTGGACGCGAGCCGGCTGCTCTTTCTGAATCTGACGGGGAGCGGGAACGAGACGGCGGCGCATCTTCTCGAGACGAACCGGATTACGCTGATGTGGACGGCTTTCGAGGGGCCGCCCCTGATTCTGCGCGTGTACGGGACGGCGAAAGCGATCCATCCGAGTGATGGCGACTGGGAGAGATATGCGTCGGTGCTGCCGGCGCAGGCCGGAGCGCGTCAGTACTTCGAGATCGATGTCGATCAGGTGCAAACGTCTTGCGGCTATCAAACGCCACTCATGGACTACCGCGAAGATCGGTCGGCACTTCGCAAATGGGCGGAAAAGAAGGGCCCGGAGGGGCTCCGTAAGCACTGGGCCGAGAAGAATGCGACGAGCATCGACGGGTTGCCGACGGGGATCGATCGCGACGCGAGTGCCGACTAGCCCCGAAAGTGCCGACTAGCTCCTGCGAGTGCCGACTAACGTCGCAGGCCCAGATTGAGAATGCGCTGAATCAGGTTCTCGTAGGAGATCCCGGCCTTGGCCGCGGCCTCAGCGAGTTCCTCGTAATTCGCGAGTTCGGGATTTGGGTTCGCTTCGAGGAAGTAGAGCTTGCCGTCCTCGGAGAGGCGGTAGTCGATCCGCGCGTAGCCTTCGAGGGAGAGCATCCGGTAGATCCGCTTGCTGACCCGTTCGAGCGCGCTGGCCACACCTTCCGGAAGTTTCTTTGCCCCGGAGATCCGCACCCCGTGCTTCTTCTGGTAGTGCACGTTGTGTTTGAGGCTCTCCGTCGCGATGAGATCCTCGCCGGGTTCGAGTTCGTCGACGATCAGCTCGCGAGGGGGGAGGGCGACGAGTCGGTCGTTGCCGAGCACGCCGACGTAGATCTCTCGCCCGGGAATGAACTGTTCGACGATCGCGTCGGTGCCGATGCGATCGTGCATGAACTGGACCCGGGTGGCGAGCGCTTCGTCGTCGCGCACGATGGACGCTTTAGAGATCCCCATCGAGGCTTCTTCGACGAGGGACTTCACGATCAGCGGGAATTCCATGCGTTTCGGTCGACGAACGCGCCGGCCTTTTCGTGCGGTAAAGAATCGCGGGACCGTGATCCGATGGTACATGGCGACTTTCTTGGACAGCGCCTTGTCGCGTGCGAGCACGAGGCCGCGCGGATTGTTCCCCGTATAGGGCACACGCAGGAGTTCCAGGAACGCGACGACGTGTTGGTCGTAGATCGCTTCGCCCTGAAACTCGTCGAGGAGGTTAAAGACGATGTCCGGTTCCCACTCTTCGACGGCGTGGCGAATGGGGAGGACGGCGTCGCGGACGCCGAGGGGCCGTGCTTCGTGGCCGAGGCCGCGGAGGGCATCGAGGATGTCGCTTTCCGTCTTGATGCGGTGGAACTCGCTCTCCGATAGAGATTTGATGTCCTCGGGCGGGACGAGGTCTTCGTGCATCAGCGCGAGCACGCGAAGCTTTTTTCGCCGCGTCTTCTTTCGCCGCTCGATCCCTTTCGGCCCCTTTTGCTCGGTCGTCTTCTCGGTCTTCTTGTCCGTGGCGCCGGTCTTTGGTGTCGTACTCACAGGGCATGCCAATCTCGTCCACGATAGACGAACTCAGCGCTTCGGGCGGCGAGCAGGATGGCGAAGCTGGTGACGAGATCGGCTTGCTTGCCCACCGCGCGAAGCTTGAGTTCGCGCGATCGGGCGATCATCTCGCCGAGCACGGTGTCGAGGGCGAGTTCGTGCTTGCCCGTCGACCGTGCGACCAGGCGCCGGATTTCGGCGCGGTGTTTTCTGAGGAATGAAGCGGCGGCGGGAGACCGGCTCGTACTCTCCTCAATGGGTGTGAAGAGTCGCAGGAGGTCGCCGTCATAAGCGCGGGAGGCGAGCACGCGGTAGCGCTCTCGTTTCGCGCGGTAGTGGTCGCCGAGGGTGGTTTTGATTCGATGAACCGGGTCGGGGCGTGCGCGGGAGCGAACCGGCGGAGACTGGCCGGCGATCTCATGCATGAGCTGGTCGACATAGCGAAGCTTGTGCAGGGCGTGCCAGCCGATGTACTTGCGTCGCCACCGTGAGCCCGGCGTCAGCCAGACCGCGAAGGTCTCCGCGAAGTCTTCGTCGGGATGGCTCTGAGCGTACCAATGCGGCAAGTGAACGACATAGCGTCGACTGCCCGGATTCGGTCGGTAGTAGTCGGGGTAGGGCTCGGTGGAGGACCCGAAGAGCTCGCGCCATCGCTTGCGTCGATGGAGGCGGAAGGCGTGTTGAATCGCGTGGCCCGCCTCGTGTCGAAGTAGACGCAAGCATTCTGCGTTCGTTCCGCCCTCGACTTCGAGGATCTGCTCTCGCTCAAGGCGTTTGAGGCGCGGGTGTGCCAGGTAGAAGGGGATCGCGATTCCAGGAATTCCATCCGGCGAAAACCATTCCTCCGAAAGCCAGCAATGGGGCTTCACGCGGAGGTTGCGCGCCTCGAGTTCGCGGTAGAGCCGATCGATCGGGGCTTCGAGGGGCGTTCCCACAAGGTCGAGCCCGAGGTCACAGATGCGCCATTCGAGCAGCTCTTGATTCGAACACTTCTCCCAGGCGGTCGTCCGAGGCATGGGAAGAGTCTATCCCAAGGGACCGGGCTGTCCTGTGCCGATCGGGAGGTAAAAACAGCCCTCCGATCTCCGCCGAAATCGGTAGTCTATGAGGCCGGCGCGGGGGGTGGTCCACGCGCTTGAAGGAGGAGGTCCCCTTGAAGCTTTCGATCGGCTGTCCGCCCGGGCCAGAGACCCTCGAGCTCGCGCGTCGCGCCGAGGAACTCGGATACGACCGGATCTGGCTCTACGATTCCGCCGCGATCTACGAGGATATCTGGATCCATCTCGCCCGAATCGGTGAGGCGACCGAGCGGATCGGACTCGGAACCGCCGTTCTCGTCCCGAACCTGCGACATGTTATGGCAACGGCTTCGGCGATCGCGACGGTCGACCGGCTCGCACCCGGGCGACTCGCCTGTGCGATCGGAACGGGGTACACCGCGCGCTACATCCTCGGTAAGGGGCCGCTCACCTGGAAGACGACCCGAGCCTTCATAGAACAGCTGCGCGGACTGCTTCGTGGCGACGTTGTGGAAGTCGATGGGCGCCCCTGTCAGATGATCCATCGACCGGAGCTCGCCAAGGAGCGACCGATCGATGTGCCGATCTTGATTTCGGCGTTTGGCCCGAAGGGGCTGGCGATCACCCGTGAGATCGCTGACGGCTGGATGGGCGTTTCGGCGCCTGCAGAGCCTTTTGATTGGGCCGTGCAGATGGTGAGCGGAACCGTGCTTGAAGCGGGCGAGGCCCCGTCGGCGCCGCGGGTCATCGATGATGTCGGGGCCTGGATGGTCGGCGCCTATCACATGACTTGGGAGCAGAACCCCGACGGCTTGAGCGCGATTCCCGGTGGCGCGGACTGGCTGGCTCAGATCGAGAGCGAGCGACCCGAAGAGGAGCGTCATCTCGCTGTTCATCAAAGTCATTGCACGCATCTGAATACGGCGGATCGAAAAGCCATCGAGGCATTCGGCGACGCGGTCCCCTGGCACGGCTGGGTGGGCGAGGCTGAAGAAGTTCGCAAGCGTGCCGAAGAAGCGGCCGCGGCGGGCACGACCGAAATTCTCTACACGCCGGCGGGCGATAACATGCTCGGGCAGGCCGAGACCTTCATCCGCGCGGTCGAGTCCGTACAAGACTGACCCGCGAGAACCCAATCACTGACCGTTTCGATCCGGCCGCGTGGTCGGATCATCGCAACGAGGAATCAACGATGCTGACCAAATTCGACGACTATCCGATTCATCAGACGCCTGAGCCCCTGGCCGTCGTCGCGACGAGCGATCGCCACGCCTACGACCGTTACTGGTTCAACGGTTATTCCGAGGACGGCGAACTCTATTTCGGAATTGGCGCCGCGGTCTATCCGAACCTGGGCATCATGGATTGCGGTCTTTCGATCGTGCACGAGGGTGAGCAGAACTCGTTTCATGGCTCTCGTCGCGCCCCCGACGAGCGAAGCGAAATCGAAGTCGGTCCGTTCAAGATCGAGATCATCGAACCCATGATGAGCCTGCGCGTGACCCTCGATGAAAACGAGACCGGGATCAGCGCGGACCTGCTCTGGATTCCGCGAACCGCGAGCTTCGCCGAAGAGCTACAGCGCTCGAAGCGCACGCCGGTGAGCGCCGCGCGCCACATGGAAGCGACGCGCTTCAACCAATTCGGCCATTGGCAGGGCGAAATCCGGTACAAGGGAAAGACGGTCACGATCGATCCGAAGCGCGTCTTCGGAACGAAGGATCGCTCCTGGGGGATTCGCCCTGTGGGCGATCCGGCCCCTCCCGGCGCGCCCTCGACTGAATTGCCGGCGATTAACTTCCTCTGGTTCCCCCTTCACTGGAAGGACCGCTGCACCCACGCCGG
>Ga0316209_1002090_pt1 | contig 17280 bp, 16 predicted proteins | sample 6monopyrite_MG_FD_204945 | JGI IMG/M metagenome (GOLD analysis project Ga0316209, IMG submission 204945) | Microbial mat bacterial communities from mineral coupon in-situ incubated in ocean water Damariscotta River, Maine, United States -... | ecosystem: Environmental > Aquatic > Marine >...
TGTAGCGAGTCTTTTTGCCGAGATCGAATGACTCGGAGATCGTTCAGCCAAAACCAACTGGCTGCGCTTATTCCCAGATGACTTCGCCCTGGCACCAATTGGCGCGCCCTTCAATAAGAGCTTGCAAGGCTTCTGGGTAAGCTTGGCATTCTTTTTCAAACACGGCACTCGCAATCTGATCTGGCGGTAGTCCAGGTTGGATAACAATCGAGGCTTGTAGAACCACAGGGCCAACGTCATATTGGCTGGTTGCGAAATGTACGGTGCAACCGGTGATGGAAATCATGGCGGCAGACACAGCTTCATGAACGTGACGGCCGTAAAAGCCTTTGCCCCCGAAGGCTGGCAACAAGGCAGGATGAATATTTAACACCCGGCCTTCCAGTTCTGGCGGAATCGGCAAGAGTTGAAGCCATCCAGCTAGAACCACGAAATCGGGGCGTGCCTCCAGAATAGCTCCCAAAATGCGGTGTTCACGTTGCTCTCGGTCAGGGTAACTTTTTTGGCTAATCACTAATACGGAGAGGCCTAACCGTTCCGCTTTGGCGACGGCCCCAAGTTCAGAACCTGAAACAATGACTAGCTCAATCCTTGCGTCTAGTTTTCCTTCCAGAATATGGTTCTGCAGGTTTTCTAAAGTGCGCCCTCCACCAGAAGCCAAGACTACCAATCTGGCAGGCATCAAGGCTTAAAACCCCAAGTTGCGGTGCCGTCGGAACTCCAACAGATCAGCAGAGAGAAGTTACTGCTCAACCCTTGTGCATGGAGCAAGGCTGAATAGGCATCGTCATCGGCAAGACTCGATGCAAATTCTGCCAGACCTTGCAATGCGAATGATTCTTCTAGAAGTGGGCCATCCACAATCAAGTCGGATTCGCTGAGTAAACTCGACCAGGCGCGACATTGCACCGCAAACTCCTCTGCTTGACTTGAAACTGGAGTTTGGGTCCAAGTACGTAATTCACGAGCAAGCGCATGAGAGGACACCACACTCAGAAAACTTTGCCTGCCAAGCGAGGATTGTTCGCCTTCCACGAGGGCGGCAAGTAGTTGATCCAAAATCTTTGGACTTTCGTAGAGGCTCCAAGGATCCAAACGGTCAACCCGTTCCCCGCGGACTTGCTCAACGATCATCAGTCCCATGGGCCCTGCAGCGGTTGCGAAGGCGCGTTTACCTTCCCTCGGCTCAATAATTGGCAAAAGCACATCGCCTTCCAATTTGGCGAAAATGGATTCTTGAAAAACCGCCGCTTCTTGAAGTAGTGGGAGTCTTAAGCGAAGCGCGGTTTGCAATTCAACATGGGGACAGGCGTACACCAACTTTTGCATTTCAGCGGCTGCATCGCGAAATCTCCAAGTGTCGAGAGCGGGGAGGACGAACTCCTGCATGCCAGATAACACTGCAAGTCGGGCCAACCTGTAATCCCTTTCTCGAGCAGCGAACTCCGCGTTTTTTGCAAGTGAAACCAGTGCGTCCAGGCGCGTCGTCCAAGCGACGGGGGGATTGGAAGTTCCCTGCATAGAGGTAGAGAATGCGGTGCGATACCCTTCTGCAATTGGCCAATCTTCTGCCGTCAAAGCCAAGGCATGCAGCCCTTCCCATTCTAGAAAGGAAGCACTGGAGGCATTCTCCAATCGCGTCCACAAGGGTGCCAACCATTCCAAAGGCACGGTTGCCCGCGCAAGGCTTTCCTGTGCGAGGCCGAATTGTTTGGCGTCAATAAAGGAAAGCAAATCAGACTCCAAGCCTCGAAGGGCAAGTTTCTCAACTGCAAGCGGATCGATTTCTTCCGCGCCTCCGACGGTTGGTTCTGGCAGTGCTTCGAGTCGCAAGATTTCTTCTTCAGCTCGAACGGTGTATTCCGATTCCGGATACTCCACTAAAAAGGAACGCAAATCTCCTATGCGAAGTGGGCCCTCATCCGTGGACATTGCGGTGGTGAAGGCCAGTTGCAGAGCCAAAGCATTGGCGCGGTCACGTTCTTCTTGAGCGAGTCCGGAATCTGTCTCTACATAAACGGTTTCGCCCTGGGAGGTCGGCGCTTCTTTAAATGCGAAGAACAAAGAAATACCAACGGCAATGACTGCAACAGCAACAAGCCCCATGATGAGACCACGCGAACGCTTGCCATCGAGAAGATTATGTACGTCTTCTAAGATTGCCGGCGCATCTTGGGGGCGGTCCTCTGGAGCTTTAGCCATGAGCCAATCCAGCAATTCTTGGACACCACCCGGTGCATCCACACCGGCATCTTTAAGCCGAGGGATATCCTGATCGCGGTGGGCTAAAAGAATTTCACGCACCGAATCCCCGTGATAGGGAGTGTCATAGGCCAATAAGCGATAAAGCGTGCAACCTAAGCTGTAGAAATCGGAACGATGATCGACTGTGCCAGCAACACATTCCGGTGCCATGAAGTGCGGTGTACCACCAGCGCTTTCTTTCTCAACCATGCCACGGGTAGCCGCCATGCCGAGGTCAGCCAATTTGCAGCGCCCATCTATCGTGAGCATGAGGTTCTCGGGCTTCACATCGCGGTGAACCAGATGGTGTTCGCGCGCAAAGAGCAAGGCATCTGTGGCGTCGAGCAAAAACTCTAGAGCCTCACGCCATGGCAGGGCGCCGACTTCTTTCATACGCTCTTCTAAATCACCCGCAGGCACTAACTCCATGGAGAAGAAGTGCAAACCGCGATCTTGACCGACATCGTAAACCTGGACTAGGTTTGGGTGCGAGAGACGACCGGCAGCAACCGCTTCCCGTTTGAACGATGCGACTGCAAGCGGCGATTTTTTCGCTGCTTTGGGGTCCAAAACTTTTAACGCAACTTCGCGCTCCAAGTTGATTTGGATAGCGCGATAAACCACTCCCATGGATCCGTTGCCAAGACGACTCATAACCTTGTGTCCGCCTAGTACTGTGCCGACCAAAGGGTCATCGATGGCCACCTTGCCATCCGCCTTTAACTCCCATTCAAAATCTGGAGATGTAGCAACCAGGTTTGTGCCTAAATCCAAAGTGGTCAATTGGACAAAGCCGCCACCATCTTTGAAGTGGCAAGCACCGCGGCTTTCCATTTGCAGAACCCCTGGCTTCAACTCGGAAATCACGAATCCATCGCGTTCCCCAGGGTCCGAACCCAACTGGTCAAGGCTACCCGAAGGTGAAACCACCAGAAATAACGGTGCACCGCGCAGGGTAAAAGCCCCACCAGTTTCCTGGTAGGGTAAATTCCATTGGAGACGAATGGTCACGTGATTAAATGACGGGAGGGAAGATCGCGCGCCCGACGCGCACCAGATTAGCCCCTTCCTCGATTGCAATCTCGAAGTCCTGACTCATACCCATGGATAGCTTGGCATCGGCGGGGAGTTGCGCCAGGTTTTGTAAGCGTTTGAAATGTTCAAAAAGGAGGCCAAAGTCGGAGCGCAGCTTGGATTCGGTGGCGTCGGCCAGAGCCAGGGTCATGAGGCCGGCACAGTGCAGGTGGGGGCTGGCGATGACCTCGGCGACCAAGGAATCTAGGTCCATTAAGGTACAGCCATAGCGGCCATCTTGCGGGTTGAGGTTGATCTGCAAGAGAACTGGATATGGGGGGGCATCGACCTCGGCCCGAGCCGTTTCACAACGCAAGAGGGTCTTGGATTCGCCTAGGGCCTGATAACAAGCAGCCGCAGCCAAGCCTTTGCGCACCTTTCGCCCTTGCAGAGGGCCTAAAAGATGCCATTCCGCCGCCGGCAACACCAAACGATGTTCCTCCAAGGCCTGTACGCGATTGTGACCGAAAATCCGTTGTCCTGCCGACCAAGCTTGCTCAAGAGTTTCCGAGGTGGCGGTTTTGGCCACGGCCACCAAATCCACAGTGGCTGGGTTATGTCCACCACGAACCGCGGCATCGGCCATGCGGCTGCGGATTTCGGCTAATCGTTCGGAAGTCGAAGACATGAATGGGTTCCTTGTAGGAGGAGACGGCCCGCCACACTAGAATCCTGGGCTACCTTCATCAAGGAGACCCCATGATTCTAGGCATCCCAAAAGAAATCAAGGTTCTGGAAGCTCGTGTTGCATTGACGCCAGCCGGAGCCCACGCGCTAGTTGAGGCTGGCCACCAAGTCCTCGTAGAAACTATGGCCGGAGACGGTTCAGGTTTCCCCGATGCAGATTATGCCGCTGCTGGCGCCACCGTCCTGACGGATGTCGACGCATTGTGGGCGAAGGCAGAGATGATTGTCAAAGTGAAAGAGCCACAGGCTGTGGAAATCGCACGCGCTCGTCCTGGGCAGACCATTTTTACCTACTTTCACTTTGCAGCAGATCGTGTGCTTACCGAAGGCCTATTGGCATCGGGAGCGCATTGTTTTGCTTATGAAACCTTGGAAGTCGGCCGTACTTTACCTTTGTTGACCCCAATGTCGGAAGTCGCAGGGCGTATGTCGGTTCAAGAAGGTGCCAAGGCTCTGCAGGCTCCACAAGGCGGGCGCGGTGTCTTACTTGGCGGTTTGCCCGGAGTCGCACCAGCCAACGTCATGATTCTTGGCGGTGGCATTGTTGGCACCCACGCAGCTTGGATGGCCTCCGGGCTCGGAGCTCAGGTCACCATTTTGGATTTGGACCTCGAACGCATGCGCTACTTGGAAGAAGTCATGCCGGCCAACGTCACTACCGTGTTTTCGACCCGCCAAGCCATCCGCGAGCGTTTGCCGCAAGTGGACTTATTGATTGGCGCGGTGCTAATCCCGGGTGCCCGCGCGCCGAAATTGGTTCTGAAGGAAGATCTTTCCCTCATGGCTGATCGCTCGGTCATCGTCGATGTTGCCGTCGACCAAGGCGGTTGCATTGAAACTTGCAAGCCAACCACGCACGAGAATCCAACCTACGTCATCGATGGCGTGGTTCACTATTGCGTAGCCAACATGCCGGGCGCGGTTCCTCGCACCAGCACCTTTGGATTGACGAATGCCACTCTTCCCTACGTGCTAAAGCTTGCAGCTCTTGGCCCGAAGACGGCCGTGTTGGAAAACCCGCAACTAGCAACCGCCGCGAACACTTTGGCTGGTCGCTTGGTCAACAAGCCGGTTGCACAAGCCTTCGACATGACTTGGGAATCTCCTGAGTCGGTCGCGGCTAGCCTCTAGAACAAGTTTGGGTCCACTACTCCTCGTCCTCATTCTGGCGGTTCTTCAAGGACTCACGGAATACCTACCAGTCTCCTCTTCGGGGCACCTGGTTTTGGGCAAGGAGTTTCTTCCCGGCGGCGAACAACTTTCGGCCGACGCCAGTTTGGAAGTATTACTGCACGTCGGCACCTTGCTCGCGGTGCTTTTGTTTTACCGTAAACGCTTCGGGTGTTTAGTGGCCGGCTTCTTTGGGAAAGGGGACGATGTCATCAACCAAAGACGTTTAGCCGGGCTACTAGTTTTGGCCACCATGCCAGCGGTCATTGTCGGATTCAGCATTCGCAATCACTTAGATGGCCTGTTTGGTTCCCCATATCCGGCTGCCGGTGCCTTGCTTTTAACCGGCTGCATTCTTTGGTATTCCAAACGCTTGCCGCCGGATGGAAAGTCGATCCATCAGCTGACCTGGAAAGGTGCTTTGATGATTGGACTCTCGCAGGCCTTTGCCATCCTTCCTGGGATTTCGCGCAGTGGCACCACCATCGTGGTGGGATTGCGCTTAGGTTTGTCTGCAGAATCCGCTGCTGCGTTTAGCTTTCTACTGTCGATCCCCGCCATCATCGGGGCCTCTGTTTTGAAGCTGCCTGAGTTGGATACATCGCAAGGCCTAGACCTCACCACCTTATTTCTTGCGGTAGGCGCCAGCTTCTTAGTCGGCTGGGGTGCGCTTGGTCTTTTAGTGTGGATTACCAAGCGCGGCAAGTTACACGTCTTCGCCCCATACTGCTGGGCGGTCGGACTGGTTGCCTTAGCAACCAGCTTCCTATAAGTCCTTTGACTAACGCCGGTCCGGTTTAATGAACACGGTATCCCTTTGCCCACTCTAGAAGATGCGGGCCTGGACATTCGGTGGCCTTCCAACGCTGATGCCCCCAAACCTGGTTGGCAGGTATCCCGTATTCGCCACGGATTTCAGCGACCAGTCGCTCCAGCCCTTCCATTTGCTTGACGGTTGGCGCTTGCACCTTGGTGTACTCCAACCCGCGGTTCGCTTGCGATACAAAATTGCCTAGCAAGCAAATGCCTACGTTGCCAATATTGTTGTCGCCATCTGAATGTGCGCCTTGGGCGTAGAGAGGGCGTCCTTGGAAGACCTTGCCGTCGCGTCCGATTAAGAAGTGATAGCCTAAATCTGCCCAACCATTTCCATTCATGTGTTCCTGCTGGATGTCACGCACTTCCGCAATGTTGGAAGACAAGGAAGTGCCTGAAAATGGCTCCGCAGTATGGTGTACCGTAATCCGGTAAGGCGCGGTCATGCGATCCCAATTGGAATGCATGCTCGCGGCGCCCCATTGTTGACGGCTGACATCGTAATGAATGCGATCAGTAGGCAATGCGTCGACTGCAACTCCTGGTCCGCGCAAATTTGCTGCGCTGAGGTACGCGCCCATGCGTTCACTTAATGCATTGGAGGGCCCACTGAATGCGGCCCCCTTTGCTGCCGCGATCAGGTATTCCGTTTCTTCCACAGCCGGTCCATCTAAATGCGGCAATGCGCGCTCCAAATGATTCACGCCTGCCGCCGTGTTCCCTTGCAAGAAGTAACTCAACCCGATTCCACGTTCAGCGCGGGCAAGTTCGGAGACCGAGATGTGCCCGCCTTTCGCTTCGTAAAAGGACAAGCGTGCTGGAGCCGGGTCACCTGCTTCTAGTTGCAACTCGCCCATCAGTAAGCGTGCTTCCACACGGTCACTGATTGACAAGCGGGGGAGCTGATCTTCCCACCAACGAACGCGTTCCTTCACCGACAGATCTCCCGGCGGAGATTGCACCGGAGGATCCAAGCCCAGGGGCACATGCCTAGGCGGGGCAGGCGTGGCGCAGGATGCTAGGAGCAAAAGCCCACAGCCTAGGGGAGCAAGGAGTCGACGCGGCATGGTCAGAGACTAACCGCAAGGAGGCCTCAATTTCCACTCCGGCGACACTACGATAAGGCCATGGTTGCGGGATTTTGGGTGCTTGAAGGCATGGATGGCTCGGGGAAGTCTACCCAGGCAGAATTGCTGGTTGCTGAGCTTGAGAAAGCTGGGCGCCGACCGCTGCATTTGCGCGAACCTGGAAGCACGGGACTTGGTGAGGGGCTGCGCAAGATGTTGCTGGACCGCAACCGCGAAGTCTGGGACCCACGTTCCGAGGCACTTCTGTTTTTTGCCGCGCGCAGTGAACTATTACGCTCTCAAGTTGCGCCAGCTCTTGCCGACGGCCGCGATGTCGTCTGTGAACGGTTTACACCATCCACGGTGGCTTACCAAGGGCAAGGTGGTTTGGCAGATTGGGTTTTAGAACTGGATCGGCTGGTCGTCTCACCGGAACTCCAACCCCACGGCGTCTTCATTCTAGATTTGGAACCAGCCGTAAGTTTTGCACGCGTTGGCGGAGACGATGGCCACGATGGTTTTGAAAGCCGTGGCCTTGGTTTTCAAGAAAAAGTGCGAGAAGGATACTTGGCCTATGCCAGCGCAAACCCGGATCGCACAGCATTGATTGCTGCCGAGGGATTGTCCATCGAAGAGATCTCTTTTCAAATCTTGCAAGCCGTGGAAGCAAGACGTCAATGAAGGCACGCTTTGAAATAGAACGCGCCGCCGATGCGCTAGCCGATGCCTACCTTTTTGTCGGTGCATCGCGATCCCGGGTGCGTCAAGAAGCCCTCGCCTGCGCTTCTGCCTTATTGGAATCTCGTGGCCCTGTACGCGAGCATGCAGATTTCGCGTTGTTTGACCCCGCGGAGTTTGGCGCACAGGGATTGAAGGTGGAGCATATTGCTTTCCGCAAAGAGGGGGTTCCTTGCGTAGAAACTGCTTTACGTTACCGACCCAAGATTGGCAAATTCCGCGCCATCGTCCTATTTGATGCCGACCGCATGACCCCAGATGCCCAGGGTGCTTTGTTGAAAACCACCGAGGAGCCTCCCGAGGGGACGGTTCTCTTTTTTACGGCGGCTGAACTTTATGATTTGAGTCCGGCGCTGCGCTCGCGCTGCCGAATCTGGCGCGTGGCACGGGCGCCGCAGGAAGAATTAAGTCGTCAGGCGGCAGCAGCCGGAATTGGCGTAGAAGATTGGAATATCCTTTTTCGAGCCTGTGGCTCTGGGGAAGCCATTTTGGAATTGCCTGGGCCGGAACGCAAACTACTCCTTGAGAGCTATCCGCAGGTTGCTGCTTGGTTGAACGGGAATGGGGGGCCAGAAATTTGGTGCCAGACACCCGTAGCTAGTAAATTGGCCGAGAAGCGACAGCTAGGCTTGCTTCTTCTCGCCGCTACAAGAGCTTGGCTTGTAACCGCCCAATTGACACCAAATTCCGCCTATTTAGCCTTCCAGGGCCAATGGTGTCGGCGACTCGATCAAGCCCTTACCCGGCTCTCTGGACAGGTCACTCCAGACCTAGTTTTCCAGGATTTAGTCCGATTTTCTTGAAGCTCTAATAGCTGCAAATACCGGGGCATACCGATTTGCGACATCCTATTTATCGCAAAGCCCAAAAATCCTTTTAAAGATGCTGGCAAACATCCGAAAAGCGGTCCGATACCTAGCTCGGGGATAAACCATGGACGACCGCAAACTCCAACCACTCATTCGGGAAATTCGCATTCAGAATGAGCGCAAATACGCAGAAGCTGCGTATTTTTTCGTCCTTGAGGCGCTAGATTTCACCATTTTTCTAGAGGGGCGCGGCCAGAAGCCTTGTGATGGCCGTCACATCTCGCCGCAGGAGCTTCTCTCCGGGTTGCGACGCTACGCTCAGGAAGAATTTGGGCCACTGGCTCCCTACGCATTTCGCTCTTGGGGGGTTCAATCCACTGGAGATTTCGGTAGTCTGGTCTTTCAGATGTGTGAAGCCGGTCTGCTGAACAAGACGGAGCGTGACAAGCCCCAAGATTTCGCCAACGGCTTCGATTTCGAAGTGGCCTTCCAAGAAGGCAAATCCGTTAGCGGAACATGAATCTCCATACTGCTGTACGCCTCACGGTTGTCATCGGGGTGTTCTGGTTGGTCTGGCTTTTAAAGTCGATCACCGCACCCTTGCTTGGTGCCTATTTGCTTATGCTGGTTTTTTACCCGCTGCATAGGCGGTGGCGCATTCGCTTAGGCTCCTCGGTTTCGGCGCTTGCTTGCGTAGGCTTATTTGCATTGGTTCCACCCCTGCTTATGCTGCCCGCCTTCTTTGATTTCCAAGGTTTGTTAAGCAAGGTCCCGGTCGATGACTTGGGTGGATTAAGTTTGCAAATTCAAAACCAACTGTTGGCACTGCGCGAAGGTCTACCCGAATGGGCGCGGGAAAACTTAGATCCTGAACAACTCAATCCTGAAAACGTGGTTGCACTTGCTTCCGAGCAACTCAGCCGTGCCGGCCAAGGTTTGGTGAATTTCTTTGGCGGTATGTTTGGCATCGTGAGTGGAATCTTGCTGCTGCCGATTTTTCTCTACTTCCTTTTGGAAGGTGGTCCTTGGCTAACTCGGATTCGTTCCGAACTACCCACTCCTTGGCGTGCGAGCTTTGATCGCATTTTGCCCAGGATTGAAAAGATTCTAAGCCTCTATTTGGTTTCCAGAACCAAGGTCGCCACCGTGAAGGGGTTACTGACTTGGGGCATTCTCATGTTGATCGGTTTCCCTGGAGCCTACTCATTAGGATTGGCATTAGGCGCCTTATCCTTGCTACCAGTACTCGGTCCATTGATTGGCTTCTTCTTACTGGCGCTGGTGGGTTTCGCAGACGGTGGCATTACCGGAGGAGGCTTTGTCGGTTTAATCACAGCAACGGTGATTTACACTGCATTGGAAGTCTTAGAAGGCTACGTGCTTATTCCGCGCATGGTCGGCCGCGGATTAGGCTTGTCGGATTTTGTGGTCATCCTTACCGTGCTTTGTGGAGGCGCCCTCATGGGTATCTTCGGCTTTGTGATTGCAGTTCCTCTGGTTGCAGTGGCGCGGGTGCTTTATGGAGAATTCCTGCGCCCAGTCATGCAAAAGAACGACCTGGAAGATCCGCCGGTCGAACAAATTTCCGCCACTTCGGGTTAATGCAAGCCTGCACAAGCGGCGCGTATCGCGGATACCAGTTTCAGGAGTTCGCGACGATGGCTGGTTTAGCCCACGTTTTTGCTGGGCGGAATGAATCTGGCCTAGGCAATCTCGCCTTTAGCGGTGGACGCGATCGACCCAGTGCTCAAGCGGCTCGTTGTGCTTGGTCGGAAATGCTTGGCGTTGCGCCTAAGGACTGGGTGGTTGGGGGACAAGTGCATACTTCGAACGTTGCGTTGGTGAATGACACCCACCGTGGACGAGGCGCTCGTGAGCCTGAAAGCGTGATCCCTGAATGCGATGGCCTGGTCACCACCACCTCTGGCTTACCGCTTTATGTTGCGGTTGCCGATTGCAGTGCCGTTTTACTCCACGCGCCTGGAATCCTAGGAGTCATCCACGGCGGATGGCGCGGCTTAGCCAATGGCATCCTTGGAGTCGCTCTTGAGCGCATGGCATCCCTTGGAGCCACCGCCTCGAGCATTCGCGCTGGCATCGCGCCTTGCATTGCGGGGGCTTCGTATGAGGTCGGGCCGGAAGTCGGCGACACTTGTCCCGATGTTGCGCGTTACCGCGGAACCGACGACCGATGGCAGGTCGATATTGCGCTTTGGGCGCAACAGTCCTTAATCCAAAATGGGGTCGAGCCCGCATCGATTTTCCTTTCGGGAATCGACACGGGCTCGGATGAGTCTTGCTTCAGCCATCGACGTCAAGGCCCAGGAGCTGGACGCAATGGCTTGATTGCAGTTTTAGCTTAGTGGTGAGCTACGAAATCTGCGTACTCAGGGATAGTGTCATAGGTCAAACTGGTGCTTTCAAGAACAGCCCGAATCGCTTCACGCAATTGTGGATCCTCTACATAGTCACCCGCGAATCCATTTCCGGGGAACACCTTGCCACGCGCATCGGAAACCACTCCGCGAAGCTGACGACGTACCCAACGACGTACTTCTTGTTCCTCTAACTCCGTGTCGAGGCTTTGGAAGAACTCGTCCCAACCTGGGTAGAGGCTGGTGTTGTGGTTGTCATTAATTGCTAGCTTGACTGCCAACTCTTTGTCGTTCTCGAACAGCTGGTCGGCATAAGGAAGGAAGGGATTGTCTTCCAAGATGCGGTTTAACTCACGCGCTACCACAAAAGAAATCTCAGGGAACTCAATGTTGCGGTCCGGTTCCACGCCACCTAGTTCGACAATGCGGCCATCGTGATCGCGCTGGGTGTGAATGGTCGAACCATCTGGAAGGTAGTAGTAAGCGATAGTTAACTTGATACGACTGCCGTAGTCGTATTTGCCATTGCCATTGAGATCTTCAAATTCCTCCCACTCATCGTGAATACGATTACGGGAACGACTTGATTCCTTGAAGCGTTCGTCTTGTTGGGTGGAAAGAGGAAAAACGTTTTGCACGGAGCCTTTACCGTAAGTGCGGGCTCCAACCGTGACTGCACGCCCATGAATGGAGAGCGCTCCAGAAACGATTTCGGAGGCCGAGGCCGAGTATTCATTAATCAGGATGGAAAGCGGGATGTCATCTGGCACCAAAGCCTTGGAGCTAGTGCGGTAAACATCATCGGCGCCGATACGCGAGCGGGTGGTGACGACGACTTTGTCGGCGGGGAGGAATACATCGCAAATGGCTACTGCTTCACGAAGGTAGCCGCCACCGTTATTGCGCAGGTCAAGCACCACACCATTCAAGGTGCCCGAATCTTGCGCTTTGGTGATTTCCTCCACAATGCGACTTCCGACATCTTCTGAGAAATCGAGTAACTCCAAGTAAAGAATGCCACCCGGCAACATTTCAGGCTGCAAAGTAGGCAGCTTGATGGTGTCTCGCATAATCACGAATTCCTTAGGCTCAGACCAACCTACACGATAGACCTCGAGCTTCACTTCGGTGCCTGGTTTACCCTTCAGACGTTTAATTATGTCATCGTTAGGCTGATCCGCAGTCGACCATCCATCGACGGCAAGAATGCCATCGCCGGTCAATAAACCTGCTGCATAAGCCGGGCCGGAGTAGATCGGGCGTTGAATGGTGAACACACCATCTACCGTATTCACGTATGCGCCGATGCCACCGTATGCCTGAGTCATGTCGAACATGAACGCGCCATATTCCTCTCCGCTAAAGAAAGTGGAGTGTGGATCGAGAAGGCGCAACATGCCACCGGCGGCGGCATCGAGCAGTTCTTCATCGGTGTACTTTTCACCTTCCATGTGCTGATTACGAATACGCAACAACACTTCTTCCAGTACGGCTAACTGATCATTCTCGACCACAATCTTAGTCGTGTTCGGCTTTTCCGATGCATTGAGCTTTTGCAAGGCTTCAATCTTGCTGCGAAAGCGCAACTGCTGCTCGACTTGATTTAGCAAGGTTTGCGCAAGGATGGCATCGTCACCAATGCCTTCCGCCAAGGTTTCTAAGACTTCAATTTCTTCCGTGCCCAAAGTGCTTCCGGTGCGTCCTAAAGCAAGCACGGCCTTGTTGCGAAGCTCTAAGTTTTCACTCCACATTACACTACGCAAAGTCCGTAGAGCAGCGCGTCGTTGTGCGCCACCACCGGTACGGAACAAGGTGTACTCCGCATCGGTCCAAATATTAGGGGAGTCTTCCGCGATTTGATTCGATAACCAAACCCCTAAGGCAGACTGCACTTCTTCAATACCGTGGAAAGCTGGGAGGCGCAGAGTTTGCAACACCGCCGCACTTAAACTTTCGTTTTCGATATCTAGAAGTTCCACCAGCCTCTCCATGGCTAAAGGTTCCTCAGACCATGCCTGAAGTCGTCCAAGCAAAAGTAATTGGGCACCTTCGGCGTTCAACATTTGTTCGCCCAAGAGGGCGAGATCCATATCGGACAATTCAGTGGCGGATTCATCGGCAAATTGCAAAACCGCCGCAGGAGGTAAATCCTGAGCTTGATCCAGCAGCGAGTCGAGGGAGGGGGCTGGCTCTTGCGGAGCCGCGAGAAGTAGAAGGGCGAGAATTTTCATGCGATGGAGCAGTCACTCCTAGGTTAGCGTATAGGACACTTCGAATCCCCCTCTACGCACAATCTCGATTTTCATGAGCAATACTCCTCCGCTTTCCCATCTCGAGGAAGATGGGGGCTCCCGCATGGTGAATGTGGGCGCAAAGGCCATCACCCTGCGCACTGCTGAGGCAGAGGCCATCGTTCGGTACCCAATGGAAGCCTTTCACAAGGTTTTGGCGGGAGAGATACCCAAGGGGGGCATTATTGAGCCGGCTAGGGTTGCCGGGATTTTGGCCGCCAAGAAGACTGCCGAGTTGATTCCGATGTGCCATGGATTGTCGCTAGATTGGGTTCAAGTGCTCATAGAACCTCTCTCAGACGGCCAACCGGGCCTTCGCGTGCGCTGTACTGCGTCGCTAGAAGGGCGAACCGGGGTCGAAATGGAGGCCATGATGGGGGCATCGATTGCTGCCCTCACCCTTTACGACATGACCAAAGCTCTAGATAAGGGGATTCAGATTGAGAAAGTGCGTTTGCTCGAGAAAACTGGGGGTAAATCGGGCCCGTGGAAGGCACAATAGGGCCCCCAGGACTGGTGAACCCCCCGGTCTAATCCCGAAAGGAAACTGCAGTGGATCTGAAGATTGTCCAAGACCTGCTCGCGCTGATGCAAGAAGGGGAGCTCACTGAGCTTCACATTGTGGATGGCGAAACAGAAATCCGTCTCTCGCGCCAACCGGAAGGTGGTCAGGCGCCCGTGGTTTATGCCCAAGCTCCCGTAGCTGCGGCACCAGCACCTGCCGCCGCTCCAATAGCTGTTGCCGCGCCTGTTGCTGAACAACCCCAAGGCGAAATGTTCCGCTCCCCCATGGTCGGGACTTACTACAGCAAGCCCGACCCTGATTCCCCTGGTTATGTCGCAGTGGGCGATTCCGTTGGTGGCGAATCAGTTTTGTGCATTCTCGAAGCCATGAAGGTTTTCAACGAGATCAAAGCTGAATTCAACGGAACCATTCTGGAGATCCTGGTGAAGGATGGCGAGGCCGTGGAATACGACCAGCCCCTGTTCCGGATTCAAACCTCCTAACACGGCATCATGTTTCAGCGAATCCTGGTGGCTAACCGCGGGGAGATTGCGTTGCGTGTGATTCGCGCCGCGCACGATCTTGGCATTGAAGTCGTGGCGGTTTACAGCGAAGCCGATCGCGGTGCTCCTTATCTGCAATTTGCAGATGAAGCGGTGTGCATTGGCCCAGCTGCAAGCGCGCAGTCCTACTTAAACATTCCGGCCATTATTGCGGCGGCAGAGATCACCAATGTGGAAGCCATCCACCCTGGATATGGTTTCTTGGCCGAGAATGCGCACTTTGCGGAAGTTTGCAGCGCTTGCGATTTGAAGTTTATTGGACCTTCGCCAGAGGTTATTGACTCTTGCGGCGACAAATCTAAAGCGAAAACTACGGCGAAGAATGCTGGCGTGCCAGTGGTGCCAGGTTCCGACGGAGCTGTGGCCGACGCCGCAGAAGGCGCACGGGTTGCCGACGAGATTGGTTATCCAGTCATGATTAAGGCTGCTGCTGGTGGTGGTGGACGGGGCATGCGCAGAGCTGACTCTGCTGAGGTCTTTCATGCCTGCTTCAACCAGGCGCAACAAGAAGCCATGGGTGCTTTTCATGATGACAAGGTGTACATCGAAAAGTTCGTGGTCAATCCACGCCACGTGGAAGTGCAGATCCTTGCCGGGGCAGATGGCGAAGTCGTGGCTCTTGGTGAACGGGATTGTTCCATTCAGCGACGTCACCAAAAGCTGATTGAAGAATCGCCTTGTCCGGTGACCACTCCTGAAATTTCCAAGCGCATGGGCGATGCCGCGATTGCTTTTGCCAAGGCTGCGGGTTATGTCAACGCAGGGACTGTAGAATTCTTGCTCGATGAAAACGGAGACTTCTACTTCATTGAACTGAATGCGCGGATTCAAGTGGAGCACTGCGTCACCGAAGCCGTTACTGGCATTGACCTGGTGCAATGGCAAATTCGGATTGCAGCGGGGGAGAACCTCGATTTCACCCAGGACGATGTCAAAGTCACCGGCCATGCGATTGAGTTCCGCATCAATGCGGAAAACCCAGAACGTAACTTTGCGCCTTGCCCGGGCCGCATTGATGAGCTCTTTTTGCCTGGCGGTCCAGGCATTCGCGTGGATTCGCATATCGCTGCTGGATACACCATTCCACGTCATTACGACTCCATGGTTGCAAAACTCATTGTCCATGGACACGACCGCGCCGATGCTCTCCGCATTGCAAAACGCGCACTCAGCGAGACTCGGGTCAACGGCCCTGGACTTGCAAACACCATCCCATTGCACCTTCGAATCCTGGAACAACCTGACTTTAATGCAGGTAAGACCGATACGGGTTTCTTAGAGAAATTTTTGGAATCCTAAAATGCCCAAAGCACTTGTAACTGGAGGCGCCGGCTTCCTCGGCTCTCATCTCTGCGACAAACTTCTTGCACGCGGTTTTGAGGTGGTCGCCATGGACAACCTAGTCACTGGCAACCCAAACAACTTGGCGCACCTCGCCGACAACGATGCCTTCACTTTTGTGAATCACGACATCACCGAGGAGATTCCTTGGAAAGGTCCGCTGGATCGTTTGTTCAATATGGCATCGCCGGCATCGCCGATTGATTACTTGCAGATTCCGTTGGAAACTTTGGCAGTTGGAAGCACCGGCACCCGCAACTGTTTGGAGTTAGCTAAGAACACTGGAGCGCGTTTCTTGATGGCCTCCACATCGGAGTGTTACGGCGATCCTTTGGTGCATCCACAGGTTGAGGACTACTGGGGCAATGTGAACCCGATTGGTCCACGCTCCTGTTACGACGAAGCAAAGCGTTTCAGTGAAGCCATCACCATGGCTTACTATCGTGCGCATGGGGTGGAGACTCGCATCGTGCGGATTTTCAACACCTATGGACCACGCATGCGCCTGAATGATGGCCGCGTGGTGCCATCGCTTATGGGGTCTGCATTACGCGGAGAAGCCTTGTCGATTTACGGCGATGGCTCGCAAACGCGCAGCTTCTGTTACGTCGATGATTTATTGGAAGGCATTCAGCGCCTCATGGAAAGTAAGGAACACCTTCCAACCAACATCGGTAATCCGGTGGAGATGAGCATTTTGGAATTCGCTGAGGCTGTGAATGAAGTGGTTGGCTCTACCTTTCCAATTGAGTTTGGCCCTTTGCCTGAAAACGATCCCAAAGTCCGCCGTCCCGATATCAGTAAGGCCAAAGCCTTATTGGATTGGGAGCCAAGCATTAGCTTGAAGGAAGGCCTTGAGAAATCTTTACAATACTTTAAAGACTGCGTTGCAGCAGAAGGAGAAGCTTAAATGTGTGGAATTGTTGCAGCTGTCGCCCAAACCGGCGACGTTCGCGCTTCAGTTCTTAAAGGACTGAAGACTCTGGAATACCGCGGCTACGACTCCGCCGGTATGGCGGTTTTTGCCGAAGGCAGTTTGCAAGTACGGCGCAAGATGGGCAAGATTGCGAACTTGGAAGCCGAGTTAGATCGCAACGAACTTCCGGCCTCCAACATTGCCATTGCGCATACGCGTTGGGCGACTCATGGAGTTCCGGCGGATCGTAACGCGCACCCGCACATCGATGATCAGCAAAAGATTGTCGTGGTGCACAACGGCATCATTGAGAATTACCTCGATTTGCGGGCTTTGCTTGCGGACAAGGGGCATGAGTTTCATAGCGACACTGACACCGAAGTCCTCGCCAACCTGATTGCTTACTACCGCACGCAGGATTTAGAGTTACACCAGGCGGTACGCAAGGCGCTTTCTCAAGTGGAAGGCGCTTATGGCTTAGTTGTCATGTCTGCGGACGACCCTGGCACTCTCATTGTCGCGCGCTTGGATTCACCTTTGGTGGTCGGCGTAGCAGAAGGGGGAAGTTATGCAGCTAGCGATATGCCAGCCTTACTTCACCTCACCCGAAAGTTCCTGATTCTTGAGAACCGGGAAACCGCTGTACTAACCGACACTGCGCAGACTATTTTTGACATCGATGGC
>Ga0316209_1002091_pt1 | contig 17279 bp, 12 predicted proteins | sample 6monopyrite_MG_FD_204945 | JGI IMG/M metagenome (GOLD analysis project Ga0316209, IMG submission 204945) | Microbial mat bacterial communities from mineral coupon in-situ incubated in ocean water Damariscotta River, Maine, United States -... | ecosystem: Environmental > Aquatic > Marine >...
TACATGACGTAAGAGAGTTTTGTAAGCACACATTAGCCTTTGAGCTAATGGATGAATTTTCTTTATGCTATAACGCTAACCAGTGTAAGGCATATTCCTTGTCGCCCGATGATATTGGTCAACGTAGTTTAAAGAATATTTGCCTGTCGTATATGATGGCCAGCCAAACGGGCACAGCTAAATCGCAGGCAACATCTTTTGCTGTGCAGCAGCTAAAGCTGGCTAATAACATGACAGATCAAATATCTGCTTTAACCAGTCTTGTGCATTATAGTGACGAGGCAGGTGAACAGGCTTTAACTGATTTTTATCAGCAATGGACTGAAGATACATTAGTGATTGATAAGTGGTTTTCAGTTCAGGCGACAGCACACGGTGAAAATGCATTTCAGCGAGTACAGAAATTATTGAATCATGAAGCATTTGATACGAATGTGCCAAATCGTGTGCGTTCATTAATTGGTGCATTTTCTCAATCGAATGCAGTTGAGTTTCATCATAAGTCTGGGCAAGGCTATAAATTTCTTGCTGATATGGTAATCCAGTTAAATGCAGTTAACCCACAAATTGCCGCGAGGTTACTGCTCCCACTAATACAGTGGAAAAAATATGATATGAACAGGCAACAAATGATGAAGGTACAGTTGCAGAGAGTTTCGGAAACTGCCAATTTAGCCAACGATGTATTTGAAATAACAGAAAAAGGCCTAAATGCCTAGTGTATAAAGGTTTCTAATTACACCAAGATGCCATGGGGTGTAAATATTTTTTTTATGACTAATTGCAAGGAGCAATTATGTGATAAATATTTGATTAAGCGTGTATAAAAACAGGTATGAATAATTTTGATGACTCCTCTGCTGAATCTGAATTAGGGAGCGATACAGAGTTACAGGAACAGGCAGTAATTTTAGTTGTTGATGATGATCCATCCATTCGATTGGTTATCCGGCATTCTATGGAGAGAAGTGATTATAAAGTAATAGAAGCATCTAATGGATTAGAGGCTGTAGATGCAGTTATACAGCAAGTACCAGACCTGATTCTTATGGATGCGGTAATGCCTGAAATGGATGGTTTTCGAGCAACTAAAGAAATAAAGTTGCTTGAGGGTTGTGCAGAAATACCAATCTTAATGGCTACTTCATTAGATGATGACAGTTCAATTGCCAGTGCATTTGATGCGGGTGCGTGTGACTACGTTACTAAACCCTTCAACTGGTCCGTATTAAAGCATCGTGTGGCGTATTCATTATACGCAGCAGATGCTCAGCGTAAAATACAACACCTCGCTTATCACGACTCATTAACCGGCCTGCCTAATCGAGTTCTGTTTATGGACCGTATCGACCAGGCAATTTCTCGAGCACACAGAGAGCAGGAGCAGTTTGCGCTTTTATTTATCGATATAGATCACTTTAAAGTCATTAACGATTCAATGGGCCACGCAGCTGGTGATTTACTGTTAAATATTATATCGCAGCGATTATGTGAAACGCTGCGTAAGTCAGATACAGTTGCACGCATAGGAGGGGATGAATTTACTGTAATCATTGAGGGTCTGGAAGATGCCGAACACGTTATAAGTGTCACTAAAAATATTTTAAGTTCACTCGATGTGCCGCTGGATGTTAATGGTCAGGAAATACATGTAGGTGGAAGTATAGGCATTGCAGTATACCCGCAGGATGGTGAAAATTTTGGCAGCTTGCTTAAAAATGCAGATACGGCGATGTATAAGGCGAAAGAGCAGGGTAGAAATACTTTTCAGTTCTATGCATCTGAAATGAGTCATAAAGCTATGCATCGACTTGAACTGGAAAATGAACTGCGCGCAGGCTTAAAGAAAAAAGAGTTTATTGTTTATTATCAGCCAAAAATTAATTTATTGAATAATATCTGTACTGGTGTAGAAGCTTTGATCCGATGGAATCATCCTAAGCGTGGATTTATTGCACCAAATGATTTCATTCCATTAGCAGAAGAATTAGGGCTTATTACTCAATTGGATAAATGGGTAATGAAAACGGCCTGTGTACAGTTTCAAAAATGGAATTCGGCTGGACTATCATTAGAAAATCTATCAGTGAATATTTCAGCAAGACATTTTAAAGAAGGTGGTTTAACGGATTACTGTCAATTAATACTGGATGAAACACAGATAACGGCTGAAAATCTTGAAATCGAATTAACGGAAAGCGCTCTGGTTGATAATTACGATAGTGCGAAAAGAATACTTAATGAAGTTCATCAAATGGGTATACGTATCGCCTTAGATGATTTTGGTACGGGTTACGCATCGATGGCCTACCTTAAAGAATTCCCTTTTGATACCGTGAAAATAGATCGTTCATTTATAAAAGATCTTCCCGATGATTACGAAGATGCAGCTATTGCCAAGGCAATGATACAGCTTTCGCAGGCGCTGGAGTTAAGTACGGTAGCGGAAGGAATTGAAAAAGATGTTCAAAAAACATATTTGAAAGATCTACAATGTGATTATGGTCAAGGCTATTTATGGAGTAAGCCAGTTAATGCTGAAGAGTTTGAGAAAACGATACTCAGTTAGGCTTGTGCTTATTTTTTTGTTTTGATAAAAAGCTCATAAATAGTTAGCAGTACTAAGGAGAGTAAGGCAATAATTAGTAAGGCAGGCATAATAACTTCTTTACTGATTAATTTATTTTCTTCTGTGTTGTCTTGTTGAATGGGTGTAGGTATTTTTTTATCTGTTCGTTTAAGTGTTTGCTTTTCCACCTGTTTGCTTAAATCTGCATAAACAGACATATCTACATTTTTTTTCCGCATGGCTTTTTGCATATCATCAAAAGCTTTATCTGCTTCTTCATGACGACCAGCTTTTTTTAGTTGATCTATATTACTCCAATGTAAATACCAGTATGCACTTTCGTTTTCGATGTTGCCGCCCTGTGCCAGTTCAAATTGAGTTGCCTCTATTTTTAGGTCTTCAGGCAGGCCATGTTTCATCGTGCTATATATCGCGGCACTTAATTTTTGAGGGTTGTTCTTTGCAATACTGAGTGCTTTTCTATAGGCGTTGTTTTTGTTTTCTATGTGTTGTTTTACTGTTTCTGTCTCGTTAGTGTGATTATAGTGTGCGGCTAAATTTCTATCATTTAAGCCTCTAATAAACCAGTATATAGCTTGATTGGTATGGCTTGATTCAAGTGCGCTTAATTGCGATTCTAATTTTTTTAACTCTATTTGTTGTTGCTCAATTGGTAGTTTTACATCTTCGCTATAATAGTGAGTAACACGATCAGCAATAGTGCTGTTGATATCGGATTTGCTTTGAAAATAGTCGTCGAAACTAGCTGCGTTCGAGCTTAAGCTCAGAGTAAAAGCAATAATGAGAACGATGATACGCAGTTTAGTATTGAATATTTGCATGTAAGTGGTCTGCTTTATCGAATGCGTCAGGGATGCCGTTTTTCGGCTCTATATCTTGTTTGAATTCCTGGGTTGTCATTGGACGACCATTACTTTCAAGTTGCCAATATGCATTTAAATCTGACTTTATTTCTTCTAGAGCTTGCCAGAGAACCCAGTAGGAAATGGCCGAGTCACGAGAATTGGAGGGTGCCATAACAATAAAGTCGATTGCTCCGCCACGTTGATGAATACCATTAACCGCATTGCTATACCACTCGTTACGTTCCGGATTTCTCCAGCCGCTACTAATCCATAGATTTGCATTAGGTACAAATATTTTTTTGCTGTCTAAATCGTAAAAATTTTTAGATGATTTCAGGTTTTTTCTATGTGTTAAATAGGCGTTATTAATATTATTTGCCAAATCTAGCATGCCATCATTTATAATTAATTGGTATTTACTCTCTGTTAGAGGATTGCCTTTTAGTTCGCTGGGTTTGATAGGGATAGTGCTAATTTCTTGCCTTGTAGGTATTGGAATATTGCCATTGTCACCTTTTCCATAGCGTCTGATATTGTAGTGGTTAATGTATTCCTGGCGAATCATATCTTTTTTATCCATTTCCAGTATAGCTTCATGAGATGAAATAATACTTCCAGATTTAAGTATATTTAGCTTAATGGTATAGGATAACTTTGGGTTGTATCTTTCTTTATTAACATGCATGGTGCCACCACCATAGTTTCTTCTTTTGCCAGCCGAGCCCCTTCCTTTTTTATAAATTGCGGGTTGGTGTGAAAATGGTTTAGGACGAAAAACCAGGCGTTGTCTGTTTTTCACAGATTTATTTAAGTAACCGGACTGCCAGAGAAAACCCGACTTAAGTAATTTTCCATGTCCAGAAAATTTCGAAAGTACATTGATAGTACCGTATTGTTTGTTAGATACTTTAACTTTCCATTCTAGAGTTTCAGTGTCGTGTAGAGGCTTGTTGTACTCAATTACGAATGGTGTTTGTTGAGAAATTACTTGTTGTTTTGTTTGCTTTTTAATGCCCTGCTGAATGAATTTGTTTTTCGGTACAATAATGAAGGATTGAACAGCATTGCTTTCTGGGTCTGCGGAGCTAATGACTGAAAGATCACTTGATAATATTGCGGCATTACAGAGCTGAGTATAAATTGCTAGATAGTACAGGCAAATGTATCCGGTAAATTTTACTGCTTTATTTAAAAAATATTTACCTGTCATGTGCTTTGTATAAATAAAATACTTATATGTCTATTAGAAAGACACAGTACATAATTTGTTTATAGGGTTTTTTGTTAGATCGCAATCTAGTTTCTGTGATGCTGAAATATTGCCTGCATCATATCGGTTGTTTGAATATAAGGTGTATCGTTGTTTTTTATATTTCGCGCATATAGTCCATGTATCAAACTCAAAATTTAAAAATGGAATATAACTTTTTTGTTCTTTTGCAGGTGTTAGGCTAAATTGGCCTTGTTCATCTGTTTGAGTTTCCTGAGTACTGTGATAACAAAGTGGGTCATCTTGTTTTATGCTGAGTATTATTGTTGCGCCACTAATAGCCTCATCATTTGATTTTAATACGCCATCAAAATAAGGGGATATGTTACGTGTTTGCATCGAACCACTACAGGCTTGTAGTAAGAGCACTGATACTATTGGTAGTAGGGGTAATATTTTATTCATCATAAATGTCGTTCGTGTTTAAAGAATGTATGGCTTTAATGTAGTTTAGTCTAGCGATATTGAAATTGCTGCTGGCATTATGCTCTCAAGTTCATAGTTTTAAGTGAACTTGAGAGCAGCCTGCTCAGGCTTTTCCCTGCAGCTGCAGAAGAATATCTTCGTTTTCCAGAGTAGAAGTATCAGAGGTTATTTCTTCACCTCGGGCAATATTACGCAATAGGCGACGCATAATTTTGCCGGAGCGTGTTTTTGGCAGGTTGTCAGAGAAGCGAATCTGCTCTGGTTTGGCAATCGCGCCAATCTGCTCACCTACCCAGGAGCGTAGTTCTTGAGTGAGCGCTTCATCGACACCGCCCTCAGGACGAGTACCTTTGAGGACAACATATGCAAATATAGCTTCGCCCTTAACTTCATGTGGACAACCAACGACAGCTGCCTCGGCCACATCTTTATGTGCCACTAGAGCCGATTCCACTTCCATGGTACCCAGACGATGCCCCGATACATTTAAAACATCATCTATACGCCCCATGATCCAGAAATAGCCGTCCGCATCTTTGCGAGCAGAATCGCCTGCTAAATAGTACTTGCCGCCAAATTTGGGCCAGTAGGTTTCTTTATAGCGTTCATCATCACCATAAACCGTACGTAGTTGAGAAGGAAAGGGTTTCTTAATAACCAGATAGCCACCCTTGTTGGCTTCGGTAATGCTGTTGCCGTCTTCGTCGACGACATCCGCATCTATGCCGGGTAAGGCAATGGTGCATGAACCCGGTTTTGCAGCCACTACACCTGGAAGGGGGGCGATCATATTTGCACCGGTTTCTGTTTGCCACCAGGTATCTACGATTGGGCAGCGTTCTTTGCCAATCACTTTGTGGTACCAAATCCATGCCTCAGGATTAATTGGCTCACCAACGGTACCAAGTAAACGAATAGACGACAGGTCATATTTATTAGGGTACTCATCACCTTGTTTCATCAGGGCACGAATAGCCGTGGGAGCGGTATAGAAAATAGTCACTTTATGGTCTTCACATATTTTCCAGAAACGTCCTGCATCTGGCACCGTTGGAGCGCCTTCGTACATTACAATGGTGCCACCGGCGGCTAGTGGGCCGTATGCCACGTAGGTGTGACCTGTAATCCAGCCAACATCGGCTGTACACCAGAACACATCGTTATCTTTTAAATCAAATACCCATTTATTGGTGAGTACCGAACCTAATAAATAGCCTGCACTGGAATGTTGTATGCCCTTGGGTTTGCCGGTTGAGCCAGAAGTATATAAAAGGAAAAGCGGGTGTTCTGAATTAACCCATTCAGGTTCGCAGCTATTGCTTTGCCCTGCAATGGCATCGTGCCACCAAACATCACGGCCATCTACCATGCTTATTTCATGCTGGGTGCGCTGGAAAACAATAACGTGCTCAATGCTTGGGCAGCCAGAATCCAGTGCTTTATCGGTTGCGGCTTTAAGCTCAACGATTTTACCGCCACGGGTGCCACCATCTGCGGTAATAACCATTTTTGCGCCTGCATCATTAATACGGTCACGCACAGAGTCGGCTGAAAATCCGCCGAATACAACTGAGTGAATTGCACCAATACGTGCACAGGCTTGCATCGCAATCACGGCTTCTGGTGTCATTGGCATGTAAATAACGACACGATCACCACTTTTAATGTTGTGTGCTTTTAAAGCATTGGCAAACTGGTTAACTTCATCGCTTAACTGTTGGTAGGTAATATGCCGTGTATCGCCTTTTTCACCTTCAAAAATAATGGCTGTTTTATTGGCTTTGTCCGCAAGGTGGCGATCAATGCAGTTATAGGTGACGTTTAATGTGCCGTCGGCAAACCATTTATAGAAAGGCGCATTACTATCATCAAGTGTTTGTGTAAAAGGAGTGTGCCAGTCAAGCATTTCTCTGGCCTGATCAGCCCAGAAACCTTCGTAATCATCAGCGGCTGCTTTATGCAGTGCATCGAATTCAACTTGTTTGATAGTCGCGTTAGCGACAAATTCAGCTGATGGTGGAAATTGTCGATTTTCTATAAGAGTCGATTCAATATTGTTCTCGGACATGGTCACTCCAGTGTTCATTTCCAGTTTTAATTTTATCTACAGAGGATACCCTAGAAAAAACAGCAATTGAAGCTGGAACAATCACTCTGTGGATAGTAATTGAACTACGTGTATTGAGTGTGAATGATTATGGCTCTTCAGAAGGTGATTTGTTGTGTTGCAGAATTGGCAATAGAAATCATCTAAAACAGGTGTTTTAAGTCCTGGTTACAGGCTTTTACTCTGTATTAGCTTTAAAAACTGCTCACTGTTTTGAGGTTTGCCAAACAGGTAGCCCTGATACTTGTCACAACCCAGCTGTTTGGCTAGATGTAATAAACCTTCGTGTTCAATACCTTCAGCAATTACTTTAAGCCCCAGGTTATGGCCGAGATGAATGGTTGATTGCACAATAACGACATCGCTTTCATCGTTATCCATATTCATAATAAAAGATTTATCAATTTTCAGTTCATTCACGGGTAATTGTTTTAGATAGGAAAGTGATGAAAAACCTGTTCCAAAATCATCGATTGAAAGGTTTATACCCATACTACTAAGTGTGTTTAATATTTCGGTAGAACGAGCCGGATTTTCCATCATGCCACTTTCTGTTATTTCAAGCGTTAAGAAATTACTCTCTAGATTGTATTGTTTTAAAAGGCTGTCAATATTTTCACAGAGTTTGGTGTTGGTTAAATCATGAACTGAAAGATTAACAGCAATAGAAATTTGTTCGCCTTGCTGGTGCCAGTAACTGCATTGCTCAATGGCTTTTTCTAGAACCCAAATTGAAAGTTGGTGAATAATTCTAATGTACTCGGCAAGTTCTACTATTTTTTCAGGTTGAATAAAATCATATTCAGGGTGCTCCCAGCGGAGTAATGCCTCTGCACCGATTACAGCTAAGCCGTCTATATCTACCTGAGGTTGAAAGTAAAGCTTTAAACTGTCGTTATCTAATGCATTGCGTAAATCGGTGATAAGCGTTAAACGGTTAGAACTAATAAAATCTTCACTTTCATCGTAATGAGAAAAACCTATTTGATTGCGCTTGGCAACATACATTGCCATATCAGCATGTTGCATAAGCGTTGTGGCATCGGTTCCATCGTCGGGGAAACAGGCAATGCCAATACTGATTCCAATGTTGATGGTGTTGCCATCAATGACAAATGATTTTTCAATACTATTAATGATGTTTTTAATGATTAACTCTGCTTCACTACTATTCGCTTCAGGTAAGAGTATTGCGAACTCATCACCACCAAGTCTTGTTACAGTATCTGACTTACGGATATGTTCAGTCAGGCGCTTAGATGTGTTTATAAGTAAAATGTCACCAATAGCATGGCCCAGTGAGTCATTTACATCCTTAAAGTGGTCAAGATCCATAAGTAATAGACTGAAATTTTTATTGTTACGTTTTGCGGCAAGTAGCTGGTACTCTAGGTGTTGGTTGAGCATAAGGCGATTAGGTAAGCCTGTAAGGTGGTCGTGAAGTGCCTGATGTTCAAGTGCTCCCTGGCGTTGGCTGACTTTTTCATCCATTTCCTGAAAGGCTTCAATTAAATTACTTATTTCGAGTGTTCTATTTTCAAGCAGGAGAGAGGTGCTTTTATTAAAAGCTTTAGATTTAAGTGCCTGAGTAACTTTTGTTATAGGCTTGAAAACCATCCAGTCTAGCGAATAAAGCATCGTAATAATAAAAATCATGAATAAGGCAATGATAAAAATAATCAAAGCACTTAATGTATCGGTGATGTTTTTAAGTTGCTCACTAGCCAGGTCTCTTTGTGTAAAGAGTGATTTTTCGATGCTTAGTATCAACTGTGAAATTTCATCTGATTGAGGAATGATGTTTTTCTTAAGTATGACATTATCACTTCTCCAGCCATCTGATTCAGTGATGCTTTGTACTTGTTTAAAAAGAGTTATCCATTCTGTTGAGTCTGCCTCTAAGGATTTAATAATGTCGGGTCCTTCGAAGCTGTCTTCATGTTGATATATTGCAGCAAGTTCTTTTATGTTAGATGAAAATTTATCGCTTAAATCATATAAAGATATGGCTTGCTCATTTAGAATTTCAATTGAAAAAGATGCAAATCGATTGGTTAAGTAAATTCTCATTTGGGAAATTTGGCTTTGCCATAAAGAATATGTTTTTAATAATGTTGTATATAGTTTGCTAGATGCAGGCTGGAGTTCCTGGCTTTCAATCTCATCAATTAAAATTTGTAAATTATTGGCAATAACTCGTTGGATCGGAACCATGTAATTCGCAGAGAGAGACATTCCAGGGAATTGTTTTTGTATATCCAGTCTGGACTCAATAAGATTGTGTGTGCTGTTTTCTAAGTTTTTATAGATGTCCCCTAAGTTTTTAACCTGGTTATTTAATCTGTTTTCATCTGATGAAATTGATTTGTTTAATTTTGAAACAATCTGTGTAGATTTTTTTAGCAGTAGATGAACTGTGTTTTTACGATTTCCCTCGGTGGGGTCTAACAAGAAGAGATTGATATTTCGGTATATTTCAACCTGATTACTCTGTAACGTATTTAGTTGGTTTAGTTTTTTCTGGATGCTATCAAGCTGGTCTCTAACTTGTTGTCTGGTTGATATGGTTTCGTTAAAAATAATGAGGACGATAGAAATTACCGCAATGCCGAGAACGACGGTATGCGTTATATATTTTCGTCTGATGCTTGGCCGATTTCCATTCGGTTGCAAGTTTAATAAAAACGTAACGCTCACCTTATGTTAGTTATTATTGGTGGTGTTTACGGTGTACTACATGTTTGCTTAATTGAGTTAAGTTATTTTTATGACTTAATTATATGAGATATTACGAATAATTGTGATTTTTTAAGCTTAATTTTTGTGAAAAGATATTGCTGTTGTCCTGATAACTTACAAAACACCGTCATGTTTGCGAAGTTTTCTTTTTATTCTCATCTTCATAACGCTCTAGCCTTAGTAAAAGTACGCTATAACAAGCTAGCAACGCTTCATATAAAAAGTTAACGGGACATAGTAGCGTGATTATTATAGTTTCCAGTGTGTTTTTGCCCATTCCCATACAGTAGGAAGGTTTTCGTTCTTTAACTCTATGGGCGGAGCCTGACCAAGAAAGTTTAAGCACTCAAATAAAAGAGGGATATTAGCCGTTAGGCCTATTCCCTTAGCCCCTGTTTGTTTACTAAGCTTTTCGCCCTGTGGATTTAATATTACGGGCAAATGAGTATATTTGAGTGGCGGTAAATTTAAACACTGCTGTAAGTATATCTGGCGAGGTGTAGAGTCAATTAAGTCTATGCCTCGCACTACGTGGCTAATATTCTGTAATGCATCATCCACAACAACGGCTAACTGGTAGGCAAATAAGCCATCGCGTCGTTGAATAACGAAATCTCCTGAATCAATATTTAGTTGCTGAGAGTAGTTGCCTTGCAATGAATCTGCAAAAGATATCGTGGATGCAGTTGTTTTTATGCGTATTGAATAATGCTTGGTGGTGCTTGTTTCAAAGGGCTTGTTTATACAGGTGCCGGGGTAGATGTAACCCATAGAACTGGTTTTTAATTGTCCATTGTCAGCTAAAATTTTTAAATCCCTTCTACTGCAAGTGCAGGGATAAATGAGATTTTTATCTTTTAACTGTTGCAGCGCATCAGCATAGGCCTGCTTGCGTTGAGTTTGGTAAATAACCTCTTCGTCCCATTCAAAGCCATAGGCTTCTAAGCTACGTAAGATGTTATCAGCAGCGCCTTGTACATTTCTGCTTTCATCCACATCTTCCATGCGAAGTAACCATTGGCCATTATTTGTTTTTGCTTCCAGGTAACTGGCAATTGCGGCAACTAACGAGCCCTTGTGTAATGGGCCGGTGGGAGAGGGAGCAAAGCGTCCTCGATAGTTTACAGGCGTGTTTGTCATCTTGGGGCTGTTAGTGGGCATTGAAAGGATAAGCTGAAATGCGAGCGCAGAAAAGAGTTAATCACTAAAAGCACAAAGCCGGCAGTTTGCCGGCTTTGTTGATGTGGCTTATTTGCCTTTGATTTGCTTTTCCTTGATTTCATCAAGGCTTTTGCAATCTATACATTGTGTGGCTGTTGGGCGAGCTTCCAGACGACGAATACCAATTTCAACACCGCAAGTTTCGCAGTAGCCGTAATCGCCCTTATCGACTTCATTTAACGACTCATCGATTTTTTTAATCAGTTTGCGTTCGCGATCACGTGTGCGAAGTTCAAGGCTGAATTCTTCTTCCTGAGATGCACGATCAGCAGGGTCGGGAAAGTTTGCTGCATCATCTTTCATGTGATCAACCGTGCGATCAACTTCTTGCATTAGCTCACTTTTCCAGGCATTAAGCACTGCGCGAAAGTGCTCTATCTGCTTGTCGTTCATGTACTCTTCGCCTTTTTTCTCTTTGTAAGGCGCTATACCGTGTAGTTGTGCCGTGTTATCTGGCATCGATATCTCCGATCTTTTTTGTATTCCGCGATGCGAATGTTTGTCTATTTGTCGCCCGGTGATTTATCTACCGAACTAATCAACCCAGCAATTTACCTGTATTTTTTGAGTTTGGCGAGTAAAAAATAGTCTGTTTGAGGGAGGATGTTCATAAGAATAAAGATATTTATGTTTAAAAATATTTAACCTATTGATATATAAGCGATTAATTTAAATTACTCGACGCGGCTCTTTATTTCACCACTTTGCAATTGAGTTAATAATAGCTCACCTTTTTCCAACTGGTCTGCCTGGGTGACGGTTCGTCCTTTGCTATCACGGGTAATGCTGTAACCGCGCGATAAGGTGTTTAGTGGGCTAACGGCTTGCAAGGTGCGCGATATATTGGCGAGTTGCTGCTGTTTATTTTCTACGCTGTGTTGCGCCATATACAATAGACGACTGCTTAAGTCTTCTAACTGGACTTTTTGATAATCAATAAATTGATCAGGGCGATTATTAATTAAGTTCTGCAGGGTATATTTTAGCTGGTGCTTTTTCTCACTCACTACAGACTCAAAAGCACTTTGCAGGTCTGCAGTTAAATTATCCAGTTGTTGACTTTGTTGCATTAACTGGCTTTGAGGGTGCTGGTTTTTAAGTCGGCTTTGTAACCATTGAGCCTGCTCATGAGCATATTTCAATTGATTTTTTATAAGACGAGTCAGGTTGCGTTGATAAGTCTGTAATTTATGCAAATAAGTTTGTTGATTTGGGCTAACCAGTTCAGCAGCCGCAGACGGCGTCGCTGCGCGGTGATCTGCGGCAAAATCAGCAATTGTAGTATCTGTTTCATGGCCAACACCGCTGATAATGGGAATGTCGCAGCTCACCATGGCACGAATGACCTGTTCTTCATTAAAGGCCCATAAATCTTCTAATGAGCCACCGCCACGCACCAGCAGTATGACGTCGCAGCGCTTTTGTTTTGCGGCCAGATGTAATGCATGTGATATTTCTGCTGTGGCTTTTTCGCCTTGCACAGATACCGGGTAAACTGTTACAGGGATAGAAGGAAAACGTCGTTTAAGTACACTTAAAACATCACGAACAGCAGCGCCGGTTGCTGAGGTGATAACACCAATATGCTTTGGTAGTTCGGGCAACTCCTGCTTAATGTCATCATCGAACAGGCCTTCATTAGCGAGTTTAACTTTCAGTTCTTCAAATGCTCGGCGTAATGCGCCGTCACCAGCTTCTTCCATGCTTTCGGCAATTAACTGGAACTCACCACGGGCTTCGTATAAACCAACTCTTGCGCGAATAAGTACTTGTTGACCATTTTCCGGATTAAAACGCACCAGCTGTTTACGACCTTTGAACATTGCGCAGCGAACCTGTGCCCTGGCATCTTTTAAGGAAAAATAGATATGCCCAGAAGCAGGTCTGGCTAAGTTAGATATTTCGCCTTCAACCCATAACAAAGGGAACTGGCTTTCCAGTAATCCACGTACGGTGTGATTTAATTCGGAAACGCTATAGATGGTGCGCTGGGGTTTTAAGTCTTCATTCGGCATGCGGTGAATGATACGAAGAATGTGCTGTCTGTGATACGAGTTTTTTAATTAAATTATATCGTCGGGCATAAAAAAGCCGGGCTAGCTAATTACCCGGCTTTGATTCTGAACAGGCCTAAACGGCCAATTCACCTGTTTGACCACAGGTATAAGGCCTATAAAATTGGGCCAGCGTTCTTTTGTTGCTCAGCTTGAGTAACCGCCATTTCGCCCTGGCGTTTGGCTTTAAGCGCTAACTTAGTTGCGGTATCAAAATCACCAGCTTTTGCTGCTTTAGCTGATTTTTTCAATATTTTTCCACTGTCTCGCCAAATATAGTGAGCATTTTCTGCTTTTTTCAATGCATTTTTTGCATCGCTCAAAGCGGCATTGTAGTCAGCTTCAGTAACAGGTGCTTTAGCAGAAGAACTACCGTAGCCCGCACAGCCAGTGACTATTAAGGTTGCCAGAGCAATACCGGCAAGGTTTTTAGCGTGGTTCATAATGACCTCATTTAATATAGTTTTTATAATAAAATCCATTTTTTTAGAATCCCTGCGCTGTTATTTATAATCAGCGAACTGATTGTAACGTAGCAATAAAGCGATTCAAGTGTTGTTTGTCGTTTTGCATTACTTAGTGCGTGCTGACATTTTGAGGGTGAATTATTCAGCATTTCCTTATATAATCGTTCGATTAACCAGAATAAACAGGAGCCGATATGCGAATTGCCCAGGAAGCACTCACTTTTGACGATGTGCTACTCATACCCGCCCACTCTACGGTTCTGCCCAATGATGTTGCGCTGGGCACCCTAATCACTCGAGATATAGCGCTTAATATCCCCCTGGTTTCTGCGGCTATGGATACAGTGACTGAAGCCAAGCTGGCGATTGCCCTGGCTCAGGAAGGCGGTATTGGCATCTTGCATAAAAACATGTCGATTGAGCAACAGGCGAAAAATGTCACCAACGTAAAGAAATATGAATCTGGTGTAATTAGTGACCCTATTACTGTCTCTCCGAATACGACCATTCGTGAAGTGGCGGAGCTAACGGCAAAAAATAAAATATCTGGCCTACCTGTTTTAGAAGGTCAAAACCTTGTAGGTATTATTACTTCACGTGACCGTCGTTTTGAAACAGATTTAGATAAGCCAGTTTCAAGTGTGATGACTCCGAAAGATAAATTAGTAACCGTCAAAGAAGGCGTGGAACGCGAAGAAGTATTGGCACTGTTGCATAAGTACCGCATTGAAAAAGTGTTGGTGGTTAATGATGATTTTCAACTTCGCGGCATGATCACCGTACGTGATATTCAAAAGTCAGATGATTTTCCTATGGCGTGTAAAGATGACCTGGGTCGTTTGCGCGTAGGTGCTGCGGTTGGTACGGGTGCTGATACTGAAGATCGAGTAACTGCATTAGCTAAAGCGGGTGTTGACGTGATTGTGGTCGATACAGCACATGGCCATTCGCAAGGTGTATTAACGCGTGTTGCATGGGTTAAGAAAAATTTTCCAAATGTACAGGTGATTGGCGGTAATATCGCAACTGCCGCAGCGGCACGTGATCTAGTGAATGCCGGTGCCGATGCCGTTAAAGTGGGCATAGGTCCCGGTTCTATTTGTACAACGCGTATTGTGGCCGGTGTAGGTGTTCCACAAATTACAGCAGTATCAAATGTTGCAAAAGAATTAGAGGGCACAGGTGTACCTTTAATTGCTGACGGTGGTATTCGTTATTCAGGTGATATCGCTAAAGCTATCGCAGCAGGTGCGCATTGCGTGATGCTCGGTGGATTGTTAGCTGGTACTGAAGAAGCGCCAGGCGAAGTTGAATTGTTCCAGGGACGCTCGTATAAGTCGTATCGTGGCATGGGGTCTATCGCAGCGATGGAAAAAGGCTCAAGTGACCGTTATTTTCAAGACAAAGATGCCGGTGCTGAAAAATTGGTACCAGAAGGTATTGAGGGTCGAGTTCCTTTTAAAGGGCCTATGACAGCTATTGTGCATCAGTTGCTCGGTGGTATTCGTTCAAGTATGGGCTACGTGGGTTGTGCAGACTTAAATGAAATGCGTACTAAGCCAGAGTTCGTGCGTATTTCCGGTGCAGGTATGAAAGAGTCGCATGTTCATGATGTGACGATTACCAAAGAAGCGCCTAACTACCGGACGTAACTTTTCAGCTTACTTCTCGCGGACTCCATATCTTCGTTAAAAAATGATTATTTACACTTGTAAACTCACATTTTTTGCCTTGATCTGAAGCCCGCGAACAACCTGAAAAGCCACGAATCAAAGTGGTTTCTTAAATTAAGATAGTTTTAAAATTAGGCTAAGCAATTTTTTATCACTGTGCTTTTTAATGTCAATCATCTACCAAGATAAAAATCATGACTTCTCAAAATATTCATTCAGACCGCATTTTAATTTTAGATTTTGGTTCGCAATACACGCAACTTATTGCACGACGTATTCGTGAAGCTGGTGTTTACTGTGAACTCTACGCCTGGGATGTAAGTGACGATGACATCAAGGCATTTAATCCAAAAGGGATTATTCTTTCTGGTGGCCCTGAAACAGTAACCGGTGATGATGCTCCTTCTGCGCCAGGCATAGTATTTGAACTGGGTGTGCCAGTATTTGGTATTTGCTACGGTATGCAAACAATGACTGCGCAATTGGGTGGTAAAGTTGAAAATGCAGAAGACCATGAATATGGTTATGCCAAAGTACGTGCACGTGGGCATACTCGTTTATTAAAAGATATTGAAGATCATGTCACCGAAGAAGGTTTTGGTATATTGGATGTCTGGATGAGTCATGGTGATCGCGTGGTTGATATGCCGGCTGGTTTTAAATTAATGGCATCAACAGATTCAGCGCCCGTTGCAGGCATTGCCAACGAAGAGAAAAATTTCTACGGTGTGCAATTCCATCCTGAAGTAACGCATACCAATCAAGGTCAGCGTATTATTGAACGCTTTGTGCATGATATTTGTGGCTGCGGAAATTTATGGACGGCCGACAATATCGTTGACGATTCAATTGCTAAAATTCATGAATTGGTCGGTGATGACGAAGTACTGTTGGGTTTATCCGGTGGTGTCGATTCTTCAGTAGTAGCCGCATTATTACATCGCGCAATTGGCGATAAATTAACCTGTGTGTTTGTTGATAACGGTTTATTACGTTATCAGGAAGGTAATCAGGTAATGAAAACCTTTGCCGATCACATGGGTGTGAAAGTTATTCGTGTCGATGCGGAACAGCGTTTTCTTGATGCATTAAAAGGTCAGGATGATCCCGAAGCAAAACGTAAAATTATTGGCAATATGTTTGTTGATATTTTTGAAGAAGAAGCCGGTAAATTAAAAAATGCAAAATGGTTAGCGCAGGGTACTATTTATCCAGATGTTATTGAATCTGCCGGTGCCAAAACCGGTAAGGCTCATTTAATTAAATCACACCACAATGTGGGCGGCCTACCGGATTACATGAAGTTAAAGTTATGCGAGCCACTACGCGAATTATTTAAAGATGAAGTACGCAAGCTAGGGGTTGAATTAGGCTTACCTTACGATATGGTTTACCGCCATCCATTCCCTGGCCCTGGGCTAGGTGTGCGAATTTTAGGTGAAGTGAAAAAAGAATATGCAGATATTTTACGATTAGCAGATCACATCTTTATTGAAGAACTTTATAAGCACGAATTATATCAAACGGTTTCCCAGGCCTTTACCGTTTTCCTACCCATAAAATCGGTGGGTGTTACCGGCGATGGCCGACGTTACCAGTGGGTTGTATCACTGCGCGCAGTTGAAACCATCGACTTTATGACCGCTCGTTGGGCGCACCTGCCTTATGATTTTCTTGATCATGTGTGCCGCCGTATTGTTAACGAAGTGGATGGTATTTCACGTGTAGTGTATGACATTACCGGTAAACCACCGGGCACGATTGAGTGGGAGTGAACCAGGCTTAAAATAGAGACTTGCCCTCTATTAACTGTACTGGTTTTTAAACATGCAATACACCGATGAATACTGGATGCAGCAAGCACTTGAGCTTGCGCATAAAGCAGAG
>Ga0316209_1002092_pt1 | contig 17272 bp, 7 predicted proteins | sample 6monopyrite_MG_FD_204945 | JGI IMG/M metagenome (GOLD analysis project Ga0316209, IMG submission 204945) | Microbial mat bacterial communities from mineral coupon in-situ incubated in ocean water Damariscotta River, Maine, United States -... | ecosystem: Environmental > Aquatic > Marine > Coastal...
TTTTTTTTGTTTTTTGAAAAAATAGCCAATCTTAGTAAATTATTAACTAAACCTTAAGTTTGAGTTACCATACCTAAAATTTGATTATATTTAGAGGTATTAGCTCATACGAAATTGATGTATTACAACAAATACTTGATGAACATTAACATTAAATCACAAACTGTATGAAAAACAAATTACTAACTAAACTCTTTTTGCTCCCCATTTTCTTGATGGTGGGAACAGTGGCGATGGCGCAGATCACCGTTACTGGAACAGTCTCGGACGCGACAGGACCCGTTCCTGGTGTGAACATTATTGTAAAAGGGACAACTAATGGAGCACAGTCTGATTTTGACGGAAACTACACTTTAAATGATGTAGCTTCAGATGCTACACTTGTTTTTAGCTATTTAGGGTATGTTACCCAAGAAATTGCTGTAAACGGACAGACTACTATTAATGTAACAATGTCTGATGACATTCAAGCTTTAGACCAAGTAGTATTAATTGGATATGGTTCTACTACAGTTCGTGATGCAACCGGTTCGGTAGCCTCTGTTACTGCTAAAGATTTTAACCAAGGGGTTATTTCATCTCCAGAACAATTAATTCAAGGTAAAACTGCCGGGGTTCAAATTACGGAAACGTCAGGTGAGCCAGGTGCTGGGATTAATTTCAATATTCGTGGATCGAACTCGATTCGTTCTGGTAACAATCCATTATTTGTAATTGACGGAGTGCCTCTTTCAGGAGGTGGAGCTCCAGCTGCTGGCGTAGGAACGATTGGTGGTGGTCAAGCAAGAAACCCATTGGCTTTCTTGAATCCAAATGATATTGAAAGTATTAGTATCTTGAAGGATGCCTCTGCGACCGCTATTTATGGTTCTCGTGGTGCCAACGGTGTTGTAATTATACAAACAAAAGGTGGACGAGGAAATTCAGAAGGTGTTTGGGAACTTAGTAGTTCAATCAGTTCTTCTGGTGTGAGAAATTCATATGATCTTCTAGATAGAGGTCAGTACCTTCAAGCATTAGAAGATTTTGGTAACAATCCGGACGCTTTGGATTTTGGATTCAACAACGATTTCCAACAAGCAATCTTAAGAACATCAACTTCTACAAGAAACGATGTTAGTTATTCAAAAAGCTATAAGGGAGGTAACTTCCGTGCATCTTTTGGTTATAGTAACCAATTTGGTGTGATTAAAAATTCAGATCAAGAGCGTATAGCTGGACGATTAAATGCACAACATAAATTCTTCGACAATAAATTAACGGTGTCTTTACAGTCATCTATTTCTCGAGTGAACGATCAAGGCGCTCCTATTAGTGCGCAAGCTGGATCGACTGGAGATTTAATTGGGTCGGCAATTACTGCGAACCCAACATGGCCGCTAAGTGAAACTTTTGACCCAGGAAGTAACCTGTTGAATCCAGTAAATTTATTGGCGAACTACCAGAGTAATTCAAAGACCAACAGATTTTTAGCGAACCTATCTCTTAACTACGACTTTACAGATGAATTATCTGCTAAAGTTACTGGTGGTTACGATTTAAGTGACGGTGAGACAGTTTCAGTATTTGGTCCTGGTGTAGCCGGGCTGAATCAAGTATCAGGAGTTGGTGATGGTATCTATAATACTAATGAAAACGAGAACACACTTTTAGAAGCAACCTTGCGATATGAGAAGGACTTAGGAAATGTAAACTTGGATGTTTTAGGAGGTTATTCTTACCAGAAATTTGACAGAAACGGAATTAATTCAGGTGGACGTGGTTTTAGAACTGGAACTTTAGATGATCTACAAGATCAACTTGTAGGGACTTTTGAAGCTGCAGACGCTGCTATTCAAGGTGGTTATCAGCAATTTGGATACGATGCAAACGGCGGTTTTGTTGCTCGTTTCGATCCTAATGCAGAGACTCCATTCGAATTTGACAATACGATTCCAACCTTTAGAAGAACGATTAGAGCATATTACGCTACTGTATTCGACAACTTTGACGAATTACAATCTTTCTTCGCAAGAGCGAACGTAAATATTAACGACAAGTATTTATTTACAGGAACGTTTAGAGCAGATGGTTCTACATTGTTTGGTGAGGATAACAAATATGGTCTTTTCCCATCGGGTGCTTTTGCATGGAACATACATAATGAAGATTTCGTAGGTGAAAGTGTTTCTACTTTGAAGTTGAGAGTTGGTGCTGGTGCTGTTGGTAACTCAGAAGGGTTAGCTTTTGGACAGGCATTATTAAGAACTGGATTAGTAGGGATCGGATTTAATGGTGATGGTACTTTAACACCTGCAGGAACTCGATTTGTTGGAAACAGTAACCCAGAATTACAATGGGAATCTACAATTGATTATAACGTTGGATTCGACTTTGGGTTTAACAATGACCGTTTTAATGGTACATTAAACGTTTACCGTAGAGAAACAGATAACTTGATTTTAACAAGTCAGTTAGCTGCTCCTCAGCAACCAGGAATTGTTAATATCACAAAGAACTTAGAAGATGGAACTGTAGTTAACCAAGGTATTGAAGTTGGATTAAATTACAACTTTGTTGATACTGATGATTGGTCTTTCGATGCTTCATTTAACATTGGATATAACCAGAATGAAGTAGAAGATACCAATCAAGTAATTGATGCAGGTCCTATTAATGGTAATGGATTAACTGGTGCCTTTGCACAGCGTGTGCAAGCTGGACAGCCATTATTCTCTTACTATGTGGCTGAATTCACTGGATTTGATGCAGATGGTTTCCCAACATACCGTGATGTTAATGGTGATGGTGTAGGTGATCCTGATAGTGACAAGACGTTTGTAGGTAAAAGTGCTTTACCGGATATTACTTCTGGTCTTTCTTTATCTGCTCGTTATAAAAACTTCAGTTTATCTACATTCTTTAATGCACAAGCTGGGTTCTACGTATACAATGCAACAGATAACGCGTTCTTTACTGCTGGTGGTATTACCATTGGTAAAAACGTAACTCAAGCCGCTATTACAAGTGGTGAAGATGGAGCTGCTTCTACGGCTGTTTCAGATCGTTTCTTAGAAAAAGGTGATTTTGTACGTTTACAAAATGCAACTTTCTCATACGACTGGCCACTAGAAGAAGATAGTATTTTTAGTTCACTAAGATTGTCTGTTACAGGACAGAACCTATTCTTAATTACCGGTTACAGTGGATTAGATCCTGAGGTTTCCTCGAATACAGGAACGATTAATGCGTCTGCAATTCCAACTAGAGGAATTGATTATGCTCCGTTCCCAAGACCGAGAACCGTTACATTTGGCCTTAATGCAAGATTTTAAATAAAAAAAGTTATGATGAAAAAACTAAAAATGAATCGTTTGCTGCCCTACTTTTTAGGGGCAGTTGTAATGACCTTTGCCGTTTCCTGTACTGATTTGGAAGTGGAAGAAACAGACTCTGTGAATACCGTTGGATTTGAGGGTATTTTGGATCCACCTAGTTTTATCGACGGTCTCTATGGAAGCTTGAACGGCCAAGTAGGAGATCAAGCAAACTTGTTTGCAATTAGTGAAGTAACTACTGACGAATTTTTGATTCCGACACGTGGTTCTGACTGGGGTGATAATGGTATCTGGCGTCAGTTACACCAACACAATTGGTTAACAGATCACGCATTTATTACTAATACTTGGAACCAATGGAACCAAACTCATTTTGCAGCCGCACAGTTATTGTCGCCTTTGACGACCTTAACAGCTGAGCAGTCTGGAGACGCTTATTTCTTGCGTGCTCTTGGAATGTGGGTGATTTTGGATAATTACGGACAGGTTCCTGTACGTGATCCAGAGGCTTCTTTATTAGAAGATCCAGCTGTTATTAGAGGAGAAGAGGCTGTTGCTCAAATCATTTCTGATTTGGAAGCTGCTATTTCTAATCTTCCTGCAGGAGGACCTGGAGCAACAAATGATCGTGGAACTAAGGCCGCTGCTCGTTACTTACTAGCGAAAGTGTTATTGAACAAGCATGTATATCTTGGTACAGCACCGGATGGTGGTGATATGAGTCGTGTAATCTCTTTAGTTGATGATATTTCTGGAGAAGGCTATGGTCTTCAAGCTGGATACTTCGATATCTTTAGAGAAGGTGAAGACGTAGAAACTATCTGGTACTTACCTACAGCTGTAGGTAACCGTATCTGGAATGGATTACACTACAACATGGCTCCAGAAATTGCCGGAGGTGGATGGAACGGTTTCTCTACCTTATCTGAGTTTTATGACTTGTTCGAAGGTGACTCCGAAATCAATGTGCCAGGATCTGGACAGGAAGAAAGAAGAGGTTTTGTGCCAACAGAAGGAGTTGCATTTACTGGAGACGCGGGAACTACTGAGTCTGGAGATTTCCCTGGATTTGAGGCTGGTTCTAACGTAGGGTTTGGTTTCTTAATCAACCAACAGTACGAAATTGATGGAACGCCATTGAACGAGCGTGGAGGTAATCCACTTACGTTTAAGCGTGATTTCAGAGACGGTGACGGAAACGTTAGCTTAATCAACAATGACGAAACTACTGGTATTCGTGTCATGAAGTACAACCCTCGTTATGGTGGATTTACTGGACATGAGATATTCTTTAGATATGCAGATGCACACTTAATGAAAGCAGAAGCGATGATGCGTTCTGGTGGAGATGCAACTACTATGGTAAATGAGTTACGTATACTTCGTGGAGCGACTCCACTTGGATCTGTATCTGAGCAACAGATGTTAGATGAAAGAGGAAGAGAGCTTTATGCTGAATTCTGGAGAAGAAACGACATGGTTCGTTTTGGACAATTCACAAGAGATTGGGAATTGAAAGATCCTTCAGCAGTAGGTGATACAAATCTTAACTTATTTCCAATCCCTGCAAGCCAAATTATCTTAAACCCTAACCTTACTCAGAATCCTGGGTACTAATTAGGACATAATTATTTGAAGCAAAAGAGGATTAGTTCGCTAGTCCTCTTTTATATTTATAAAAAGATTCTAACGCTTGAATTCTAGATTAATATTCATATTATTCACTCTATTTCTATGCCTCAGTTGCGATGAGAAAAATGAAGATCTTCGTTTTGTGTTGAACGAAGAGTCTGGGATCGATTTTTCCAATTCAATAACAACTACTCCACAATTAAACATTCTTAATTATCTATATTTCTATAACGGAGCAGGTGTTACGTTAACAGATTTCAACAACGACGGACTTTTGGATGTCTATTTCACTTCCAATCAGGAAGCGGATCAACTCTATATTAATCAAGGAAATTTATCATTTATAAACCGTACCAAAGAAGCCGGAATTAATAATGCTGATGGTTGGACCTTTGGAGTAACTACAGTTGATATCAATGCGGATGGTCTCATGGATATCTATATTTCTAGAGTAAGTGGGCACCTTGATCTAAAAGGGCATAATTTGCTTTATATTAATCAAGGAATCCAGGATGGGATTCCGCATTTTACCGAAGAATCTAAAAAATATGGGCTGAATTATTCAGGACTTTCTACACAGGCCTCTTTCTTCGATTACGATCTCGATGGCGACCTTGATATGTACATGATGAATCACTCACTCTATCCGAATAAAAAATTTGGAAGAGGTAGCTTGCGCAATAAAGTGGATACGCTTTATGGTGATAGACTATTTAAAAACGATCATGGAACATTTATCGATGTAACTTCTGAAGCAGGAATTCTTCAAAACACGATTAGCTTTGGTTTGGGGTTAGCAACCAGCGATATAAATAATGACGGTTACCCAGATATTTATATTGGTAATGACTTTTTTGAGGACGACTATCTTTATATCAATCAGCAAGACGGAACCTTTAAAGAATTAAATACTACCGAAGGCGTTCTAGGTCATTCGACCCATTTTTCAATGGGTAACGATGTGGCCGATTTAACGAATGATGGTTTGCCAGAAATTGTTTCTGTAGATATGCTACCTCAGGATCTCGCTACATTAAAAACTGCAGGAACCGAATATAGCTACCCTATTTTTCAAAATAATTTACGCGGCGGATACCAACCACAATACATGCAAAATACCTTGCATCATAATCTGGGACAAAATAAGTATTCCGAAACTGCTTTTCTCAATCAAATTGCTGCTACCGAATGGTCTTGGGCGCCATTATTAGCCGATTTTGATAATGATGGCTACAAAGACATTTTTATAACCAATGGAATTCTAGGGGCAACAAACGACTTAGATTTTGTCAATTTTATTGCGAACGAAGAAATTCAAAAACGTTTGGGCTCTGGAATGCAAGAAGAAGATCTACAGTTCATCGAGCAACTCCCGCAGAAGAAAACTGCAAACTATTTATTTAAAAATAATCAGGATGCTCCATTTACAAATACCTCCAAAACTTGGTTAGCCAGTACTACTTCCTTCAGTCATGGAGCTGCGTATGGCGACTTAGATAATGATGGAGATTTAGACTTAGTTGTAAATAACACCAATCAAAAGGCCTACGTATTAGAGAATCAAACAAGAAAAATTGATTCGACGACTAATTACCTTCAATTGAAGTTCAAAGGGGCAGATAAGAACACCTTTGGGATAGGAGCGAAAGTTCATGTATACTATAATGGAAAACAACAGTCTTTTGAAAACCAGACTACAAGAGGATATCTTTCCGCGGTCCCTCCTAGCATCTTTGTAGGATTAGAAAAACAAGTACAAGAGATAGATTCACTGCACGTTATTTGGCCAGGGGGAGCGTATCAATCAGTTAGAAGTATGAGTGCCTCTCAAACATTAGTGTTAGATGCTTCCAATGCTGCAGGAAATTATTATCAACGACTACCTTCAAAACCGACGGGCTTCATGAAGGAAGTTTCAACCCCTATCTCTTTTCGTCATAAAGATGGTATTTCTTTAGAATTTAGTAGAGATCCACTAATTCCTTATGCAACTACCAATTTGGGACCAGAAATTATAGCAGGTGATCTAAATGGTGACGGCTTGGAAGACCTTGTAACGTTAGGGGCTAAAGGGCAATCCACAAAATGGTGGATGCAGTTGGAAGACGGATCCTTTCAAGAAATGCTATTGCCAGACGCCAAGGAGACATCCATCAATGAAGATACGGCTGCACTTATTTTTGATGCGAATGGTGATGGTGCCAATGATCTCTTAATTGGTAGTGGTGGAAATGAATTTAAATCGGGCAAGCCGCTACAACTTCGATTGTATCTCCAATCGCCAAATGGATTGGTGTCACAAATCGACCCTTTTAAATCGTTAGCCATAAATGTTTCTTCACTTTCGACAGTAGATTTGGATAACGATGGTGATTTAGATATAAGCGTCAATTCTAATGTAGTGCCACATTTCTTCGGAAAAACTCCCACGCAATACTTGTTTGTGAATAATGGGAATGGAGACTTCACCAATCGTACTGAGTCCTGGTCTAAAGAATACCAACAATTAGGAAACGTTACCCAGACGCAATGGATAGATTTGGACGGTAATGGCTTTAAGGATGCTATTGTTGTTGGGCATTGGATGCCAGTTTCAGTTTTTATGAATAATGGAAAAGTACTCCAAGCGAAACGGGATATTGGATTAGAAAACACACATGGATGGTGGAATACCCTGCAAGTAGCAGACTTTGATAAAGACGGTGATCTCGATCTTCTGGCAGGAAACTTCGGACTTAACACGCGATTACAACCCACAGTGAATAAGCCAATAACGCTTTATTGTAGTGATTTTGATGGCAATGGTAAAATAGAGCCGCTTGTTACTTATTTCCACGAAGGCGCCGAAACACCCATTGCCACCAAAGATGAGTTGGTAAAACAACTTCCGCAACTCAATAAAAAATTTCTGTCGTATGATGCGTTCGCCAAGGCATCTATGAACGAACTTTTCGGTAGTGATCAACTCAAAAATGCGGCAACCAAAAAGGTTTTTCAATTGGCAACGATGTACTTTGTAAATGACGGTACGAATCATTTTAAAGCACAAAATCTGCCACATTCGGTGCAAGTAAGTTCTACACACGATATTCAGGTATCCGATTTTAATAATGACGGCTATTTAGATGCATTATTAGTAGGAAATTTCTATGAAATTAGCACGCAATTAGGTAGATTAGACGGCTCTCACGGCGTTCTTTTATTGAATAATAAAACAGGCTCTTTTGATGTTGTTAAAAACACAGGTTTTCAACTGGTTGGAGCATGCCGTAGCATTGACGAAATTACCATTTTAGATAAAAAACAGTTTGTAGTTGGAAGAAATAATGATACTCCATTATTTCTTGTAAAAGAAGAATAAACCATGCAATCAAAACTTAGTTCCCTATTTAGAAGTAGCCTTGCTATACTTCTTGTCTTTAGTAGTTGTACTGAAACTAAAACTGAAGATGTGAATTCCATTCCAACCGAGAAACTTTTTACGGCCATGTCTAGCTTTGAGACAGGTATTCAGTTTGTGAATAACGTGGAAAATCAACGTAATTTTAATATTTTCAAATACAGAAACTTCTACAATGGGGGAGGTGTTGCGATAGGTGACATAAATAACGACGGACTTCAAGATATTTACCTTACCGGAAATATGGAACCCAATAAACTTTATCTTAACAAAGGGAATTGGAAGTTTGAAGATATTTCGAAAACTGCAGGAGTAACTGGTAATAAGCCGTGGTCTACAGGTGTGGCAATGGCAGATGTGAACGGAGATGGTTTATTAGATATATATGTGAGCAACGCTGGAAATCAAGAGGCGAACAATCACGATAACGATTTATATATCAACAATGGAGATCTCACTTTCAGTGAAAAAGCCAGCGAGTACAACTTGGCTAAAACAGGATTTTCAACGCATGCTTCTTTTTTCGATTATGATAAGGACGGAGATCTAGACGCTTACATTCTAAATAATAGTAATATCCCAGTAAGAACTTTAGGGAATGAAGGACAACGTAATAAACGTGCTCAAGATTGGGAAAAAATCGATCCGCAATTTAGAGGAGTGGGAGATTTATTGATGCGCAACGATGGAGGAACTTTTACAGATGTAAGTGAAGAAGCTGGTATCTATGGTAGTTTAATAGGATTTGGATTAGGTGTAATGGTGACCGACATTAACCAAGATTTGTATCCAGATATTTATATTTCGAATGATTTCTTTGAACGTGACTATCTGTATATTAATAATCAAGATGGTACTTTTTCCGAAGAAATTAAAGAATGGACATCTCGTTTGTCGCTGTCTGCTATGGGAATAGATATTTCAGACATTAACAATGACGGATTACAAGATATCTTTATTACCGATATGCTTCCAGAACCTGAAGAACGTGTTAAATCGGTAATGGAATTTGATGGCTATGATGTATACAAACGCAAACAACGCAATGATTTCTTTCAGCAGTTTATTCAAAACACACTGCAAGTAAACAACGGAAACGGATCTTTTTCTGAAGTGGCTTATCACAGCGGTGTAGAAGCAACAGATTGGAGTTGGTCGGGATTGATGTTTGATATGGACAACGATGGGTATCGCGATATATATGTAACCAATGGAATTAATCATGACTTGACCGATTTGGATTTTGTCGACTTTTTTGCCGATGAGATTATGAAAGCGCAACGCACTGGGAAGAAACAAGCCATCGATACCATCATTAACAAAATGCCAGTAACGCCTCTGTCTAACTACGCATATCACAACAATGGTGATATTACTTTTACCGATATGGCCAACGAATGGGGGCTAGGAACACCAAGTATGTCTAATGGAGCAGCCTATGGTGATCTCGATAATGATGGAGATCTGGATTTGGTGGTGAATAACGTGAATATGGAAACATTTGTTTTCAGAAACAACAGCATTGGCACTAATGGGAATCATTATTTAAAACTCGCTTTCGAAGGAATCGATCAAAATAAATTTGCCGTAGGCGCCTCGGTTCGATTGTATTATGGGAAAGAACGCATCTTGCAAGAATTAATTCCTTCTCGCGGATTTCAATCCTCTATGGAATACGGAATGACCATCGGTCTTGGGAAAACAACTACGATTGATTCCATGCGTGTTATTTGGCCGGACGATCGTACCCAGAAGTGGGAAAATATAGATGTTGACCAGACCCTTACTTTAAAGCAAGATGAAGCCACCGAAACCTACAAAATTCCGGTAGTCACCAAAAAAACTTTGTTTTCTGAACTCAATTCTTCGCTTACCAAGCATGACGAAAATGAATATAATGATTTCGATTACGAAGGACTTATCTCTCAAAAACTATCTCAAGAAGGACCTGCCCTTGCAATTGGAGATGTAAATAACGATGGTCATGAAGATGTTTTTATAGGAGGTGCCAAAGGGCAAAAAGGGATTTTATACCTACATACTGGAAATGGAAACGTACGTAATAGTGGTCAAACTATTTTTGACGATGCAGCATTTTTTGAAGATACCGCGGCGGCGTTTTTTGATGTCGATGGGGATAAAGATTTAGATTTAATGATTGGATCTGGCGGAAACCAGGTTGGAAATAATCGTGAGTACTTTCCTCGTTTATACCTAAACGATGGTAAAGGAGTTTTTTCGAAGTCCAAGCCAGTGATTCCTTCGGCATTTCAGAATATATCTTGTATGGCGCCATACGATTTTGACAATGATGGTGATGTAGATGTTTTTGTAGGTTCACGAAGCATTGTTGGTGTTTTTGGAGCGAATCCAGCTCATTTGTTTTTAGAAAACAACGGAGACGGAACTTTTAAAAATGCTACAGAAGGACTTGCTTTTGATACTAAGAATGCCGGAATGGTAACCGATGCAACTTGGATGGATATCGACGGTGACGATAAAAAGGATCTTGTTCTTACGACAGATTGGGGTCCAGTGAAGGTCTTTAAAAATTCAGGTCGAAGATTAAGCCCGTTATCTACTTCCTTAGATAGTTTAATGGGATGGTGGAATACAATCGAAACTGCCGATTTAGATAATGATGGTGATTTAGATGTTGTTTTAGGAAATGAAGGAGATAATATTCACTACTTGCCTTCTGAAACGAATCCGATGAAGCTTTTTATAAATGACTTCGACAATAATGGTACGTTGGAGCAAATAACTACGCTTCAAAAAAATGGGAAAGATTATCCTATCCATCAAAAACGTGAATTAACGGCTCAAATGGTTTCTTTAAAGAAGAAAAACCTAAAAGCAAGTGATTATGCAAAACGTTCCATCGATGAACTTTTTGCGCCAGAAGTGATTGCAAATTCAATTATTCGCGAAGTACGTGTGCCTTATTCGGTGATTGCGATTAATGAAGGAGGCGGGAAGTTCAAAATTCAGAACCTTCCTGCACGAGTACAGCTATCTTGTGTTTGCGGAATTAGCTGTAGTGATGTTAATAATGACGGACTTATAGATATTTTACTAGGAGGAAACGATTTCGAATTGAAACCACAATACTCTCAACAAGATGGGCATTACGGAAATGTACTGCTCAACAAAGGGGATTTAGATTTTGAGTGGCAAACATATACCGAAAGCGGTTTCTTTATAAAAGGGGAAATAAAACACCTAGCGTCTTTTGCAGATGCCAGTGGAACCAAATTTTACATCGCTGCGATTAATAATGCAGCACCTAAAATTTTCGCGAAGAATGAATAAACTGAGGTGGCTCATAGGCGTCTTGTTTGTATTCCTTTCTTGCAATAAAGGTGGGGAGCTGTTGACCAATCCTTCTTCCGAAGCAACAGGAATTACATTTAGCAATACCCTCACCGAAACCGATGATTTGAACATACTCGATTACCTTTATTTTTATAATGGAGGAGGAGTGGCCCTTGGAGACATTAACAAGGACGGTTTGGTAGATATCTTTTTGTCTGGGAATCAAGTTAAAAACAAACTCTATCTCAATAAAGGGAATCTACAATTCGAAGATGTCTCCGAATCTGCAGGTGTGTCGGGAAATAGTTCTTGGAATACAGGAGCAATTATGGGTGATGTAAATGGAGACGGGTGGCTCGATATTTATGTATGCGCTGTCGTTGGAATTTTGGGATTTGATGGTTATAATGAGTTATTTATCAATAATGGAGACGGTACATTTACAGAACAAGCTGAAGCCATGGGATTGGATCTAGACACCTACTCATCTAACGCAGCATTTTTAGATTACGATAAAGACGGAGATTTGGATATCTACTTGTTAAATCACGCTGTACATACGCAGGATTCTTTTGGTAAGGCAAGTTTGCGTAATAAACGTAATGAACAAACAGGTGATAAACTCATGCGCAATGATGGAGGTGTTTTTGTAGAAGTGAGCGAAGAAGCAGGTATTTATGGCGGCGTTAATAGCTACGGATTAGGTATTTCAATAGCCGATTTTAACCAGGATGGTTGGCCTGATATTTATATAGGGAACGATTTTCATGAAGATGATTACTACTATATAAATAATCAAGATGGTACGTTTTCAGAAAAATTAAAGGACTACTTTGGGCACACATCTCGATTTTCTATGGGAAATGATGCTGCAGATATCAACCATGACGGCTGGCCTGATCTTATTTCACTCGATATGTTGCCAGAAGATGAGACTGTTCTTAAGTCTTCGGAAGGCGACGACAATGTCCAAATTCAAAAGTTGCGTACCCAACGTTATGGCTACCACTATCAGTTTACCCGTAATATGTTGTACATCAACTCTAAAGGTTACGATTATCAAGAAACGGCTTTGCTTAGTGGATTGGCCGCAACCGATTGGAGTTGGAGCGCTTTATTTGCCGATTTTAATCAAGATGCCGAACAAGATCTGTTTATATCCAACGGAATTCCAAAAAGACCTAATGACTTGGATTATATAAACTTTACTTCGAGTGAGCAAATTCAGAAAAAACTAGATAATACAAAGTTAGTCGACCAAGAGGCACTCAATATGATGCCTAGTGGATCTGTCGCTAATTATGTATTCGAAGGTAACGGGGGTTTGAAGTTTACAGACCAATCTCAAAACTGGATTAAAAACGATACCCTTGTATCTGGTGCTTCTGCTTGGGCCGATTTGGATAATGATGGTGACCTGGATCTCGTGACAAATAATATTAACACCAAAGCTTTGGTGTATGAAAACAAAACAGATAATTCTGCCAACTATTTGAAACTTCAGTTCAATTATTCAGAGTTAAATCCTTATGGAATAGGGACCAAAGTATTTTCGTATCATCAAGGAATTCTTCAATACAAAGAATTGTATACAGTACGTGGCTTTCAAGCTTCCTCAGAACCTATAGTTCACTTCGGGTATGGAACTTCACCTCGAGTTGATTCACTCAAGGTAGTATGGCCAGATGGCCAATTCCAAACCCTTAGCGATGTGGAGGTAAATCAGACACTCACCATAACTCCCAGCGAATTACAAACTTTCGATTATAACAGCTTGCAGACAAAAAAAAATCCTTTGTTCGAAAAGATTCAGGATAATTTAGGGATGCAATTTATTCACGAAGAAGATGCTTATATCGATTTTAATCGACAAAAATTAATCGCTTATCAAGTGTCAGATCGTGGTCCTGCAGTTGCTATAGGTGATTGGAATGGAGATGGTAAAGAAGATGTTTATTTTGGTAGTTCTAAGTTTAAAGAAGCTCAATTGTATGTGCAAAATGATACTTCTTTTGTGGCATATGAGAGTGATTATTTTACCAAAGGAAATGTAACCGAAGAGGTTTCTGCCGCGTTTTTTGATGCAGATCGAGATGGGACAACCGATTTATTTCTGGGCACAGCTGGAGCTGATTTCTACGGAAAGGCAAAAGCACTTCAAGATAGGTATATCACGCAAAGCGACAGTCTGCTGCAAGGAAATGTACTCCCAGATATCTATACCAACACTTCGGTAGTTGCTCCGTTTGATTTTGATGCAGATGGTGATATGGACGTATTTATTGGGAATCAATTAATCACAAATGACTTTGGACGTGCACCCACTTCTTACCTATTGAAAAACGAAAATGGGAGTTTTGAATCAGATACATCAAATTCGTTCGAAAATATCGGTATGGTCACAGATGCCATTTGGAGTGATTTCAACGCAGATGGCGTTGCCGATTTAATAATTATTGGAGAATGGATGACGCCACGATTTTATCAAAATATAGAAGGAACCCTTTCCGAAGTAAACGCTCAACAAGATGCGTTAAACGGTCTTTGGCAAACCATAGAACCTTTCGATATTGATAAGGACGGAGATATAGACTATTTACTTGGAAATTGGGGAACCAATAGCAAATTTGAGGCTTCAACCCAAGCACCTTTGCGATTGTACTTAAATGATTTTGACACAAATGGTCAATCTGAAACCATTATTGCCGTACAAAAAGAGGGAGCTTATTATCCCTTAGAGTCGGTTAACGAACTAACCTCACAACTTGTATCCTTAAAGAAAAAATTCACCAATTATAAGGACTTTGCTGGGAAATCGATGAAGGAGATTTTCAATAAACAACAACTTTCAGAAAGTACGTTATTGGAAGTAGAAACACTTAGTTCTGGATATTTAAAGAATGAAGAAGGAACCTTTGTTTTTGTGCCTTTTGAGATAGCTATGCAGGTAGCACCGATTTTAAGTTTTTGTACATTTGATTTTGATAATGACGGTCAAGACGAAGCGTTGGCAGCGGGTAATTACTTTGGAGTAAAACCCTATTTAGGACGCTTTGATTCTTTCCAAGGTGCATTGATAGAAGATGAAGAAACTATACGATATGGATATGATTTAGGGTTAGATTTTGCCCAAAAATCCATTCGACATTTAAACATATTGCCATTCCAAGGCCAGTCTTATTTAATGGCCACTTTCAATAACCAACCGATCCAACTTTATAAACTATTAAAATGAAGCAAAAGATGATGATTCGATTTTTTCAAACAATAGGTCTTTCTGTATTGTTATTTTCATGTGCCGAACCACCAAAACCAATAGAGATTGTTCCAGACGACTTTCATCAGGCTATAGATAAAGTCACAGAAGTAATGATTCATGATATTTTCTCCCCGCCAGTGGCTAGTAGAATTTATGCCTATCCGAATATTGCTGCTTACGAAATTATTGCCAGCGAACGAGGTGAATTCCAATCTTTAGCTGGTCAGTTAAGCGATTTTTCGGCCATTCCGAAAGCTGTGAATTCTGAAAACGTAAATTTTGAATTAGCAGCTCTTATTGCTCATTTAGATGTGAGTAAGCGACTTATTTTTTCGGAGGATCGAATCACCGCCTATCAAGATAGCTTGTATTCTGCTTGGGGGAAAATCAATCAAGAAGAGCTAGATGCCTCTAAAGAATACGGTTTAGTGGTGGCCAAGCACATCGCGCTTTGGTTGGATAAAGATAATTACAAGCAGACGCGTACCATGCCAAAATTTACAGTAACGACAGATGATCCATCGCGTTGGCAACCAACTCCTCCTTCTTATATGGATGGAATCGAACCTCATTGGAATAAGATTCGTCCATTTGTGATCGATTCGGCAGCCCAGTTTAAACCAGCTCCTCCTCCTGCATTTTCGTTAGATAAAGAAAGTAAGTTTTATCAAGAATTGGAAGAAGTATATGCGGTAAGTGAGGAAATCACCAAGAACGGTGATGAAAGCGAAGAAGTGCAAATTGCGCAATTTTGGGATTGTAATCCGTATGTTTCGGTTACAAGAGGGCATTTAATGTTTGCGACCAAAAAAATTACTCCAGGGGCTCATTGGATAGGTATCACTAAGATCGCCTCAAAGAAAGCTGATTTTGATGTTGCGAATACTGTTTTCGCCTACACCAAGACTTCGGTAGCTATTGCCGATGCCTTTATAAGCTGTTGGGATGAAAAGTATAGAAGTAATTTAATTCGCCCCGAAACTTTAATCAATGAACATCTAGATGATAGTTGGCAACCTATTTTACAGACGCCCCCTTTTCCAGAATATGTGAGTGGTCATAGCGTTGTTTCTGGAGCTGCTTCAGAGGTATTAACTGGTATTTTTGGAGACAATTTTTCTTTTAATGATAATACGGAAGTTCCTTACGGTTTGCCAATTCGTAATTTTAAGTCATTTCGATTGGCAGCCGAAGAGGCGGCCGTGAGTAGACTATATGGTGGAATACACTATAGAGCAGCAATTGATGAAGGGCTCACTCAGGGACAAAGGCTTGGTAAGTATGTATTGCAGGAACTAGAAATGAAATCAAACTAAACTACAATGAAGAGAATAGGTTCTTTCGTTATTGTACTGCTCATCGTATTAGGTGGTTGGTATTTCTTGGTGCGAACTGCCGATTATAAAGTGACTTTTCAGGCAAATACCTCTGTTGGTGCCGTAAATCAAACTTTGAAATCTTGGCATAATTCTCTTGCTAATAAAGAGTCTTTCGATCAAGAAGGTTTAGGTGAGTTGACCCAACAACTTAAATTTCAAGATTCTATTCACACTTATGTTTGGACAGTCCTTCCGGTTGAAAATAATAAAGTTAAAGTAAGTATCGAAGGCTTTGATCGTGATCATTCCTTAGCGAATCGCTTACAAATACTCTTAAGAGATAGTGATTTTGAAGCTCGAGTAAAAGAACGGGCGTCCGAGTTTTTAATTGTACTCAATACCCATTTAGAAAACACTAATGTTACCATAGAAGGTGAAGCTATGAGTCCAGCAGTGGACTATGCTTATGTTGAGTTAGAAGGGGTGCAATCTGAGAAGGCTGGCGGTATGATGCTAAATTATAACTTTATAACAGGATTAATGCTGAAAGGCAACATAAAACAAAAAGGCAGTCCCTTTATAGAAGTAAATCGATGGGATAAAAAAACGGACAGTATTTATTACAGGTTTTGTTTTCCCATTATAAAAACAGATACGTTACCGCAACATCCTCGAGTGAAATATGGGAAACGTGAATCGGAACATTCCATTAAAGCAATTTACAACGGAAACTATATGACCTCAGATCGTGCTTGGTATGCGATAGAAGAGTACGCTAATAACAATAATATAAAAGTAGATTTGAGACCTTTGGAAGTGTTCTATAACAATCCGCATATGGGTGGCAATGAAGCTGAATGGAAAACTGAAGTATATCTACCTATCTCAAAAGAATGATAAAAGGACTGGAACATAGCTATCTGGGAGCCGTAGATTTACTGCAAAGGCTCACGACAACCCAAGGAATTTTGGCTAGTACGCTGGAGGCTGATAATTACAAACGCGTTTGGGCGAGAGATAGCATTATTTG
>Ga0316209_1002100_pt1 | contig 17212 bp, 16 predicted proteins | sample 6monopyrite_MG_FD_204945 | JGI IMG/M metagenome (GOLD analysis project Ga0316209, IMG submission 204945) | Microbial mat bacterial communities from mineral coupon in-situ incubated in ocean water Damariscotta River, Maine, United States -... | ecosystem: Environmental > Aquatic > Marine >...
TGGTGGTGGAATCGATCAGGCAAAAGCATTTTATGATGCTTTGCAAAATATGGTCGATAGTAATTTTTATGACTCAGACGATGCACGCACTGCCAAATTTATGATGGATAGCGTGAACAATAAAAAATCCTGTAAGGCAGTGCTTCCTGAGGATATGGATTTATATTTGCGAGATCGCCTTGATATTACCATGAATGCTCTTGAAGCTGTTAGCTTTTCAGAAACTGTTCTTGATGAGTTTGAAAATAAGCTTGAAGAAATTGAGAGTGGGTACAGAGGTTTTTTAGATATCGGCGCAGAAAAAAAACTTACGGGCTTGTTCAGAGATGAGGTGCAGCGAGATGTTTCACATTTATATGTATTGGCACAAAAAGTAATATCTCATGGAGCTGAAGGGGAAGAGTCTTTGCGCTTATTAAGGGGGTTGGACAGGGTTGAGATTTTGTTAGATAATGCAGATCTTACTCGCGACAATGTTTCGCATAATCATAAGTGGATATATGACTATTTAGCGGATACTATGAATATTAAATATCCATTACTTCCTGAACCCGATAATAGTTGATAATGTTTTTGTGGAGTTAATATAAAAATGTCTATTATTCATCAATTTAATCCTCAAGTTTCTGAGTTTAAAAAAGAACTCAAAAATATAAAGGACGATTATCGTGGACTTTTTAATGTGAGTTCCTCTGAAAAACTTGAAGGAGAGTATAGAGACGAAGTTCAAAGAGATGTAGGGAAGCTTTATATGAAAGCACAAGCTGCTATTGCTAACGATGCATATGGAGAGGACGCTAAGGCTATTCTTTCTGGACTTGAAGATGTCGATATTCTGCTAGAGCGAGCAGACCTTACTCGTGATAATGTATCTCATAACCATGAATGGATTTGTGATTATCTAGCTGAATGTGCTCAGGATACTGATTTATCATTTTTGTATCCTGGAAATGATTGAAGTAGCATCTTTTAATCCGGTTTTTATTATTTGCGTATCTTTAGGAAAAGCTCCGTGTAAGCGTGATGGAAAGCCAGAATCCAGCATAACAAATATTCCTTTATCATCAGCGCGGCGGATTAACCTGCCGAAGGCTTGTTTGAGTTTAAGGCGCGTTATCATCTCATCATAGGCGCGGCCGCCAAACTCGTTTCTGCGTGCTTTATGCAGTAAGGTAGGGCGTGGCCACGGCACGCGATCAAAGACAAGTAAACGCAGTGAACGCCCCGGAACGTCAACGCCATCACGCACCGCATCAGTGCCAAGCAAGCAAGAGTTTTCATCATTGCGGAAAATATCAATTAATGTTCCAGTATCTATTTGCTCGGTATGCTGGCCATAAAGGTTGATACCTGATTGTTCTAGCGGAAGGGCAATTTTATCATAGACCGCCCGCAGGCGTTGAATGGCCGTGAATAAGCCAAGCGCGCCGCCGCCACTCGCCTTGAATAAAGCTTGATAGGCAGAGGATACTTGCGCTAAATCACGTTTATTTACATCATCAATAATAATAACTTTGCTATTGTTTTTGTAATCAAATGGGGAGGAAAAGCTTGTTAGCTCTGGCTCTAAACTTAAATAATTTGCGCCTGTACGTGTTTGCGCTCCCTTACGATTTTGTTCATCATCATCGCTGCTATCTTGTAGGGTTGCCGAGGTTATAGCCATACCATGCAGATGCGGGCGGATAGAGGTGGCAAAGGGCTTCATTGGATCGACATAGTGCCGATACATGCCAACATCTAAGGATTTTCCATCGATGCGCTCTACTTCTATCCAATCAACAAAACCTTTTACATTTTCCGTTTCCTCCATAGTGCATAGCATAGCAATCCAGCTTTTGAGTGTCAGACTTCCGCGCCTATCTAGTGAGGTTGCCAGTGCGTCAATGCGTTTTCGCATATCGCTTTCCATCTCGCCCTGATCATCAGCCAGACGCGTATGTAGAAGCTTTGCCAGTGCGTCCATAGGTTTTAGTAACTCGGATAGTGATTTTTTAAGGGCGCGGCATGCGGTTAATATATCATCATCTAACGGAAATAAAGGCGTTTCAATGGAGTAGGGAGTATCAACTCCACTCGCCCTAGCATAGACCAAACGATATATTTCCATCAAAAAAGTTTCTGTTGGCCCACTTGGTAGCTTATCTTTAAAACGTCTGCTCCACCCTGCGCCACATAAAGAAGTCGCGTGGTGAAGGATAGCGTTCAGGTGGATTTGCGCGGTTTCATCGTTTTCTATTAAATCTTCAATACGGCGTTTAAGGCCGCGCGCACGCCCTTTTCTACCTTCCTCATTTCCCAATATCCAGCGACGTAAATCCGCGGTTTCTCGTGCGGTTAAGTGAGAGGAAAACGCGCTATCTGCTGCGCTAAACAGGTGATGACCTTCATCGAAAATATAGCGCGTTGGCATTTCATCGGACGAAGATGACATGGCGGACTGGATCATAACCAGTGCATGATTTGCTATAACAATGCGAGAGCGTTTGGCTTTGCGCACTGATCGTTCGATAAAGCATCTATTGTAATGATCGCAGGAGGAATAGATACATTCTCCGCGTCTGTCCGACAGGCCATATGTGTTTGCAAACCCAAGTAATCCAGCTAACCAGCCAGGGAAGTCTGCGCCACTAAGATCTCCGTCTTTTGTTGCCACAACCCACCGCGCCATAATACCAGCAGCAACCGCATGACGTGGATTATATGATGTGGCTGCGCCTGCTGATGTTTCTTCGAAATTTAAAATACATAGATAATTTTCGCGCCCTTTGCGTACGGACACATACGCATTTTTAACATCTGGGTGCGGGTAGAGCCTATCCAATTCGCTATCAATCTGACGCTGAAGGTTTTTGGTGTAAGTTGAAATCCAGACAGAACCCTCATTCTTTTCTGCCCAAACACTGGCAGGAGCAAGATAACCAAGGGTTTTTCCAACACCTGTTCCAGCCTCTGCCAGAACAATATGCGGGTTTTCATCTTCTCGCATAGGGGCAAACATATGGGACATACTGCTAGCGTAAGATTTTTGCTGTGGCCTTATTTCGGCAGGCTTATCACTAGTATGAAGCAATTCCGCCAGTTTTTCATGCGCTTCGGCTTCGCTTACACCTTCATGCGCCGCTGGTGGTGGTGGCGCTTCCTCTGCCCATTCTGGCAAATGTTTCCATACGTTGAGCGCAGCGCGGGCGGGGATTTCCTTCTCGGTAGTGTAGTCTTGTCCAAGGGCGTCATAGATAAAACGTACCCATGGCCAGCCTTTACCTTTCAGCCCCATAATAGAGGCAATTTTTATTGGGTCGGCCTTGTCTTTGTAATGATCATTTTGTAAATCCGTAAGCAATGCGCGCGCAATATCCATAAGCGCAAAGGGGTAATCTTCAAAATCTTTTGGTACATCACAATTTAAGGCGCGGCAAAGCCCGACAGGTGTAGGCACGCAAAAACGCGCTGGGTGTACAAAAGCAAATAGCTCTAATATATCAAAGGTAAAAAACTCTTCAAAACCTAAACGATTTTTTGTGTAGGGCGCATGACAAACCATAACTGCCGTGTTTTTAATTAAACCAGCAGCCTCATTATGGGGCAGAGTTTGTAGCTCTCCATCAGCGGTTAAAATGACGCTTTCTTGCGCGTGCGCGCAAAGCGCGGGAATATCCGGAAAGGATATATTTTTTGTTTTTAGAATCTCTGGGCTAACACTCATACTTAGTGCATAGCATGTTTTATTGGACAAGAGGAACGGTGCAAATGTATAATGTTTTGATCATAGACAAAAATTATGGAGTTAAGTTATGGGTGAAGATAAAAAAGTGGGTGAGCAGTTTGATGCAAATCGCGCAGTAACAGAAATTTTATTGGATAAGGGAATAGTGCAAACTGGTTCTGGGGCAAGTTCTTCTGATTATTTACAAGTTTCAGAAGAAACAGGACAAAAAATTAAAGCAGAGATAGAGGGTGGTCAAATTTTTTCATATGATGATAATGATGGCCCAGTAATTTAATTTTTAAATAGGTAATTTAGGTTCCAAACCTAGCTATAAAAACGAGCGTTCCAATTATTGGGCCGCTCATTTTTTTGTCGTCTTTTTAGTCGTAGTTTTCTTAGCCGCAGGTTTGGAAGAGGCTTTTGTCGTTGTTTTTTCTTTTGCCTTGGTTTGTTTAGCTGCGGGCGGGTTGAAAATTTCAGGATTATCGTCCGGCATGCTTTCCAAATAAATTGATTGTGATGGAAATGCAAAACTAGATTTTGCTTTATCCTCAACTATGTCTTTAATAGCAAGAGCAAATTCTTCCTTAACGGCCAGCCATTCGCCCCAGTCGGTGGTTTTGGTGAAGCAATATATCATGAAATCGATGGAAGAATCATTGAAGCTGTCTAATCTAACAAATGTTGATACCTTTGGGGGCTTTTCAAAATCTTCACTTGTTGCTAAATATTTGGAAATTTCATCACGTATAAACATAAGCTGCTCTTTGCTGGCATCATAATTAATGCCAATTTTCCAGTAAATCCTCCGGTTGGTCATGCGGCTGAAATTTGTAATTACTGCATCTGATAAATCAGAATTAGGAACATAAACAGGAGCTTTATCAAAGCGCCTTACACGGGTGGAGCGAAAGCCGATATCCTCAACGGTGCCTTCGACTACGCCCTCAACTTTTATCCAATCTCCTGGGTGAAAGCGCTTTTCAGCAATAACTGTAATTCCACCAATTAAGTTTTTCACAAGGTCTTGCGCACCTAAAGCCACGGCAGCACCAAATAACCCTAAACCAGCAAGAAGTGGACCTATGGCTATTCCCCAAATTTCAAAGATAACAGCGCCGCCTATGAATATTACAACTACTCTCAGGAATTTGAAAATCCAATCCATCATGGTCTTAGATAGAACTTTATCTAATTTTCTTGATATTCTTCGTAATGGGGTAAGTGATCGGTGAAGAGCCCAGAAAATTGTATAAGCAATCATGGAGCGCACTATTTGTGCAACAAAAACTGCTAATACTCCTTCAAGGTTTAGAGCTTGTGCAGCAAAGAACACACCCATAATTATAGGAATAAAACGGATAGGGGGCATTATGGCTTCGATGATTTTATCATCAATATCTGTATCTGATTTTTTTGTCCATATATTGATTGTACGCAAAATATATTTACTTAATACCCCACGCAAGAATAAGAATAATGCAAAAATTATAATGGCAATCAATATGTTACCAATATCAACGCCCATAAAGCCATTTTCCCATACTGAAACAACTTCATTCCAAAAAGAAGCTGCCTCTTTAATAGGATAGGTAGTTTCGGGTGCGGCTGATTTTATAATTTTTTCTGCTGTGGCCATAACTGGGGCTTGCTCCTGATATTATGATTATCTTTGCGGCAAGATAATCATAAATACAGTGATTAGCAATAGTTAGTGATTGATCTTAGGCATGTCCCCAAACTTTATTCCACAGGTGGGATAACGAAAAATAGTTAAACTTGTTTGAAAGGTGCATTTTAATAGCGGCGTTACGTAATGCCATGCGGTAATTTGGCGCTATACCGATACTGCCGTCTTCCATTGTTATTTTAGATAAGTTTTTTCTTCCGTTAGGGGAGGCTATTATTTGTGTTTCACTGACAAGATTATTACCAAGTGATAAAGTTCGCTTAGCATGAAAACCTGGGTAATCACGCGTAACGTTAGCATTTTCAACCAAACCAAGGTCATGCTCTCTACCATCTAGTCCACTCCATAGTAGGTGATGGCCATCTTGGCTTTTTTGATGGCGACATTTACCAAGCATAAGAACTGCGCCTATGCTTAATTCTTCATTGATTTCTCGGAACTGTGTGGGGGAAAGTGCCTGCTCTCCCATGCAAAAGGCTTCAAATACCTCAACATGATTTAGAAGTTTTTTGGCTGTTGGCTTTGCATGGTTTACGCTTATCATTTAAAGTTTTACTCTCAATATCTATTTTTTATAATTTGTGTGCCCCACACAAAAATTTGCTATACATACTATTGTATAGGCAGGTACTTAAAAATTATTTAAAATTTTAGACAATTTTTATAATAACTTGATTTAAATTGATTGTTGTTGGTGTAAGGCTCTGATATATAGTCATTTATATGAACAATATTCTTTTTATATGTAGCAAGAATAAATGGCGAAGTCCTACCGCAGAAGCCATATTTCGTCGTGATTGTCGTATGAATGTACGCTCTGCAGGAACATCTCAAAAGGCAAAGAGAACAGTTTCAGAAAAAGATATAATGTGGGCGGACATCATTTTTGTTATGGAGAAAAAGCATAAACAGCGACTGATCGCACAGTTTTCAGGAATTTTTGGCCATAAAGATCTGATTACCCTTGATATTCCTGATGAATATCAATTTATGGACGTGGAGCTTGTCGAATTACTGAAAGATGGGGTTGAACCCTATATTTAGGCTGCTATTTTACCATCTAATGCATTTTTGATTAAGGATACAGTTTCTTTTGGTCCGTAAAGAGCAATAAAAGAGCCAAAGCGTGGGCCTTGATCTTGTCCAAGCAGTACCTGATAAAGAGCTTGAAACCAATCACGCAGTTCTGATTTATCATAACCGTTTTCTTTACCAGCGGAAAAAACTACGCTCATATAATCCTCTGCGGATAGCCCTGTATCCATATTTTTCAAAGACGTTGCCAATGCTTCAAGAGCTTTGCGCTCGCGTTCATCAGGGCTGCGGTATTTTTTCTCTGGCAATACAAAATCTTTATAATACTGGATCGCATAGCCAACAAGGCGGTCAAGGAACGGCGCGTTATCAGAAGTAGCCTCAGGTGCGTATTGGTGGATAAACTTCCATAGTACTTTAGGGTCATCAGTGTGAGCTGCATTAACCAGATTTAATAGCAGTGAAAAACTCACTGGTGAATGTTGTGAATTTGGAATTTTACCATTGTGAATGTACCATGCTGGATTATCCAGCTGCTTTGCAGGTTCTTGCTCTGATAGCTTTTCAACACTGGTTATATAATCATCTACGGCCTTTGGAATAACATCAAAATAAAGCTTCTTCGCAGATGTCGGGCGTTGGAACATATAATAAGCCAAACTTTCATGCGGAGCATATTTTAGCCATTCTTCCATGCTTAGGCCATTACCCTTGGATTTTGAAATTTTTTCACCATTTTCATCAAGGAACAATTCGTAGTGAAATCCAGCAACATTTGGTTTTCCAAGTATTTTTAGGATTTTTTTGGATATATCAGCCGAGCTTTTCAGGTCTTTTCCGCTCATCTCATAATCAACGTCTAGGGCATGCCAGCGCAACGCCCAGTCTGCGCGCCACTGCGCTTTTACTTTTCCGCCTGTAACGCTTTGGGTTATTTGCTCTCCGTTCACATCTTTAAATGTTATTGTGCCATTACTTGCATTTGTTTCAAGGATTGGAACTTGCAATACTTCACCAGTAGAAGGTGAAATTGGCAAGAAGGGCGAGTAGCTTGCTGCTCTTTCTTCACCTAATATAGGAAGAACTGCTCCTTTTATATCTTCATGATGTTTAAGCATAAGTAGTAAAGTTTCATCAAATTTTCCTGCCATATAGCAATCGTCGGTAGAGCTTATAAATTCGTAATCAAAATTAAAGCCATCAAGAAAATCTCTTAGTACAGCGTTATTGTGATGCGCGTAGCTTGGGTGATCTGTTTCAAATGGGTTGGGAACTCTGCTTAGCGGTTGCCCTAGATGCTCCTTTAACATCTCTTGATTAGGTACATTGGTAGGGACTTTACGAAACCCGTCCATATCATCGGAAAAACATATCAGTTTAGTTGGAATTTCAGGGTGAAGGCGCTGAAATGCACGCATTACCATCGTGGTGCGGCATACTTCACCGAATGTACCAATATGTGGCAGCCCCGAAGGACCATATCCAGTTTCAAATAGAACATAGCCTTTTTCTGGTGTTTGCACTTGTCCGCGACCAATGGCGCGCAAGCGTTTTGTTACTGCTTTGGCTTCTTCAAATGCCCAAGTACGATTTTTAATAGCAATGTCGGCTGTAATTTCTGTCATAACCCTAATTCCAGTTTGTTTTAGGGGTAAATCAATAGCAGAGAATTAGGTTATGTTCAAAGTGCTTTTTATGCTTCTTTTGATAGAGTATCTATATCTTTATATTTTCTGCGTTTATAGATGGTTATGGTTATTATCAGACTTATAAAAAACACGTTCACTCCATTTACTATAGAGAGTTTTAAATCTTGTAGCTCTATTACGCTATAGAGCAAGCTGATAATGGCGGTGTAATTCCATATGAACCATGTCCATAGAGCAATATCAGGGCAGTTAGTGTGACTGCGTATAAGGCGAATTGTTTGGGGTAAGTACCCAAGCGCAATTATTATGGCGACGGTGGAGTATAAAAAACTTATCATGTGAAAGATGGTAACATTATTACTTTATAAATCAAGTGTATTGTCGTTGTTATCATTTTCAATTATTTCTGAATGTATGCCGTCAATATTCTCAAGCGCATTTAATAATGCATAATTTTCTGCCTCTTTCATAACGTCTGCAAAGCTATTTCCTTTAAAGGCATTTGCTTGGTCAATAAAGCGGTAATCTGCACCCATTTCCAATAATTCTTCTAGGCGTTCTTGCGAACTGTCATCATTTTTTATCATGTCCATAACTTCTAAGCTCGCGCTATATGCCATTGTCACGCGTTCAAGTGTTTCCGTCTCCATGGCTATCAGGCTTTCATTATCACTGAAGTTAATTGCCGCATAATCATTAGAGCTTACACCAAGAGTGTTATGCGCAACTTCGTTCATGCTATCGACTATTTTACGTGCAGCGTTAGATTGTAAAACCACGAAACTCCATTCCCGCCCCAAATGATCTTCTGTACTGTGTCCTTGGTCTAGCATATGTAACACGCTTTGCGTTGCTGTATTTTCATTAACTGATTGTATAGAGAGTATATTGTTTTTTCTCGCCTGTTGTAGTAATGCACCTTGCACTAAAATTGAGTGTTTTGAATCACTGGAAGTAGTAAGATCGTATCCTTCATCGGTTTTTTGAATAAAAAATTTACTCGGCAAATCTGCGTGATAACCTTTAAACTCTGTGGTATCTTTCCAAGGCTTCTCAGCTTTTTCTATGCCTATTTTTCCTTTCTTTTTCTTTGGTCGCCATGTCTCGGGGCCGTCCCATTCTTCATCATATTCATCTTCAAGATATGCCATAAGTAAGGCTGCTGCTTTATCTTCATCAAGTTCATTAAATGCTTTTAGGTTGGGCTCTATATTAAGATCCTTAGCTATAACAAGCTTTGCAAACATCATTGCATAGGAAGGGTGTATATCCCATTCTTTAAATGTAGAATTATCAAATGAAATTTTGTGAAAAAATTGACCGGGGTGGCTTTGTTGGTCTACTCCATCGCAATGCGTATTCATGTCAACGCGGTGTCCTATATCCTCAAAGAAGATTGCCTTAGAGCCATCATTGTTAAAACGTGCAATCACACCCATAGTTTCATGAATATATGGTTTTGCGGTTTCATCATCAAAACCAAATTCATTAGTTGATTGGATAGGGGTAACATTTGCAACCGTATTTCCACGAGATTTTACTTTTCCCTGACTTAGGACAAAGCTTTGGCCGTGTTCATCTGTGATTTTTACACGATTATTACTGCGCTGCTCTATCAATAGGCTGCGCCCATTATCTGCATCAATTATTTTGCACTTTTTATTGTCATCACTGGTTAGAATAGTAAGCCCATTAGCTTCTTTATGTGTCCATTTGCGCGTTTCATCGGCAAAGAAATCCATATTGAAGATATTACTCCAATTATCTGGTAACGCTAAATGGTCAATAATACCTACTTTTTGATTAAAGCCTAGTTTTGGAAAATCACCCATAAATTACCCATTAAATTAATGTTCTTGTATATTTCCATATAATAAAGGAAATGGTGCTATGTCGTCAATTATAGCATGAGTATTTTCTTTTATTCATTAACATCGTATATATTTTATTATGAAAGCTATAATTCCTAATAATGAACGCCCGTTGATGGCGCATCACAATACCATTCCATCCGAGTTTGACCGCTCGCACCCTTTTCGTATTGAATCTGATTTCACTCCATCGGGGGATCAGCCAATGGCGATCAAGGCTCTGGTTGAGGGCTTGCGTGAAGGTCTGACCGACCAAACTTTACTTGGTGTAACGGGTTCGGGCAAGACATTCACTATGGCGCATATTATTCAAGAGCTTCAACGCCCCGCGCTTATTCTAGCACCTAATAAAACCTTAGCAGCCCAGCTTTATGGAGAGTTCAAGACATTCTTTCCCGATAACGCAGTGGAGTATTTTGTATCCTATTACGATTATTACCAGCCCGAAGCTTACGTAGCGCGCACTGATACTTTTATAGAGAAAGATAGCTCTATCAATGAGCAAATAGATCGTATGCGCCATGCTGCAACAAGAGCATTATTTGAGCGTAAGGACTGCATTATCGTGGCAAGCGTATCTTGCATTTACGGTATTGGCTCTAAGGAAGATTATATGGCGATGGCTTTTCCTTTGGCGCAAGGGCAAACCATTGATCGAGATGAGATAATAGCGAAGTTTGTTGAGTTGCAATATACTCGCAACGATATAGCGTTTGAGCGTGGAAGCTTTCGTGTGCGCGGGGATAGTGTAGAGATTTTCCCAGCCCACTTTGAAGACCGAGCTTGGAGGTTTTCGCTATTTGGTGATGAGCTTGAAAAAATCACTGAATTTGATCCGCTTACAGGGGAGAAGTTTGAGGATTTAGAAGGTGTACGTATTTTTGCCAACTCGCATTATATAACCCCAGGACCAACAATTCAGCAGGCAATGAAGCAAATAAAAATCGATTTGAACGAACGCCTTGAATACTATAAGCGAGAGGGAAAATTGCTTGAAGCTCAGAGGTTAGAACAACGCACGAAATTCGATTTGGAAATGCTTGGCGCAACAGGTAGCTGTAAGGGAATTGAAAATTACTCACGTTATTTAACGGGCAGAGGAATTGGTGAAGCTCCACCAACTCTGATTGAGTATCTCCCCGAAGATGCAATAATGTTTCTTGATGAAAGTCATGTTATGGTTCCTCAATTAAGAGGTATGTATAACGGAGATAAGGCACGTAAAAGCGTTTTAGTGGAACATGGGTTTCGTATTCCTGCGGCAATGGATAACCGCCCGTTGCAATTTGATGAATGGAACGCGTTGCGTGGTCAGACTGTGTACGTGTCGGCAACGCCTAATGAGTGGGAGTTGGAGCAATCTGGTGGAATTAGCGCAGAGCAAGTTGTGCGTCCAACAGGTCTTATCGACCCACCTGTTGAAATTCGGCCAACCACTCATCAGGTTGATGACCTTATGCACGAGGCGCGGGAGGTAATAGCACAAGGGGGAAGGGTACTTGTTACGACACTTACCAAAAAAATGGCAGAGGCATTAACTGAATATCTTGATGAGAATAATATCAAGGTGCGCTATTTACATTCTGATGTTGATACGTTGGAACGCATAGAAATATTGCAGGATTTACGCTCTGGAAAGTTTTACGTGCTAGTGGGGATTAACCTTCTAAGGGAGGGGTTAGATATTCCTGAATGTAAACGTGTATGCATCTTAGATGCGGATAAGGAAGGGTTCTTGCGCTCTCGTACCTCGCTGGTGCAGACAATCGGCAGGTCAGCGCGCAATGTTGATGGTAAGGCGATCTTGTACGCCGATAAAATCACGGATTCTATGCAATATGCTATTGATGAAACCGAGCGAAGGAGAGAAAAGCAGATTGCTTATAATGAAGAACATAACATTACCCCAACGACGATTATAAAGAATTTGTCTAAAGCGTTCGATCATGTATATGAGCAAAAAGAGGGGGGAGCAACGGGGCATACGCTCCATGATGATGCGCTGCAAGAATTTCTCCATAATCCTGCTAAATTACATAAGCATATTGAGGGGCTACGCAAGAAAATGCACATAGCGGCGGGTGATCTTGAATTTGAAGAAGCTGCAAGGTTACGAGATGAAATTAAAACACTTGAGGATAAAGCGTTGGGGATTTGAAGGAAACTAATTTGGTTAATGATGGTCATTAAAACCACAAAGGCTATATATAAAACTCTATTATGACGGTGTGTTAATGATGACATGGAAGGGGGCTTTTTCTCGGCCAGTATGAGCGCAGTAACTCTCAATAAGTTTGCCATATTCACCCCTGCTAGTTGCATTTATATTAAGATCAGGGTCTAAATCTTTCATTTCTTCTAGCTGTTCAGAAATATATTCAGGGTGATCGCCAGTAGCTCTATTTATTTGATAGACTGTCCAGCCGTAGATGGCTTCAAAGTCCATTTCAGGGGGCTCTTCAGAAATTATATTATTCTCTACAAACCGTTTCCAGCCATCTTTTAAGCTTTGTAAATTGAATTTCACTTGTATTGCCTAATATCTATATTTGCGGATCAGTACCATGTTTCATAATTTCAACGGAGTCTATAACTTCGTTTGCTATATTAACAAGTGCTTCGTCTGATGAAATTGAAACAACAAGATTGGCGTATCTAAGTGCTTCATCATGGTTTGGTTCGCTATAGAACCCGCCATCTTGATAGCGTACGCCTGTTTTATGATAGACCGCGCAATTTAACATACATTGGGCATTATAGGTTTTAGCCCCTTCTTCAAAAGCTTTAAATGCGCCGACATCGTCGCCCGCTTGCTCTAGCTTATTTCCTTCTTCGAAAAAATCAGCACCAGTTAATGTTTTTTTACCATGTGATGCACCATCAAAATCTGTATCTGGTATAGTCATTATTATCCCCGTATCTATAATTTGCGTACATATAATACATATTTTATTATTGGTTTGCAATTTAGAGTTACGTCTCAAATTCCAAAGTTATTTCTGTATCAATGGGCTTGCTGTACTCTTTAACTTTTATATTTTCAGGAGAGTCATTAACCGTTAACTTTACAGCGCCGTTAAATGGTTTACCAAGTGATTGAGCAAGCTCATCTGTATTTAAATCTGTAAAAAATGTTGTGCTGTTATCATAACCATTAGTTAGTCGATCTACCATGGCTATATGCGCGCCACTTATATGCTTGGTTGTTACACCTTCAAATATGGCCGTTTGAGCTTTTTCAGATGCGTTCGAGCCAGTTATATTTAGACGTACGTGCAATTTACTCTCCTTATACTCTAATAGTCATAGTTCGCGGAGTATATAGGTAGGTTTTTTTTACTGCAACTTTTGAAATTATTTGGTAAAGCAGAAGAAATATCTAGTATAAACTGGATTTATGGCTATCTTGTTGTTATCGTGGGTAAATAGAATATGTATTCTGTTAATTATGGGGGGTATTAAATGTCAGAAGCATTTTTGAAATCATTAAAATGGTATTTGTTATCCCTTTTAGTAATTATTGGCGCAGCTTCCTTTATTATTTCTAATAATACTGGATCGATAAAACCTGTAATGGTAGGAATTTTAGGCTTCGGGTTTGCTTACATAATGTCTTTTTTTTGGACAGAGTTTCGTGATAAAGTGCTTTTTTTTAGTATCATTACTTTCTTTGGACTCTCATTTTTAGCGCCAAATGCTCCTGATGCAATTTATGTGTTATTTGGATCACGTGCAGGGTATAGTATTAATGAATATTATTTGTGGGCTTTGACCGTTGGTTTTTTGGGAACTCCTATAATGTCGGTCGTATTTTATATCTATGATTAGACGCTTATGTTTTTTTAGAACCCATATCCTATTGTAATTTATGTTTTTATTTGACTTATTTCGCATTGCAGCACATTAATATCGCCTGAAGTTGGCTCTGGTAGCCGTTTTATGCTATAATTAGATATGATGAATAATATGGTGAACATACATTGTTTCACCCCATTTTGCTATTTTAAAGGTCTGGAGAATTTATATAAGTCACTTTTATTTCTTATTTTTGTAATGTTGACCTTATCGGGGTGTATAACATCTAATAAATCAGATCCATTGGCGCTAATGCCGCCAGTTGTATCTCTGCAATCTATAAATGATCAATCAAAATTACAGGCTAGCTATCATTTAAATTCTACTATTAAAAACGATGCAATAAGCTCTAATGTAATAGATAAGCCTCATAGTATTTTTATAGAACGCGAAGACGATAACTTACGTGCAATAGGCGATATCAAAGCCGCGTTAGATGATAATAATAATAAAAAAAGTAATAAAAAGTGCCGTATAAAAGATCGTTTTGATCGTAAATCCGTCCTTGCTTATGAATGGGGGTATAAAAGAATTGCTTTAGATGTTGATGGCATAAACCTTAAGGGTGGTAGCCGTAAGGGAATAAAATTAGAATATAAAATGAACCTGCAAAGGAAAAAGAATAAAGTACAAAAATGCAGGTACAAATCAAAATGGCAAGGTTTAATCGGCTCGGGTTATCATGAAATGTTTGTCAGGGAAGATGATACGGTATGGGGAGAGCTACGTAGCATCAAAAGCAAAGTTACAAATTATATGGATAATGCATTTTAAAAAAATATTTTTTTAGAGTTTAAGTTTAAGTTTAAGTCTTTGTCTTGTTTATTATTTATCGTTTATGCATTGATATATTAATTAAAAGTATAATTTTTTGCGATTCCAGACATTGATTTTTAAAAATGTATATCGTAGTGTAACTAAACGTGCTGCATGGCTTGTGGCATATTTCTGTGTAGAAAATAACCAGTTTTTAAGAAGGAATATGTCATGTCAAAATCTTTGTTGCGTCTTGCTATTTTTAGTGCCCCCTTATTACTTACGGCGTGTGGTGAAGGTTGGGAAGCTCAGCGGACTAGTGAATATTTCCCATATGGAAACCAAAGAACTGCGGGTTCTGGTGTGGTTTATGTGCGCGCTAAGATGCTTCCTAAGAAGGAGCTTGTGGTTGAGCCTGTTATGGATAAAGTTGAAGAAGAGCCAAGTACTGTCGAACCTGTATTAGAAGCGGAAGAGATTTTTTCTGATGCTCAGAGAAAGGGCGCTCCTCCAGCCAAAAAAACTGAAGCAGTAATTAATGAAGAAAAGCACAGCAATAATACTGGCTCGGTTGTTATAGAAGAAGATAAACATGCAAGCATAATCATGCCTGAACCTGCTGAAGTTATAGAACAGGTAAGTGTAGAGGAAATGCCTTCTGTTGTAAGTGCCGTTGAACCAGCATCTGGTTTTGAGGAAATTACTGCTGAGGAGTATATCTCTCAGGCTCCTAAGCGCATAATTGCTAGAAAAGTTGAGGTTATAAAAGTATCTAAAAATCAACCTGACAGCTATGGCTTTGAAGGTGAGGAAATGGTTGAGGTCTTTGAAAATGAAGTAATTCAGCCGCAGAAAGAAATTATTGTTCCTAAAAAAGATAAGGCTGTATTCCTTTCTGTTGGTGAGGAAGTCCTTGATGAAATTTATAATAGTGATTTTTAAATTTATTCCCTAATATATATTAAGAATAATATGAGCTACCTTCGGCTGAAGGTGGCTTTTTTAATGGTAGATATATAAAACTTTAAATAATTTCGAAACGATAGTGATGGACAAATTTGCCGCTATGGGTTTACCATAAGAATATAAGCGTTGTTTAAACCTAGTCGTACCTAATACGATAATTTTCTAAATTTTATATCAAAACACGCTGTAACTTCAATCAATATTTATGTGGTTCATATAATGATAATATTGTACGCCACAAACTTCATGAAAGGTTTTGGGATATGTCTATAGAAGTAGAAACAGTAGTAGCAGTATCAGTTATGATGGCGGTATTTTCCGCTGTGGCGGCAATAGGCACAAGCATTGTTCTTGGCGCAGGGTTTGAACGATTACGAGGAGGGTTCGAAGTAATCAGAAAACAGACTGGATTCTTCAGTGATGCGATTCATAAGCTTGAAGAAAAAATGGAAGTTGTTGATGAACAGACAGGTAAGTTTTCACATTCTATATCTGTTATGGAATCCAAGGTGAATAATGTTGGCGAACAGGCAAACGCTTTTACGGAGTCGGTTCAAAGGCTTGAAACTAAAGTTGACGTAGTAGATAAGCAGGCTGGATTTTTCGGTGATGCCATTCATAAACTTGAGAAAAAGGTGGATTTAGTTAGTTCTCATGAGGGGGTAGTTGCAGAAAAGTTAGAGAAACACGCAGATGTTGATGTTATAAGCGTTGGAAAAACAGAAGCTTTAGTTTCTCATGCTGAACAGTTATTATTACAGATGGACATGATTGCAGATAAAATATCAACAGAGCAAAATACTAAGCCATCTCAGATATTAGAAAATTCACCATCTATGGATAGTTTTGCGCATTATACACATATGCCTGCAACAGATGCCGTATCTTCAGGGTACAATTAAGGCATAGCTATAATTTAAATTTTTAAGGGGAGGCCAGTTTACTAGGCCTCCTTGATATGTTGTTATGCTATAAATTATAGTGGAAAGATGATTGAAAGCCAGTTACAATATAAAGCTCTGTAATTACAGAGCTTTTGTGTTCTATGTTTCTGATGGAGATGCTGTTTGTCCGTATCTATTGTTCTTTGGGGTTTCGTTTCAGGCTTTTTATTGTTTTTTTGGTTTTGGACAATGTATGTCCTTATAAAGCAGAAGCGTGCATGGAAATTCTACGCAAATAAAAAGAAGATGCGTTATCATTCTACGGCTTTGTTTGAGACACCTTTGATAAGTGGTGTTGTTGATGGCTATAGTGTTTCAATGTTTGCTAGTGAACATAGTGAGTTAGATGCTAGATCAAAACGGCGATTGACTGCTATTGAAGTCAATCTTCAAACCTCGTTGCCATTCTCAGTGGCTGTAGCAAGTGGTGGTATGGTTCATGTGGCATCATTGATGGATTTTAGGCAAGAATACAAGCCTAACATTAAGGGTTGGGACGATACAAATGCTTTGCAAACTAATGATTTGAAATTATCTCAAGCTTATTTTACAGAGGATCGTTTGCGTAAGATGGTTAACCTTATGAAGATTGATAAGGCATGGATTATTCTATTATTTACTGAAGATCAGGGGATTTTACGTTTGGATACTCCGTTGCCAATTGATAGTCCAAAGGAAATAGACGTTCTTATTAAGCAGCTTATAAATGTTGCTAAGGCATTAGAGCTTAAAAAAGG
>Ga0316209_1002101_pt1 | contig 17210 bp, 18 predicted proteins | sample 6monopyrite_MG_FD_204945 | JGI IMG/M metagenome (GOLD analysis project Ga0316209, IMG submission 204945) | Microbial mat bacterial communities from mineral coupon in-situ incubated in ocean water Damariscotta River, Maine, United States -... | ecosystem: Environmental > Aquatic > Marine >...
GAGCAATCCTATCGTCTGACTGAATATCGGCTGTCCGAAAAAAACCATACTTCTGCTCATAGTTGAACTTAAGTAGAGATTAATTCGACTATACGAAAAAAGCCTCAATTTTTGAGGCTTTTTTTTTATCGGACACTAATGAAACAAACACCATGAAATATCTAAGAACAATCTTGTTGGCAACCGTGTTGCTGTTTTCGGCCAATGCACTATTGGCACAGACCAAATATGAGTATGCAACAGTAACCTATTCCCCTTCATACAAAGTAATGGTGATTTGCATTAACGGCAGTAGTTTTGAAAAGATAAGCGTAAGCAAGGGGGATACACAACATATCTTAGATACAACCCCCGCTCTCAAGCAAATTGCCAAAATGAATAAAGATGGGTGGGAGTTGTTCAATACAAGCACGACAGGCTCTGTACTATCCTTCGTTTTTGTGTTGAGGAAAGAGAGATAGTCGAAATGGGATATCGAAAGCCCCCGTGCTGGCACAAGTTTGCAACTTGTGCGGTTTATTGCACGATTAGTTTGCAACTGACTATAAAAAACCGAAAGCCCCACCGCATGTGCAGTGGGGTCTTCGGTTTCTTATAGGCGTATATTTGTGTAAACGCAAAACATGGTTTCTATACATCCGCATGCAGAACAAAGAGCCAAGGAGAGAGGTGCGGAAAAGGATGAGATAACCGAAACAGTATCAGACAGAAGGCGAAGAATTTCCTGCTAAATATGAACGAACAGGGTTTAGGTAGAATTTCAATTTCGATGCTGAATGGAACAATAAACATTATGCAACAAAACAGATAGAGGCCTACTGCGTTAGAGAAGATGATGAATGGCTTGTCATCACGGTAATTGTAAAATACTTCTAAAACAACAGCATGAAACTGACATACGACCCAAGATATAATATTACCTACATAAAACTGAGAGAAAAGACCACAACGGTCAATTCCATTAAGGTAAGCGAAGAGGTTGTAATAGACCTCGGTGCAGATGGCACCATCTACGGCATAGAATTGCTTAACGCAAAAAAACAGTTGCAGGACAAGAACTCCCTGCATTTACTGTTACTCAATGAAGCTACAGGAGAAGAGAAGGAGATAACGGTAGCTGCCTAACCCAACCTTACCTCAACTTCGGATTGTTCCTATGTCTTTTCGAATCCCGCTTAGTTTTCTTCTCCAAATTCTTTTTCAATGCTTCGGTAAGGTCAACACCTGTTTGATTGGCTAGGCAAATAAGTACAAAAAGTACATCAGCCATCTCATCTCCGAGGTCTTTGTTTTTGTCGCTTTCTTTCCCCGTTTGCTGGTATGGCCTGCGGTTCTGCTCTGTGAGGGCTGGTATAGCTTGCGGACCCGTTGCAAACGCGCCCGAGCGGGAATTAAATTGGTATCACAATAAATATCCTTCAGCAACGTGTTGATCTTCCCCACATTGGCTGCCGCGCGATTGCATCGCGTGGCCCGTTTGCTGGTATGCCCTGCGGTTCTGCTCTGTGAAGACTGGTATAGCTTGCGGACGCGTTGCAAACGCGCCCGAGCGGGCAACTTCATCATGAGCATAACTCATAATCACTTTTTTTAAATGACTTTTATAGTATTTTTTGAAATTAAACTGGTATCACAACCAAACGAAACCGTAGATATTACTTCACTTACCGATGGTATCTACATCTTGAGACTTAATACTGAAGGGGGTGTTTATACTTCGAGAATTGTGAAGCAGTAAAGTAGATGATTCCGATTAGTAGATTTCCCGGAATCTTGTGATGAACTCCTCATTGAACTTTTGCTCGGTGGGGAATTTTTCTTGAGTCTAATTAAGAATGCGAACTACCTCTCCCCTTTCTTGAACTTAGAAATGGCGTTTCTGGTAAAATCAGAGAGCACCAATTTGCCGCTTAATTCTGCTCGTTGAGATAACAACTCATCCCAATGTTCAGTTCCTTCCCAAAAAACACCTTTTAGAAGCGCCATGGCCTCAGGGTTGCTTTTAGAGAGCTTTTCAAGCAAAGCATCAATAGCTAAATCCATTTCAACCACCGAATCGTGAATAGACGTGTAAAGCCCCTTTTCTCGTGCCCATTCGGCAGCATACCATGTGGTAGCATCAATGGTCATTTGGCTAAAAGCCGAATTCCCTATCTTCTTCTCAACGGCTGGTCCAACTACAAATGGCCCAATGCCAATTGCTAGTTCACTTAGCTTAACAGCCGCATGCTTGGTTCCGAACGTGTAATCGGCCGCAGATGCGAGCCCTACTCCTCCTCCAACGGCTTTGCCCTGAACGCGGCATAACACAAATTTGGGCGCTTTGCGAATAGCGTTAATCACACCAGCAAAGCCTGAAAAGAACACTTTTCCAGTTTCCAAATCATCGATGGAAACCAATTCATCAAACGAAGCTCCTGCACAAAAAGCACGTTCTCCAGCGCTTTTAAGTAAAACAACCTTCACGTTCTCATCCTTACCGGCTTCTTCAATGGTTTGCGCCAACTTACACAGAACCTTTCCTGGTAGCGAATTGCTCAATGGGTGATGAAATTCGATAGTTGCAACTCCTCTAACATCTATGGAAACTTGTACGTTTCCTTGGTCTATCGCTTCACTCATTTGTATCTGATTTATGCGACAAAACTAAGGTTCTATTGTGTTTTGAAAAGCTCCCGTCTCAGGAAAACAAACGGAAACTACAACGCCTATTAGTTGCTTCGCTGACAAAGGAAGTGTCTCGCGGCAGTTGAGAAACTAAGAAGAAAAGAGACCCTTCCTACGTCAGGGGAACAAACAGACAGACAGCACGGTGCTTGTAGATTGCTTCGCTGAGCAACGAAGCGTCTCGCGATAGCAAAAAACAGATGAAAAACCCTACCCGAAATTCTTAGCATAATACCTGCACCAATCCGTTAGTCCACATTTTTCGCATTTTGGTTTTCGCGCCAAGCATGTGTAGCGCCCATGCAATATGAGCCAATGGTGAGCCGTTGCAATGTGCTCTTCGGGAATATTCTTGACCAATTGCTGCTCGGCAGCCAAAGGTGCTTTGGCTTTGGTAGTTAGGCCAATTCGTTCAGAAACACGAAACACGTGCGTGTCAACGGCCATAGCTGGTTTATCATAAACTACTGATGCAATCACATTGGCGGTCTTGCGACCCACACCCGGCATTAACTGTAGTTCATTAATGTCTGAAGGTACCACATTCTTAAAATCATCGACCAGCATTTTGGCCATTCCCACCAAATGCTTGGCCTTGTTGTTTGGGTAGCTAATGCTGCGGATGTACTGAAAAACCTCGTCAGACGATGCTTCTGCCAGCGAATCTGCCTCAGGGAAACGCTCAAACAAAGCTGGTGTTACTATATTCACTCGCTTATCGGTGCATTGAGCCGATAGAATGACCGCAACTAGTAGCTCGTAGGGGTTTTCGTATGCCAATTCGGTTTCGGCAACTGGCATGTGCTCCAAAAAGTAGGCGATAACCCCCTGATAGCGTTCCTTTTTTTTCATATACTTAGCTCGAAATTATACTTTGCAAGTCTAAAGGAACTTGTTTCAGCATCTATTGTTCTTTTAGACTCTGAAATAAATTCGGGGTGACGGACAGAGCGACCCTTTACGCCTCAGGGAAACAGACTACCACGAAACTTTAGAAAGAGAAATTTCTCGCAATGACGCTATCACAAACGATACTCTTCCACCGTTTTATCGGTGTAAAGAACAAGTACTTTTTCGATAGCTTTTTGACCATCGTTTTTAGTCGGAATAATGGTCTGATTTTCGGGTGACTTATTGATCTCAATTTCACCCTTTAAAAGCCAATCTGACGATACATTTTTAAAGGCTTCTAATACCTTGAGAACGAAGTCTAAACTGGGCTTGTTTCTACCCGAAAGAATATGACTTATGGCACTCCTTTGCACTCCAATTCGCTCCGCCATCTGTGTCGCTGAAAGCTTATTGTCTTCCATGATTTTCTTGACCCGTTCGGTAATTTGCTCCATGCGTTACAAATGTAAACCAATTACAGAAACAAGACCCTTTAGCTTTAAGAAATTCAATAGGAACGAAATAGTAATGCTGCAAACTATAAGTTAAAGTAAATATTATAACTTATTGATTTACAAGCATTAACAAACACAATGATTACAATTGTAAATTTCAATGAGATGACGGTCTGTTGCCAGATACAAATCGATTACAATCGTCACAAAATGGTTTAATCAGTTCCTAGTTCTCCCTGCGAAATAGGAAATACACGGACGTCTTTTTTATCCTTTAGGAGCTGCGCCACACGGGCCGGATGTGTATCGGTAATAAAGATCTGACCAAAAGCTTTTCCGCTCACCAATTTTAGCAGCTGCCCTACCCTATCATCGTCCAATTTATCGAAGATATCATCAAGCAAAAGAAGAGGCGTAATTCCGGACTTGTGATGCATGACTTTAAACTGCGCTAACTTGAGTGCAACAAGGGCTGATTTTTGTTGTCCTTGCGAGCCAAATTTCTTCAACGCAACCCCATTGATGGCGAGGCCTAAATCATCCTTATGTATGCCAATGGTTGTATAAGTAGCTGCGCGATCCTTTGCCACATTCTCTTTTACCAGGGATAGCATATCGCCCTCTGCCAACTGACTTTCGTATTCTAACCCTATTTCTTCTAAAGAACCCGAAATGGTCTTATAAAATGAACTGAAGGCTTCAATGAAATCTTGCAGAAAGGTTTTTCTCCGTTCGTAAATCAATTGACCATGTTGCGAAAGCTGCGCATCCCACACATCTAACGATTCTTGCTGAAAAGTTCTGTTCTCTCGAAAATATTTGAGAAGTGCATTACGCTGCTTCAACGCCTTATTGTACTGCACAAGGTTTTCGAGGTATTCGCGATCAAGCTGCGAGATTACGCCATCCAGAAACTTACGTCTGAGTTCGCTACCACCATTAATGATGTCAGAATCTGTAGGGGCAATAATTACGGATGGAAACAGGCCCACATGATCAATTAAACGGGCATAATCCTTCTTGTTGCACTTAAACTGCTTCTTTCCTTCGCGTTTTAGCGCACAATGGATGTTTTGATCTTCATCATCTTTATCAAACGTGCCACTTACCACCATAAAAGGCTGCTCGCGCTTGATGTTCTGACTATCAATTGAGTTGAGAAAACTTTTGCACATACTTAGATAATGTACCGCATCTAGTACGGTGGTCTTACCGGAACCGTTGTTCCCCACAAAGCAGTTGAATTTCTTTCCGAGTTCCATATCGGCACCCGAAATGTTCTTGAAATTGACGAGAGAAAGCTGTTTGAGGTGCATGTACTGCATAGAAAGGCAAATGTAATGAAGGATAGAATGAGAAAACAAGATAGACCGGAAGCCAAACAGAACCAATTTATCGTTTTATCAACGAGATTCTCATTTATAAGCGAGTACTATTTTTTGGGCAAAATGCACTTGCAACCTAAGTTCAACCTAAGGAAGGCTAGGTCTAAAAGCACCAATACGAGTGAACTTGTGTATTGAGAATCCGCTTCGGAGTCTTAGTCATCAGCAGCTTCAGCCCAAAATATTACAAAACGCCTGTCCCGAGAAAGATGGTTACCTTTTTTGAGAAACCACTGCTACTTACGCCCACGCAAGCAAAAAAGACTTGAACGAGATTGTGAGTCCATTATATTCTCAGGGCGAAAGCATTTAAAACTTGGTTGTGTTCAGTTTATCTGTTCACACCGTTTTTAATGGCGTCACCCTGAATTTATTTCAGGGTCTGTTTGCTGGAATATAGATACTGAAACACTAGCATCCGATAAAAAAACTTCGTCTAACTCCCCACCACACAAGTTACATTGGTGATATTGCCTTCAAGGCGCGGCTATTAGATTTCCCCCAACCAAACCTACAAGGTTTGAAAACCTAGTAGGTCTTATCTAAGCAAAACCAACTTCCCATCCTTCAGCACAGGGATTACATTGGTGATGTCGCGTTGGAGGCAGTATTCCACATCTTTTTCGAGGTTGAGGTGACCAAGACGTTTACGGTGCGAACAGCTTTTAAGAAAGCTCATAAGGTTTTTGCGACCCGTTCTATAAACCAAACTGCTGGCATTAGCGCTATCGCAATCTGAATGGAACTTCCCTGTATTAAGCAATAAGTTGGTAAGCGCCCCTGCAAACAGGCTGTCTTCCATATTGAAACGATTTTTCCAGCCTGCGCAGAATATGATTACGTTTTTTTTCTGTAATGTAAGATGATTGGCCAGCGCTTGTAGATTTAGAAACGAACCTATTAGAACTGTATTTGCTCCTTCGCTTGCAATATTGATGGCGCGGGTTCCGTTGGTGGTTGTCAAGGCAATTTCGCGATCTTTAATCTTAGCACTCATATATGAGAACGGGCTGTTTCCGAACTCAAAACCTTCTACCACTTCACCATTTCGTTCTCCACCAGCCAAAAAACCTTGGTTTCCCAATTCTCTTGCTTCCTCAATTGTAGAAACTGGAATGAATGACTTGGCTCCATGCTGAAATGCAGTGACCATGGCTGAAGTGGCACGGAATACATCAACCACCACCACAATGCTGTCTTTACGACCAAAAAGGTCGAATAACTGAGGAGAGAAACAGACTTCTACAGAATTCAATGATTGTTGGTGATTGATGATTGGGGAGAAAGTACGAAACTCTAAACTTTTAAAATCCGAAACATTTCGTGCTTATTTATTTCGGATTTAGTGTTTTTCCTCTTTATAAAACGGTGGTCGCACAACCTGCGCCTTAATACGCTTATCGCGTATAAGAATGTAGATTTCTGTTCCCGACTTCGAGAATGCTGTATTCACATATCCCAAACCGATGGCTTTTTTCAAACTCGGAGCCATCGTTCCAGAAGTCACTTTTCCAATTTCGTTTCCATCAGCATCAACGATTGGATAATCGTGACGGGGAATACCTCGATCAATCATCTCGAAACCGACCAATTTCTTAGAAACACCTTCTTCTTTCTGTTTTAGTAAAGCAGTTGAATTAGTGAATTCGTTTGTGAATTTGGTAACCCAACCTAAACCTGCTTCGATTGGCGAAGTGGCATCGTCAATATCGTTTCCGTAAAGACAGAAACCCATTTCTAAACGAAGTGTGTCTCTGGCGGCCAATCCAATTGGTCTAATTTCTTGTGCTGCACCTGCTTTAAAAACAGCATCCCAAATCTTATCTGCGTTTTCGTTTTCAAAATAGATTTCAAAACCTCCAGCGCCTGTATATCCCGTTGCACTAATGAGTACGTTCTCAACACCTGCAAACGCACCTTTCTTAAAAGTGTAATAAGTCATTTCAGATAGGTTAACATCAGTCAACGACTGCAAAGCCTCAGCAGCTTTTGGCCCTTGCACAGCAAGCAATGTCGTCTTATCAGAGATGTTAATCATCTCAACGCCTTCTGCGTTATACTTAGAGATATGCGCCCAATCCTTGTCAATGTTGGAAGCATTTACCACCAACATGTAGGTTTTCTCATCAATACGATAAACCAACAAATCATCTACAATACCGCCTGTTTCATTTGGTAGGCATGAGTATTGAATCTTTCCATCCACCAGCACAGAAACATCATTAGATGTTACTTTCTGAACCAACTCAAAAGCACCTTCACCGCGAACGATAAACTCGCCCATGTGCGAAACATCAAACACACCTACTCCGCTTCTCACAGCCAAATGCTCAACTGTTAATCCTTCGTACTGTAAAGGCATGTTATACCCAGCAAACGCAACCATCTTGGCTCCTAATACAATGTGTTTATTTGAAAGTGCAGTACTTTTCAATTCTAAGAGGTCTGAGGTTTGAGCCATGAGGTTTGAGCTATTGGTGGTTAAATTCATCTATCAATTTAATCCTCCGCCTCGTTCCTCGGCACCTCCTTTTAAAAGAGGATCTAGCTCATTCCCCCTTCAAAAGGGGGTGCCGCGCTTTTGGGCGTGGCGGGGGATTGTCAATCTTTCAATTGTCGAACAAATGTAGAAATTTGGAAGTGTTCGATTTAACAGAATAATGCTGTTCAATTTTAGCTCTGGCAGCATCGGAAAAATCTTTAAGTTTCATCTGTTTTGTGAGTATAGAACGCAACGTTTGTTCCCATTCAACTTCAGTGTCGCAAATCCAACCGTTTGATGCGTGGTCAACAATATTAGTGTTAACACCTATTGGGGAAACAATAGCGGGAACGCCCAGCGCCATGTACTGCAACGCCTTAAATCCACATTTTCCTTTTGCCCATTTATCATCTTCCAAAGGCATTAGACCAACATCCATTTTCAACAGATCGTCAATCTCGGTTTGCTTATTCCATTGTAGGAATTGAAGGCTTTTAAGTTCGAAATTGGGTTTGCGGTCTGCTATCACCAAAAGATTGAAATCAAACTCATATTCTAATCTTTTTAGCGTTGGAATTAAGGCATCCAAGTATTTAATTGTCGAGTGCGTTCCTGTCCAACCTATAGTGATTTTATCTGTAGAGAACTCTCTTACACGGTTGTGGAGATTCTCGGTGTCAATAGTTGTTGGATTAACTAGCACGTTCTGATTAAACTGCCGTGCATGGCTGGCTAGATATTCGTTTCCACAACTCACCTTCCATGCCCAAGAACAAACATTATCTGCATTTCGATAACGCTTAAACCAACTAATGACTGAATTTGTGCTGGACGTATTTTTTAGCCAAATGGCATCATCAAAATCGAAAATTACCTTCTTCTGAAATACTTTGGTTATAAGCCATTCAAAAACTGGTGGACCAACGGGTGCTGCTTCGCGATGGATAAATACATAATCGTACTTACTAAGTAACAACAGCTGAAAGAAACGATTTAACAGACCAAACAAGACCTTCCAAACCTTTCGTAAGAAATTGCCCTGTTCATAGAGATAAATCATGGCACTTTCATCCAAAAACGGTTTGACTTCATACTCAAACCCTTTCTCAGCCAGCGCTTCAAAATACTGCTCGAATCGAAATCGCTGACTTGGAGCAATTTCGAGAGGGTACGGAACAAGGAAAAGAATGCGCTTGGTTTGAGCTTGGTTCATGCGAGGCTTGCAAAAATAGAATACGCTAGCTTGTGGCAAGCTACATAACTGTCGTATTTCGAGATGTTGGTTTGCAAAGCCAAAACTCCCGAATCCCTTTGTTCATGGGCATTACAAGTACAGTTATTAACAAACGTTTGGTTTTATCAACAAAACGTTAGGTTTTGGAAAAGCTGTGTTGCGAAGCTTAATTTGCCACATATATTTGACCCCGAAACAGAATAAAACCAATAACTATTTCACTATGAATAAGGCAGAATTGATTGAGAAAATTGCAACAGAAGCAGGGCTTTCTAAAGCTGATGCAAAACGTGCTTTGGATGCTTTTGTTGGATCTACAACAGAAGAATTGAAGAAAAAGGACGGAAGAGTTTCGTTAGTTGGTTTTGGTTCATTTACTGTTGCTAAACGTGCTGCTAGAACAGGCAGAAATCCGAAAAATGGTCAGCCAATAGAAATTGCCGCTAAAAACGTGGTTCGCTTTAAAACAGGAAGTGATTTGGCTGATGCCATTAATTAATAAAACGAAATAATATGAATGGAGGGCTTCGTTCGCGAGGCCTTTCTTATTTTCGATTGTATGAGTAAACAGGAAAAGATTGACAATTTTGATGCCAATGGACTCGGCTTAAAGGATTCGGGTTTGTTCGGGTTGCCCTTTGAAGTGGAAGATGCTGAAGTGGTTGTTATTCCTATTCCTTGGGATGTAACGGTTTCGTTTGCAGATGGAACCAGCAACGGTCCGGAAGCCATTTTGTGGGCTTCGAAGCAAATAGACCTATACCAACTCGGACATAAAGATGCTTGGAAAATGGGAATTGCCATGCGCGAAATTCCAATGGATTGGGCAGACCTGAACAAGCATTACCGTAAGAAAGCACAAGAAGTAATTGGAAAGTTAGAAGCAGGTGCTTCGGCAGGAGATGATGATGTGCAGAAACTCATTACAGAAATTAATGAGCAGTGTACTGAGTTGATGGACTACGTGTATACACGTTCTTTGGCTCAATTAAAGCTCGGAAAACTGGTTGGAATACTTGGTGGTGATCACAGTACTCCGTTTGGGTTGATGAAGGCATTGTCCGAAACGCAAGGCGAATATGGCATTCTTCAAATTGATGCTCATGCCGATTTGCGTGATGCATACGAAGGATTTACGTACTCGCATGCGAGCATAATGACGAATGCGCTGACACTTAAAAATGTAACTAAATTAGTTTCTGTTGGAGTTAGAGATATTTGTGAACAAGAGGTTGAAAGCATCGAAAATAGCAATAGCCGAGTTGTTGCTTTCTATGACGAGCAATTAAAGTCCAAAGAATTCAATGGTGTTAACTGGAACTCCATTTGCGAAGAAATTATAGCCGAACTACCTAAAAAAGTCTATATCAGCTTTGATGTTGATGGGCTCGACCCTTCTCTTTGTCCTTCTACTGGAACTCCTGTACATGGCGGATTGAGTTTTGAACAGGCCGTTTATTTAATAAGGAAGGTGGTAAGCTCTGGCAGAACAATTATTGGTTTCGATCTTGTGGAAGTAGCGCCATCCGAATCTGGTTGGGACACGAATGTTGGAGCCAGAATGCTGCTCCAACTCTGCAATCAGATGGGGGCTTCGAACGGACGAATGCCTTCTTTTAGCAATTAGGTGTTAAGATGTAGCTATTAGCCTGAAACATGGAAAACAAGGAGCTTGAACTGCTAGAATACCTGCTTTCGTTTGCTACCCAGAACAAGCAAGAATTAATTGGGTCTCGCTTACTTGAAAGAACCCGACACATAACCGTAATTCTCGAAGACATATATCAACCACAAAATGCCAGTGCCGTTTTACGCACAGCCGATTGTTTTGGTGTTCAAGACGTTCATGTAATTGAAAACACCAACGAGTATGCGATTAACCCGCGTGTTGTACACGGAGCAGCCAAATGGTTGAGCTTGCACAAGTACAATGAGGTGCATGACAACACTACAGATTGTATTCAAAAACTGAAGAAAAAAGGTTATTCCATCGTAGCCACAAGTCCGCATGCAACTAGTGTTTCGCTACATGATTTGCCGCTGGATAAACCGATTGCCCTGATGTTCGGAACTGAGAAACTGGGACTTTCTTCTACAGCAATGGAACAAGCTGATGAGCTGATGTATATTCCCATGCATGGTTTTACAGAAAGCCTCAACATCTCAGTATCGGCTGCCATTTGCTTGCAGCATTTAACCCATCGGCTGCGGCAAACAGAAGCAGATTGGCACCTTTCTGACAAGGAAAGTCGAGAGCTCAAATTAGAATGGGCGCGGTTGGTTTTGAAAGACCCTCAAGGATTAGAAAAACGATTTTGGCAAGAGATTTCTTAAAAAACGAGTAATACCAGTTGAACCTCAAAACACCCCACATAATTCGTTTCTTTTTCGCCCCAATTTCTTTAAAAGCCGCCCCGATAGCTATCGGGATGCCTGAATTTTTTAAATCATCGGAACAAAAAATAATTCAAATTCATAATAGAGCATTTTGTAATTCAATTGGTATAATTCGAGCCTAAACTACTACGCTGCCATCTCGCAGTTTCTTCTTGTAATCAGACGGTGTACTTCCGAATTCCTGCTTAAACAGGCTGTTAAAGGTGGATTTGGAATTAAACCCACAATCGTTGGCAATGGCCATAATAGTAAGCTTATCATAATCGGGATTTGCTAACCTACGCACCACAGCTTTCAGTCTAAACTCATTTACGAAAGTGAAGAAATTCTTACCTATGTTCACATTAAGCAACTCTGTCAGTTCATGTTTGGCAAGATTAACCTGAGCAGATAGCTCTGCCAAAGTAAGTTCAGGATTTAGGTAAGGTCGCTCTTCGCTCATGTGGGCAATAAGTCGTTCTATAAGCACTTTTGCCTCAGATACAGTAAACCGCTGTTTTGTTTCCTTGCCTTCCTCCTTCTCTACCGTTTGCCCTTTCTGGGCTAAATTCTCTTCTGGCTCATTTTCTTCGAGCACATAATCCGAACGAAAAAGTGAAGGCTGTCTCAGTCCAAAATAGCTTACGGCATAAGCAACCAAAGTCAAACCCATGTGAGACAGGAGCGATGTGTTTACCACTCGCTCAAACATAATGGCGTTGTACGCGCCTGCTACAATTACTACCAACCCACTTAGGGTAAAAAGTACCGCGATAAAGTTTACCCAGAATAGCTGCAATCCCATATCACGGTGGCTAAACTGTGCTTCAATGTTTCTTCTAAACACATTCAGTTTTGCGAATGTGAGTACGGTATAGCCGATTACCGAGGTAAAGAATACGATAGCGAAAGTCATCCGAACCCACAAATATTCATTTCGAATTAAGAACGCTTCATCAGAAAAGTCAACCACATCTTGAAAAAAGATAAAATAAGCCAATGTTATGACCATAAATGGCAGAAAATGAAGCAGGTCAATGGCACGAAAACGCTTCCTATCAGATACCAAATAGGTTGTATAGAGATACAGTAATGGACTAAACGTAAGCGGAATGAGCCCTAGCGAGAACTGCATATCAAAAAACTCCTGGTGCTGTATGTGGAAAATTAGGATAATGAACTTGAAAGCAAACAGCAGCAGACTTCCTACCAACAATTTATCGGCTAACGAAACCGTTTTTCGCGTGCCTAAAGCAAAGGCTGCAAATAGCGATTGCGCCAAACCAATGTACAATATGGCTTCCGATAAATTCATCTCCGAGTTTGCGATTTAACGTCAGCTACACGTTTCCATGTCTGAGTTCTACCGAGGAAAAAGAGAACGCTGAAATAGCCTTTCAATCTCAAATCACCCTCTTCACTAAGATGTATTTTTCCGTTGTAATCGTTGCCCGTATGATAGTAGTAGATGTGTCCTCTGCGCCACGAATCCGTACCATCCCACACAAAATCTTCCAACATATATGTTCCCAAAACCTTGCGAGAGCGTAACTCAACGTTATCATTCAAAACGTCTCGCAATTCTTGATTAAACGAGTCTAACGAATCGCGCAGCCAAACAATTTTTCCGGTGTATAAATTCTCATCGGTTTCTTTAGAAATTTCGATGATGGTTTCTTCTTTCTCGTCTATCCACCTACCCAGAATGGCATTTGCATTCTGCGCATACAGGTTAGAGAAAAACAACTGCCATAGCACAAATCCAACTAATAATACTCTGTTCATGAGTGCAAGGAAAAGAAAATTGAAGGAATGGTTAATGACATAACATGATTTGTGAACTGAGATAAAGCTAAAATTGAAGAAATATTGCCTCTCCGTTCTGCCAACCGAATAACGACATTTGCCGCTATGCAACGGGCCTACTTAAAAATGCATTTTGCCATATTCCTTTGGGGATTTACAGGCATACTTGGCAAGCTCATTTCGTTGCAAGAATTTCCATTGGTTTGGTGGCGTATTTTACTCACTGTTTTTACGTTAGGTGCATTTTTAAAATGGAAAAGAGAACTGGAACCTCCGCCATGGAATGAGATGAAAAAAATTGCCTTTGTGGGCGGAATAATAGCCCTGCATTGGGTTACTTTTTATGGTTCTATAAAGTACGCTAACGTGTCAATAGCGTTGAGCAGCTTAGCAAGCACCGCCTTGTTTACCGCCATTTTAGACCCATTGCTAAACAGAAGAAAACCAAAGGCTACTGAGCTCATTCTTGGACTCTTTACCATATTCGGAATTTATCTCATATTTCGGTTTCAACAGCTTTATGCCGTGGGTATTACGCTCGGACTGATAAGCGCCATGCTTTGTGCTTATTTCACAATACAAACCAAAGGTTTATTAGAAACCCACGGACCACGAAACCTGTTGTTTTATGAACTTATTGGCGGTTTAGGAACGCTTACACTTTTAGCACCGCTATACCTGTATTTGTTTCCTAGTCCAACACTCATCCCAACTATTGCAGATAGTGGGTATTTGGTTCTACTGGCGGTAGTATGCACGGTTTACGCCATGCAGCTATCCTATCAGGCGCTAAAACAGGTTTCGCCATTTGTCATGAATCTTTCTGTTAACCTAGAGCCGATTTACTCCATCATTTTGGCAGCTATTATTTTTCACGAACACGAAGAATTGAACCTTGGTTTCTACGCTGGAGCTGGAGTTATTATTATTTCTGTGGCTGCCAATGGTCTCATCTACATGAACCAAAAACGAAGAGCCAAGAAACAAGCACTGCTTCCGCACTAACCATGAGTTGACTACGTTTGATAAAGCTGAAACACAACGGAAGCCAAATTGAAAAGAAGCGAAGGGTATTCTCAGACTAGTTTTGTCTGAACCTAACCGAATGGCGTGGTAAGGGATAGCTTTACGATAGCGCTTACTTGAGCCACCTCTTTCGTGGGACAGATATTCACTTTTAAGGTGAAATACGAATGGTCCTCATTAAGCTTTTGAATTTGATATTCCAGATCGCCCTTAGACTTTCTGGCAATATCAAGAAATCCTAATCCTGCCCCACCTTTATCTCCATAATCATTACATGATAATTTGGTTCGGAAGGCATCACGCATTTCATCCACCGACATTCTTTTTACCTCATCAAGCTTTTCGGTCAATGTATCAACGCAATCATTTCCTATTGGATTAGAAGTAAGCACGTAGTACCCTTTTTCATTCTTACCCAGAACCAGCATGGCGCAGGCGGGAGCCTCACATTTGCCGTGTCTGTGGATGTTCTGAGCACATTCCACCAGCACGTTGAACAAGCGTTTCTTAAACATTCGGTTGTCGGTAATTTCATCCACTTTAGATTCAAGCAAAGACAACTGTTCGTCACAATCATTTTCAGCCAATGATCCTTGAAGAACAAATAGGAGTTCGTGATTTTGAATGAATCGCTGAAAACTCAGGGCATCATCCAACAGGTCTATAGGTTTCATTGAAATAAAATCTTGCATCAAATATAGAAAAACGATTACACTTTGGTACTTATATTTATCAACAGCAACCTACTTGCACCAACAGATTTAGCACAATCAGAAACAAATCCTACCTATTCGTAGGGGAAATATGGCAGGTTAGTACAAGCCTAAAGGAACTTGTTCATCATCTATAGCCAAATCCTCCTAAGATCCTGAAACGAATTCAGGGTGACGCTCGTTGAGATTTTGGTGGTAAGGTAACGGAGTCTCTCTTTGAGTTTTAAGACTTCAGTTCTGTGGTGGTGCTATCTTTCCCATCATCATCTGCACTTCTCCCATCGTCTGGTACATATCTCTAGGCGGCACAACATCAGCCACCAACTGCACATTGAGCGTGGTCGGCAATTGATTAGGAAGGATAGTATGCTGCTGATTCTCGTAGCTCGCAGTAGAAACCTGCTCGCGCGAGTCTTCCGCAGAATGACTCGTGTTAGACACAGCACAATCAGTTTGCAACTGATCTTAAAAACAAGCGAACAACAGTCCTTTTCTGCACACACTTGTTCTTCGATGTATTTCAAATGCTGCTCTCGAGAGCGTCTTCGCTCGTGAGCTAGCCACCAAATTCACGAGCGAAGGCTCGCGATAGCGGAAGACGGCTGGCTTGGCGGTAACGCCCACTTCTCGATACAATTTTTCACAGGTGAAAAATCACTCGAAGCGACAGCCACTGCTTCAGGTATATTAATCCTTGTACTTTCGCGATGCAAACACCCTAGACTGGTATCTCAGAAAGTAGCGCAGACAAACAACCATTTTTGAAAAGTATCCAACCGTGGGTATTCTTTTCGTCAGCTGCGCTTATAACGCTGTTTGTTACCATCACTATTCTTAATCAAGATTCGGCCCGAGAGCTGTTTCTATCTGTGCAGGAGTTTATTTCTGAGAAGTTTGGTTGGTTTTACGTGCTTTCGGTAAACATTATCTTGTTTTTTGTGGTGTATTTGGGGTTTAGTAAATACAATCGTATTCGAATTGGCGGGGTTGATAGCCGACCCGAATTCAGCACATTTGCTTGGCTGAGTATGCTGTTTAATGCGGGCATTGGTCTGGTGCTGATGTTCTATAGCGTGGCAGAACCGATTTTGCATTTTTCTAATCCGCCTTATGGAGAACCAGGAACGTTGCTGGCGGCTAAGAATGCGCTAAATATCTCTTACCTCCATTGGGGTTTCCATGGTTGGACGGTTTACGGTCTGATGGGTTTAGCTATTGCTTTCTTTGCTTACAACAGGGGTTTGCCGCTTGGTATTCGATGGGTTTTGTATCCGCTACTTGGCGATAGACTGAAGGGGCCAATTGGTCATTTTATTGATGTGATGGCTGTGGTAGCTACCATGTTCGGTCTGGCAACCACATTGGGGTTGGGGATTCAGCACATTAATTCTGGAATGAACCATCTTTTTGGTTTGACCGAAAGTGCCAATGTTCAGGTTATACTGATTGTGATTATTACCCTGTTTGCCACGGCATCTGTAGTTTCTGGAATACATAAGGGAATACAGGCTTTGAGCAAGATTGCATCAGTAATGGCCATTATGCTGATGGTATTTATGCTGATTGTTGGACCTACGGTTTTCATTCTGAGCTCTACAGTACAGAGCACGGGTTTTTACCTGCAAAGCATACTAAGCACAGGTACGTGGATGGAAATCTATCGTGGTACGGATTGGATGCACAGTTGGACATTCTTCTACTGGGCGTGGTGGTTTGCTTGGGCTCCTTTTGTGGGGCTTTTTATTGCGCGTATTTCTAAAGGCCGAACGATTAAGGAGTTTTTATTAGGTGTTGTGGTTGCGCCAACCGCAGCCATTATTGCTTGGATTTCCATTTTTGGAAGCACTGCTTTCCATATTGAATTATTTGGTGGTGGTGGCATTACCGAAGCGGTAAATGAGAACATTACCACTGCACTTTTCATGCTTTTAGAGCACTTTCCTCTCTCCTACTTCAGTATTCTGTTTGTGGTGATTGCGGGTGTGATCTTCTTCGTCACGTCTTCTGATAGTGGCTCGTTGGTTATCGACTTCATTACCAGTGGCGGCAAGGAAAAAACAGATGTCCGCCTGCGTATTTTCTGGGCATTGCTAGAAGGTCTTGTTGCTGCGGTTCTTGTACTCGGTGGCGGATTGATTGCGCTACAAACTGGTTCGCTTGTTACTGGCTTACCCG
>Ga0316209_1002103_pt1 | contig 17193 bp, 14 predicted proteins | sample 6monopyrite_MG_FD_204945 | JGI IMG/M metagenome (GOLD analysis project Ga0316209, IMG submission 204945) | Microbial mat bacterial communities from mineral coupon in-situ incubated in ocean water Damariscotta River, Maine, United States -... | ecosystem: Environmental > Aquatic > Marine >...
TAAGAAAATTGAATGTGACCTAAAATCGTCGTGTGTCACATTTTTATTGGTTTTTATTTATTAACGACATGAAATTAGAGAAACAAAATAATAACAGATAATAATTTAAACCGTCATCCCCGAATGCCCATGTATATTTCATTGGTCGGGGATCTAGCGGCCTTATGTACTGTAAAGACACTGGATTCCCGACACAAGCATTCGGGAATGACGACACTCTTTAAGTTAACGGGACAGTAGTGATGCTTAATATAATATTCAATCTAAGCAGATATTAACAAAGCGTAAGTCATGTTTAATAAAAAGCACTTGCCATTACCCATTGTGTTAAATAGCATATTTTAATTAATTGAAAGTGATGTCATTAGTCACCCAGCGGCGAATAACCATAAATATAATATAAGTTTTAATTAAATAAAATATTTATTTAAAACGTGGCTATTGCAATCCATTGTGTATTATCGGAGACTGGTTTAATAATAATTGTTCATCGGCATCTCTCGTCGAAATTCATTCATCGATATTTTATTTTTTTAATAACATTCTGGTGTTTAAAATGCAAAAACTGGAGAATAGAGATAACGCTAAACTTAGTACTAAACCAGCATTAACCAGTGACGGCTATTTCCGCAATCTATCCAATAATATCCTGACAGGAATTATAGAATACAGTCTTCAAGGCAATATAACCTATATTAATTTAACCCTGGCAAAGATGTTTGGCTTTACTTCTGCGTTACAGATGCAGACTGAAATCACTGCGACAGATTGGCAAGACTCTGGTTGGCTAGACTCTAGTGAGCTAGATTCTAGTTGGTTAGATTCTGGGCAGTATAAAAAATTTATGCGCGAGCTAATACGCAAGGGTTACGTTAATAACTATAAAATTAACGCGCTAAGTCGCACAGGAAAAACGCTCAATACTCTGGTATCCGCAACACTTAAGGATAATTTAATTTCCTGCATAGTGATTGATATAAGCAAATCAGGAGATTCACAAAAAGCACTTCATAAAAATCATCTAACCATTAAACCTGTAACTCAACAGGACATGATTTTAGTAAAATCCATAACACCCACTAACGCTGAAAATAAAATAAAAGCTACGGGTTATATAACACCGTTAACAAAAGAAAAAATTAGCAAAATGCTCAGCGAACACGAGCATCGTTACTATAAGCAGCGTTTACATGCAGAAAATAAAATACTGGCACCACTATTGCGGACTAAACTTTACCGACCTGTTACCAATGAACATCACATAACCCGACCCAGGTTAAGCAAGCGACTTAATACCGTGCAGGAAAAACTATTAACCCTGGTTTCTGCACCCGCAGGTTATGGCAAGAGCTCATTGATTAGCCACTGGCTTGAATCAAATAAAACATCATCTGCCTGGATTTCACTTGATATTGCAGACAGTGACCTACGCCAGTTTCTAAATTATTTTATTGCCGCTTTACAGTGTGTGTTTCCCAACGCCTGCAGTGAAACCCTTAACCTTGTGAATGCACCATTGCTACCGCCAGTACAGACGCTGGCGATTAAGCTAATTAATGAGATTGATGCGCTTGGGCAACATTTTATCCTGGTGCTGGATGACTACCACCGCATTTCGGCAGACTCCCCGGTCAATGAACTGCTTCAAAAACTACTAACACATCCACCACGGCCACTGCATCTGGCCATTATCACCCGGCGTGATCCTCCCCTGGATTTGTTAGCCTTTCGCGTAGGGGGCAAAATCTCAGAAATTCGCACCCAGGATTTACGCTTCAATGATATGGAAACCCAGTCTTTATTACGTCATGCTTTAGCGTATTCAGTGAGCGCTAACGATATTAAAAACCTGCAGCAGGAATTTGAAGGCTGGGCGGTCGGTTTAAGACTTGTATCTTTGGCCATGCAGGAAAATCACAGCGCCGATAAATGCCTGCAGAATATGCGCGATGGGGTAGCGCAAACACAGGCATATCTGGTTCAGGAAGTGCTTGCCCGACAATCCCCCCAGATGCGTAACTGGTTATTAAAATCCGCCATGCTCGAACGTTTCTGCCGTCCCTTATGTGAAGCCATCTGTGCAACTGATAGCAATGCAGATGAAAAACAGTTTGATGGCAATACATTTTTTGATACCGTCGAGGCCAGTAATCTTTTCACCATTGCACTGGACTCACAGGGCCAGTGGCTACGTTATCACCACCTGTTTCAACGCTTATTACAATATGAACTTAAAAAACAACTATCTGCACAGGAAATAAGCACACTGCACAGCAGGGCCAGTGTCTGGTTTGAAGCGCAAAACCTCATTGAAGAAGCGATCCATCATGCACTGCAGTCAAAGGAGGTTGTTAATGCTGAAAAAATTCTCGAACGTCACCGTAAAGCCGAACAGGATAAAGAAGGCTGGCGCAGCATAGAGCGCTGGCTTAATCTTCTACCCGCTGAAATCCGCCAGCAAAGAGCACAGCTTTTACTTGCTCAGGCATGGGTACTGCATAATCGTCATCAGATGGTGGAGATTGTTCCGATCATTCAAAGGCTGGAAAGCTTGCACAAAAAGAGCCCCCTCACCCGAACCTCCCTGGGAGAGCTGAAACTATTTCAGGGCATTATAAGTTACCGGCAAGGCAAAGCAGAACTCAGTATCAGCCTTCTAACAGAATCACTTGAGAATGTTTCCAGCAAACACCCGGAAATTATTGGCGTGGCAGAAATTTATTTTTCCATTGCCAGTCATATGGCGGGACAGGGCTCCGCCGCCTTAAACCATCTGACTAACCGAATCAGCAGCAGAACCCTCATTAGTGCTGCATTCCTTTCGCGACTCGTTCTGGCCCGTGCTCTGCTACTTATGCTTAGCAGTGAATTATTACAGGTTGAACTGGATGCACGACTGCTCGCACAACTTGCAAAACAAAACGGCACTGCGCATTTAACTGGCTGGGGTAATTACCTTGAAGCCTCGGGTAACTATCGTCGAAATGAAACAGGCCCAGCATTACTCCATTTTAATGCCGCAATTGAACACCGTTACACCTTGCACACAAGAGCCGCCGTCGATGCCATGGTCGGGCTCGCACTAACACATCAGGCCATGAATCAGGCACCTGCAGCGACCCAGGCAATAGAGCAATTACTCACGTTTACCTATGAGACTAATGATGCACAGCTGTTAATTATTGCCCGATCAGGCCAGGCCAGACTCGCGCTTGCACAGGGGGATCTTGAATCAGCAAAACGCTGGTTAAAGACATTTAATGAAGCGCCAGTCATCCCCTCGATGTTTATCTGGTTAGAGGTGCCTTTTGTAACCCAGGTAAGAGTACTGATCGCGTCGGCGACAGAAAACGAACTTCAGCTGGCCAGCAAATTACTTGACCTACTTTACCAGGGCGTAAAAAAACAACACAATATCGCACAGGAAATAGAAATTTTGCTGCTGCAAGCAATTACCCTGTACAAACAGAGCTATGAAAACGCGGCAATAAATGTGTTAAAAAAAGCTTTGGCATTAGCCAGTAATGGAGAGTGGATTCAGGCCTTTTTGGAGCCTGGCTTACCCATGGCTGAGTTATTAAATAAATTAGCTGAGCAGGATAAGGATAACATTTACATAGATCAGATTTTATCCGCATTTAATATCAGTGAAACAATCTGCCCAGAGAAAAGTTGCGGGAAAAGCTGCGGAAAAAACCTGCGAAAAAACACCACGCTAAAAGTAAAAAAACAGCATAAAAACCGGATGCTCAAAACACCGCTTACAAATCGTGAACTGGATATTTTAGAGCTGCTACATCAGCGACTACGCAATAAGGAAATTGCTGCACGCTTATTTATTTCAGATGAAACGGTAAAGAGCCATATAAAACATCTGTATCAGAAACTTGGTGTGAGTAATCGCCGTGAAGCGGTGCTTATGGCTGGGGAAATATATACAGGATAAAATCATCAAGTTGAACACAGGCTGCTGGTATAACGTGCGAAGTAAAACGCCTTTAAAACTTCGTCACTTTATTTTGATGACAAGCCTAAAACTTCTCACCCACCTGAACATACACCGCACTATCGTCATCACTGTAACCCACGTCTACACCGAGGTTTAGTTTTTTATCTTTAGTGACCTGCCAGCGAATACCTGCACCGTATGAGGTAATGGTTTCATCCTTAAATAAATCACCCGCAGAAGCCGCAACACTGCCCACCTCACTAAACAGGATAAAACCCCAACGTGGTTTAAATTTGCGACGCCATTCAATATGACCGGATAAACTGTTATCACTTTTATACCGACCATTGGGAAAACCACGCATTTTTAAACTGGGCAACAGGTAAAAAGGGGTTTCTTCATCAGCTCTTGAATAGGCCATGCGTAATGCCAGAACATCTATTGGTGACAGGCTGAAATAATTATTATACTGGATGTCCAGCTTATCAAATTCAAAATCACTGCCCCAGGTTTCGCTGTCGCGCATCCACACAAACTCGAAGTTAATTCCGCTTGTGGGGTAATAGTTATCATCACGGCTATCATACGCGGTCATTAAACCTAAACTTGAGGTTGTCATGTCATCACTGATGGGGGGCGCACCCGGGAATATCTCTTTAAACGCTACGTTTGAATCAATCAGCATATAACGAAGGCCGACATACCAGTCTTCGCTACCGGGAAAACGCCGTAAAAACTGCGAGAAAAGAAGATCGGAGGTTAGCGTGTATTCAATGGGGTCGTCCTGCAGTGAAGCGTCACCGGAGAGACCAAAATAATCAAGATTAAACTCACCGGTACCTATCATAACTCGATATCGATACAGGTCATTATTAAGTGTACCATCATGAAAGGCCCCCGCCATCCAGGTTTCGGTATTGGTATACATGGCCATAATGCCGCTGGTTGAATTTGGTGTATCCGGGGCTTCACTTTCTTTTGGATGCAAATACAAGAGTGCTGCCTGTATTCCAGAGCCGATGGTGGGGTTAGAAATGGGAATGGGGACGGGTAACCATGTACCAGCGGGTTTCAGGCTCATCGCTCGAACTTCTCTGGCATTATCTGTTTGTTCAATCGCATCGCTTTCAATCTCTGCAATTGAGGTGGCAGGCATAAAAAGGGGCAGCATTAAAATCAGCAACCTTAAAACCAGTAGCCTTAAAAACAGTAGCCTTAAAACCAACCGCCTAAATACCAGCATGGAAAATAATAACGATTTAATTAATGACGAATAAATTAATCGGGAGTACTTAGTGGTCCGTATAAACAAACTCTTACTCACCTGGTGGCTTTAATGGCATTTAAAATTATTAATACTTAAATCATTACACAACAATTGGGCATTAAATGTAATACACACTTAACAGAAAATTTTACTAATGATGTTTTTTATCTATATGTGTACATCATATAGAAATCAGTTATATTTATAATTTGATACGGATCTCAAACCTAAAATCATCTTTTCTGAACCGTCTTAGATAACCTGTTATTGATTCTGATTTTTAACCTTACATTTCAGGTCTGTTTATTTTTCCGTCCGACATTTTTCAGCTTTGTAAAGGATGACGTTTTTATCAGAACAGGCACTGCAACCGGATGCAAATGTTTTGAAAGTATTATCTTTTAATTGCGCACAAACCGGTACGTATTCCATGGTGCATATCTGTGGTCGGGGTTCTTTACAAACGGTTGTGTTATCGTTGGCCTTATTTGTTATTGATTCTTTGCTTTGAGATCGGTATCGTTTTAATTCAGTTAAAAGCCAGTCCTGTGATTTAATGATGTTTTTTTCAGGACATTTTACCGTGTAGTAATTGCCGCTCATGGTGCTTTTGGTGGCTGAATATTTAATGAAGTCTTCGGTGGTTTTTATATCATCTTTGAAATAGTCGTATTTCATTTGAATGTGTTCAATACCTTTGTTCCCTGCATGATCAGTGCCATTTCTGTTAATTGTGCAGTTGCTGTTTTTTACAAAATTTAACAGATGCTTAATTTCGGTCAATTGATGTGGTGGTACATCGGCATAGATCGTATTAGAAAAAATCAGGCTGATTGTAATGAGTATTTTATGCATAATTATTAATGCCGTTTATGTAAAAAGAGATTTTAAATAATGGCCGGGGAGCGCTGGCCTAAAAGCATGATGTGTAAATCATAAGCGAAAAAAAAAGAAAACACGAATGTTTTCTTTTTCTGTTTTTCATCAATATGATTTCAGATTAGTTCATAAAACGTTTATACAGCAAATGATCCACACTCAATTTACCCGCACCTAAATAAATCAGCGCTAGTAACATAATAAAATAGGTGGCCGCAAATTCAATACCGTTGTTCAGTATGACCAGGCTACCGTTTTCAGTTAACCAGCTGTAATTCGCATTGTCCTGCAATATAGTCTTTGCTCTATCCAGCCTTTCAATAGCACCCATGGTGCGTTCAGTTGCAAACAGTCCGGAGCCTTCAGCGATGGCCAGCCAGCCATTTTGCCAGTGAACACTTACCGCTGCGATGAACATGGTGAACAATAAAGGAATAGATATCCAGCGAACGGAAATGCCGAAAAATAGAAAAATGGCACCGATGATTTCGGTAAAGGTTGCAAGGTAAGCCATCAGGCCGGGAAGTGGCATGCCCAGGCCCCAGTCCGGATTACCAAACCATGAAATGGTGTCTTCCATGCTGGCAAGTTTTTTGGTGCCCGCCATCCAGAAAATGGGAACCAGATATAGCCGTAACAATAAGGGAGCAATAAAATCGAGTCGTTTAATTTTTTCTAAAAAATAGGCATGGGTGTCCGCCAGCAGGTCAATTAACTTGTTCATAGGGGAAGCCTTAAAATTATTATTATATAAATTGACTCATGCAGCTGATTTAAGTTCAGAATAGATAGCGGCTGGGATTTTAGCCTTATAATTCTGCCTGTTCCTGCGGGTATATCTCACTTAATGATTTTGAACGTCCATTAGACTGTACAATTCTGGCGTGTTCCCGGTTAAGTTCGCGGGGAGATTTCACGCCACAGGAGTGACCGATGACCCCGACTTCGTGAATAATATTCTGAATATAATGGGTGACGCGCCATGATTTCTGGGTATGCACCAGACCTCGTTGGAGTTTTTGATTGTGGGTGGTTATGCCCGTGGGGCAGGTGTTTTTATCGCACTGTAAAGCCTGAATGCAACCCAGTGCAAACATAAAGCCGCGGGCGCTAACAATAAAGTCTGCTCCCATGCACAGTGCCCAGGCCACCTCTGCCGGGGTAATTAATTTGCCTGATGCAATGACCTTAACGCGATCCCGCAGGCCGTGACTGAGTAGTTTATCAATCACTAATGGCAGGCTTTCCTGAATCGGCAGGCCAACATAATCTATCAGGCTCATGGGAGCCGCACCGGTGCCACCGGTCGAGCTGTCAATGGTAATAAAGTCCGGTGCATATTCTAAGCCCCGCTGTTGAATTTTTTTGCAGAGTTCGTCTATCCAGCCATAAGCCCCAATCACCACCTTAAAGCCCACGGGTTTGCCGGTGACTGTGCGGATGTGATAAATCATATTGAGCAAATCATCGTTACTGTTTATATCCGGGTGGCGGTTTGGGCTGATAGAATCTTCCCCCATGGGAATGCCTCGAATTGCAGCAATTTCAGCGGTGACTTTATCGCCAGGAAGTATACCGCCTTTGCCCGGTTTGGCGCCCTGGCTGAGTTTTATTTCAAACATTTTTACTTGCTCAATGGCGGCCACTTCCCTGAGTTTCTCATCGGATAAATTTCCCTGCTCATCTCTGACGCCATACTTCGCTGTGCCAATTTGAAAAACGACATCCGCGCCTCCCGCAAGATGGTGGGGAGATAATCCACCTTCGCCGGTGTTAATCCAGGCGCCAGCCTTAAATGCGCCGTATGATAATGAAATGATTGCCGGTTTGGAAAGTGCACCGAAACTCATGCCGGAAATATTAAAAATCGAGCAGGTGGTAAATGGCTGTGCACAGTCTGCGCCAATCGTCATGGCTTTGGGTTTTACCGCATCTTTTCCCAGAGTGGGAAACGGACAGTTAACAAAAATAACCGTGCCCGGCGGTTTTAAATCCCGGGTCGATCCAAAGGCGACGGTATTGCTGATATTTTTTGCGGCACGATAAACCCATGAGCGTTCGGCGCGATTAAAGGGCAGTTCTTCTCGGTCCATGGTAAAAAAATACTGGCGAAAAAAAGTGCCCAGGTGTTCAAACCAGTAACGAAATCGACCAATAACCGGATAGTTACGGCGAATCGCATGCACGGTCTGATTACGGTCAATTATATAAATAATGATAACGAGAACAGAACCGACAGCAATGAATGTGACAAACAGGATGGCGAGTATTTCAAGGATGCCCTGGGAGAAAGGTATTTCTTGCATATTTATTCATCTATTTTATTTTATTGTTTATATAAAATAGCAGTAAATATGCAGGTTTGCTGGGGTTTTATTTAATCTTTTGATTTGATGTGGTGGGGAAGGTTAATGGAATAATATAAGTATGTTGCAATGTTAATGGTTAAATAATATGAAAATTTAAGGCATAAAAAAGCCCCGAAAATTAATAATTTATAACTTATAATTTATCGGGGCTTTTAATATTCGAAATCCAGTTAATCAGATTTCGAACGGGTTAAGCAAGCGGTGGATTATTTACCGCCACACTTACCTTCACCACACTTGCCTTTCTTGCCGTCACCTTTCTTGTCGTCGCCACATTTGCCTTCACCTTTCTTGCCATCAGCTTTTTTGTCGCCGCCACATTTGCCTTCACCACATTTGCCCTCTTTCTTGTCGCTACCGCCACATTTGCCTTCACCCATTTTGTCTTTTTCAGCAACAGTAATCTGGTTTGTATCCATGTTGCTCATGCCGAATGGATTTTCTGTTGCACTTGTAAGTGGGCTGAATGCCATTATAAATAAGAAGCTTAATGCTGATACTAAAGATTTATTAAATAGATTAGTCATATTTGTTTACCTATTAGGTTGGTTTAAGAAGCTGAGTGTATCCTGATTTATGTCTAAATGACATCAAATTAGGGACATGAATTTACAACAGGTTCACATTTTTTAACTTTGTGAATGGGATTAGACAGGAATCTTTATTCAAGTTCCCTATTGATATAAATTTCTATATTAGGGTTATCTGATGTGACGTGAAAAATGCTGCAGATTTATTATTTAAGCGGTGATGTTTCGTGATAATTAAAATGTAAAAAGCGTTATTTGTGCCATATCTATTTGTGTAAGAGTTTTTGTAAAGATTCAAAATACGCCTTTTCATCCGGCGGCTGATTGTTGGACTGTGCAGACCACATGGCTTCTGCCAGGCACTCAATCATGTTGTGCTCCACATCATGGGGAGCGCCTTTTGCGGCTACCAGTTGCTGATAGAGTTGGCTAATGCCCGGCGGGCGATTGGTGGTGAGTTGTTCGCGCAGCCCGAGGTGCAGACCCATGTGTAAAAACGGATTGGTTTGACCCAGCTCCGGCAAAAAATCCTTATCCATTTGCAGTACAAAATCATGGTACTCAGGATGCTCTTTAATAACGTCAGCTATCTGGGTTTCCAGCGGCGTTAAACTTTGTTGTTGCTGAAATTTTTCCCAGGCGCTTTTATACATTAGTCGGAGCTGGTTTCTGTCGGTGCCAAACATTATTCAATATTCTTCTGTTTAAATTCGCAAAGATCTTCGATTATACAGGAACCGCAGCGGGGTTTGCGCGCAATGCAGGTATAGCGGCCATGTAAAATAAGCCAGTGGTGGGCGTCTAGCTTATATTCTTCGGGTACAAATTTAAGCAGTTTTTTTTCGACGTCCAGTACGGTTTTTCCCGGGGCGATTTTTGTGCGATTGGAAACCCGAAATATGTGGGTGTCCACCGCGATGGTCGGGTGACCGAAAGCCGTATTGCGAATCACATTGGCGGTTTTTCTGCCAACCCCCGCCAGTGCTTCCAGTGCCTGCTGATCGTCGGGCACTTCACTGTTATGTTCTTCAATGAGCATTTTGCAAGTGATGATAATATTTTTTGCTTTGGTGTTATAAAGGCCAATGGTTTTAATATGTTTTTTTAAGCCAACCTCACCCAGCTTTAAAATTTTTTCTGGCGTATTGGCTACGGCAAATAATTTTCGAGTGGCTTTATTCACACCCTTGTCGGTTGACTGTGCAGATAAAGCGACCGCAACCAGTAATTCAAAGGGCGTGGAATATTCCAGTTCGGTGGTGGGTTTTGGATCTTCTGCTTTGAGGCGAGAAAATATTTCACTGCGTTTCAGTTTGTTCATAAAAATTAAACGCCAGCGGGTGTAGCCGATACCGCTTGAGTCGCACTCAAACTTTGTTTATTTTTATGGCGTTTATCAATTACATTTTTCAGCGCAATAATTAAACCCATGCCAATGAACGCCCCCGGTGGCAGAATGGCCAGCAAGAAGCCGGAATAGTCTTCAATGAACACCAATGTCCAGTCACGTGCAATGTCGCCAAACATTAAATGTGCGTGGCTAAAGAGTGTGCCGTAACCGAGTAATTCACGTATTGCACCCAGTGTTACCAGTACCAGCATGAAGCCCAGGCCCATCATCAAGCCATCGAGAATAGAGGGGACCAAACTGTTTTTAGAAGCAAAGGCTTCGGCGCGGGCGAGGATGCCGCAGTTGGTTACAATCAGTGGAATAAAAATACCCAGCACGGTGTAGAGCTCGAACAACCAGGCATTCATGGCTAATTCAATGGCGGTAACCACCGAGGCGATGACCAGTACAAACACCGGTACCCTTACTTCCGGGCGCACCCAGTGACGAATCAGTGAAACAATAGCATTAGACACAATGAGCGTTAGCATAGTGGCCAGGCCCAGGCCCAGGCCGTTAATTACGGTACCGGTAACCGCCAGTAAGGGACACAGGCCGAGTAGCTGCACCAGTGCAACATTGTTGTTCCACAGACCGTTTTTGCTGATTTCGTTGTAGTTGTTATTGCTCATAATTTGGGTCGGTTTTAATTTGTGATGCTCTGATTATATGGCCTGTTTTTTTGTAGGCGTCAGCTAAAACTAACGCCTACGTTCGCCTACGTTTTACTGTTAGACGTTACCTGTTTTTCATATTGCTCAAGCAGTTCCTTTTTATGTCGGTCAAAGTATACCAGACATAAATGCACCGCCTGTACTACTGCCCGTGGGGTAATTGTGGCACCAGTAAACTGATCAAATACACCGCCGTCACGTTTTACTTTCCAGTTTTTTTCATCCGGGTTAGTTAATGATTTGTTATTAAAACCAAAGACCCAGTCACTCTTTTCAGTTTCCACGGCATCACCCAGCCCTGGCGTTTCTTTGTGGCTCACTATGCGTACACCGGCCAGTGTGCCGTCTATATTTATGCCCACCAGCATTTTAATTTCGCCGCTATAGCCTTTGGGGGCAATGACTGGAAAAATCATTGCGCTGATTTTATTGTGCTGTTCGGCAATATAAATCGTCGAGTTTTTTTTCTGCCCCAGACGATCATCCGCTTGTATTTCAAGCGTGGTGTGGAGTAAATCATTATCATATTTATCTGCGGGTAGAATCTGGTTTAACTTGCGCAGCAATGCGAGGCGTTCATTGTCGGCAATTTTTTCAAGGGTGGCCTGGTGAGTGAATCCCACCAGTGCGGTGCCAACTGTTGCAAAAATGCCCAGCATTAATCCGCTCACTAAAATGGTTTGTAATTTATTCTTCATCATCCTCTACTTTATGGTGATGGGGGAACTCTGTCCAGCGATGTCCGAAGGCGCGGGGCATGGTGTAGTAATCGAGTAATGGTGCGGCCATGTTCATCAAAAGAACCGCAAAGGCGATGCCATCCGGGTAGCTACCCCAGGTGCGAATTATAAAAATAAAGATGCCTATACCCATACCGTATAGCCAGCGACCTTTGGTGGTGGTGGCTGCGGTAATGGGATCGGTGGCAATAAAAAATGCCGCGAGCATGATGCCGCCACTGAATAAATGAAAGGTAGGGGGCGTAAACGAGGCGTAATCATAAAGTGCAAAGGTGTTGGATAAAACCAGCAACGCAACAATAATGCCCGCGGGAATACGCCAGTCAATGATGCCTTTTATGGCAAGGTATAAGCCCGTGGCTAAAAATAATCCGTTGACCCATTCCCAGCCAAAGCCACCAATAAAGCCAAACATCGGCGCATATTTTTTGTGGGTTTCAATTTCGTGAATACTTAATTCCAGCCCCAGCTGGGTTTTTACCGTGTCTAGCGGGGTGGCCATGGTGATGGCATCCCAGGTGTAAGTCGGGGGCAGGTGGCCGCCGAAAATAATATTCAGGGTCTCGTTAAATGTGAGTTGAGTGTAGGTATCCAGTAACGGTGGAACCCACTGGGTCATTTCTTTGGGGAAGGAAATAATGACCACAACATAACCGACCATCGCCGGGTTAAACGGATTAAATCCAAGCCCGCCATATAAATGTTTCGCCACAACAATCGCAAACAGGGTGCCAATAACGGTTAACCACCAGGGGGCGAGTTGTGGTAGCGCCAGGGCCAGTAATGCGGCGGTGAGGAGTGCGCTGCCATCGGTGATAAAAGGTTTAATCGGGCGTTTGCGTAACCACAGCATAAGTGCTTCGGCACACAGTGCCGCCACTGAGGCGATGATAATATTAATTAATACGCCCCAGCCAAAAAATACGATCATCGCGATGGTGCCTGGCACCATCGCCAGTAACACTTTAAACATCAGCGATTGCACACTGTTTTGTTGTGCAATGTGGGGGGAGCTGGCGGTTTTAAATTGCATGGGGGTTTCCGAAGGTTTTTAAGGTCAAAAAAAGTTTACTCATCACTCGCCGCCTGCTGTGCCGCTTTCTTTTCCCGCACCCGTTTCATTGCGGCTTCAATGGCGGCTTTTTTTGGGTCAACTTCGGGTGCGTTGCCGGTTTCTTTTTCTGCGGCTTCCGCGAGTTTTTTCTTTTCTAATAATTCTTTTTTCTTACGTAATTTTTCTGCGCGCTCCTTCTGCTCTCGATCGATACGGGCCTGTCTAAAATCATGGCGTACCCGGGCGTGATCGGATTTAATGCGGTCACGTTCCTGATTCCATATTTCGGTTTTCGCAAAGCGATAATACTGCACCAGCGGAATCTGACTGGGACACACCTGTGCGCAGCAGCCACATTCTATGCAGTCGAATAAATGATAGTCCTGTACCAGATCAAAGTTTTTCGAGCTGGCCATCCAGTAAAGTTGCTGGGGTAAAAGTTGTGCCGGGCAAACCGTGGCGCAGACACCACAGCGAATACAGGGCATGGTGGCGGGGGTTTGCAGCGGGGTGTTTTCCACCAGCAAACAGTTGCAGCCTTTAATTACCGGCAGATTGTCTGATTGCAGGGTAAAGCCCATCATTGGCCCCCCCATAATTAATTTGCTGGCATCATCATGATAGCCACCGGATTGCTCGATGAGTTCTGACATCAGTGTACCCATCAATACTTGCATATTCTGCGGTTGCATCACGCCTTCACCGGTGACGGTAACAATGCGGGAAATCAGGGGTTCACCTAAAATAATGGCGTTGTGTACCGCCACCGCTGTGCCGACATTTTGTACCAGTAAACCAATCTCGGAGGGAAGACCATCACTGGGGACTTCTTTATGGGTGAGTATTTTAATTAGCTGTTTTTCACCCCCTGAGGGGTACAGGGTGGGAATGCTCACCACTTCGATATTTTGCAGTGCCTGCGCTTTTATTGCCACTTCTAAGGCGGCGATCGCTTCCGGTTTGTTGTCTTCAATGGCGATTAAACAATGGCTGGCAGACACCATATATTGAATAATGGCGCAGCCTGAAATCAGTTCTTCGGCGAATTCCCGCATCAGCATATCATCACAGCTAATGTAGGGTTCGCATTCTGCGCCGTTGATGATGAGGGTTTCGATATGCGCCTGCGGCCCCGGGTTGGTCTTTACCGCCGTCGGGAACGCCGCGCCGCCCAGGCCAACGATACCGGCATTGCGTATTAGCTGGCGCAGCTCGGCGGGGGATTTTGATGTGGGTTGCTGCGTGGGCTGGCGCTCCACCCATTTATCTTCACCATCGGTCTCAATAACGATACACAGTGTGTTTAAACCGGAAGGGTGAGGTGCGGGTAATTCATCAATTACCACAATGCGGCCGGAACTCGGGGCATGCACCGGCGCGCTGACGTACTCATTACATTCAGCAAGCACCTGACCTTTTAAAACCCTGTCGCCCACTTTCACCAGAACCTGTCCGGCCTTGCCAATGTGCTGTTGCACCGGTATCACCAGGCGTGCGGGCAGTTTGGCTTTAATAATCGGCGAAGCGGTGGACATGGCCTTATTGCTGTCGAGCTTTAAGCCGCCGTGAAAATGCCAGAGTTGGTCGGAAGTTCGAGTCATATTTGCTGTTTTATCGTTTAAAATTATGGCTTTAATTAGTTGTTATGCTTTGGGTGCGGTCTGTGCGGATTTCGGCAGCGACCAGCGCCAGGTATCCGGTTCAACTTTAACCGCTCGGATATAAATACAGTCTACCGGGCAGGGAGGAATACACAAATCACAACCGGTGCATTCACTTTCAATGATGGTATGCATTTGCTTGGCCGCACCTAAAATAGCATCCACCGGGCAGGCCTGAATGCAAAGTGTACAGCCGATGCAGGTTTGTTCATCAATATATACCACGGTTTTTTCGGGTTCATTGGAATGTTCTGCATCGAGCGGCATTGGCTCAACCCCGAGCAGCTCAGCCAACGCCAACATGGTGGTTTCGCCACCGGGGGGGCACTGATTTATATTGGCTTCACCGCTGATAATGGCTTCCGCATAGGGGCGACACCCGGGGTAAGTGCACTGGCCACACTGGGTCTGGGGCAGGATAGCATCAATTTTATCCACCACCGGATCGCCTTCCACATGAAATTTAATGGCGGAGAACCCCAGTAGAATGCCGAATAAAATGGAGATAACCGCCAGTGTGGTAACTGCAATAAGTATCGACATTTGGCTTAATTTACCAGGCCAATAAAGCCCATAAAGGCCAATGACATAATGCCCGCGGAAATCATCGCGATGGCAGTGCCCTGAAACGCCTCGGGAACATCCGCGACAGCAATGCGCTCGCGAATGCCGGAAAATAGAATCAGCACCATGGAAAAACCAATAGAGGCGCCGAAGCCATAAAAAAACGATTGCATGAAACCGTGATCTTTCTGGGTGTTCAGTAGTGCTACGCCGAGCACCGCACAGTTAGTGGTGATCAGCGGTAGAAAAATTCCCAGCACGTTATAGAGCAGGGGGCTGGTTTTGTGTACCACCATTTCGGTAAATTGCACCACCACGGCAATCACCAGAATAAACATAATGGTGCGTAAATACATAATATCCAGCGTTTCAAGAATGTATTGATTCACCAGATAACTTAAAACCGAAGACAGGGTGAGCACAAAGGTTGTGGCCAGCGCCATGCCGATGGCGGTTTCCAACTTGCGTGAAACCCCCATAAACGGACACAGCCCCAGGAATTTCACCAGTACGAAATTGTTGACCCATATAGTAGAAATAAGAATTAGTGCGTATTCAGTCATATGCAGGAACACTTCTTAGTAGTGAAAGAGCTCATTTGATCAGTTGAATATATAGTACTGATTAGAATTAGTGCGTATTCAGTCATATGTAAAGGCACTTCTTAGTAGTGAAAGAGTTCTTTTGATCAGTTAAATGACGAGTACTGATTAGAATTAGTGCGTATTCAGCCATAAGCAAAGATACTCCATTAGTAATGAAAACGCTCTTTTGATCAGTTAAATATAGCGCGCAGGTTAGTATGGAGGCATATATTAGTCGTTTATATGAATTTACACTAAACCATAACATTAAGAGTTTACCTTAAACAGTGTCTCCTGGGGCATTGATCTGTCTAAATATAGTGAAAATCTAATATAGAGTATAGTTGGGGAATTGTAAATGATCGAACAAATGAGTGGGAATTGCGGATAAAAGTACTTGCTTTCAGAGTGGGAACCGTGCGTTAATAGTACCCTTTCCCGCTAAATGATGTCAGAGTAGTTGTGATGTCAATTCCTCTCAAAGTACTTTTTGGAGGTACTTTTCGGAAACGTAAGATCGGGTCAAACATTTTAAAGCTAGCGTGGAATCCGTATTGTTCGGAGCCGGCCTTTTAGGCTGGCTTTTTTTATGCCTGAGATTTGTGTTCTCTTATTGGTAGCAAGACCACCCACCACTCTAAAGTCACCAGTAGGGACACGGGGGAAGGTCGAAAATTGGGAGCATTAGAAATTCTGTGTCATTTCGTTACAATAGTAAAAAAGAGGAACAGCTTCTCAAGACATTAATGGAGCGTCCATATATGTCCGGATTGGTTCGTTACAGCAGGTGTCCGAATCGCGCGCTACTGCTTAGTGTTTTTAAGTTCTATAGTTTCTTGTAAGCTGAAGGTGTTTTCTGGCTCTGTTTCTAAGTTATCAGCAAAATAAATAAGATAGTTTCCCGATGTTTTAAAAATAACGTCGACAGTTCGAGATACCCGTGCTAAGTAGCCCGCAAAAAAAGACTTGGATTGAATCTAGGTTTTTTACAGTGGATGTCCGGATTGGTGTTTGCACTGAAAAAACGTAAGGCGAATGTTATTCAAGTTAAATATTTATTTAAAAATTAGTTGACGAAGGACTGAGAGCATATTGTTACCCTAAAACTGTAAATGAGGAGGGGTGGTGGGTTTAGGGAGTGTTCAAAAATCAGCGAATATTTTTTATTGTTCTTTATTATCATCATGGCTGTCTTTGTAGACTCAAAAGCTTAAGGTGCTTGGCATTTTCAATTATAAACTAAAACGTATACGAGAGGCCAAATGTAGCTTGGGTAGCATCTTCAAACCGGTATGTCGCCGCTGTTTCGTTTCCTAACCTATCCTCAAAGCTCAAGACCCTATCCGTATTTTTCTGAATTGAAAATGACACATAGCTTTCATGTGAAAATTCATATCTAAACCCAGCACCAAAACCTTTATATGAGTCCTCCACATAGCCACCCTGCATTCCTAACACTGGGCTACTATCAGAGAGCCTAACCGCGTTAGTGCCACCTTCATTATAAAACAAAGTAGTTGAGACGTTTCTAG
>Ga0316209_1002105_pt1 | contig 17184 bp, 17 predicted proteins | sample 6monopyrite_MG_FD_204945 | JGI IMG/M metagenome (GOLD analysis project Ga0316209, IMG submission 204945) | Microbial mat bacterial communities from mineral coupon in-situ incubated in ocean water Damariscotta River, Maine, United States -... | ecosystem: Environmental > Aquatic > Marine >...
CGCTAAAAGCAGTATTAATACGTAACATTCGTTGGTAAGCATGAAAGGTCATATTATGATGCTTCTTAAACCATCGTCTAATTTGGCTGGGCTCAATATCTCGTTGCCTTAAATCCGCATCCTTAATCCTTAAATAGGGGTTTTGTTGCAACTCTTTTATCAGAAATTTTATGTAATCCGGCGTTTCATCTTGTTTCTCCATCGGCTTACAAACCTTACAAGGCCGATATCCATTTTGCAGTGCTTGTTGAACCGTATCGTAGAAAATAACATTTTCAATATTAGGCTTACGTGCTCGGCAGGAAGGTCGGCAGAATATCCCCGTTGTTTTAACCGCAGTTATAAAAACACCTTCATACAGCGAATCTTTTCTGCCTAGCGCATTATATTTTTCTTGAAAAGTCAGTTTATTCATTAGAAATTAAATATAACACCGATAAATAGTTGGCCACTACCGAAAAATTGACAAGTATATTTAAAATATATGAGTAAGTATAAATCTGAGATTAATATTCTTTGTAAGGCAAGACTTTTAATAACTACCGATTTTCATGCTGCACTCTTTGTTATCAAGCTTTATATGTCTTTAAACAAGAACGACACCAAACTATTTAAAAACAATTACTCTCCGGTAGCTGTTTTTTATAGAACGAGCGCAAATGCGACTAAAATACTCTCTCACATCTATTATTAAGGGATTAGGAATTAAATGATTATTAAGTGAAAATTTTCCACACCTTCAATATCGTCTGTTCAAGCAAAGCCAATAACATCTGAATGTGTGCCCGCATGTTATAAGCATCACCAATGAACAAACCCTCACCTACACCGAGCAAGCTATAAGGAATGGGAACAAAGTAATAACAGGGATCTTTAGATAATTGATTTTTACGACATTCAGTCGAAAAGGCATTGCCAATTTAAAATATGGGATTTCTCGCAAATTTAAAAATAACTAATCTCAATTTTAAATACTTACTACATTAACCATTCTTTTTATTAACTTAAAACACCTAAATATCTCTACCCAAACGATGTTACAAGATTAGCAGAACCAGACTGACGACGCCCTTCTAATAAATCTCGATGAGATTCAAAAACCTCAATCATAAAATCAATAAATGCTCTCACACGAGCGGTAGCACGTAAGTCTTCATGTGTTAATATCCACAGATCACCACACGAACTTTCCGATGTCATTAATTCTAACCGCTCCAGTGTTGGAACCGTATCTGCAAGAAAACACGGTAACATCGCTATCCCCATACCCGCTTTCACTGCTTCAAGCTGTGCAAGTATATCATCCGCTTTATGTTTAACTGAAGCAGCTGAAAACTGACTATCTTTATAACGATGAGATTGTAAAGAAATTTCATCCCAACCTATCCAATTTAAATTGTTAGGAATCGAACTTGAATCATTAGATTTTAAGTAATCATGTGAAGCATAAACGCCTCTGGCAGGACGCAGGATCCGTCGTCCAACAAGATAATCTGGAGGGTTGGGTGTCAAACGTATTGCAACATCAGCTTCTCGTTTACGTAAATTAAACTCCTCACTTGAGAATGCGAGCTCTAGTTGAATTCCCGGGTAGTGTTTGGAAAATGCTGCAAGATCTGGCATTAATAAATGCGTAGCTAATCCGGTGGGCATTGTTACTCGCAACACACCATTTAACTCTGTATCACGCCCAATCACTTGTCGATCGAGTTTGACGATTTCGTCCTCAATGTGCTGTGCTGACTTCAACATTTCTTCGCCTGCGGGTGTCAGTACATAGCCACTAGGCAATCTTTCAAACAAACGAACAGAGAGTTTCTTTTCAAAAGAGGTAATTCGCCGAGAAACTGTTGAGTGATTGACAGATAAAATGTCAGATGCGCCGCGGATTGAGCCTTTGCGAGCAACTGCTAAAAAAAATCGTAAATTATCCCAGTCCATGTGGTGCATTATTGCGTAATTCATTTGCAAAATCAACGCTTACCTTGCGTTAAAGCAACAGATAGTATTAGCCCTCAAAGAAATAATGCATAAATACAAACTAGGAGCACGTAGATGTCTTATGAAATTTATTGGGGAGCTGGTAGCCCACATTCTTGGCGTGTTTTGTTAGGGCTTGAAGTTAAAGGACTAAAATACGATTCAAAACTACTCGAATTTAGTAAACAAGAGCAACGCTCAGATAACATGTTAGAAATGAACCCACGTGGTCAGCTTCCCGTTCTTAAGGATGGGAATGTTTCTATATATGAGTCTATCGCAATCCTAAACTACCTTGATCAAAAACACCCCGATACACCTTTATTTGGATCGACAACGATACAAAGCGGACAAATTTGGCAAACCCTGTTTGAAATAGAAAACTATCTTCGTGAACCTGTATTTAAAATAGTCCGTTCGATATTCTCTGACACAGTGCAGCTGAATATCGACGCCATAAATGAATCTGCAAAACTTGCTTATGAAGAATTCAAATGGCTTGAAGAGAAGCTTACTCAATCCATATATCTAACAGACAAAATAATCACAGCAGCAGATATTGCCGCATTTCCCATTGTAATGACATTACTGCGCGCACTAAGTCTGGAACCAGCAAAAGTTCTTAGTCTTGAATTTCTTCCTTTTGAAACTCATTACCCGAATATTGCCGCATGGTGTACACGTATAAAACAATTACCTGGTTATGAAAATGCCTATCCTCCTAATTGGAAAGATTGATTGTTTACAAACAAAAATATTTGGAGTAATAAAATGCAACATGAAAACATTAATACAATAAATCAAACAACGATCTATGCACATTGGTTAATTAAATACCGCTGGTTAGTCATTGTGCTCACACTTTTATTGGTTGTAGCAATAGCCAGCGGGATGCGTTATGCCGGATTCACCGGTGACTATCATGTTTTTTTCACAGATGATAATCCTCAAATGCTGGCATTCGAACGTCTAGAAAAAACTTATTCCAAAGATGATAATGTTTTAATTGTTCTTGCTCCGAAAAGCGGTAATGTGTTTAACAAGCAAACATTACAAGCAGTGGAACGTATTACCAAAATGGGTTGGCAAGTTCCATATTCCTCTCGAGTAGATTCAATCAGTAATTTTCAATATACACATGCAAAAAACGATGATCTAATTGTTGAAGATCTTTATCGAGATGCCACATCATTATCCGAGAAAAAAATTAACAATATAAAACGTGTTGCACTCAATGAACCGTTATTGGTAAATAGTCTGGTTTCACCCGAAGGGCACGTTACGGGTATTAACATTACTGTACAGGTTCCAGGAAAGAGTCCTGAAACTGAAATGCCAAGAATTACAACCGCTGTTAACAACATTGCAGACCAAATTCGAGAACAATACCCTGACATTAACGTTTATATGACTGGTATTGTATTACTGAATGATGCTTTTTTTACTTCCTCTATGACCGATATGACGACTCTTGTTCCATTAACATTTTTGGTTATTCTAATTGCTGTCGGTTTATTTTTACGCAGCTGGACAAGTACTTTTAGCACACTATGGATAATAATATTTTCTATTATGGTTGGTATGGGATTTTCAGGCTGGGCAGGAATAAAACTAACCCCACCAAGTTCAGTAGCACCGACTATTATTATGACTCTTGCTGTTGCCAATGCCATACACATATTGGTGAGTATGTTTCACTCTATGAAACAAGGCGAGAGTAAACAAAATTCCATTGTTGAAAGCCTACGAATTAATATGCAACCTGTCTTCCTCACTAGCCTATCTACAATTATTGGCTTTTTAGCTATGAACTTTAGTGAGTCACCTCCATTTCGTGACCTCGGAAATATTGTCGCTATAGGTATGGCTGCTTCTTTTATATTATCCATTACTTTTTTACCTGCTTTAATGTCAATATTACCCGTTAAGACGCCAAAGAAAAATATTGGTGATAACTCGGTAATGTTACGCTTAGCTGAATTTGTTATTCGTCGCCGTACCATACTTTTAATTAGTATGAGCTTAATCGTATTCTCATTAGCCTCATTCTTACCTCGCAATAACCTAGGTGAAAATTTCATTGAGTATTTTGATAAAAGCATTCCCTTTCGCGCATCGTCAGATTTCGTATCAGAGAACCTTGGTGGCATGTACCGCATTGATTACTCCGTTAGTTCAAAAGAAATTGGTGGCATTTCGACTCCAGAATTTTTGAATAAATTAGAAGAATTTAGCGAGTGGTATCGGCAGCAACCTGAAGTTATTCACGTTAAAACACTAACTGATACGATGAAGCGTCTAAATAAAAACATGCATTCTGATTCAGAATCATTTTACACGCTACCAAGCGAAAGAAATTTATCAGCTCAATATCTTTTACTCTATGAAATGTCCTTGCCATATGGCCTTGATTTAAATAATCAGATTAATGTTAATAAATCAGCAACTCGCATGAGCGTAACAATTAAGAATATTAACACAACAGATATTCTTGATCTCGAACAACGCGCTCAAACATGGCTACGAAATAATGGCGCTGAAATTCAGAGTGATGGTTCGAGTACAACCATTATGTTTTCCCATATAGGAAAACGAAATATTAAAAGTATGATTTTAGGAACAACAGTCGCATTAATACTTATCTCATTCATTTTAATATTTGCATTACGTTCATTAAAAATTGGATTACTGAGTCTTGTGCCTAATTTAATTCCTGCTGCTATGGGCTTCGGGTTATGGGGGTTGCTAGTGAGTGAGGTTAATGTTGGCTTATCAATAGTTACAGGAATGACACTAGGTATTGTTGTTGATGATACGGTACATTTTTTAAGTAAATATTTACGCGCTCGTCGTGAAAAAGGGCTGGGTACCGAAGAAGCCGTCCGTTATGCATTTTCAACGGTAGGTACTGCATTATGGGTGACATCAGCCGTATTGATTTCAGGGTTTATGATTTTGACGCTATCAACATTTAAATTAAATTCTGACATGGGGCTCTTAACCTCCATTGTTATCGCTTTTGCACTTTTTGCAGACTTCTTACTCTTACCTACCTTACTCATGAAATTAGATAAGAAAAAATCATTACAGGAATTTAATAGTGAACCTGTTACTGAAACTATTTAATAAAGGGAAATACATTATGACAAATTTTAAGAATTTATTTTTAATATTTTCTATTGGAGCTATTGCACTTCCAGGCGTTTATGCAGAGACGAACAATGAAAAAGGTTTAACAATTGCAAAAGAAGTTGATCGCCGCGATCAAGGCTGGGGCAATTCCACAGCCAATATGAAGATGGTATTACGCAATAAACAAGGTGAGGAAAGTAGTCGTGCAATTCGTATCAAGAGTTTGGAAATTAACGGCGATGGGGATAAAAGCCTAACTATTTTTGATACCCCACGCGATGTGAAAGGTACAGCATTTTTATCTTTTTCCCACGTTATTAAACCTGATGACCAATGGTTGTATTTACCTGCTTTAAAGCGGGTAAAACGCATTTCATCAGCAAATAAATCAGGACCTTTTATGGGGAGTCAGTTTGCCTATGAAGACCTCAGTTCTTTCGAGGTAGATAAGTATCAATACAAATATCTTCGAGATGATAAATTAAACAAACATGAAACCTTTGTAATAGAAAACTATCCTGTTTATAAATATTCTGGATATACTCGACAAATAGTCTGGATAGATAAACAGCGGTATATTCCATTAAAAGTTGAATATTATGATCGTAAGAATGATTTATTAAAAACATTGAAATTTAATAACTACAAACAATATCTAAATAAGTACTGGCGCGCTCATGAACAGTCAATGGAAAATCACCAGAATGGTAAAGTGACATTACTAACCTGGAATAATTACCTTTTTCGTAATAATCTTAGCGAGCAAGATTTTGGGCGTAATAGCTTAAAGCGAGCACGGTAATCACTAGTAATACTATGGATAAACCGTTACGGAACAAAGCTAAATGTCATTTACGAAAATCTGATGGGGTAATCTCGAGTCTAGTAAACAATACCCAGATGGTACTGACGAAGAATACTCGACTCCTCATCAGGATAAAAACAGTATAGACTGTCTACCTAAGTCGAGATTTTTATACATGCAGCGCTTCACCCAAAATGGACTACCCTGATAAACAAGCATACCTGACATAAGCAAAATACCGCCTCACCCACGTTCCGCCATTTTGCGACCAAACTCATGCGTCAATTGCAAAGAAATTCTGTTTATTCAAAGACATACACCATCCCCGAATAATTTGCCACGTCATCCGGTGAAGTTAGTTAAATAATATTCTGATTTCATAACAACCTCATTTATATATTTAAAAGGCCACATAAGAATATTTTTCAAATCTAGTGATTACAAATGATTTATATTGATGGCATACATCATTATTTAATGATATTTACTTTCTAGAATTTGTATAGGACTATCTTCTTGATCCTTCATTTAATTGTTAGCCTCGTTAAATTAATTAAGAAAAAATAAGTTATTGAGTTGAAAAACACTGAAGCCGCTAAATTTATTGTGACTTTCCGCCGAACTTCATCCCTCAATGAGCAAGATGGAACAGCGCATATTCTTACGGTGCTAGCACCGTTGGTTTTATGACTTCGCGAAGGCGACCATCCTTCACATCATAAATAAGCCCGGAAACAAGTACATAATCGGGTACTTCAGGCGCATTGCGCAAACGTTCGATGTCTTCTCGCAAACTCAGCTCGTGATCGGTAATTGCTATCGAGGACACGTCCACGCCGGCTTTCTCCATGAGTTCACGTTGAAAATCAGGATCAGCAAAGCGTTGGACACCGCATTGGGTGTGATGGATTATAATCAGTTCGAACGCAGGTGGGCCATCCCCTCCCATCTTAGTAACCATGAAAGCTAGCGCGGCGACCTCTTCCACCACCGCCTGCGTTACCCGCCCACCATTATTTCGCATGATAACAGCATCCCCTAACTCAAGGCCAAGGACGTGTGCCGGGTCAACGCGCGAGTCGCCACACGTGAGTAGCACCGTGCGTAGCTTTGGTAGAACCGGCATATCAGCAGCAGTAAAATTACTAGCAAACTGGCGGTTACGATCAAGTAGAGTTGTTATTGTATCTGACATAGTTGTTTCCTTAGATGATATTTAAAATTTAATAAAAAGATTTGGCTTTTAAATTAAAGCTTCCTTATGTTCTCTGTTTTTTAGATTTAGCATTAAATATTTGTAAATTCCCCATATCTCGCAGCTGGGACGGTTCTGGAAAGCATAGGTCGCATTTTTTCCCGTGCTTTTTCAAAATGATCCCATTCATTTTTGTCTGGTAGTGATGGAATAGTTATAATTTCACCTAAATCTAGTCCCCTCAGCGATGCATCCACAAGATTATCCGTGGTCATAACAATGTCTTTAGGCAAATTAGCAACGGGCATACCTGCAGTTTCCCAAAACTCGGTAGCAATGACCCCTGGAAGAACTGCTTGAACTCGCAATCCTGCATCTGCAAGCTCATAATGTAGGGAATTGGTTAAAGCCAAAACAAAAGCTTTTGTACCACCATAAACACCATTTAAAGCTTCAGGATTAATAGCGGCAATTGAGGAAATATTGATAATGGTGCCTTTTCCTTTTTCGACGAAAGCTGGAACTGCGGCATAGGTCAATCGAGTTAATGCAAGTACGTTTAGATTAATCATCTCTTTCATTTTGTTAACATCAGATTCGATCAATTTAGATACAGCCCCCACCCCTGCATTATTAATTAACATGGTTATACGTTTATCAGTAGAAAGAATTTTTTCGATACGAGAGATATCCGACTCATTAGTTAAGTCGGTAGAAATAACTTCTACATTGACTCCTCTTTCCTTGCGAAGTTTGTTTGCCAAAAAGTTTAAGCGCTCTACATTTCGGGCAACCAGGATAAGATTAGAACCTCGCTTTGCCATGCGATCGGCATAAGCAGCTCCAATACCGGATGAAGCGCCAGTGATAAGTGTAAATTCTGTATTTGCTTTTGACATAAAAAAACCTCCTTAATTAGAAACCTTGGTCAAATCTAATATAGATACACACAAAACTAATAAGTGCTACTAGTGGCCATATCAGAAGTAAATTTAGATAATAAGAAAATTTATTAGGCCGTCTTAAAATATCTAAAAATTTAGAATCAGAGGCGTTATAGTGTTGCAATGAACAATTCCAAATCTCCTTGTGCCGAATAATAATCGAGAGTGCCAAATCAGCGAAAACAATTCCAAAAATAATAAAAAACAAGTTTGTCATCATTAAAACCTCTTTATATATCGATTAGTAAATTATGTTTTTATTTTCCAGACTATATAGTCTGGTTTAGCTAAAAAAATAGGCTTCAATGAAGCACTTTAAGTGCAATATCCAAATGAGCCTGAATTTCACGTCGTGAACAACCACTGCCAGCGAGCATTAAAACCGTCCGAAATTCAGTAATAAGATAGGTAGCCAGTTTCGAAATATTAGATGAAACCTCGAGCTGCCCAAGCTCGACTGCATTTGCTAAACAGCGTTCCATGACTTTTTTTGTTTCCTGAAAAAAATCAGACACAAAGTCCCGAATCTCAATATCTCTCATACCAAGTTCTAACCCCGTGTTTACCATCAAACACCCATGCGGAGCGCCCTTTTGTGTTATTAGCTTAACGGTACCTTTAAAAAACTGTCGAATTTCAGGTAACGAGGCATCAGGTTTACGTATAGGACGTTGGATATCCCGATGGCGATCAGAAGCATATTGCTTAAGAGCTTTCTTAAACAACTCACGTTTCGAACCAAATGTTCCATAGATTCCATACTTAGCAACACCCGATTGCCGCACAACTTCATCGACTGACGAATCGAAATATCCTTTCTCCCAAAACAACTGAATCGCTGTCTGCAAGACTTCGTTCGGATCAAACTCTCTGGGACGAGCCATAATAATCTACTCAATTAATTTATAATGTAACAGACTATAACGTCTGTAATTAAATTAATCAATAAGATGCACCTATTTCTAAGAACTAATTTATACAAATAACATGTAGCATCAAATATATGGACGGGAAAGTTTAGCTAGCTACACGTACTGAAAGCTACAACGACTACCAGAATGATTACAATAATTCATTCTCAAAAAAACCAGCTTGTTATTATTTATTTAATTGTCGATATATGAAACTTTCAAAACCGTCGCGTAAACCTTAATAAAAAAAAATCGTCATCGCGGAATACAGCCGCCACATTCGAGGAACTGGTATTTGCAAAAAGTCGTGCCTCAAACTCAGCTGTCCAATTTGTTCCCAACCGCCGTTCTGCTTCGAGTAAAATAAAAATTGAGCTATCGTGTGTATCAATGGCGGAACCAACCAGAAATGACGTATCCTGAGAATCATTCAATGCAAAACGCAATCCGGTAAAAATATCATTGTCCTCAACCACGAAAGGGGACGGTGTTTCATAGGGTGGTTCTGTCAATGATACTTGTGTCACCTTTTCCCGCCCATCGTATTGATATTCTACAATTGCCCCGATATCCCAAGAGCTTCCAGAAACCTGATAAAAAGTATATTCAACTCCAGCTACACTGGCAAAAAAACGTTTGCCCTGACCTGCCCGCGTTATCCCTTCAAATTTCCATAACCAAGCATCGTAGGTATATTGGATATCTATCCCAAGCTGCGTAATCTGATCATAGATTGGAGTGAGCCTGTTGTCCGGCATATTAAAAGCAAAACGCGGAGCGCGTGACGTACCGTGGAAAGCGGACAAGCCGATATCCCAATCCCCGAAATAGTGAGAATAGCGGATAGCATAATCCACATGATTGTCTCCCTCTGAGGCTTCATACCTTGCATTTTTACTATCGACAATGACCGGCCCGCGCAACCTCCCCTTAACCCCGGGAAAAGTCCGTTCCCGAAATCCGGGTAGAACAAACAAGTTCAATTTACCCCAGTCCTTCAGAAAAGTTAGTTTCACCATCGGCTGACCAAGTTTGTCTTCATTGTCAATATCTTCAACGCTGTCCGACTGATTGATGATATCAACTAGATGTCGCGATTCAGCAACGCCCCAAAAAACTTTTCCAAGACCAGCCAAAATAGACCAGTCACCAGAGTTAGAATAACGATAGTAACCTTCCCGAAGGTCACCATGGCTGCGTTCACTGTCCTGGCTATCCAGCCGCACAAAAGGTTCAACAAAAAACTGATGTTTACTATCGTCGCTTTTCCACTTAACCTCAACAGAGGAGAAAAACGATGACTGCCAATGATTAAATTGGCCAGAAAACTGCGGTTCCTCTGGAAACGATCTGACCTCTACTCCCAATTCAGCATTAATATCCCATGATCCTGCCTGGCCGATGATAGGTTTTAACAAGATTAAAAGCAGTACTACGCCCAAAACCACTATCGCCCTTAATAACCTTCCATGATGAACTAACACTATCGCTATATAATCTCAAAACCCTGTGCCGCCAGAAATGCCCAAGCGGCAAAAGATACAAGCCAAATCAGGCTTCTTACCATAGGGATACCTGCTAGTGCCACAGCAATATATAGAAGACGCGCAACCACATGTGTATAGATCGCTGTGGTAACAAGCGATCCCGTAATACTCATGGCCTGCAGGTATAAAACCACAGGTATAAGTAGAGCCACGGCTTCTATTTGATTGGATTTGACCATTTCCAGTCGGCTCGCAAAAATGCCTTCATCCTCACGGATGTCTAGATTACCTAGCGCATATGCAGATCCGCGCATCATAACGCGTACAGCTGGCTGAAGAAAAAGAAGTCCCGCAAGAAGGCCTGTATTGAGCATTAAACCAAACCATAGTTCATTCATGATAATTACTTTCCCGTTAAGTTAAGAGTGATGATGAGTTGAGGTAAACTCAACGCAGTTGGTCGAGAGATCCTTTCGAAAACTTACGGGCTGAAATTCCTGTTTTGAACCGATAGTCGCCGTAAACCAATTTTGTAGACTTGCCCGATTGATGATTTTTCATCTCAAGCAGATGTGCACGCCACACCCCGCCATAGTCACGATAATCTGCTAACTGAAGTGTTTTGAGCAAATCACCTTTGCGGTCATAAAAAATAACCTTGCGTGGTTGGAAGTCACCTTGATCAATCCAAACCCGTTGACTGGTATAGCCTGAACGCTCATAACGTGGATAACGGTCAATAATGTCAGTCGGTCGACCTTTGTAAGTTTCCTCCCCCACATATGAATAGGTGAACTTGTTCAGCTCGCTAATTGTCAAATCCTCAAAAGCAAATTCGGAACTAACAAAAGGCCCGGATTTATTAGCAGAAGATATCCGTTTCACTCGCTTTAACGCAGGAAGGAAGAGCCACTGGTTATCCGACTTAAGTATTTTGGCGTGAGAAAGCAACGCAGTCCCGCCAATGTCTCTGGGCGTATCAAAAACAATCAGGCTTTTATCACCGACCTGCTCACTTTGTTTTTCCTGCGTTTTAATGGAAAGTTGGCGTGATGTTTCCTGCCCTGTCGCATTGCGCAGAACCATTTCAAGCTTGACATCGCTATCCCCGAAACCTGCATCACTGCGGTCTGAGCGAGCCGCAATATCGTAGCCTTTTTGTTGTGCTACCTTGTCAGCACCAATAACTGGCATTGCCAATGATGCCATTATAAAAACGGCTACCATAACGGATTTCATTACTTTTACATTTTCTAAAATCATTATCTATATCCTCTCAAGCTTAAGCACTGAGTCGCGCCTTTTGTGCGCCCAAAGAAGGAGCGCAGGTAAAAGAAAAAAGTCGAAAAATAAAGCAAACATAATTGAAAGCGCTGTCAGGAGCCCCATGTCCACCGTTGGTTTGAATGACGCGTAAGTTAGGATCAAAAATCCCGTAGTCAAGATGGTCGAGTTCAACAGGATTGCTGTACCAACCCTTTCGAATGTATGACGAATTGCCGCTTCGGCATCCATACCACGCTCCCGCCTGGCAAGGTTGTATTTAATTAGAAAATGAACCGTATCATCTACAATAATACCAAGAGAAATTGAAGCAACCATCGCTACAGAAAAGCCAACCTCTCCTACAAGAATCGACCAGGCACCAAACGCTGATAATATCGGCAACGCATTGGGTATTAGGCTGAGTAAGCCGAGTCCGAAGCTTCGTAAAGCTAGCATCATGATGATACTGATAGCGACAATCGCGATGATCGTACCTGTAATCATGCTCTGCATATTTCTGTCTGCGATATAGGTAAACATTGTCTGTACGCTTGCACTAGTCGGCACCACTTTTGGAGCGTTCTTTGTAAACCAGGTATCGACATCCGCAAGAAGTGTTTTCGTTTCCTGCGTTGTCAGCGGACTCACCGATATAGAAACACGACTAGCAGATTTATCTATATTGATACGGTCATTTAAATCAAGGCCATAAGGTAGCGACAGCTCATAAAGCAAAAGATATTGTGCTGACAGATCACGGTTTTCAGGAATACCGTAAAAGGCAGCATCATCGTCGTGCATATTACGATTCAGGCGCTTCATAATATCTGGCAAAGCATAGACATGAGTAACTTTTGGATACTGACGCAGGTAGTCTACAAAATTATCCAGCATTGAAAGATAAGCTGGCTCCGAAACACCGCCTGGCCCTGGTGCAGGCACAGAATATTCAATAGACAATGGCCCAAAATGAGGAATAACAGCATCTGTATCCCGGCGAAATTCCACACGCTCATCAAAATATTCAACAAACATATCGTTGGTCTGAAGTGAAGGTATAAACGAGACCATCACAATGCAAACTCCCAAAGATGCAAAAAATAATTTTCGATAATTGCCAATAACAAAATTGGCCAACTTGGTCATCGCTGTTGTCGTTTGGGTTTTAGATGACGTTTTATAAGATACAAAACTTAAGAGTGCGGGGAAAAGTGTTAATGAAAATACCCAAGCAGCACCAATACCCATAGCTGAAATATTCCCAAACGCCCGAAATGGTGGTGCTTCAGAAAAATTAAGCGCAAGAAAACCGACAATTGTCGTAACAGAGGTTACCGTAATAGCAAGAACATTTGTACGAACGGCTTCCACCAAAGCTGCTCGCCGTTCCGTTCCTGATGCAAGGGAATCACGCATCGAAATAAATATATGTATGACATCAACAACTGCGAGGGTTAAGATCACAATGGGTGCGGCGGCAGATACAGGAGATATCCCTTGTCCGAACGTGCCTGCCAATCCCATGGCCACGATGGTTGAAAGCATAATAACGACAAGCATCGCCGCCGTAGCTGTAATGGATCGAAGAAAAATTGCTGCCAAAATCAATATGGAAAGAAACATAATTGGCACAAGGCTCGCAATTGCCTCAGGTCCATCTTTAGCAAAAGCACTGTTCAGTGCAGAAAGTCCTGAAATATGAATGTCAATGCCCGGATATTTAGCTTTGATTTTATCCCGTAGCTCATTAGCAGCGGTGACTGCAGCGGGTAGCTCTTCAACGCTCTTTTCCTTTAGCCGGATGGATACATTTACCCCAGCGGCAAGACCATCTTTTGTAACAAGAAAATCCCTGATCAACGGCTCATTAAGCACAATTTTTTTCTTTTCAGCGATATCTCGTAGGCTGAGTGTGTTTGCTTCCCTTACAAGATCTTCAACGATCAGGTCATCACCTGTCACATAGGTATGTTGAAAATTTGTCAGAGAATCTACCCGGGTAGCAAAAGGAATTTGCCAACCAAGCTCAGTCAACTCTTCAATGGCCGCAAGCACATCTTTGTTAAAAACATCTCCCTTAACGGGTTTTACAAGAAAGAAAAAATTATCTTGTTTTGAATAAGTTGCCTGAAATGCATCAAATTCCTGTAGTTCCGGGTTTTGCGGTGAGAAAAATGCCCGATAATTGGATAACTCCTCAAGATTACGTACACCTACGCCAAGACTTACCGTAGCCGCTATACAGAGCACAATGACAATCCATCGCGCTCGGATTACTCCGCGTGCAAATTTTGAAGCTAACGATTGCCCCTCCTGGCCTGTTGTTCCTGAATTAATAATTTCTTCAGTCATTTCCTCTTCCTCTGGCTATTCACGAATAGTTACAGACTATATCGTCCGTATTAATATCAGACTATATAGTCTGGTATTAGCTAAGTCAATAATAATAAGAAAAACTGAATCTATACCTGGAATTCTAGTTATGTGTAATTAAATAATACAATTTAGAAATTTTACTTTAACGAGTTACTAACTAACCGAAACTACGTGAATAGCAATTTTTGATGATTAGCTAGAGCTTAAAGCTCTTTTAAAAACACTTGTCAGTTTTTTGGATTGACGTTTGATATACGTATGGATCGGCAATTATTGAATGCAGCAAAGCGATAAATTAACTTGGTAAAATAAGGTATAAAATATTCTACATCTATTTTTTTAGATTCAAGATGTAAATTAACTAATTCAAAATCACTGGTTTTACGATGTGCTTTACAGTCCACTCTACCAACCAACCTATCTTTATAGAGAATGGGTAAGCAGAAATAACCAAACTTACGTTTTTCTTTTGGTACGTAACATTCAAACTTGTAATCGAATTCAAATAATTGTTGAACTCTATCTCGATGAATGATCGCGTTATCAAAAGGGGATAAAAGTCGAACATTTGTAGCCGGTTTTTTTATATTTGTATCAAGAATATTTTGAGTGGTATATACCGATGGCATACTATCTATGGTGCACTCTATCAAAGCCCCATCTTCGATTTTTTGTTGCAAAATCGTATTAAGTGCTTTTCGTAAAGTTTTGCTAGGTCTCAAGTGTGTCAGTTGTTTTGTTGTTTTGTTGTTTTGTTGTTTTAATGTTGTAGACCCATTTGCTTTCACAGATACGTCGATTAAATATTCGGAAAACTCTAACAAAGACGGCTCACTGGTATTTGTTTTATCAGGCAAGACTCTTTCTCTCAGATCATAAACTTTCTCCATACCATCGCGACGCGTTATCATTAAATCACCTTGCATGAAGAGTTTTTCTAACGCTCGCTTGGTCGGTTTCCAGTTCCACCATTTGCCGTTACCTTTTTTAGTTGACTTAAAGTTTCTCGCCTTTAATGGTCCATCAATACGAATTCGATCCATAACATGATTTATATATTTCGATTCCACATTGGCATAATAAGATGACTCTCCACGTTTTATCGCTGACATTTGTGGTAAAACAAAACGATAGTTGCTCATCGGTAAGTAGGAAGCCGCGTGAAACCAATATTCGAAAGCACTTCGTTCTTGTACTAGCTGATGAAGGTAATCGGGTTGATAATCAGGTATACTGTCCAGAGAGTATGGTGATGGGCACGCTCAATAACAGAAAGTGCATCTATTTGAATGTACCCTAAATGCTCTAATACACGCTTAGTTGCTTGGACACCCTTACAAAAAGGATGCATGGTGGTAAGACCTTGGTCATGAGGTAAAGCTTTGCTCCATATTCAATAATTCACATTGACCTAACTGCCGATAACCGGGTACTGATAAACAAAACCTGTTTTTTACGAACAGCAAATGATAATCATTGTCCGTGGCGCTATTTGAGTTTCTCACGAAACAGGATTTTATGAAATAAAATCACATAGTCTACGAAACAGACAATACATATATTATTTCTGGAAAGTTCTTCCATAAACTGAAACAAGTCTTCAGGGGAATCCAGCGAATTATGATTTTTCATCACAGACTCCCCTCCATATCATTGTTGATGACCTCAGCTACTTATAACACTTCAGGCCGGTGGCTCTATATAACTAATCACCATCATATCCGCTGCTGAATCACGCACTGATATTAATGACTGATACGCCTCGGACTCATACCAGCCATGTGCTTTTTCCAGACTGGGGAAGCTTAGTACACCAACAGTTTTATGCGTATATTCACCAGTAAATACTTTTTCAGCTTTGCCTTTGGTTAAAACGCTACCTCCGAATGGTTCCAGTGTAGCAGGAACCGATTTGGCGTAGGTCATAAAGTTATCTGGGTCTTTAATGGTTGAGTGAAAAATCATAAATGCTGACATATTTTATTTCCTTTATATTGTGATATTAAATTTCGGTGTGTGTTCGAATCAGTTGTGATGTCTACGTAACCAATCGTTTAAGGCACGTCCTATGGCGTCTGGTTGATCTTCCTGGATAAAGTGCAAACCCTGTCCAATATAAACCGTTTCAAGGTTTTTAATTGTTTTCTTATACCAGGGCACAACAGACGGTGGTAATACTGCACCGGGTGAAGCATAAAGCATTAATATTGGTAACTCTGTTTGCGCCATAAACTTCTCTATGGATTTCATAGTAAAAGTCGTATCTGCGGGTTGCCCGCCAATCGGTACTTCCAGTGGCCATACCAACGTCGGTTTACGGCTGGCTTTTTGTTTATATGGTGCGCGATAAACAGCCATTTCAGTCTCACCAATTGTGCGGTTAGTAAATGCCGGTAGCAATTTCTCGACAAAGCCATTGTTATCAATAACCATATGTTTACCCTTTACTGGGTCTCTCAACATCTTGAACAATCCACCCATATCTTTGCCCATCGCTTCATAACTTGACTGTGGAAATGTTGGCGGCAACACACCTTCCATAAACGCGATGGCTTTAATGTTTTTAGAATGACGTCGTGCATATTCAAAACCAATTGCAGCTCCCCAGTCATGGATGACCAATGTCACATTACGTAAACCCAGTTGTTTAATGAATGACTCCACGTACTGATAATGCTCACTAAAGGTGTAATTAATATCTGGTTTGGCTGATTGCCCCATGCCGATTAAATCGATTGCAATGACTCGATGCTGATCAGTAACATACGGAATGATATTTCGCCAAAGGTAAGATGACGTCGGATTGCCATGAATAAAAATAACGGGATCACCTTTGCCTTCATCAACATAATGCATTCGTGAGCCGTTAACCGTTATATATTTTGATTGGAACGGAAACGCTGCTGAAATTTTTACTGGTGGCAGTTTATAGTTTGATGTTGGAGCTGTTACAGAACTCGTCTTCTTTTGTACATCAATCTGTTTTTGTTTTGGTGCCTTTGCCGCGCATGCGCCAAGCCCTAACGTTGAAATGGTAAAAAATGCTAATATTAGCAGTTGTTTACTTTGCATCATTATATCTCCAGTT
>Ga0316209_1002106_pt1 | contig 17166 bp, 11 predicted proteins | sample 6monopyrite_MG_FD_204945 | JGI IMG/M metagenome (GOLD analysis project Ga0316209, IMG submission 204945) | Microbial mat bacterial communities from mineral coupon in-situ incubated in ocean water Damariscotta River, Maine, United States -... | ecosystem: Environmental > Aquatic > Marine >...
GCTGGCCCCACAGTCGAGCTTGTAAGCTCGTCGAGGAAGCCAGTGTTCGCAAAACGCCGGTAGGGGCCGAAAGGCTGGCGTAGCCGGCCGTTCGTGGTGTTTAGTCCGCGTGGTCATGAATAATGTGTGTCTAGAGGGCCGCGACCTCCCGGATCGGACCGCAAGTCGAGTCGCTCCCTGGGCTTCGAGACTGCGTGCCAACACTCGCCCCAGTCAGTTCCGAACGGAGACTGCGGTGATCGGATCGCCCACCAGCGTAGAATCGGATGTCTAGCCCCACCGCCCATCGTGCGCCCCATCGATCTCCACGGCCATACCCCCGACGGCGCCCTGCGCATGCTCGGGCAAGAGCTCCACTCCGCTCGAGTTCGCGGCGAGGCTGAGCTGCTCGTCATCACGGGGCGCGGCGTCGGGAATCGCCGAGGAGAGCCCGTCCTCCGCGGCTACGTCGAGACCTGGCTGCGTGGCCCCGAAGGTCAGCGCCACGGGGTCGTTCGCTTCTCGCGCAGTCGAGATGGCGGGTCGCTCCAGGTCCAGCTGAAGTAGCTCCATCCGGTGACCGACCTCTGGAGCTAAGGCACTCTCCTGGAAGCGCTTACACACGAGAGTTGGCCGGGGAGACGCGACCGGAGGGCGGATGGGGCGTGCTTCGACCCTCGACTGGGGTCCGACCGACTCGGGCCTGGCCGACGACATCATTGTTTTTGGCCTCTGAGTGAGGTTGAGAGCCCCCTCAGCCGATTAACCATCATAGAATCTAGATGAAATGATTGGACTAACCGGTGCCACCCGTCTGATGAAAGCCCTGGGCGACGAGACTCGCCTGCGAATCCTTCAGCTCTTGGGGCAGGAGGAGCTATCGGGCAGCGACCTGATGGAGATCCTCAACATGGGCCAGAGTCGTATCTCGACTCACCTGGCTCTCTTGAAGGAAGTTGGATTGGTGACCGACCGTCGCGCCGGACGCCGAAGCTACTACTCCATTCACGCCGGTCCCGCCGCTTCGCTCTGGGAACGCGTGCTCGCGGAGAGCGAGAAGAGTCCGGAGTTCGAAGCCGACCGCGAAGGACTCGAAGCGCTGCGACGCCGACGCATGGACACGACGCGTTCCTACTTCGATCGCGTCGCCGCTTCGTTCGGCCAACAGCTCTTGCCCGGTCGCACTTGGGAAGGACTCGCTCGCGGTGTCCTGCAGCTTGCGCCGCGCGCGCGCTATGCCGACCTCGGAATCGGTGACGGCATGCTGACCCTCATGCTCTCCGAAGTTGCGCTCAGCGTGAGCGCCGTCGATATCTCGAAGGAGATGCTCGCCCAACTCGCGTCGCTCGTCAAGTCGAAGAACATCACCAACATCGAACCCGTCGAAGGCGAGATCGAAGATCTTCCGCTTCCCGACGCATCGCACGACGTCGCCGTCCTGAGTCAGGCTCTGCACTACGCCGACTCCCCCAGCCGCGCCCTCTCCGAAGCTCACCGAATCCTCGTTCCAGGCGGACGAGTCCTGATCATCGAGCTCCTGGCTCACACCGAAGACTGGGTGCGCGAGAAACTCCAGCACCGCCACCTCGGCTTCACCGAATCTCACCTCGAAGGAATGCTCGATGAATCGGGCTTCCGACACTCGAAGGTCATTCGCGCCGCTCGCGACGCCGAGCCGCCCCACTTCATGACCCTCATTGCTACCGGCACCAAGAGCTGACACGACACCATGACTTCTTCCTTTAGGGACGCGCTCGAGAGCCGCGTCCTCGTCATCGACGGTGCCATGGGCACCCAAATTCACGCGGCAAACCTCGACCTCGAGAAGGACTTCCTCGGGCTCGAGAACTGCTCCGAGATCATCGCACTCACGCGGCCGGAGGTTCTTCGTTCGATTCACGAGAACTACCTGAAGGTCGGTTGTGACGCCGTGGAGACGAACAGCTTCGGCGGAGCAACCTACGTTCTCGCCGAGTTCGACCTCGAAGATCGAGTCCGTGAAATCAACCGCCGCGCAGCCGAGATTGCGCGCGAAGCCTGCGATGCGTACTCGACTCCCGAGAAGCCGCGCTTCGCCCTCGGCTCGATGGGCCCCGGCACGAAGCTCGCCAGCCTCGGCCAGATGAGCTACGACCAGCTCAAGGCCTCGTACACGGATCAAGCGATGGGCCTCGCCGAGGGAGGCGTCGACGCCTTCGCGATCGAGACCTGCCAGGATCCGCTCCAGACCAAGGCGGCCATCAACTCCGCGATCTACGCTCGCAAGCAAGTCGGACGCGACATCCCCATCCTCGTCAGCGTGACCATGGAGGTCACCGGCACGATGCTCGTCGGAACGGAGATGGCTGCGGCCATCGCGCTCCTGGCTCCCTATCCGATCGACCTGATCAGCATCAACTGCGCCACCGGTCCGCGCGAGATGAGCGAGCACATTCGCCTGCTCGGCCAGACCTGTTCGAAGGCGATCGGCTGCTATCCGAATGCCGGCCTCCCTCAGCTCGTCGACGGTCAACCTCACTACCCGCTCACTCCCGACGAGCTCGCGGAGTGGCTGGTGCGCTTCGTCGAAGAAGACGGCCTCAGCCTCGTCGGCGGATGTTGTGGCACTACCCCCGAACACATGGCCGCCGTCGTCCGTGCGATCGGCACGCGGGCTCCGATCAAGCGCAAAGTCTCCTTCCAGCCTTCGGTGACCAGCATCTACACCGCGGTCGAACAGCTGCAGGAGAACTCGGTGCTCCTGGTCGGCGAGCGCTCCAACTCGAACGGAAGCAAGGCCTTCCGCGAGCACCTGCTTGAAGAGAACGTCGAGGGCATGGTGCAGATCGGTCGCGACCAAGTGCGCGACGGCAGCCACGTGATCGACGTGTGTACCGCTTACGTCGGCCGCGACGAGGTGGCCGACATGACGCAGCTGATCGAGCGCTACCGTACCGAGATCTCGGTGCCGCTCATGATCGACTCCACGGAGACGCCGGTCCTCGAGGCCGCGCTCAAGCTGGTCGGCGGGCGCTGCATCATCAACTCCGTGAACCTCGAGGACGGACTCACTCGCTGCGGCGAGGTCCTCCCCCTGGCCGCCGAGTTTGGAAGCGCCGTGGTCTGCCTCACGATCGATGAAGAGGGCATGGCCAAGACGGCGGAGGACAAGCTCCGCATCGCACGCCGCCTCTATGACATCTGCACGATCGACTACGGGCTGCGCCCCGAAGACCTCATGTTCGATGTGCTGACCTTCACGATCTGCACGGGCAACGAGGACGATCGCAAGCTCGGCGCCGAGACCCTCGAGGGCATTCGCCTGGTTCGCAAGGAGCTCCCCGGCGTCGGACTACTCCTCGGACTCTCGAACATCTCCTTCGGGCTCCGCCCCGCGGCGCGCCACGCGCTCAACTCCGTCTACTTGCACCACGCACAAGATGCCGGCCTGACCGCCGCCATCCTCCACTCCGCCCGCATCGAACCGCTGCACAAGATTCCCGCGGAAGTCAGGCAGACCTGCGAGGACCTGATCTTCGACAACCGCCGTGAGGGCTACGATCCGCTCGAGAAGCTGATGGAGCTGTTCGACGGCGTCGACGTGGCTGCCAAGAAAGAGCGCGAGGTCCCCGAGGACATCTCCGAGCGCTTGACCTGGCGCATCGTCGAGGGCGAGCGCACCGGACTCGAAGCCGATCTCGATCTGGCACTCGGTGTGAAGCCTCCGCTCGAGATTATCAACACCGATCTCCTCGCCGGAATGGCGGTCGTCGGCGACCTGTTCGGTCGCGGCGAGATGCAGCTGCCCTTCGTGCTGCGCTCCGCCGAGACGATGAAGGCGGCCGTCGCTCACCTCGAGCCGCACATGGACAAGCTGGAGAGCGACTCGCTCGGCACGATCGTCCTCGCCACAGTCCGCGGCGACGTGCACGACATCGGCAAGAACCTGGTCGACATCATCCTCACGAACAACGGCTACACGGTTCACAACATTGGCATCAAGCAGCCGATCGAGCGCATCCTCGAAGCCGTGGATCAGCACAACCCCGATGTGATCGGGTTGAGCGGTCTGCTCGTGAAGAGCACCGTCGTCATGCGCGAGAACCTCGAAGAGCTGAACCGGCGCGAGATCGAGATCCCGGTCCTGCTCGGTGGCGCTGCGCTGACACGCGGCTACGTCGAGGACGACTGCCGGCGCACCTACAACGGTCCGCTCTACTACGCCAAGGACGCCTTCGAGGGTCTGAACGTGATGGGTCGTATCGCCGGCGGCGAGCCGAAGCCCGCGGTCGTCGAGAAGAAGGCGACGCACCGACGCACGGCCGCGATCTCCGAGTCCGTCAGCGCCGCCCTCGACGAGAACGGACCCGCAGGCCAGAACGGAAGGCCGGCGCCGGAGCTGGATGAGCTCTTGGTGCCTTCGTCCGAGCTGCCCCGCGACATCACTTACCCGACTCCGCCCTTCCTCGGGCACCGGCTCGTCGAAGAGATCAACCTCCAGAGCGTGCTGCCCTTCGTCAACCCGATCACGCTCTTTCAGTTCCAGTGGGGCTACCGCCGCAAGAACAAGCCGCAGCAGGAGTACAAGGCCTTCATCGAGAGCCACGTGAAGCCGATCTACCACGAGCTCGCCAAGCAGTGCGCTCAGGAATCGATCCTCAAGAACGTGGCCTCGTACGGCTACTGGAAGTGCTTCTCCGAGAACAACACGCTCATCCTGGTTCACCCCGAGGACGAGTCGAAGGAAGTCGCGCGCTTCGACTTCCCGCGGCAGAAGGGCAAGAAGAACCTGTGCATCTCCGACTTCTTCCACACGCGGAACGGCGAGCTGGATGTTGTCGGCTTGCAGGTCGTCTCTGTCGGCCAGGACGCCTCGGAGATCGCGCGCGAGTGGTTCAAGGCCGATCGCTACCAAGACTACCTGCACCTGCACGGCCTCTCGGTCGAGGTGGCCGAGGGGCTCTCGGAGTACATCCACAAGCAGATTCGCGGTGAGCTCGGAATCACTGCCGATGACGCACGGGACATGAAGAACATCTTCAAGCAGGGCTACCGCGGCTCGCGCTACTCCTTCGGCTATCCGGCCTGCCCGAACCTCGAGGACCAAGAGATCCTGCTCGACCTCCTCAAGGCCGACCAGATCGGAATCAAGATGTCCGACGAGCACCAGCTGTGGCCGGAGCAGTCGACCTCCGCCATCGTCTGCCACCACCCCAGCGCCAAGTACTTCACGCTCTAGCAGCCCATGCAGCGCACACTCGAACCCGAGCTGATGGACACGGAGGAGGAAGCCGCGTCCTACGACGCGATGGACAACTCCGCCTCGAATGCCGCCGTCGTCGAGCTGCTCGTGGAGCTGGGCGCACACGGTCGCATCCTCGATATCGGAACGGGGCCCGGCCACATTCCGCTGATGGTCTGCGAGCGCATCGCGGAGTGCACGGTCGTCGGAATCGACCTGGCCAAGACGATGCTTCGCTACGCCGAGCGCCACCGCGAAGCTAGCCCCTATCGGGACCGCCTCGAGTTTCGACTGGCAGACGCAAAGAGCCTCGAGTTCGAGGACGCCAGCTTCGACACGGTCTTCTCGAACACGATCCTGCACCACATTCCGGATCCGCGCACCTTCCTCGCCGAGGCTCGCCGCGTGCTGAAGCCGGGCGGGGTGCTCCTGATTCGAGACCTCTTCCGCCCGGAGACTCCCGAGCGCGCACTCGAGCTCGTCGACCTGCACGTCGCGGATGGAACTCCCGATCAGAGAGAGCTCTTTCGCGCCAGCCTGCACGCCGCATTCACGGTCGAAGAGCTGCGGGAGCTAGCGGACGAGGTCGGACTGGCCGACGCGTCGATCAGCGTCGACTCCGACCGCCACGTGTCGATTCGTCTAAGCGCCGAGTAGCAGGCTGCGCAGTGCACTCGCCGCCGCCAGCGAGAGCACGTACGAGCTCGCCAGGCCGAAGACCACGAGCATGCCCAGCTCGAGACCGAAGACCGCCACGATCGTCGACCGCGCGCAGCCGATCTTGGTGAGCGTCGCGATCTCCTTTTGGCGGACGCGGACCGAGAGCAACAGGACGAGCGCGAGGAACAGCAGAGTCGCGACGCTGACGAGAGCGGAGTTCGCGTCGAAGAAGCGCTTGGCCTTGAAGACCAGGCCGAGCAGCTCCTCGATCACTTCGGTGGGCTCGAGCAGCTGCAGCTCGTCGGAAAGTCGATAGCGCGCCTTGAGCTTCGTCTCCGAACGAGCGTCCAGCGGAAACAGACAGAGCGCGGTCAGCGGGTAGTCCTTCGGCTCACCGTGGAAGTGGAAGCTGCCCTGGTTGGCCTCGGTGAACTCCGTGAACTCGTAGGTCGCCGCCCCCATCACCAGCTTTTCGTCGGAGCTCGTCGCGAGGACCTCGGGACTCTCCGCGTCAGGCTCGACGTGCCCGTGTCCGATGCCCTGCCCGATCCAGCTGGTCTTCACGTCGACGAAGACCGCGCGATCATCCGCCGTTGCGCTCTTCGCCAAGACGCCGACGACGCTCAACTGCAGCGGTGAGCGCAGACTCAGGTCGTACAGGCTGCCGTCGTCGGTCAAGAGCGTGTCGCCGACTCGGAGGCCCAGCTCACTCGCCACCTCGGCACCGAGCACGGCATCGCCGAGCACGAGCGGCAGCTCTCCCGCCGCGACCACGAGCGCGCGCTTCTCGAAGTAGTCCGGAGTCGTCCCGACGACCGGAAAGTCGCGCGCACTCTGACCGAGCACGAGCGGAACGACCGACGCCAGTCCCGACTCGCGCAGCTCGTCGGCCTCCTGCATCGAGAGGCTCCGAGGGAGCCTGCCGGTGAAGTACAGCGAGCTGAGCACCAGGTCGTAGCGGCTCCCCAGCGCACCCGCGACGAGCGGAGTGGCCTGACTTCGACTGACCAGGCTCTCCGAGTAGCTCCCGACCAAACCCGTCACGGAGAACGGCAGGAGAAAGCTCAGCGCGATGCAGGTCGAGAGGATCAGACTCCGCGCGCGGTAGTGCGCGATGTAGCGCCAGGCCAGGAGCACGCTCGACTTCATGCGGGGACTCCCGTGAGCTCCGCCAGGTCGACGACGCGGTCGAGCGAGTCGAGCAGTGAGTAGTCGTGCGTCACCATGACCAGGGAAGCGCCGCTCGCGCGGACCTCGCCGATCAAGAGCTCCAGGACTCTCTGAGAAGTGGTCGGGTCCAGGTTGCCGGTCGGCTCGTCTGCGAGGACGACGCTCGGACGGGTGATCAAGGCGCGACAGATGGCGACGCGCTGGCGCTCGCCCATCGAGAGCTCGCGCGGGTGGCGCTCGAGCAGCGCCTCGATGCCGGCCGAAGTCGCGAGTGCGAGCATGCGCTCGCGAGCCTCGTCGTCCAGAGCCAGCACACGACTGACCAGGTACGGCAGGAGGATGTTCTCGCGCACGCTCAGGTGGTCGAGCAGCTCGAACTCCTGGAACACGAGCCCGACCTCGCGCAGCCGCAGCTTGCGCCGCGCTTCTTCACCGAGAGCGCCGAGGTCCTGACCGCCAAGCTCGATGGTACCGACCGCAGGCTGCAGAATCCCGGCCAACAACGCGAGCAGCGTGCTCTTTCCGATTCCGCTCGTTCCGATGCATGCGACCAGCTCGCCAGGCTTCAGCTCGAACGCCGGAACATTGAGCTCGAACTCCGCGGCCGGATACCGAAACCGCACACCGTCGACGAGCACCCCACCTCGTGCTTGCATCGCCGGACTATAGGCTCTTGCGGACAAAGGTCAGCCAGTTCTCCTCGAACTCGTCGAGATCGATCTGGCCCCAAGACGCTTCGATGGCAGCCTTCCAGATCTCCTCCTTCACGCCATCACCCAGGTCGTCGGTCGTGATGGCGAGCTCATCCTCGTCCAGCTCGCGTCCCTCGAACCGCGCTTCCTCCTCGCGCTCGGCGAGGAGCTCCGCGTAAGCATCGCGGAACCCGAGCTGAAGCACCCGGATGTAGTTCGGGATGATGTCCGCGTACTCTTCCTGCCAGAGCTTGCGCGGCACGTCGCCCAACGCGCCGCGGCGCAGCATGTAGATCACCGACCAGGACTGCGCATAGCACGAGACGTTCGACGGCCCCTGGTTCTGCCACTCGCCGTGGTCGAAGTTGAGGTGCTGTTCGAGCGGGACCCACTCATCGCGCTGGACCATCCCCTTGATCACACTCAACCGATCGAAGCCGGCTGGCATCTTGGGCGTGATCTTCGCCTTGCCGCGGCTGAACTTCGCTCCGCCGTAGTAGTCGCCGTGTCCCTCGTCGAACCACCGGTGCGCTTCCGATCGATCGAACAGGTAGAAGCAGTACTGGTGGAAGGCCTCGTGGCTCATCACCGCGTAGGTCGCGTTGCGATCGGTCTCGCGGTAGTCGAAGAGCACCAGCTCCGCAGTCTGCGGGCTGAACCACCCACCGACACCGCTCGAGGTCCCACCGTAGCTGTGGAACTCCTCTTCCGTTCCGCAGATGCGAACGACCGACACGTTCGTAATCGGCTCTGTCGGTGGAAAGTCTCGCTCGAACAAATCACGCGAAAGCTCGAGTCGCTCGATCACCTCCTCGACGAACTGCTTGTTCTTCGAGGAGGTCTTGATCAGGAAGCGTTCGGACGGCGTCGGGAGCACTCTCCAGCCGGGCGTTCGCGAGGTGAGCTCCTCGTGGTAAGCGAGGATATCGCGGTAGGTTCCACCCTTCTCGAAGGCGAGCGTCCGTTCGACCTCGACGAGCTCCATGCTCTTCGCACTGGACTTGAAGACGTTCCTCCACTTCTTCGCCAGCTTGTCCGGAATGCGGTAGATCAGAACGAGCTTGGCGTCCTCCAGCTCGAACTCATAGACATCGACGTAGAAGTCGAGGGTGCGATTCGGTGCAACCCAGGCGCGGTGGCGACCTTCCAACTTCTTCCTGGCCTTGAAGCTCTCATCGATCTTCGGATCCTCGATGTCGATGCCACGCGTACCACCGAGAGTCGCGTACAGGATGCCTTCGATACTCAGCCGCTCGAGAGCTTCCTCGTAGTCTTCCTCGAGCTCGGACTGTCGCTCTTCCACCAAGTCGGCCGGCGTGGAGTCGGGGACCTTCCCCAGCTTCGGATACTCGAGCAGCAAGACCGTCAACGCCGGCTTGACGGTGAAGGTTCTGCCGGAGGAGGACATGACCTTGCCCGCGCCTTCCATGCGACAGGTCATGCCCAGCTCGAGCTGTCCGGCCTGCGTCGGAATCACCAACCAGTCATCGGGCGCGCGAAAGCGATAGCCGTTGTGCTGGTCCTCGTAGTACGACCTCGACAGCTTCTGCGCGGTGGCGACTCCGCTGCAGAGCACGAGCACGAGGGCCAGAGCCGAGAGCGCTTGGGTCATGCTTGTGATCTTCATTCGCCTTGCGGGAGCTCCCCGAGAGAGCCGCTACCGAGCATTCTAGAGCACACTGTGCGGAATCGCTGGCTCCGCGTGAGGGCGGCTCCTACTGACCGCTACCGAACACGCAGCGCCAGACGCGATCCTTCGCGCTCGCGGGTCCGAAGGTCTCGCGCTTGCCGCCGGGCCACTGCACCTCGACCGAGGCCAGCCCTCCCGGCGTGCCGCTGACCAGAGCCGTGCTGCTGGCACTGGCGAAGGAGCGCGCCGAATTGACGCCGCGCAGCAAGCGCCGTCCGTCGGCGAGCACGAGCCAGACGTTGGCACCGAGCCCGTGCGGGTTGCCCTTCGGCCCCACCAGCTCGACGCGCGCCCAGTCCGTATTCTTCGGCCGGGCGAGAATCACCTGAGCGCTCGAGTTGTTGTTCGAGATCACGAGGTCGAGGATCCCGTCGCCGTCGATGTCACCGACGGCCGATCCGCGCGAGACGTCGGGACCGACGACGCCTTCCCCGAGCAGCTCGGGCGGAGCGAGCTCGAACCTCCCGTCCTCTCCGAGGAACAGCATGTTGACCTGCTCGAAGGTCCGCTCGGAGTGAATGATCTCGACGTTGTCGAAGATGTGGCCGTTGCACAGGAACAGGTCGAGGTCGCTGTCCAGGTCGAAGTCTTCGAAGAGCACACCAAAACCGAGCAGCGTCCGGCACGGCTCCGCGAGCCTCGCCTGTCTCGTCTTGTCGCGATAGCCGAAGCTCTGCTCGCCACTGTTCAGGTAGATCGTGTTGGTCTCGTCTTCGAAGTTCGTCACGAACAGATCGAAGTCACCATCCCCGTCGAAGTCTCCGGTATCGACGCCCATGCCCGACTCGGAGCGCCCGTCGTCGTTGAAGGCGACGCCGAGCTGCTGGCCCATCTCCACGAACTTGTTCTCACCCTGGTTGCGGAAGAACAGGTTGGGCGTCCCGTCGTTGGCGACGTACAGGTCCGCGAGCCCGTCGAGGTCCACGTCCGTCACCACCACTCCGAGCCCTTTTCCGATTGCCGTGGTGAAGCCCGCCGTAATGCACTCGTCGCTCAGCTTACCCGAGCCATCGTTCACGAAGAACTGATCGAAGTCCGCGGGAAAGATGTCGGGAGTCGGCGTCATCCGAAAGCCCTCGGGCGCCAGCGGATTGAACAGCTTGTTCAGGTGGGACGAGGCCTCGTAGAGCACGTAGTTGACGACGTAGAGGTCCAGGTCCCCGTCGCCTTCGGAGTCGAAGAAGCCCGCCGAGACGCTCCAGCGATCTTCTACGCCCATTCCCGAGCTCTCGGTCACATCCTCGAAGCGTCCCTGGTTGTTTCGATACAGCTTGTTCGCACCCCAGTTCAACACCAGGAGGTCGTCCCAGCCGTCTCCATCCAGGTCGCCGACGGCGCACCCGATTCCGTAACCGTCGTCGTCCGCGCCCGCCGCGCTCTCGACGAAGTCGAAGCGACCGTCACCGCGATTCGCGTAGAGCGCATTCTCGCTGCCCTCGCGTGACTCCTCGTTGTCGGGCAAGCGCACCGGCCCCGACTGCACGAAGTAGGCGTCGAGGTCGCCGTCCTTGTCGTAGTCGAACAGACCCAAGCCGCTGCCGATCGTCTCCGCGATCTCGCGGTTGCCGACGCCACCACTCTCGTGGCGAAAGTCGATCCCACTCTGGGCCGTGCTGTCGACGAGCAGCGGTTCCAGCTGACTCGGAGCGTCGGACTCGGGCTCTTCGACAGTCGCGACGTGGCTCTCACTCGGTTCGGAGCAACCGACCGCACCGAGGAACAGCCCGGAGACGAGTGCACAGGTCCAGCTTTGGCGGCGCGACATCCGCGCGTCTCGCGAGGTTCTCTTCTTCACGGTCAGCAACTACTGGTCCAGTGCTTTCAGTTCGGCCAGCCGAGCATCCAACGTGGGAAGGTCGACATGTTCGGGGTGGGCCTCGCGCAACGTGCTCAACGCGAGCTCCGCTGCTTCGAACCGCTTCAGCTCCACCAAGCACCTCGCGCGCCCGAGCAGAGCGTTCTGTCGAACGGCTGCCTCGGCCTCTTCCCCCAGGACGAACTCGAACTCGGCCAAGGCCTCTTCCGATCGGCCCCGTTCGAGGAAGTAGATGCCCAGCGTGACGCTCCGGCGAGCCGGCGAGACCTCATTCTCTAGGAAGCCGAAGTCTTCGAGCACGCGCAGGCGCTCGTGCCGCAGCTCGAAGCTGCGAGCCGCATCCTCCTTGCCCAGCTCGCGTGCCAGCCGCGCCAGTCGGAAGAGCGTTGCGTCATCATCCGGCCGAATTCGGAAGGCCTCGCTCAAGAGTTGGAAGGCCCGCTCTGTTTCGTCTTCGTCCTCGAGCAGCGCGGCCAGCTCGACCATCGCGTCGGCCGAGTTCGGGTCGACCCGCAGCGCCTCCTCGAAGGTCGCCTTGGCGCCGGAGATGTCCCCGGACCGAGCTCTCGCCACACCCAGGAACTTGATCGCCAGCGCGTTCTCCGGATCGATCGTGATCGCCCGCTCGAGCAACACCGCTCCGGCCTCCAGGTCGCCGTGGTCGAGTCGGTTCGCGCCCAGCCAGGTCCAGCCCATCGTGTTGCCGGGATCCACCTCGAGGCTCTTCGCCAGGAAGGCGATGCCGCGCTTCGTCTCGCCGACCTTGGTGTACAGGATGCCGAGCATCCGCAAGAGCGCCGGAGTGGGCTCCGCTTTGAAGTCGGTCAGGAGCTCGCGCTCGCGCGCAACCATCGACGCTCGCTTCGATGAGCCGTCACCGATTCCCTTCCAGGGCCCGGTCGGTATCGGAGTCGTCTCGACGTACTCCGCGACGAGCGCGTCATGCGGTTCCACGGAGACCAGCTCCACGGGCGTGTCGCCTTGACTGCAAGCCAACTGACTGCTGGCAGCAATCGCCACGAACGCGGTGCCCGCAATCATGGCGAAGATCCCGTGCTGAAACCTGCGTCTCATAGCACGGGATCATAACCGACCCGCTCGGGGAGTCGATCGCCCTCGTCCCTCGATCCGTCCCCTACTCTTCGAGCAGCTCGAGCTGGCCGACCTCGAGCTCGGTCGAGTGCGAGCGCTCGATCAAGAGGTTGCTCTCGATCGTGAGATCCTCTTCCACGAACGCTCCGATCGAAGGCTCCTGCCAGCCGAGCTCCAGCTCCAGCATCACCTCGTCGGTGGGATCCGCGGGAGCGATCCCACGCAGCTCGAGCTCCACGATCTGGCCGCTCACCGACTCGAAGGGATAGACGGCCGGCTCGCTCTCGGGAGAGACGACGACCAGCTCGTAGCTGCCCGGCGCCAGCTGCAGCTCGCGATCACCGCGCAGCCTGTCGGTCAGCGCGATCGTCGGAACGGGCGCGTCGGCGCGGAGCAGGTAGAGCTCGTCGTCGAACTTCGACGTCCCCGCATCGTTGCCCATGGAGAGGTTCAGGGTGGCCGGCGGGTCGAGACTCACGACCCCCCAGTCGACGTCTTCGCCCGGCCGGATGAAGACCGTCCCGAGGTCCAGCCAGCCGCGCGTCCCGGCGTTGACCTCGACTCGGTAGGCGCCTGCGGGAATGTCTTTGAGGGAGAGCTGCCCGTCGCTGTTGCTCTGTGCGGCGAGCCCGCGGCCGCTGGCTTCGCTCCACATGCGCAGCCTTCCGTTCGCGGCCTCACCCAGCTCGTCCTTCAGACTCAGACGGAAGTTCGCGCTCGGCTGCTCGGCAACCAGGTCATAGCTCCCACCGGGCAGCACATTCTCGACGAGGGTGGCGGGGAAGCTCGCCCATGCGCCGGGAGGACGAACGAGCAGCTGATAGGTCGAAGAGGGAACGTTGGGGAACGCGAACTTGCCGTCCTTATCGGTGACGGCGAGTGCGGCCCAGGCGCGCTCTCTCGAGACACTCGTCAGCTCGACCGTCCAGTCCTCCAGCGACTGACCGGTCAACCCCACGATGGAGCCGGCGATCTCGTCTCCGCGTTCGAGCTTCAGCTCGCGGAACACTTCGCCGGTACTCGTGACCTCCGAGCTCCAGGTGTCGCGCCCGAAGCTTCCGCCGCCGGCCACGACCTTCCAGTTGCCCAGAGGAGCCGACTGAATCTCGTAGCCGCCCTCTTCGTCGGCCTCCACGACCACGTACAGGACATCGTTCACGAAGAGTGCGACCGGCGCTCCGCTCGCTGCCTCTCCCGCCTGGTCCATGACCGAGCCGAACAACCGAACGGTGGTCTCCTGTTCAGCTCCAAGCGCCGCGACGTTCCAGAAGTCTTCCAGGGTCAACCGCCAGAGCGCCGACTCGATCACGCGGTGCCGCAGGTAGAGGCTCGTCGGAACCTCCCCTTCGGCGTCGAGTGAGCGGAAGTAGATCGGTGTCTCGGTCTCTTCGAGTCCAGCGATGCTGTCACCTCGCACGCGCTCCGGCATCTCGTTCAGCCAGCCGGCTCCGATGTCGTTCGTTACATAGAAAGCCAGAGCGTCGGAGTAGGCATCGCTCTCCTGAACCTGGAGGGAGAGGTCGCCCAGCTCGACGTCGACCTTCGCCAGGTACTGCTTGTCATTGTTCGAGAGAGCGACCGCGCCGACATGCACGCTGCCCGCGCGCGCCTCGAACTGTCGCAAGCCCGACCAGGCGCCGTTCGGCATGAGCACCGCGTAGACCATGTCCGTCGAGCTCTCGCGCATGCGCCAGCGTGCAGCGACGTGTCCATCCTGGTTCGTCTCGCCGATCTCGTTCAGCTCGGAACCGGCCGCGCCCAGGTACAGAGTCGCGCCCGACACCGGATGGCCGATCGCATCCCGCACCAGTGCGGAGAAGGCGGACTCGTGCGCCATGTGCTCTTGGCCGAAGGCGGTCCGCGGAACGCTCCCGTCGGCGCGGACGGCCTCGCGCGCGCCGCGTTTGGTCTCGGTGGAGCTCGCGTCGACGGAGCTCGTTGTTCGACCGAGGTCGCGCGTTGCAAGGTCGGCATCGGACGACGCGCCGCCCGCCTCCGCAACGACGGGCGTCGACAGGTCGGGTTCGGAAGAGGACGTGCGCCACCAGATCGTGCCGACGGCGGAGAGCGAGAGACCAATGAAGAGAGCGAGCTTGATCGGAATAGACACGAGAGGTGCTCCAGGTGTTGGACCGGGAGCGAGTCTCCCGATCGAAGTTGGAGCGGCTTGGCCTGTCGCGCCTGTCGGACTCGCTTCCGAGCCCGGTGAACCGAGAAGCGGTTCCACGCGAAGTCCAGCAAGCGGAGCCAGGCCAACGGCCCAGACTCCCCTGCCCCCCGGCACCTCTCGATCCAACTGTTCGCGCAGGCGTTCGAGCCCGCGATTCAGTTGGCTCTTGACCGTCGCCGTTGATCGTCCGAGTCGCGCGCCGATCTCGTTGGAGCTGAGCCCCTCGAAGTAGCGCAAGAACAGAACGGTCTGATACGGCTCGTCGAGTCCCAGACAAGAATCGACGACCAAGCGCAAGAGAGCCTTGCGCGTGGCCAGGTCGTCCATCCCCTCGCTGCTGACTTCGGTGTCCGCGCGGCACAGCGCTTCACGCGAAGTCCTCCTTTCCTCGCCGCGCATGCGACGCAGAGCCAGCGAGCGAACGACCGTGCGAATCCAAGCCTCCGGCTTTTCGACCGGAGCTCTCGGACCGCTGAGCGTCGCGACCCACGCATCCTGAACCACATCTTCCGCGGCGTGCTCGTCGCGCAAGAGGCTCTTGGCCAGCGAGCGCAGGGCGTTCGCGTGCCGGATAAGAAAATCAACGTTCACAGGATTGGGAGGATTCATCGATTGGGAGTGCCGGAGCTCTCGCTCCAACACTGTCGTTCCCGATCAGCCGAATCCGTTGGCAACCAATCCTAGAGAATTTGAGCCAATCGCACGGAAGCCGCCTGAGACCTAGAAGTGCGACATGAACTCTGCGAACTGACAATCAGCTTCCAATCCTAGAAAGCCGCCTCAATCGTCAAGGTACCGCGCTGCGAGCGGGCCTGAATACGGGCGACCAGAGGGCTGCTCTACAAATGGGAACGTCGGGTAGACCGAGGAAGTTACCTTCCCCGGCCCCCCCACAGATCCGGACGTGCGCAACTCACGCATCCGGCTCCTCGGAACACAGGTTTACTACGGGCTCCATGAGCGAGTGGGGAGCCGGGCGGGCGGCAGAGCGTAGCGTTCCATCATCTGCTCCCAACGAGCAAAAGAGATGTACGCCTTCTGCGACCGACGGCACAGCCACTTGCGCCAGATGCGCTCGACCCGAAAGCGGAAGGTTTGGAGACGCTTGCTGTTACCCGTGATGCCGAAGTAGGAGTAGTGCCCCAACAGTTTGCGGCACAGGGCCCGCTGCTGATCCCCGAGAGACTGATGGCGATGGATGCGACACCATTCATTCGCAGCCTTGAGACTACGCCGAAGTCGATCCCGCGCCGTCTTCCGTTTGACGACCCAGTAGCCCGATCGCGATCGCGACCAGTAGTGCGTGAAGCCCAGGAAGTCAAACGTCTCGGGCTTCGGAGTCCCACCGCCGAATGGGGGTCGGACAAACCGGAGTAACCGGGTTTTCTCGGGGTGGAGGACAAGACCATACTTTGCAAAACGAGCCGGAAGAGCCTCCAACACGCGACGAGCATCTTCTTCCCGCGCGAAGACCAGCACGGCATCGTCTGCGTAGCGGACGAGTGCACTTCGGCCTGAGAGCGCGGGGGCGACAAGATTCTCGAACCATGTGTCGAGAACTTCGTGCAGATAGACGTTTGCCAAGATCGGAGAGATGACACCGCCTTGCGGGCTGCCCATTTTGGGATAGCTCACAGTGCTCCCGGTCATCACCCCAGCTTTCAACCACTTTCCAATCAAGCGCAGGATGACTCCATCCCGCACCCTCTGCCGCAAGATTCGCCGCAGGTGCCCGTGATCGAGGTGGTCGAAGAACTTTTGGATATCGAGTTCCACGACCCACCCGCCTCGCATTGACATCGTGACCTCACGAAGCCGGCCTATCGCATGGAGAGCTGAGCGTCCCGGGCGAAACCCAAAGGATGCGTCCGAAAACTCAGTCTCGTAGATCGGATCCAACACCATGACGACGGCTCTCTGGAGAACCTTGTCTTCGTAGGTTGGAATGCCGATGGGGCGTGTTTGCCCCTTCACTCCAGGCTTAGGGATCTCGACGCGACGAACAGGCGGAGCGCGATAGCTCCCGGACTTCGCGGCATCGAGAAGAGCTTGAAGGTTGCCGTCGAGATCTACGGCGTAGTCCGCCGCAGTCCGTCCATCGACTCCCTTCGCGCCGTCTCTGCGCGTTTGCGCGACGGCACCATGAAGCCATTCAAGATCAATATGGTGGGCAAGCGACGTGAGCGCCTCCGTCGGCTTATCTCGCGCCAGCTTCGCTATCTTCGCTTGTTTCGTTGAGATGTTCATTGAGTTCTGTGCCTCAGGTATCTTTCCCTCACGAAGTTCTGAATTCCGACGACCCCTTCCCTTCACCGGGTCCTCTCGGGGGAGTTCCCCGGTTTCGTCGGTACTATGAGTCGTTCCGATTTCCTGTCATCCATCCGGCGTCACTTCCATTACGTCGTTCAGCCGTACCACGCTGTGTCATCGTTTCGCTCCGTCGGCCGTCAGACACGGACAACCGCGGCCTGGAGTCTTCGGGTTGCGGGACTCCGATCCGAACGAGTACGTGGAGATGGCAGGACCTCCCAGGTTCCTGGAGGACCCCTCTGCGCGCGTGCCCCGCTCATAGACCCCGGCGGACCCCCAGTGTCCGACCATCTTCAACACTCGGGTGCTGCCTTCCGCATTACCAAAGGCGTCGGCATCCGCAAATGAACATTTCGGGGCTCAATC
>Ga0316209_1002107_pt1 | contig 17163 bp, 19 predicted proteins | sample 6monopyrite_MG_FD_204945 | JGI IMG/M metagenome (GOLD analysis project Ga0316209, IMG submission 204945) | Microbial mat bacterial communities from mineral coupon in-situ incubated in ocean water Damariscotta River, Maine, United States -... | ecosystem: Environmental > Aquatic > Marine >...
GATCTGTCATTCGATATAAAGTTCCCTAGTTTTTATATCATTACGTGATCAATATCCTGCTATTTATAACTTTAAGTGTGATCCGGCCCTGCTTGACCCCTATTTTATGACCCCTATTTTATGGCTAGACCAAGTCACGACAAAACCTGATTAACCAACAAGGAAAAGCAATGTTTATCGTATTGCTGACGTTTTCTAGTAACATAGCAAATGCAACAAGTTTTATGCAAGGCCATAAAGAATGGATACAATAAGGTTTTGCGGATGGCATATTCATGATGGTTGGCAGTGTAAAACCCCAAGAGGGTGGAGCTATTTGGGCAAGCGCCTGTACAAAAGCAGAATTAACGCAGCGGGTGAATGCCGATCCGTTCGTTGCAGAAAAAGTGGTTACGGCAGAGATTATTGAAATCGAACCTAATCACACCAATGAGCAACTCGCTTTTCTTTTAAACAAATAAGTGAAATTTAACTATGTCAGAAATCTATATCGCCGAGGATGGCAAAGCTCGATGTACTTGGTGTAAGGCGACGCCTCAGTATGTTGCGTATCACGAAAGCGAGTGGGGCTACCCCGTTACCGATGATCAGCGACTATTCGAAAAAATCTGTTTAGAGGGATTTCAGTCTGGCCTGAGCTGGCTCACTATTTTGATAAAGCGCGATAATTTCAGAGCCGCCTTTGCTAATTTCGATTTTAACCTTGTAGCTAAGTTTACCGATGACGATGTTGAACGTTTAATGCTAGACGCTGGCATAGTGCGCCATCGCGGTAAAATCACTGCCACCATAAACAACGCTAAACGCGCTCAAGAAGTGATGACAGAATTCGGTTCATTAGCCCATTACTTTTGGCGATTTGAGCCAAAGCGTGATGAGGCTATTGCCCCAGAGTTTATGGCGACATGCGAAGAATCCGTGGCTTTATCTAAAGACTTAAAAAAACGCGGTTGGAAATTTGTTGGCCCCACTACTATGTATGCTTTTATGCAAGCAATGGGCATGGTGAATGATCATGCTGATGGCTGCGCCTTGAGAGTAAAGGCGATGCAACTAAGGGCGGAGTTGGTTCGCCCTTAAACTGGAGAACTTTGGTTAAGCGGCACTATGATGACTGCCCTGTTAATCTTTGCTGCTAATTTTTCGAGCCGTTAATCCTTCAATGGTAAAGGTTTATCTTCACTGCCTAAATGGATATGTTGAACCTCTTCTAATTTTACGGCTAATAAATAGCTTGATTTACGGCTAATTACCGGCTAATTTATGGCTATGAAATGGTATCCTAAATATACAATTAGCAACAAGCTTCTGCTTACTATTCGCGAGATAGGTGAATCCATAGGAGAGATAAGAGCACAAAATATTGCTGCTGCGACGCTGGCAAAACTGGAGTTAAATGCCAGGGAGCTGTCCTCCTATGCGTCTACCAGCATTGAAGGAAATCCACTGCCCCTTACTGATGTAAAACGTCTATTAAAAACCCGTAAAGTCAGTATCCGGGATACTGAACGTGAAGTGATAAATTATAACCACGCCTTGCAAAAACTATATCACTCCGTCAGTCAAAATCGTTTCAAACTCAGTGTCAAAACCTTAGAAAATGTTCAAGGGAAAGTGGTAGATGGGTTAATGGATAATCCATATCATTGTGGCGCATTACGACAAGATCCCGTCATTATCCGTAATCCACGTAAAATTGATGAAGTTGTCTTTATCCCACCAGATGCAAAAGATGTATTGCCGCTAACCAAAGAACTTATGGATTTTGTGAATGAAAATATTGGAAAAATTGACGCTGTCATCCTTGCGGGTATTTTTCATCGTCAGAACGTCATTATTCATCCCTTTATAGACGGAAATGGCCGAACAACGCGGCTACTAACAACCGCAATATTAGGTCAATCAGGACTTGACCTGTTCGAAATATTTAGCTTTGAGAATTACTACAATCGTAATATCACCCGGTATTTTGAGGCCGTTGGCCTAGAAGGCGATTATTACGATTTGAAAGACAAGATTGATTTTTCTAGATGGCTGGAATATTTTTCAGAAGGTATTCTTGATGAACTACGCCGCATCATAAAAGTATTACCAGCACAATCGAGTATCAAACCAAGGTTAGAACCTCACCATCAACAAATATTAGATTATATTCAGCAACAAGGCAGTATTACCCAACGTGAATATAGTGATATTTCCAAGCGTAGCTTAGCGTCACGCAAACTGGATTTTGAAAAATTGATCAAACTGAATTTGATCACCACAAAAGGTATCGGGCGTGGGACTTATTATGTGCTTGTCTAATCATGACAGTAGTGGCGGAGCCACCAAAGCCACTATGATGATTGACCTGTTAATTTCCTGATTACAGGGAATTACAACGCTGCAATATGTGATAAGGTTTCAGGATGAGATTGTACTAATTTCAACAAGGTCACTGCTTGTCCATTGGGCGCACTACGCCCTTGCTCCCAATTTTCTAATGTTCGCACTGATGTGTGCAGGTAATTAGCAAATACCCCACGAGACATATTAAATTTTTCACGAATAGACAAAATTTCATATGGTGAAATGACCAATTCATCAGCCATTTTCACCTCGTGGGTTTTTAAGGTTAACTTCCCTTCACTATGTTCTTTTGCCTCATTAAGAGAAGTTGATAGCTCTGCAAATAAATCACGTTTGCTCATGTTTCCACACCTCCATAAAGTCTTTCAATTGTTTCTTTTGAGCACTTGTTAAATCTGATATTTCATTTTTGGCATATATGGTCAACAAATAGAAACGGTTGTAATGGTCAAAGTGGTAATAAATCACTCGTGCACCACCACGCTTCCCCTTGCCTTTTGCCGCGACTCGAACTTTTCGTAATCCACCAGTACCTTGTATCACATCGCCTTTATTTGGCTCTGCTAACAATGAGCACTGAAAGAGTTGATAATCACCGTCTGACAGATACTCACTACGATGCTTTTCAAAAATACTTGATTCGACAAATATTGATTTCATGGGACCAGTATACGCAAACTGCGTATAGGTGACAAATTATCTTTCGCTGAATTAACAGGAGTTTCGATAACTGGAACGCCAGTTCGGTGCTCTTCAAGAAGTTAAAAGCATGTGCTGTATGCATTGGAATCCATTCCAGATTTCAAACAGCGTCTCGCGCGGCGACCGCTTCCCATTTCCCGCTAAAATAAGCATTTTGAGCTGAAACTTTAAATGCGAGAAAAGCAGTGGCGAAGCCACCAGAGATTAGAAGTAAGTAAATTAGTAGATTTCAAGCACTCTGCCCCCGCAGATCACAGATATCTGCATTCTTAATGGAGTAAGATACCAAGTATTAATATTTATCTTTACGCGCCTTGGTATACACAACGATGACAAACAAACTGCCTCAAAAAAACGCCGCAACTATAGCAACGCTTAATGATCTTGCAACCTTGGCTAATTATTCCCTGATGGACACGCTCAACGGTGATCCTGATGCAACAGAAAACGGCGTTGACCATGCGCCTCGACAAGTTTTCTCGGGCCATTACGTTCCTGTTAATCCTACGCCAATTAAAGACCCAGAGTATGTGGCGCACAGCAAAACCTTCTTCAGTGAACTTGGCTTCTGTGACAATATGGCACAGTCAGCCGACTTCGTTCGTATGTTCTCTGGCGACACATCAAGGCTACCAGCGCCAATGCGCAAGACGGGTTGGGCAACGGGGTATGCACTTTCAATTTATGGTAGAGAATACATTCAGCAGTGTCCGTTTCAAACGGGTAACGGCTATGGCGACGGTCGCGCCATTTCTGTACTTGAGGCAGTGATTAACAATCAACGCTGAGAAATGCAGCTGAAAGGGGGCGGCCAAACGCCATATTGTCGCGGCGCAGACGGTCGCGCGGTTTTGCGCTCAAGTATTCGCGAGTTCTTGGCGCAAGAACACATGCACGCGCTAGGCGTACCCACATCACGGTCTTTAAGTTTGTACGTTTCAAAAACCGATACAGTGCAGCGTCCGTGGTATTCGCCGGGTTCGCGATCGCAGGATCCCGATAGGTATATTTATGAACCTACAGCAATATCAACACGTGTTGCGCCGTCGTTCATACGTGTTGGCCAACTTGAACTTTTCGCTCGTCGGGTCCGTTTCAAGCAACACCCTACGGCCACGCAAGAGCTCGAAAAAATTGTGTTACACGTGATTGACCGTGAGTACCCAGGCGTTATCGACACCCAGCTGTCTACTCCTGAAAAAGTTGTGTTGCTGGCGCGCCAGTTTCAAGGCCGCCTTGCGTCACTGGTGGCGAATTGGATCCGTGTAGGTTTCTGCCAAGGTAACTTCAACAGCGATAACTGCGCAGTAGGGGGCTTTACACTTGATTATGGTCCCTTCGGTTTTTGCGATATGTTTCAACCGAATTACCAACCTTGGACAGGCGGCGGCCATCACTTCTCGTTCATGAACCAACCCAATGCCGCGCAAAAAAACTTCGAGATGTTTTGTTCAGCGTTACGACCTTTACTGGCACCGTATAAAGACTATTTGCTAGCGCTCGACCAGGTTCAAGATGGATTTTCGAAGGTCATGCATTCGCAAATGAAAACAATGTGGGCTGCCAAGCTGGGACTTAGCACCTTGACTGGTGATCCTGACGCTGATGTTGACAATATCGACGCTGACGAGGCAGCTTTCAACGTACTTCTCAGCGAATTGGAAACACTGATGAAACAAACGCCTGTTGATTACACTATTTTCTTCCGAGAGCTTTCGTCAATACCCAGCGACCTTAGCCCGTTGCAGAAAAGCTTCTACGAAAACGTACCCCAAAATACTGCCAATGATACAGACGGTGACACAAATTCTACAGAGATCGACAAACGCTGGGCACAGTGGCTAGACAAGTGGAAAACACTTCTCTTTAGCGCGAGTAACGCAAATGCAACTTCGGCCCGTTCAAGGGAGAAAATTTCTAAGCAGATGAAGTTGGTTAACCCAAAATATATTTTGCGCGAGTGGTTTGTTGTGCCGGCTTATCAGCAAGCAACGTCGGGAGATTATGCGCTAATTCAAGAACTGCAAGCGGTGATGACACAACCCTATGCAGAGCAATCGAAGCTCGTTGAAGACAAATACTATCGGTTGAAACCGACTGAGTTCTTTGAGGTGGGAGGGTTGTCTCACCTTAGTTGCTCATCGTGATTGTATGGACTTAAAAAAGTAGTGCTCGAAACAACGTAGGCTCATGGGGCTGAGTTCCCTTGCCGCCTAACTGCAACTCCAATGGCTTTGGGTATAGACTGTATTATGCCTAGCAATCTACAAACTGCTCAAGCTTACTTGCATAATACAATGGTAGTACTAAGGCATCAGGGTTTTCTATTGAGCCTTGTGAACCAATTAATTTTATTGTCTTTTCAGGTTGATAACGCTGAACATAAACATCAAGAGACTTAGCTCTAGTCCGTTTACCACTTTTCACTTCTATTGGAAAAATGCTTCCAGAATCATGCTTATATAAAAATTCAATTTCACTTCGAGCATATTCCCATGAATAGGTTGGACTACCATATTTTGCTACAAGCTCGTTTTGAACAAAATTTTCGGCAATATATCCTTTATAATTGAAGCCCTGATCTCTGTGCTCTTTATATGAAAGCCCGAGCATATTGCCCAACAAGCCTATATCAAATAAAAACAGCTTAAATATATTTTCCTTTGCTAATGCTGGTAATGGTGAGCTCGGTTGGCAATCGATAGGTTGGCATTTAGACAGCAATTTACATTTATCTAACCAATTAATTGGCCCTGCTAGCTGCTGATATCTCGTTTTTTTCTGAACAACATCTTTGAATTTAAAGCGCTTAACCGAATCATCAATGTTTTGTGACAGCTGAATCGGAATGTTATGAAATATGGCTTGAATATGTTGTGCCGATACCTTGTCTGAGTACTTACCAAAATCTCGCTCATAACCAGCAATCAAAGCAGTATGAATTTGATTAACCTGCTGAGTTCTTTCTAAAATACCTGTGGTGTTTTGTGTCTCAAACCATGCATTGACAGCTTCAGGCATTCCGCCAACATAATAATAATCAAGTAATAGGCTAAACAACTTATCGTGAGCAACTGTTGTCATTTTACTTTGTTCGAATGCTTTAATAAGCGGAGCTTGTTTTGACGCTAATAAAAACTCTTCGAACGTGAGCGGATAAAGCTCAAGAAGATCTACTTTTCCAACAAGAAATGAGCCTAATAGGCCAATGTTAGAGCCTGATGCACAAACATACATATCAGCACATTTTTCAGAAAAAAACTTTAACGAGTTGATAGCAGCTTGGCACTCTCCAATTTCATCGAAAATAATCAGCGCCTTGTCTCGTTTAATGCTGACATTCAGCTCAAGCTCTATGTTGTCGAGTATATCTTGTGGATTTAATGAATCCTCAAATAGCTTAGCTAATGCAGGTTGCTCTAAAAAATCTAAGCGGATAACTTGCTCGAAGTGCACCCCAAATAACGTTTCTAACAAAAATGACTTACCCGTTTGTCGCGCACCATCAAGAAGAATAGGCTTACGCTGTGTTTTATTCTTCCAGGCAATTAGTTTTTCAAGTAGTAATCGTTCCACTAGCTACCCATTAAGCAAATGTATATTTGATTATCGAGTATATTCCAAAACTATTTTATGCGCAATAAAGTGTCGTTTCAGCACGATTTATTGCGCATAAAAGTGTATAATCACTCCTTATTTAGCCGCATTAAAATGTATTTATTTATATTGTGCTGCGCACACAAGGCATTCGCTCTGCTCACCGCAATCTCGATAACTGCGTCCTGCGTTATTCTACCTTCCGCCTTCCTTGGCGGTCGCATGCGGGTCTTAAACCCAGTCCCTTGGGTTCAACTTACTTTCTTTCAACAGCTCAAGAAAGTAAGCACAAAATGGTCGGGACCATTTTGAACATCCGAAGCGGACGCCGCGCGGGATGGCCCGTAGGGTGAAATACAAGGACGTATTTCATAAAGAAAGCCGTCGCTGCAAAAGTTCTTAACCGCATAAAAAGACTTATTTTAGGATCGCCACCCGCGTTGTCGTTACGAATGTTCTTTTGCCTCATTAAGAGAAGTTGATAGCTCTGCAAATAAATCACGTTTGCTCATGTTTCCACACCTCCATAAAGTCTTTCAGTTGTTTCTTTTGAGCACTGGTTAAATCTGTTGTTTCATTTTTGGCATATAGGGTGATTTCATAGACCGAGTATACGCAAACTGCGTATAACATCATAAATTGTGTTTCGCTGAATTAACAGGATCTCTCGATAACTGGAACGCCAGCTCCGTGCTATTGCATTACTCTGTCTTATCGCGTCGATGATATTCGTCTGTTAACAAAAGAGACGTATTAGCCCTTATTTAGTATTCGTCAGCAAAGAATAAAGTGAATGAATTATCGTGACTGATGCCCATTTAAGTTACTAATCACACTTTCTTATTCAAAAGTGGCGATTCGGTGATAAACTTACCTCATTGTTAGCGAGGGTATTAACTATGTCTGAAGCTTTGAAATCTGTATTGGAAAATATAGAACATATGACATCAAATGAAAAAGCATTGGCCGCACATTGCTTATTATCTTCGCTTGAAGAAAAACCGAATGATAATGTTGATCCTGCATGGTTAGCCCTATCACAGGCTCGAAGCAAAGAGTTGGATACTGGTAAGGTAAAAGCGGTCAGTTGGGAGCAGATAAAAAGTCAGATAGTAAAATAAAATGTTCACGCTGTCGTTCCACCCCGACGTAAAAAGTGACACGCAATCATCTTATGATTGGTACCAACTTCAAGCACATGGATTGGGTGACGATTTCATCACAGAGTTAGAATCTGCGTTCAACACTATCTCATCTATCCCACAGACTTGGCCAAAGTTTGGAGCCAATCATCATCGATTTTTACTGTCACGATTTCCTTTCTCAGTCATATACCAAATCCAATCACAACATATTTACATCATTGCTATTATGCACAACAGCAAACGCCCAGGATATTGGCTGAAGCGCACATAATAAGCCTTCACTCTTAATCTGCTAGCAGTGGCTTACTATTTTGGGAACACTATGATGTCTATCCTGCTAATTCGATTGAATCGAAGAACCCAATGGAAGTAATAAATGCCTACTGAAACACGCAGCTTTTTAATCACTAAGTCCGATAGTAGCCTTAAAGATAAAACGGGCAAGGTTTTTTCAGTGCCCACAGGTTGGGAAAATTTACCTGCCGGAGATGCCTCGGTTACCCGCAAGCTGAAATCCCTAGGGCCGACTTGGACAGTTCAGGAAAAAAAAGGCCGCAAGGCGTTTTCTCACGGCGTTTGGGCTGCAAAAGAACAGATTGAAGAAGCGATAACACAAGGGGCTGTTGACCTTTCATATGTCACCGAGATTTTCCTCAAAATGTACTCAATCAAGGCGAAACTTGTGAAGTTTGGTCATCCAAATAAACAGGTTTTAACGCAGGGGGAGTGCGTTTTGAGGAAAACCCTTCGGGCTGAGCCATTTATTCGCCTACCTTCGTTGTTTACCTTTCGTTTAGAATGACTAAACTTCAAGGCAAACGCCTCGGTATCCAAATAAATGACCTCAGTCTCGAGGACATATGAAAGATCAACAGCCCCTAGTCAAAGCTCAACGAGCCGATCCCAAACATCAAAAGAAACAGTGGGGTCAGGTCTTGTATTTTGTGCAAAACTCAAGACCTGACCCCTTCTGCCGTATTCGCTGTTTATTTCTCGCGACTAATATTGATCCCTAAATAATTCAGCCATTTGTCCTAACTTATACATTATGTTTCGAGATTTAGCCTGCTCATGGCCGTCAGGAGCGAGTATTGTCATAAGTAAGTAGTCGTCGTCGCTTGATGCACCTTGGCAATAAATAAGGTGAATATCGCTGGTTCTGTGAAATTGAGTTTTCTTTAATGGAAGTGGTTTATCTTCATTGCCCAAGTGAATATGTTGGACCTCTTCTGATTTTACGATGGGTAATGTATTCGGGTGATCATAAGGTACATCTCGACCAAAGTTATCAGGCACAATACCTGTACTCTTATATGATACAAAATCGTTGACTAAATCATTTAACTCATCAGTTGATAATAAGTTTTGTATTAGCCGACTTTTAAAGACTCGTATCATTATTCAAAGTCAGCTAATTCTTTTTCTGAAGCGCTTAGCAATTGCTCGGCCCCTAAAGACGCAATGGATGCCAGACGGGCACTTGATGGACGAAACTGAGAGCTTTGAGACTTAGACTCTAACAACCTAACCATCTGTTCATACAGAGCAGCGCTAACCATATACCCAGCAGTCTTGTTATTAGATAAAACGGCTACTGGCTCATCTATAAAATAATCCATCGGTTTTTTTCTTAACTCAGAAACTGAAACCGTTTTTTCGGCCAAAATTAATTGCACTGACATATACGCACCTAAGAAACACAACACTAGACTTAATTATGTACTAAATTTTGTACTTTTCAACTTAAGTTTGGTTGTTAATCACTCTGATGCCATTAATTGGACTGCGAACCTACATGCGAGGGTAGATCAAAAGACAAAGGCATCGGCTGGGCCGACTAACGATAAGGTGGTTGTTCTTTCCTGTTTGTTAGGAATTACAACGCAGAAATATGCGATAAAGTTTCTGGATGAGACTGTACTAATTTCAACAAGGTTACGGCTTGCCCATTGGGAGCACTGCGACCTTGCTCCCAATTTTCTAACGTGCGCACTGATGTGTGCAGGTAATTAGCAAATACGCTACGAGACATATTAAACTTTTCACGAATAGACAAAATTTCATTTGGTGAAATTATCAATTCATCAGCAATTTTCACCTCGTGTGTTTTTAAGGTTAACTTCCCTTCACTATGCTCTTTTGCTTCACTAAGAGAAGTTGTTAGCTCTGCAAATAAATCACGTTTGCTCATGTTTCCACACCTCCATAAAGTCTTTCAATTGTTTCTTTTGAACACTTGTTAAATCTGATATTTCGTTTTTGGCATAGATGGTAAGCAAATAGAAACGATTGTATTGGTCAAAGTGGTAATAAATCACTCGTGCACCACCACGCTTCCCTTTCCCTTTTGCCGCGACTCGAACTTTTCGCAACCCGCCAGAATCTTGTATCACATCACCTTTATTTGGCTCTGCTAACAATGCGCACTGAAAGCGTCGATAATCATCGTCTGACAGATACTCACTACGGTGCTTTTCAAAAATACTTGATTCGACAAATATTGATTTCATAGACATAGTGTACGTAATATGCGTATAGATGACAAATTGTCTTTCGCTGAATTAACAGGATCTATAGATGACTGGAATGCTCATTCGATTCAATTATCACGCAGGCCGTTTTTCTCCATACGTCATTCCGGTGTGCTTTTTAGACGGAATCCATTCTTTTATAAACAACCACTATGATGGCTGTGCTGAATATGGATTTAACTTTGTTCTGACCCCGATAGTTGGACCTTGTTCTGACCCCGATAGTTGCTCTCTTTTTATAAAGTGAGTCCATGCACTTTACCTAAAAGAAAAAGAGAAAAAGAGAAAAATGGGTCGAATCCCATTACGTTCGCCTGTTAGGCCGAACCTGCTTTTTATGACCGCATTTTAAGGAATACGACCCCTTTATCGAACAGGCAATGCATTTGCATTACCTTTTCATTCATACTAAAATCAAAACTCTTAATAGAATTAAAAGATAGGGGTTGTTATGGCTCAAGTTGCTTTAGAAACTGAATCAACACTCACAGACCGTTTTCAAACTACAGTGCCTAGTTCTGTTCGTCAGGCGTTGCACTTAAGAAAGAAAGACAAAATAAAATATGCAATTCAGTCTGATGGCAGCGTTGTTATCTCGCGTGCAGCAGCACAACAAAACGACCCGGTTATTGGTGAATTCTTAGCATTTATAGCGCGTGATATGCAGGCTAATCCTGGAAAGGTTGAACCGTTATCAGCAAGTATGCGCGAAAGTGTCGATGCATTGGTTCAAGGTGTTGATATAGATTTAGATGCTCCGTTATTGGATGAGGACGAGTAAGTTTGCAAAAAACGATACCAATGGTGGTAAATGGTTGGACACTTTACACTCATCCATTGTTTAAAGAGCAGTATTTGAGTCTTAAAACACAAGTTGAGGCTCTACGTAAAAATGACCCTAATGGTTACATTAAGAAAAATGCCACTAAACGATTAGCCGCTATTCAAAGGTTAATCTTCGAATTAATACCACACGACCCTACCAGTTCTGAATTTCGTCAAGGAAGTACATTAGGTTATGCTAACAAGCATTGGTTTAGGGCAAAGTTCTTCCAACAATACCGTTTGTTTTTCCGCTTCCACTTAGAGTCGAAAGTGATCGTTTATGCTTGGGTAAATGACGATAAAAATAAACGAGCTTATGGTAGTAAGACCGATGCTTACAAAGTATTCGAAAAGATGCTGAAGTCTGGTACTCCACCTGAAAAATGGGATGATCTTTTAAAAGCAGCCAAGGACAAAACACTCTCCCCATAAGCACAGCGCTCGCTTTTCCGCAAGGAAGTCCTCTGGATCGTATTTCAGATAACTTTGTATTCAGGCGCGAGCTAAGGCGACTGATAGCTCGGCAGTCTGAGCTAGTTTTAAATAGAGGTTTATGCCCTGACGGGCACCCGAGCTAGATTTAGAGTAAAATATTAAAAGCACGCTGCGCGCCATCGTCGTGATGGTTTTTGACTAGAATCCTTTCTAGCCAGATACTCTTTTTTCAACAGCAAAAAATAGAGTATCCAGAAAAATGCCGCCGCTACAAAAGTTTTTAACCGCGTAGCGTAAATCTCGGTGGGCTTGCCCCCGAGCTGGATAGTGTAAACTGGGGGCTTTTTCCCAGTTTATGCTTTCCTGCTTTTGGTTCTTTGAGTCTTTATCGCAGAGCGATAAAGTTGTTAGCTCTTAAAACTCGGTCGCTTGCGGCCGATTTTTTTATCCGCAAAAAATGACTTATTCTTGGGTCGTTACGAATGTATCCCTTCAACCTCCACTCAAATGGCGTCCTTGCCATTTGCCCCAAGAACAAGCCATTTGTAGCTGAAACTTTAAAGGCGGGAAAGGCTGTGGCGGAGCCACCAAAGATTAAAATAAAGAAGTTAGAACTGCCTTTTTGAATAAATAGTTATCGTGGCTGCCCTGCTATTTTTACGTAATATTTTGATTTAATTATATTTTTACTTTTTTTACAATGCGTATCTCTGTAATTACTGATCGAAAGTTTGGGACTGCCATTAATTGAAAAATAAAAATATATGTCTGACCTAGTCTTTGCTAACCTACTGCTAACTTAGCCGTCTCATGCCACAAATATGCTGGCATTGGGTGCTTTAACTTCCACGTAATATTCATCGGCTGACTACCTTCATACCTCACAAAATCGACCGGACCAAAATTGACAAGGCCCATGGTTCTGCCGTTTTCGTCTTTTGCTTGTTCACGGACAAATAACAAGTAAGTTTTGTTATTTTCTTTTTGCTTGATGTAACTTAAACCACGGCCTGATTGGGGCTTGGCACTGTTTTGTGTTTGCCAGTGAAACAGTGTGGGGCTGATAGCGTAGTCGTGATACATAGTGGTGGCTGAAAACTGCTTTTCGTATTTATCTAAGGTCACAAATAACAGCTCGGTTTTGGCATTGGCAATGGTTAATACACCTTCGCGGCTTGATGATTTTTTAGCAAAGGTACTGTCATAAAACGCGACTAAAATATGTTCTTTGGGGTAACGCACGTGCATGTTAAGTGGTGAGTTATCTACCATTACGTTATTCACGGTTGGCATGGAAAACTCGTTAACGCTTAGACGCTCAAGTAATATTGAAAGAACGTCACTTAGTTCTTTTTTCAGCGGTAAGTTGTTTAATGCTAATAAGCTTTGTTTTACGCTATCAAAGCCTAGTGGCTTGCCGGGTTTGTCCCAAAAGTCGTAATGCGCCATTAAGGCAAATAATTCACTGTTCTGAATGTCTGATCCAGCGTTAGCTAAAGAAAGTTCCGCTTGTACTAATTTTTGCATGAAACATAAATATGAAAATGACGTGTTGTTTAATAAACGGTTGTTAATGGCGCGATAATAGGCGGTATAAAGTGCGCCTTGCTCAGCGTTTAGTACTGGTTCTAGCTCGTTGCCTTTAGCTGCATTAAGCAATGTAGACCAACCACCAAACTTTCCTACTTTTACTTTATAAATATCTTCTAACGTGACGTGTGGATAAATATGTAAAAAATTAATTAACGTGATCGGTAGTGTTGTTACGTTAGCAAAGTTGTGAATTAAGCTGATCAGTTTGTTTTTATTTAAAGTCGCTTGGCTGATGTTTTTTAATATCATCGTTTGCGTTTGTTCTTGTAACTCAATACGACAACCTAGAGGTAAATGTGGAAAGCCTTGTTTAATTTCTTTGCCAATAGCTTGGTTGGTCTTACCGATTAATGCTCTGAACTTACTTGAAAAGTCGTACTCTGGTCGTGAATTGCCGACAAAATCTAAAATGGTGCAACATTCTTTGTTTTCAGTTAAGCGCAGGCCACGGCCAAGTTGCTGTAAAAATATGGTTAAGCTTTCAGTAGGACGTAAGAATAATAGTGTGTCTAATTCAGGAATATCGACCCCTTCGTTAAAAATGTCGACCACGAACAATACGTTTATTTGTTTTGAACGTAAGCGCTGTTGCTGAATTTCACGATCTTTGCTGTTGTCGCTGGTTAAGACGCTACAGGCAATATTGTGTAGGGTGAATTTTTTCGCCATAAAGTTTGCGTGTTCTTTACTCACGCAAAAAGCCAACCCGCGCATTTGAGTAATATCGGTAATAACTTCGTAAAGGCTTTGCAGTATACGCATTACTCTTTGGTCATTGTAAGTATATAAATGCGTTAACTCAGCAATGTCGTAACGGCCTTTTGACCATGGTATTTGCGTTAAGTCGGTATTGTCGTCAATGGCGAAATATTGGAAGGGCGATAAGTGACGTTGGTTAATCGCTTCGGGTAAGCGTATTTCAGCTGCAATAACATGGCAAAAGTCGCTGAGTATCTCGGTGCCGTCGTGGCGCTCTGGTGTGGCTGTTAAGCCTAACAGTATTTGCGGGCTAAAGTGTTTAAGCACCGCGCGATAACTGTTGGCGGCAATATGGTGTACTTCATCAATAACGATATAGTCAAAGTAGTTTTCACTTAAGACTAAGGTGTTATTGGGGGCGGTCAGTTGTGCATTTAAACTTTGAATAGACGCAAACAAGTGGTGGTATTTATTGGGTTTGTTGTTACCAACCCATAGCTCGCCAAAGTTACTGTTTTTTAATACGCCGCGATAAGCTCCTTGTGCTTGTTTTAATATTTCTTCACGGTGGGCAATAAACAAAAATTTAGCTTCAGGGTTAGCTTGGTAAAAACTCGAGAAGTCAAACGCCGAGATAATGGTTTTACCCGTACCTGTAGCCGCTACCACAAGGTTGCGGTGGCGGTTATGTAATTCTCGCTCTACGGTGAGCTTGTCTAATATGGTTTGTTGGTGCGAATGCGGTTTAATATCAAAATAAAAGCTTGGCGCTGCACCGTTAACATTGCCTCTGGCTTCTTGTAAGGCATTGCTGAGTTTTTCACGGCTGGGGGCTTGGCCATCAAAATGTTCAAAGTCAGGTGATTCCCAATAGGTTTCAAAAGTGCTTAACGACTTTTCAATTATGTGAGGTATTTCTTGTGAGGTGATTTTTAAATTCCATTCTAAGCCACTGGTGAGTGCTGAATGCGATAAGTTTGATGAACCTATATAACCGGTATGAAATTTGGTATCGCGCATAAACAAGTATGATTTAGCATGTAGCCGTTCGCGGTTGGTGTTGTAGCTAAGCTTAACTTGAGTATTGGGCAAGGATGCTAAAAACTCTACTGCTTTGGCATCGGTAGCGCCCATGTAAGAAGTTGTGATTATTTTTAATTGTTTGCCGCTACGGGTAAAGCTTTCAAGCTCTTTTTTAAAGATGCGAATACCTGTCCACTTAATAAATGACACCAGCCAGTATATTTTGTCAGACGAGAGTATTTCTCTTTTGATTTCGGTTTCAAGTGAGGTGCCCACATTGCTGCCACAAAATAATTCACTTTGTGTTAAGCCCGTTATCGGCATAATCGATTCTACGTATTTGGGTAAATCAGCCGCGATAGGGTTGGTTTTATCAAACAGGGCGGTAAGGATTGTACCTTGACTGTCTAGCAGATTTTCGCTGATCAGCTCAGCATCTTTTATATGAGTACTAAGCCATTGCACTATGGTATTGGCAAGGCCTATTTGCTCTTGAATACGTGAATCGCTATTGGGTACTGAATCCATAGCAATTTCAATAATACGGGTTAAAAAGCGTGATAACCAAGTTGCGGCTTCTGCTGCTTCTAATGAACGCTCGCCCACAAAGAAAGATTCACGATCTAAATTCTGTTCAACTAATTGGGTTATTAGCTGTTCATAGATACCGGTTTGATTCATGAAAATCCTTTTGTTACTTCACTGTGCAAATTCCAGGTTATCTGAATTAAGGACTAAGAGAAATTAAATTAAAAACCTTCGGGATAAGGTTCGTTGAAAAATAAAAATCAGATGAAAAATTGAGTCACCATACTCAAGCGACAATTCCTTTACCCTATTAAACGCAAGGTGTACTAACTGCAAATCACTTGCCATACATATTCATATCCATCGAACGTAAATTATTGTTTTTAATATTTTTTCTACAATCGAGACTACTATTTTTACCAAGCAAAGGCAAAGTAGTTATTTTTCGAACGTTTTTATTCCAGTGAGCCCAGCTCATGCCTTGGCGGCAAAGCCGCTGCTTTTGATCTACCCTCGCATTTATGTTCGCCGATTATTTATGAGATTTCGCAGGTCAATTTACAAGGATGTAAATTGAGTCGTAGAGTGCCGGGAGCACATTATGACGACCTGCTAAATCTCATAAATAATTGGATGAAGAACATAGTTTGGCGAGCGGCCCTTTTTGCTTACTTTTTGCGGCTGTAGGTAAAAAGTAAGTCAGACAGCATGGATGCGGTTTGAAAAAAGGCATGGATGCCGGTGCGCGCAGCGCATGCTTTGGCGGCAAAGCCGTTACTCTCAAATCTCGGAAACCATCACGGACGATGGCGCGTAGCGTGCTTTTAAATATCCATAAAACCAACAGTATGATATCGCCAGGAGTGCTTACCACAGGCAGTTACATAGACACTGTCCAGAATACTATGCGTAAGTATAACCTTTCACCAATTTGCAAAAGTTCACATTGGTGTTAACATTGAATAATGAAAACAGTTAATTTTTATATCACGGAAGAAGGTAAAACACCTGTTATTGAATTCTTAGATTCGTTGTCAGCAAAGCAAGCCCAAAAAGTGACTTGGGTTTTACAATTGATTGAAGAGCTCGATGTTATACCTTCCACATATTTAAAGAAGCTTGTTAATACTGAAGATATATGGGAAGTGCGTGTACAGGTTGGGAATAACATTTTCAGGCTATTAGGTTTTTTCGATGGTGATAATTTAGTGGTACTTAATCATGGTTTTCAAAAGAAAACTCAAAAGACTCCATCCAAAGAAATCAAGCTTGCAGAACAAAGACGTAAAGCCTATTTACGAAGGAAAAAACAATGAGCGATCTAAAAAAGTACGTGGCCCAGCGCAAAATATCCGATGATAAATTTGCTGACGGTTATGACGATGGTTACCAAACTTTAAAGTTTGGCATCATGCTTAAAACCGCCAGAAAAGAATCAGGTATTACTCAAGAAGCATTGGCTGAAATGCTTAACACTCAAAAAAGTGCCATATCTAGAATTGAGAATCATTCTGATGATGTAAAGCTGTCAACTCTTGAACGTTTCGCATCTGCTTTAGGTAAAAAAGTTGAGATACGTTTAGTATAAAGTTCGTTGTATATTCAAATCAATAAAGGGGTGTGCGGCCGAGCCAGGTCGATAATTCCAGCGGGTGTGATCCCCGCTCCGGCAAGGTAGGTCAACCACCGGATAGCAAGCATCGGGCAGGCGGCGGTAACGCCAAATGTTAAGCACG
>Ga0316209_1002108_pt1 | contig 17146 bp, 14 predicted proteins | sample 6monopyrite_MG_FD_204945 | JGI IMG/M metagenome (GOLD analysis project Ga0316209, IMG submission 204945) | Microbial mat bacterial communities from mineral coupon in-situ incubated in ocean water Damariscotta River, Maine, United States -... | ecosystem: Environmental > Aquatic > Marine >...
ACTTCCCCATGGGAGTATCGGCTTCGTAGATTATTTCGTGCAATTTATGCCGCCAATTTGGTTTATGTGATGCGCTCAATAGAAAGAATATTTACGTAAAGGTACAGAAGTTTATAAAACTAGTCCGACCCTCCGGCCAACGGAATTATTTTTTGCACCTTGTTTCGTCTTAAATATCCTTGGATGATATGTTGGGCATCTCGATTGTTCGACATAGGGTTAATTATGGACTTCAGGATGTCCGTGTTGTTTATTTGAAAGTTGAGATTATAGAAGCCATAGCCTTTATAAATTCCATTTTCGATAAGAATAACCGAGCGTTCGTCGACATCACGTCCTTTATCAATGATGAGCATATTATGCTTTTCGTAGCTATTCTTGTTCAAATAGGTTTCGACACGTGCATTGTAATTTTCTGGATCTTCTAACTGAAGACAGGCACCATAACACTCTTTAATGCTATGTAAAAAGCAACCCTCGGTAGTGGGATACAAGCCTGTTAATTTTTGGCAAAGTTGATGCATTTCGGTGATTTTATAAAGCATCGATTTGGCCTGTTGGTAATTGCTAAATGTGGTAATTGCTTTTTTGCGTCCATCGGCTTTTTCAATTTTTAAGTTGATGTAGCCATTTACGTCTTCAAACGAAGACAATTGATGGGTAAAGAGCGTTTTTCTCAGAGCTCGATTAAAGATGGGTTTATTCTTTTTAATCTCTTCACTTTCCTTCAACTGTGCAATCAGATCATTGCCCGTTGATTCAAAAGTGACCGCATGCACTTCTAATTGAATTTTTTTAGACTTTCTATTGTCGTTGGTAAAATGTTGTGTTAATCGACGTTTAATATTTTTACTTTTCCCGATATAAATAATGGTGCCGTCTTGACGATGCATATAGTAAACTCCTGTGAACGTGGGAGCCTGTTCTATAATGTCCAATAGTTTAGGTTCCAATTGTCGTTTTGGATCCTTACGCACACTTTGTGAAATGATTTCCTTTTGAGTGTCCTTGGACAATAATAATTTGAATAGGGAAACAGTGGCTTTAGCGTCTCCTTGTGCTCTATGTCTATCGGCTATTGGAATACCAAGCGTTCGCACCAATTTGCCTAAGCTATAAGAAGGTAAATCTGGAATCAATTTTTTAGCAAGTTCTACCGTGCATAGCGTTTCTTTCTGAAATGGGTAACCCAGTCGATCAAATTCGGTAGTTAGAATCCGATTGTCAAATTGTGCATTATGCGCAACAACAATACAATCTTCGGTGATCTCAATAATACGTTTGGCAACTTCGTAGAATTTAGGAGCATTGCGCAGCATTTCATTATTTATTCCCGTAAGGTTTACGACAAAGGGCTGTATACTGCGTTCTGGGTTGACCAAACTTGAGAACTGATCCACAATTTTTTGACCATCGAAACGGTAAATGGCGATTTCAGTAATACCTTCTTCGTTGTATTTACCACCCGTAGTTTCAATGTCTAAAATCGCGTACATTAATCAGTTAACTGTTTTTATTTTGTGTGTTAATAATTTCGTTCTCCAAAAATCGCACTTCCAACGCGAATCATATTACTGCCTTGCTCAATGGCCAAAGCGTAGTCACCGCTCATACCCATAGAGAGCGTAGTAAGTTGTGTGTATTCATTTTTAAATTCTTCAAAAACTTCCTTCAGAAAATGAAACTCCTTGGTAAGTTGCACTTCATCCGCGGTAAATGTGGCCATACCCATTAAGCCCACGATTTGAACATGCAGTAAGTTTTTTACTTCTTCTGAAGAGATAACTTGCCATGCATCATCTTTACTCATACCGAATTTACTTTCCTCTTCCGCAATTTTCACTTGGAGTAAGCATTGAATTACACGATCGTGTTTTGCTGCCTGTTTATTGATTTCTTTAACCAATTTTAAAGAATCTACAGCATGAATTAGGCTCACAAATGGAGCCATGTATTTTACTTTATTGGTCTGTACATGACCAATCATATGCCATTCAATGTCTTTTGGGAGTTGTTCCCATTTTTGAGACATCTCTTGAATTTTATTCTCACCAAATATTCGTTGTCCTGCTTCATAAGCCTCTAATAAATCGGTCACAGGTTTTGTCTTAGACACAGCCACCAAGGTGACATCCTCAGGAAGGGAATTAGAAAGTTGTTGTATATTTTTACCAATAGACATATTAAAACTCGTAAATGGTTACACCGCTTCTTAGTTTAGGCTCAATATAGGTGCTTTTAGGAGGCATGGTACTTCCTTCGTCTGCAATCTGTTTCATTTCAGAAATAGTTACAGGCACTAAGCCAAAACCAACTTTGAAATCTCCCGAATCTACCAACGATTTTACATGGGCTAGATCCTTTTTACCATGTGCATACGCTATGCGTTGTTCGTTTCGAACATCTTCAATTCCCAAAATGGGTTTTAAAATGGTGGTATACAGTATATGTGTATCTAAGGCGTCCAAAGCATTTTTGAACTGATAATGATCCTTTCGTAAGTACAAGGAGTAAAACTCTCCATCCAAATACATGCTGAAATGATGCTTTTTTGATGGTTTATAGTAGTTCACGCCTCGATTTTCAATTCGAAAGATAGTGTCTAAACGAATTAAAAATTCTTCTTTCGACAAGCTATTAAGATCTGTAACTAGGCGATTAAATTCATAAATTTTTAGCTCACTTTCTGGGATGAGGTAACTCATGAAATAATTATAAGGTTCCTCACCCGTATGGTCTTCGTTTTTTTCTTTAAGATGATCAGAAAGCAAAAAGGACGAAGAGGAGCGATGATGTCCATCAGCGATATATAAAGCATCCATTTTTTGAAATGTCTTTTTTATCTCCGCAATGATTAATGGGTCATTTACATTCCATAAGTAATGCGTGTCGCGATAGGTGGTAGTAAATTCGTATTCTGCTCGTTGTAGCATAATACTTTCAATGCGCCTTTGCAACCGTTCATTATCTGGATAAGTAAGAAGCACAGCTTCGGCATTGAACCCCACTGTATTTAGATACTCAACAAATAATTTTTCGCGATATTCAATCGTATTCTCGTGTTTTTTGATCACATCGTTGCGGTAATCTTCAACGCTAGCTGCGGCAACCAGACCATTAAAAACACTGCCGTCTCTGTTTACAATTTTATAGACGTAATAGCAGGGTTGATCGTCTTGCATAAAGATACCGTCTTCTTTAAATTCTTGATATCTATTACGCACCAACGAGTAGCGTTCTTTACCAGCAATCTCTTTTTGATATTTAAAACCTGGATTAAGAATCTGTAAAAAGGAAAAAGGGTTGTCCCTGAGCCGTGCCTCCCTTTGTTCAATGGTATAACTCTCGTACGAACGAGACGCAATGAGTCCTACCTTATCACGAGTAGGTCTAATGGCACGAAATGGAAGGATTTTGGGCACAGATTCTTTTTAGTAACTATTGATTTTTATACAAACTGTTTGGCAACAGTTTCGGCTTTTCTACTTTCAGAATAATCGTAGAAACCTTCACCGCTTTTACTACCCAATTTACCAGCCCTTACCATGTTCACTAATAGCGGACAAGGAGCGTATTTTGGGTTTTTAAATCCGTCATACATCACGTTTAATATAGACAAGCAAACATCTAGGCCAATAAAATCTGCCAATTGTAAAGGTCCCATGGGATGTGCCATACCTAATTTCATTACTGTATCAATTTCCTGAACACCAGCGACACCATTGTAAAGTGTTTCAATTGCTTCATTGATCATTGGCATTAGAATTCGATTGGCAACGAATCCTGGGTAATCATTCACTTCTACAGGAATTTTACCTAATTTTTTAGATATTTCTTCTACGGTTTTATACGTTTCTGAACTCGTGCTATACCCTTTAATTATTTCAACCAATTTCATAATTGGAACTGGGTTCATAAAGTGCATCCCAATGACCATTTCTGGGCGAGAGGTAACGGCGGCAATTTGCGTTATGGAAATAGATGATGTATTACTAGCTAAGATGGTGTCGTCCGGGCAAAACTGATCAAGATCTTTAAAAATCTTTAGCTTTAAATCGACATTTTCGGTAGCAGCCTCTACCACAAGACTTGCATATTCCACCCCTTCTTCTACACTTGTGTAGGTAGTTATATTGGCTAAGGTTTTAGCCTTGTCTTCTTCAGTGATTCGTTCTTTTGCTACCATTCGATCCAAATTCTTGGTAATGGTAGCCATTCCTTTATCTAGAGATGCTTGAGAAATATCAATGAGTTGAACTTTATAATCACATTGAGCGAAGGTGTGGGCAATTCCGTTACCCATGGTGCCTGCACCTATTACAGCTACATTTTTCATTAGTAAATACGATTAGTTTTTATAATTGTTTAAAATTTTCAATAACCTGCATGGCTACCCTTAGGGCATCAGTACCCTGTTCAAGAGGCACTATAGGTTCTGTGTTATTTTGTATTGTGTCTGCAAACGTTTCTAATTCGTCCAAAATGGCATTGTTGTTATCGATATCTGGATTCTCGAAATAAATTTGTTTTTTAACACCTTCGGCATTGGTTAAAATCATAGCAAAATCATCATGTTCTTTTGGAGCATCCTTCATTTTCACTACTTCAACTTTTTTCTCTAAAAAGTCTATCGAGATATACGCATCACGCTGAAAAAAACGAGCTTTTCGCATTTTCTTCATTGAAATTCGACTTGCGGTTAAATTGGCAACACATCCGTTTTCGAATTCAATTCGGGCATTAGCAATATCTGGTGTTTCTGAAATAACCGACACACCGCTGGCCGATACGTTTTTCACTTTGCTTTTCACTACACTCAAAATGGCATCAATATCATGTATCATTAAATCTAAGACCACAGGCACGTCGGTACCACGTGGGTTGAATTCTGCCAATCGATGTGCTTCGATAAACATCGGATTTTCTATTTTATCTCGTACAGCCATAAATGCCGGATTAAACCGTTCTACATGGCCTACCTGTCCTTTAACATTGTGCTCGCGGGCCAAAGCAATAAGTGCTTCAGCTTCGGCAACTGTTTGAGTTATTGGTTTTTCGATAAATAAATGTTTGCCAGCTTTGATTACTTTTTCAGCTACTGCATAATGATAAATAGTAGGAGTAACCACATCAAGCACATCACATGCTGCTATCAACGCTTCTTCACTAGGGAAGCTGGTGTATCCAAACTCTTCTACTATCTGTTGTGCTGCTTTTTGGTCTTTATCGAAGAACCCCACCAGTTCATATTTGTTAGACTGATGAAGTAATTTTAAGTGAATTTTCCCTAGGTGACCTGCGCCTAGAACTCCTGCTTTTAGCATTGGCGTTTGTTTTCCACAAAGATACCTTTTTGCGCGCAAGTTTGAAAGATGATTCACGAATTCATTAAGGAATGAATTTCTGCTTTCTTATTTGGATTTTAATGGCTTTTGTCTTTCTTTGTTTTAACAATAGAATTGACCAATGAAACAACCAACCATTGAAACCGAACGCCTAATTATAAGAGAACTGCGAGCAACAGATTTGCCGGGAATGTTTGCTATGGAATCAAACCCTAATGTGCACCGTTATTTAGGCAATAAGCCTTTAAAAAATGAAGCCGAATGTGCCGAAGTTATCCAATACATTCGGTCGCAATACGAGGAGCTAGGCATAGGAAGATGGGCTATGATTGAAAAGGAAACAGAAAAGTTTGTAGGTTGGACGGGTTTTAAATTTAACACCGAAGAGGAATGTGGCCATATTAACTTTTTGGATCTCGGCTATCGTATGAGAGAAGAGTTTTGGGGGAAAGGCTACGCAACCGAAAGTGCTTTTGCTTGTATGGATTACATATTCGAACATTGGGATCACAATACCATTATTGGGATGGCAATGGAGATCAATAACGCCTCTATAAAAATACTTCACAAAAAGGTAGGTATGCGGTTAACAGATCATTTTGAATGGGAAAATGAGCCTTGTTTTTTTTATGAGATTACCAAAGACGAATGGCTAAACCGAAATAAAACCAAATGAAAGATACCGCTAAGCATCAAGGAATGCGTCGAAAACTAGTTGCTGTACTTGAAGATAAAGGTATAGTTAATACTGCCGTTTTAAAAGCCATTAGTGCCATTCCTAGACATTTGTTTATGGACAGTGGGTTTATCGATCATGCTTATGTAGACAAGGCTTTTCCAATTGGCGCAGATCAAACCATATCTCAACCCTACACCGTAGCTCGTCAAACGGAACTGCTAGAAGTTTCGGAGGGGGATAAAGTATTAGAGATAGGCACTGGTAGTGGATATCAAAGTGCTGTCTTATTAGAGATGGGTTGTGTGGTTTACACCATCGAAAGACAAAATGAACTCTTTAAAAAAACATCTTTGTTTATACCCAAATTAGGCTACCGTCCGAAGAAAATGATATTTGGCGATGGATATAAAGGGTTACCTGAATTCGCACCTTACGATGGAATTGTAGTTACTGCGGGTGCTCCGTTTGTGCCAAAACCTTTATTAGCCCAATTAAAAGTAGGGGCAAAGTTGGTTATTCCTGTGGGCGAAACGGTTCAGGAAATGACCGTTTTTACCCGTAAAAGCGCTACCGAATTTGAAAAAAAGGAATATGGTGAGTTTCGTTTTGTTCCCTTATTGGAAGATAAAAATTAGCAAAAAAGCAGCCAAATTACGTAGAAGTACGTAAGGTATAACTTGTTGATATATAGTAGATTTGGTTTAAATTGAAACTAACCAAAAATACAAACCGTCATGAAGTTCTTATCTAAATTCCTAGCCATCTTCTTTATTTTTACCATTCTTTTCTCCTGTAAACAAAAAGAATCGTCGACCAAAGCTTACGAAACAGAGTCGGATACCGAAGTCATAGCAATGACCACTCCGGTGAATGCAAAATTGCCTGTTGATGTAAAGCCTACCTGCGTTGTAAGTTCGAGCGATTTATCAAATTGGTTTGTTTCAGGTTCGATTACTGAAAATGGCGCTGTTCATCCTGCTAACAGTGTAACATTTGGACATAAAAACAACTGTGACTTTTACAAATGGTCTGAACAAATGTTTTTGTGGATGACATCTCCTTCAGAAGGAGATAATTATACGAACGGCACTATTTTCGAATCTCCCGTTTTTTACACGGTTTCTCCAAAAGTAAATGGACAACGAACATTAATACCGCATGAGCAAGGAAAATTGATAAGCGCTGTGGCCAATACTCAAAAAAATGATTCTCTTGTTGATACGGAAGAAGGGCAAGCTACAGATGATGTGCTTATGGATCAGAACGGTTCTCTTTTGTATTACATTACAATGGTAAACGACGTTTACGCCGAATTCTTAACAGGAGTAGATAATGGAGAGCTTTCTGGGAAAGAGTTTCCAACAACTGCAACTGCTTTAGATAGTATTGTCGATTACGCAGCCCAACGTGGAGTCACACTTTCTGACCCAAATGCATTAACCATTGAAGTAAAAACATCATGGACAGAAGTAGATAATCTGTCTAATGCCGATAGCTATATAACTATTGATGCCATTGTGCCAACTTATGAAAAGACTGATTCAATTTGGACACCTAACGGATCCAAAGAAACTAAACTAGCCATGCTTGGTTTGCATATTGTTGGGAGTACAAATGGTCATCCAGAAATGGTTTGGGCTACCTTCGAACACACTAATAATGCACCTAATTTATCGTATGGATATGTGGATTCTTCGGGCGAAACGAAAACCGTTGCGGCAGATACGGGTAACGATTGGTTATTAAATAGTGATAGTTCTAGCAGTGATTACAATCAGTCGCATATGACCTATACTAATTCTAATGGTAGTATTCAAGCCAAGAAGGGTTTAAGCATAAGTGCTAGCAATAGTACAAAGACAAAGCCATGGGGTGTTGCAGAAGCTGGTGTTCCTAATCCAGAAAATGCAACCGGAGCGGAGTCCAATACGCAAGTATTATCTATTAACAATAGTGTGCTCGGGCAGCTTCTGGGTAATGACATTAGAAAAAACTACGTTTTTATAGGAGCAACATGGACCGATGGAGGAGCAGGACCGAACGGTGAAAGTTACTCGGTGACCAATACGACACCTGGTGTAGCCATTGGAACTAGTCAGTTAGCTAATAGTACGATGGAAACCTATGCGCAAAACGGTACTGCCTATTCTAAAGGGTTTGGAACTTGCTTCGCTTGTCATTCAAATAATGGATCTTTAGCACCTAAAGATATTAGCCATGTATTTGATGAAATTCAACCCTTGTTTTCAGCTACAGAATCAAATAGATAAAATATTTTAAGTAAGTGCTCAGCTCGAACTAACGAACGATCAGTTTTGTTGTAAAAAGTTGGTTCGGGGTTTGCACTTTTACTAAATAGAATCCGGCGAGAAGGTGTTGTACATTAGTTTTACCCAATCAAAGGCTTATTTCCTGAATAGGTCTATAGTTTGTATAAACGTATAGAATCTATTCATATTCGCAGCCACTAGGGATTAATCAAATAAGTTTAAAAATTTAAGGCCGAATACAAAAGCACCTTTACTGCTACCGTTGAAATACGATTGTACATAATCAACCCGTAAGAACCTGAAATTACCCCAACCTAAATTATCCAATCCAATAGAAACTTCGGTATACGGTTTGTTACCATCGGTTGCGAGCATATGCGCACCTCCAACAAGATTGAAATTAAGAGCACGCACACCAGGGATTTTCCCTAATATCCAACCTCTAAAATTATGTTCTAGATGTCCTTCGAAGTAACTGTTATTAGTGCTTAACTGGTAATAGGGAAGCAAATTGAACACATTGGTATATCTAGAAGCGGTTCCAATTCTCGTCTGGTTGCCATTAAAGTGTTGGTAATCGACAAAGGATATGTTGTCTCCGTTAAAGAAAGTACCTCCTTTTAAATTATAGCTAAATGTTCCTTTGTTTCCCACATTGATCGATTGTGATAGGCGTCCACGTAATTGCGTAAAATTATAGTCACTATTCGAGGCGCCTGAACCGTTTTCGACTGTAAGTGCTAGAAAGGGATAGTCTCCATTGCCTAAATTGTATTTTCCATCGGGATAGGTCATGTATTTTTGACCGAAAGTAATATAGGCTGTTAGTTGCGACTTTATAATATCATGTTCATCGATTGCCGCATTTTCAAAATCGGTTGGATCCAGTGGATTGTTCGAAGTAAAATCTACGTCATCATTAGGAAGGATAACATAATCGGTATTATTAAATAATGGCTTTCTATTTTCGTAGCCTATATTAGCATTCACACGAAGACCATTAACTATTTCCTGACTATATCCTACTCCAGCAAATGTGTTTTCGAATGCCTTGAGATAATTACGTTCGAAGAATAGTGAAGAAACTGAATTAATAAGCGGAGAAATAGGTTGTGATGTATTAAATTGTCTTACGCCGCTGCCCCCATACAAGGAGAGTCTTAAGCGATTTGTTCGGTTAAAATTATGTGTTATTCCTCCTGTAAATCTTAAACGATCCTCGGCAATTCCATAAGTCGCATTCGCGTAGACACTAGTCCATTTGGTTTGGTTTTCATCGTACCACTTAAAAAACGATAATCCTGCACCTCCATTCCAACCTTGAACGGTATTGTAATTAATGGCTGGAAAAGGACCGTCATAGGAGATACTATATTTTTTGTGTGAATTTCGATACGAATATCCAGTGATAGGAGAGAGTAGGCTAAATTTATTTCCTTCTCTATCGACTGAATCTAAGTATTTTTTCGATTTCCGAAGCTCCTGCAAACTGTCCTTGCGCACATAATCATTAACCTCTTCATTGGTTAAAGGAACGGGACGAATTCCGCGCCAAAAGATGCTGTCTTTTTTATTGGCTTCGGGTTCAAAATACACGACCTCATTTGTGAAATCTCGTTTCTGAAATTGCGGATTAAAATTGTAATCACTATAGACGGCTATAAATCTACCATCACCTTTAAATCCAAGGAATTTAAAACTAAAGTCAATGGTTTGTGAACGTTTGATCCAGTTGAAATTTTCTGCATCATAACTAAAGTTTTGCTTAAAAAGTAACTCTTTAACCATAGGGACTTGAATGGCTTCACCTGTGGTTGTCAATTCGGCTCCATAAAGTTGCCAATCGTCTTCAACAATATAAATAGTTCCTTGCCAAACACGATCTTTAGGTCTACGAGGAGTCACTAGTATTTTGTTGATGAGTTTACTCCCTTCATAAAAAACACCGTCTAATTTATAACGGTAATAACTCAAAGCGTTATTTGCAATTGGCGAGACTATTGCAGCATTAAGATCGATTGTATTTTCGTAAAACGAAAAGTTAGCGTCTTGAGCACTATTAAAACTAAAACCGTTGTCATTTCCACTTACTTTACTGGCGACAATCGTTTCTTTAAAGTCGTTTGGTTGTTGGTACGCAATTTTAGAAATGGTTTCAGATAGATAAATGATACCAGAACGAGTTGAATCTAATGCGCCTTCAAAATCACCTACTTCTTGACCGAGTATTTTTTCTGGTACGTCTTTCACTTTCCAAAGACCACGGGAGTAAAAATCGGCTGTAAACGCATTGATTCTATCCAAGTTTTGTTTCCGTTGGGCAATGGTCGCTCGAATGATTCGATAGGCAGGATCTTCAGAAGCATCAATCACAACTGCATCTAAACTCACAGATTCTTCTTGAAGAACGACGTCCAAATTATGAGGCAACTGAACAACATTCACAATTTTTGTTTCAGTCTTAAACCCTAAGAATTGAAAAATAACTTTGTATTCGCCATTAGTAGGAATGTCCAAAGAATAGGCGCCTTCTTCGTTAGAAGTAGTTCCTGTATACGAATTCTCTAAGTAAATGTTAACATAAGGTAAGGGTTCGCCAGTAGAACTGGTAACAGTTCCTCTTATTTGAGCCGATACATGAATAGAAAAAAATAAAAGTGCTAGGTGTAGTAGTTGCTTCATAAATGATAAACGCGGTTAGTTGATAAATGGTTGCTATAATAACTTCAGTTGGTGAAATTAATTATAACCCGACATTCGAATCTTAAAAAAATGTTAGTTGGGAAATCTTTAGTACACCAACCGCGTTCTTCTTATTGCTTCAAAAGCTTCAATACTTTGTCTATAGCAGTATCCTTTTTATGGAGCAGTGTTTCCGTTTTAATTTGATCATAAAACCAATAGCCTTTCTTTTTATATTCGATGGCGTAATCTGGCTGAATTCCTTTGCCTTCATAATTCACACCATTTGTGTTGGCATAGACCTCTGTAGATAAGGCGTAGTCCCACCCATTGGGTAACTTTTTTTCAATCATATCTGAGAAAATTCCGTTGGTTGGTGATCCGATGATTTGAAGATCTGGACTAAGGGCTTTCATAGCCATGCTAAAGGATTCTGCTGCACTGGCAGATTGATAGCTAGTGAGTAAAAATAATGGTCTGCTATATGCATGTGCCATGGGTTGAATCTTTATGGACTGCGGACGTGTAAAACCTTCTCCAAGTCGGGTGTTTTTGACAAACGCAATACCCTCTTGTTGTGCAAAGCTTTTAACTATTTCCATTCCCACACCATCAAATCCACCACCATTAAAGCGGATGTCTAGGATACAGGCTTTGGTTCCAGAGATTTCTTCAAGAATTTTATCCATAATGTAGCGTGTTCCGTTTACTTCATCTTGTAAGTAATTGCTACTTGCTTCTGCTTGTTCTGCGTAGTAGATTTCTGCTTCCTCGTCAGATAAGCTACTGGGGATATTATAATTGGCAAGGTTTGCCATTCCGTTTATTTGCACAATAGCGACATTGTCTTTTGTAATTCCCCAGTAGATATTTCCAAAGAGATATTCCTTTACATCATCTATGTAAAGATCGATATTCGCATAACGTACATCGTTTGTATTAATAGGTTCTGGACGATATCCTAACTCTTTAATTCGCTCCTTTTGTTTTCTTTTTCTGTATTTGGCATATTTTTTTTCCAATCCTTCAGGAACACCAATCATAGAATGCCCATCGTTTAGTTCTTCAACCATAGTGTGTAAAGTCATAAATAAATCGAAGGGTTTGGTCTTTTTGGAAATTTGTGAACGATATTTGGTTCGCAATCGATTCCAATCTATATCACGTTCTTTAAAGTAGGCGAACTGTTCACTAAAAGTTTCCCATAAAGCATCGAAGTTATGAAGAGGATCTTGCTGAAGTGTTTTCGTAATAGAACGACAAACGTCTGGAAGTTGATCGATTCGTTCAAAATCGTATTCTGTAATGCCTCCTTTGGCCGTGAAAAAAGAGTTGGTAGATTCAATGACTTCGAATTCGGTAAAGAACTCTTCAATCGATTGTGATAAATTTGGAGCACAAGACATTTTATTGACATCGTAGAATTGAACATTTTCTTCTGTGATTTCAATTACAAAACCATATCCCACCGTTTTCCAGTACCCAGTAAAAGATGAGGTGCTCATGTTTTGTCCAAACGAATGGAACGTTAAAAGATAGAAGATTGTAAATGCGGTAAATTTTAATAAGGCTTTCATCTGTTGTATTTTTTTACAAATGAAGCTCTAAAAGAAGTGCCAGTCGTCCCATTGGAAGCAGTGGAACCTTTTTAACCTACTGTTTTTACTCGCTTTTTGAATTCTGAAGGCGATACGCCCGTTTCCTTTTTAAAAATACGATTGAAACTTGTTTTCGATTTAAAACCGCTTTCAAATGCAATACCTAACAATGTCAAATTTTCGAATTGATGCGATTCGATTTTCTCTTTTACCAGCTCAATACGATGTTTGTTTACAAAGTCATAAAAGGACGTATGCAAATGTTGATTGAGTAAAATGGACAACTTTTTATCTGTAGTGCCAACATAAGTGGCTAATTTGTTTAAAGTGAGATCTTCGTCCAAGTGAGGTTTCTTCTCTTCGATCACATCTGTGAGGCACTGATTTAGAATGTTGAATTCGCTTTCGCTTAAAAGTGTAGGCGATGCTGTTGTTTGTGTTTGAGCAACCAGGTTTTTCTTAATTGGAATTAAGAAGTCGGGTAGCAATATTTTAGATTGATTCACTCCGTAGTAACCTAAAAAGAAAATTAAAATAATGACAGAAACTAAAGTGACCATATCATTTAAAAGCTCTGCTTCGTAAAACATACCGTAAATACCTAGACTCAAATCGAGTATTGATATTAATAGTACGCCCCATAGCATTCTTGCGATCCAACCAAAATCTGATTCAGAGAATGTTGAAAATTGTCCTTTCATCGCCTTTCGATACACGGTAAATAATCGAAGGGAAACGATTACATAAATTAAAAGATAGGCGATGAGCCCTTGAAATATCCAATTCTTTTCGTCATTTAGATATTCCAAATAACCAAATACGAGCTCATTTTGAGACATAGAATACAGAATAGGAGCTGTAACCAAACCAGCGAATACGATGGCCGGTATAAAATGAAACCAGTTCTTTTTAAATAACGACTGCGTATTTTCAAAGAGTGATTTTATATAGATATAGATAATAGGACCAACGCTTAATTCGATGATATCGTTAAAAACATACGTTATAAAATATGGAATGGTAAGCTCATGAACCGAACTATATACGTTGATAAAGAAGAGTAGTATGAGTCCGAAGAACCCAATCAATAATTTTCTTGGAAGATCTTTTTGCGATTTAAACAGTGCAAAAAGAATCAGAGTAGTGATTACAATTCCTGCAACTAGTATGAAATCTATAAAAAGTGTCATCAATTATTGAATGCCTTTTTAATTCTGCTCAAATCGCGCTTGTTGTCACGATCTTTAATAGATTCTCGTTTATCGTATTGTTTTTTACCCTTTGCTAAGGCAATTTCCAATTTAGCGAACCCTTTATCGTTGGTGAAGAGAAGCATTGGTATGATGGTTAATCCCGTATTCTTGACTTCCTTTTCTAATTTTTTAAGTTCACTTCGATTAAGCAATAACTTTCGCTCGCTTTTTGGAGCATGTTGAAAATGAGTCGCATGAGAATATTCTTGAATAGTCATATTGATCACAAAAAGTTCGCCTTGCTCATTAAATTCGCAAAAACTTTCTGCAATAGATGCTTTCCCTTCACGAATGGCTTTAATTTCGGTACCACGCAAAACAATCCCAGCGGTATACCTGTCTAGGATTTCATATTCGAATCGAGCTTTGCGATTCTTTATTTGTACGTTTTTTTGTAGTGCCATATCGAAGGCAAATGTAATGAAAAGCGAAGTTCTTTTTAGTGTAAAATCAGTTTAGCGAATTTAATTGATCCATTATTTCACCGATGTGTCGATTGGTAGAGTTATCTAATAATACAATACAGATTTTCTTATCCATATTTCGAACAATGGCTGTACGAGCACCTAACCATGATCCATTGTGACTCACAACTGAATTGGAGGGAAGGCCCCATCCAAATCCATAATTGGAAGGTTGTCCACTCGATAAAATTGGCGCTTTAAACGCTTCTTGAATACTCTCGTTCGAAATAATGGAATTCCCATACCAAAAATCATCCCAAATGAGGAAATCTTCGATACTCGAAAAGACACTTCCATCGCCCGCTACACCATCTATAAAAGTCGGTTTTAACTCGGTTACTTTGCCTTTGCTTTTTGTAAAACTCCAAGTTTTATTCGCGAAAGTTTTGTCTTTAGATACTAAATTCCAAACCCGACTATTTTTCATTCCCATAGGGTCAAATAGACTTTCTTGCATAAACGCTTCAAAAGATTGTTGAGAAATTACCTCGATGAGATACGCTAATAAAATATAGCCTGTATTAGAATATGCGTATTCAACATTTGGAGCGGCATAGGCAGGAGCAGCATTTTCAATAACCAGTTGAATCGCAATTTCGTTGGTCAAAACCGGAATATTGTCTTTACTATTTTCGGCTAAACCCATATACGAATCTGGAAATCCAGAAGTATGATTCAATAAATGGCGAATCGAAACATCTTTATACGGAAAATTCGGAATGAATTTGGTCACTAAGTCGTCGTATTCCAATTTACCTTGTTCTTTTAAAATCATAATACCTGTGGCGGTAAATTGTTTGGATACCGAGGCCAAACGGAAGGAGCTCTTTGGAGTGATTTTTTCTGTTTTGGTATGGTCTGTATATCCGTATCCTTTGGCTAAAAGTGGTGTTCCATTTTTGACAATTAATACGGCACCATTGAATTTGTCTTTTTGATATAATTGTTCGAACCACCCATCCACCTCAGAGATATGTTCGGTTACCGAAGCCCCTTCGGGAAGCTCTAACTTCGGAATACTCGTTTGTGTTGTAACATACCAAATGGCCGCTCCTCCAGCAGCCAAAATTAGGCCACCAAGGATGGTAAGGAAAACTTTCATATTATTCAGGTTTTGTTATTTTATCTCCTTTAACAGGGGAGTAATCGGCTTTAAATTCGCCGTTAACATAAAGAGCGGCAAAATAGGTTTTCGCTCCCATAGCCGATATTCGATTAGGTCCGTCTTGTAGACTAAAATGTAGATGAGGTTCACTTGAGTTTCCAGAATTTCCGCAATTACCGAGATACTGTCCTTGTTGAACTGTGTCACCTTCCTTAACTACAATGGTTTCTTTTTCGAAGTGAGAATAAACAATATACTCATCATTTTCGGTTTTTAGCATCACACTATTACCATGCGTTTGAAGCGGATTCATTTCACCTGGTTTGTTGTCCTCCACACCTGTAATCACATCCACTACTGTTGCACTGCAAACGGCATATAGGGGTTTACCAAAAGCATAATAATCTTCATTTCTTGTTCCGCTGCGTTGATACGATTTGTTATTTTTATCAATGATAAAGAAATCGAAGGCACCGCGTTGATTGGCTGTTGTGACATGATAATTTTGCGCCTTGGTATCTCCGCCCCAAAATGTGAACCATTCTCCTTTAAACGGCAATGTCATGACGGTTGTATTTCGTTCAAACTTGAGAGGTTCTTCAAACGGAAGAAATCGAAATCCAGCAAATCGCCTTTCGGCATCTAACACGACATTCAAATATTGCTTCCCTTTCTCGAAATGTGCTATATAAATTTCAAGAGCGTCTTGCTTTTCAGAAAAAGCAACCGTTTCCATTTTACCAAAGTTCTCATAGAAATAATTAATAATGCTTTCTGTTTGGGTCAAACTTACTGCATTTTGCATACGTTCATTCCACATACCAAAAATTGCCTTCGCATCTTTTTCGTTAAAACTATTTTTAAATGCAACAACTTCTTCGGTATAAGAAGCAGTTTGAGAATTGACCTTCTGTAACGCAAGAAATAAGAAAGCAGCGAAAATTAATTTTAACCTCATTTTTTGTAAGTTTTATGCTGGATAAGTGACTGTATTTTTACATTTGTTACAAATATAACGTATGCGACTCCTAACTATTTTAGCATTGCTGGTAATCTTAATCAGCTGTAAAGAGAAAGAATCCCCATTAACGGCTCAATCTATCGTCGATCAAAGTATTGCTGTTTCCTGTCAGGGTAATTGCGAACATGCTATTATTGACTTTATATTTCGAGGCAAAGCGTACAAGAGTATTAGAGATGGAGGGGCTTATAGCATGGAGCGACTCGCGAATGATTCCTTAGGCCGGGTAAGAGACGTTATAAGCAATAACGGATTCCAACGTTTTATGAACGATACACTGGTACAGGTAGCAGATTCTATGGTAACTAAATATAGCAATAGTGTGAATTCGGTGCATTATTTTGCGCAATTGCCTTTTGGGTTGAATGCCCCTGCAGTTAAAAAGGAATTATTAGGAGAAACTACGATTAAAGGAGAACCTTATTTTGAAATAGGGGTTTCATTTAATCAAGAGGGTGGAGGGACCGATTTTGAAGATCGATTCGTTTATTGGATCCATAAAAAGGAGTATACGGTGGATTATCTTGCGTATAGTTATGATACAGATGATAAAGGTATTCGTTTTAGAGAGGCTTTTAATCCGCGGGTCGTAAATGGTATACGGTTTGTTGATTATAATAATTATAAAACAGACGATTTATCGACTCCGTTAACCGATTTGGATACCCTATTCGAAGCGGGATCATTGAAGCTCTTGTCCAAAATAGAGACTGAAAATGTGAATGTGAA
>Ga0316209_1002109_pt1 | contig 17139 bp, 14 predicted proteins | sample 6monopyrite_MG_FD_204945 | JGI IMG/M metagenome (GOLD analysis project Ga0316209, IMG submission 204945) | Microbial mat bacterial communities from mineral coupon in-situ incubated in ocean water Damariscotta River, Maine, United States -... | ecosystem: Environmental > Aquatic > Marine >...
TTAAATTAGCTGGGGACTTATTAGGGCTAGGGTGGCAGTTTCTATTGTGGATAGTCGAACTGCCTGTTGCAACATGGCAGCAACCCGTAGTTCCAATACCATATGCAGTATTAGCCTTATTAGGCGGTGTTATATTGCTCTTTCCTCGAGGCTTTCCATTACGCTATAGCGGTGGAATTTTACTGCTGCCAATGTTGCTATACGCGCCAGAACAACCAGATAAAAATGATTTCTGGGTTACATTGCTAGATGTAGGGCAGGGTTTATCAATCCTGGTGAGAACTCATGAAAAAGCGCTGCTATATGATGCAGGGCCCAAGTTTGGTGAGCGTTTTGATATTGGCCAGCAAGTCGTCATACCCTATCTGCGTGCAATTGGAGTGAAAAAACTGGATGTGTTGATGATTAGCCATGCTGATAATGATCATTCTGGCGGTACATCATCAGTGCTTAATCAAGTAGCTGTACAGCGTGTACTGGTAGGTGGCAGTTCCGAGGAGTTTTCTCTGCCTCACGGAGCTCATGCAGTGAGTTGTGGTGCAGGTGACAAATGGCAGTGGGATGGCGTTTTATTTGAAGTATTGCATCCAGCTACTCGCTATACAAAGACCAATAATAAGAGTTGTGTTTTAAGAGTATCAAATAAACATAAAAGTGCCCTGTTAACGGGTGATATTGAAAGGCTAGCTGAACTCAGCATGCTCAAGAACGCTGCTGAAAAAGTCTCTTCAGACGTCATAATTGTGCCGCATCATGGGAGTAATACATCTTCCTCAATCGAGCTATTAAAATCGGTAAACCCTCAATTGGCCGTAGTTTCAGCGGGTTATAAAAATCGCTTCAAGCACCCGACTAATAAAATTAAGTCTCGATATAGGGTAAGAGGCATAGAGATGTTAAATACAGCTTATGAAGGTGCGATTCAGCTGAAATTTTCTGAAAATATACATGGCGGCCAGATTGAGGTAATAAGACAGAGAAAAGAACAGGTTCATTATTGGAATCATCGCTTCTGATAACGTATTATGTGCGCATTAGAAATATAATGAATTATGGGGCGAAGTCGTGTTTGAAATGATTAAAGCAGGTGGGTGGTTAATGTTCCCCATAATTGCAGGCTCGATTATAGCCTTTGCAATAATTCTTGAGCGTTTCTGGACGCTACAAAAGAAAAAAGTTATTCCTGATCACTTAGTAGCCAATATTTGGCGTTGGGTAAAAGAAGGTCAGCTTGAACGCTCTAAAATTGAAGAAATCAGCAAGCAGTCAGCACTGGGTAAGGTATTAGCGGCGGGTTTAAATAATCGTCAGCTTGAGCGTGAGAGAATTAAAGAATCTATCGAAGAAGCAGGGCGCCAGGTGGTGCATGAAATGGAGCGTTTTCTAAATACGCTGGGTACCATTGCGTCTATTTCTCCATTATTAGGTTTGCTTGGAACAGTCATTGGTATGATTAAAGTGTTTAACGCCATTACAAGTTCTGGTGTAGGCAATGCGGCACCTTTAGCCGGTGGTATATCTCAGGCTCTCATTACTACGGCAGCGGGTTTAAGTGTTGCTATTATTGCATTGATTTTTCATCGTTATTTTCGTGGTCGAATTGATGAGCTGGTTGTTAAAATGGAAGAGGAAGCCATTAAGATGGTTGATGTCTTACATAACAATCGCAATATTACATCTACTAAAAGTAAAAAACGCAAAGCGGAGAAAGCAGCTTGAATTTAAAACCTCAAGTTAGAGAAGAAATCGATTTAAACTTAACGCCATTAATTGACGTGGTGTTTTTGTTATTGATATTTTTCATGGTCTCTACCACGTTTGAAAAAACAGCTAAGTTAAAAGTAGATTTGCCAGAAGCTTCTGCACAGGCTGTGCAACAATCCGAGAATAAAATAGTAATTGGTATTGATGCAAAAGGTCGTTATTACATTAATGATCGCCAATTAGTTAATACACAAATTAAAACACTTAAGATAGCATTAATGAAAGTATCTGGTGATAATAAAGAAATGCCAATTGTATTACGTGCTGATGCTAAAACACCTCATCAATCTGTAGTTAGAGCTATGGATGCAGCCTCTCAAATAGGTTTAACACGTCTATCTATCTCTACAGTTGAAACCAGTCAATAAATACATTGTACACAACGATTAAATTAATTTTGAATTATGTACATGGGAAATAAGTAGATTTATGTCCAGTGAGTCTGAGCACGCTAGCTCTAAAATAACCTACCGACGATTACTCTCATACACTTTTCAATCAAAAGGTGTATTTATTATTTCAGTTATTAGTATGGTGTTAGTTGCATTATCACAACCTGCTTTTGCTGCATTAATGAAACCTATGCTTGATGGTGGCTTTATTGATAAAGATCCACAAGTCATGATGTGGGTGCCTATGGCAGTGATTCTTGTTTTTGTTGTAAGAACAGTCGCGGGTTTTGCATCTGATTATGGTATGGCCTGGATTGGTCGTAATGTTATTCAAAATATACGGGCGGAAATGTTTCAAAAAATATTACTGTTACCGAATATGTATTTTGATAATACATCAACAGGTGAAACTATTTCTCGATTTACATTTGATGTAGAGCAGTTAGCAACGGCATCCACCACGGCAGTTACTGTTTTAATTAAAGACTCCTTAATGCTTATTAGTTTACTGGCATGGATGTTCTATATTAGCCCGAAATTATCAGTTATATTTTTAATATTGGCTCCTATTTTAGCAATTACTGTCGTCATAATTTCTAAACGCTTTAAAACTATTTCAAAACGTATTCAAAAATCGATGGGGTCTATTACCCATGTTTTAGAAGAGTCTGTACAAGCTCAGCGTGTGGTTAAAATTTTTGGAGGTCAATCTTATGAAATGGATCGTTTTAATGAAAGTAATATACGTAATCGCCAACAAAATTTAAAACTCACCGTTACTTCATCTCTCAGTACGTCAATTTTACAATTGATTGTTGGTGTTGCTCTTGCGGGTATTATTTATATGGCAATCAAGGAAGGCGTCAATAGCGACATGAGTGCGGGTACTTTTATTGCATTCATGACTGCAATGCTGATGTTGTTTGCACCAATGAAACGTTTGACCAGTGTGAACGCAATTATACAAAAAGGTATAGCGGCTGCAGAAAGTGTATTTTATTTTCTGGATAATGAAAATGAGACTGATACGGGTACTCATGAGACAGCTGATATTAAAGGCGATTTGATATTTGAAAATTTAAATTTTTCATATGGAGTGAATACAGATAAGAAAGTCCTCAATAATATCAATTTACATATTAAACCAGGTGAAACCGTTGCTTTTGTTGGACGTTCAGGTAGCGGTAAGTCTACTTTGGTGAATTTAATACCTCGATTGTATGGCGGCTATCAGGGTGACATTTTATTAGATGGTGTTGGGCTTAATGAGTACAAAGTTTTTAATTTACGTCAACATATTGCTTATGTGGGCCAGGAAATTGTGTTGTTCAATGATACGATAGAGCACAATATTTCTTATGGCAGTAGTAATGTTAGCTTAGATAAGGTTAATGAGGCTGCGCGTTCTGCGCATGCATATGAATTTATAGAACGTCTACCTCAGGGTATGCAGTCATTGGCGGGTGAAAAAGGCGTGTTATTGTCTGGAGGGCAGAGGCAGCGTTTAGCCATTGCGCGCGCTCTTCTTAAAGATGCTCCTGTATTGATTATGGATGAAGCAACTTCAGCCCTGGATACTGAATCAGAGCGTGCTATTCAAAGCGCTTTAGAAACTCTAACTAAAAATCGCACGACACTTGTTGTTGCGCATCGTTTATCTACTATAGAAAATGCTGATAAAATTGTAGTTATGGATAATGGTAGTATTGTTGAAGTAGGTACGCATCAAGAGTTACTGGATAAAAACGGTGCTTACAGTGCCTTACATAATATGCAGTTTTCTGAAACTGAAGATGTTTAATGAAACGACTGGATTACTATTGGAATAGCATAAATATTGTATCGCTGATATTGCTGCCATTTTCATGTCTATTTTGTTTTATAAGTAACATTCGATCGAGTTTATATCGCATTAAATTTTTCAAGGCTTACAAGGCACCTGTTCCCATTATTGTTGTTGGTAATATTACGGTTGGCGGCACAGGTAAAACCCCGTTAATAATAGAGCTGGTTAAGCAGCTTCAATCGATGGGTAGAAAACCTGGTGTTATTAGCCGAGGTTATGGTGCTAATTCATCTTCTTGGCCACAATTGGTAGATAAAGACATTACTGCATTACAAGTAGGTGATGAGCCTAAATTAATACATGAGCGCACAGCATGTCCCGTATCTGTAGGCCCGAATAGACAACAAGACATAGAGTTGTTATTGAATAAACATCAGTGCGATGTGATTTTATCTGATGATGGCTTGCAGCATTATGCCTTACAGAGAAATATAGAAATTGCAGTAGTGGATGCACAACGTAAATTTGGTAATGGTTTTTATCTGCCATCTGGTCCATTAAGAGAAAGCAGATCACGATTGAAAAAAATCGATTTAGTTTTGTTAAATGGAGGAGAGGTTAACCAGCTTTCATTTAATCTAGAGCCAAAATATTGTGAGCCGATTAATAAACCTAATGAAGAAGCTAAAGCATTGAAGGAGTTTGCGGGTAAAACTGTTCATGCAATTGCTGGCATTGGGCATCCAGCACGATTTTTTAACATGTTACGTCGTCTGGACATCGAGGTAATCGAACATGAGTTTGTAGATCACGCTTCGTATGTACAATCTGACTTACTGTTTAATGATGAGCTGCCAGTATTAATGACTGAAAAAGATGCGGTTAAATGCGCTACTTTTGATTTAGTCAATCACTGGTCTGTACCTGTTAATGCAATAATCTCAGAATCAGCTCAAGTACAATTGGATAAACTTTTCAAGACAATTTAACCCAAAGGTTTAAATTAGGAAATATGATGGATAAAAAACAAATAGAAATGATGGCCTGTCCTGAATGTCATGGCAAATTAGAATACATCAAAACATCTAAAGAATTATGTTGTGAAGCCTGTCAGTTGGCTTTTCCTGTACGCGACGGCATACCGGTTATGCTGATTGAAGAAGCTCGTAGCCTCGCTAAAGAAGATTAAAGTAAAAAGTATGACTGATTACAATATTGTTATTCCTGCGCGATATGCATCAACTCGATTTCCGGGTAAACCATTAATTGAGATTAATGGGAAAACGATGCTTGAGCATGTTTATGATGTAGCTAAAAAATCTAGCGCGAATAATATCGTGATTGCTACTGATGATCAGCGTATTAAAGTAGTGGCAGATGAGTTTTGCGATATTGTATTAATGACATCAGATAAGCATCAATCGGGTACAGATCGCCTGGCTGAAGTATGCGAAATCATGCAATGGAAAGAAGATGATATTGTTGTTAATTTACAGGGCGACGAACCATTAACACCACCAGAATTGCTTCATCAGGTTGCAACTAACTTGCACGATTTTCAGGATTGTGCGATTGCTACCTTAACGACACCTATCGAAGAGCAAGACGAGATTGGTGATTCCAATATTGTCAAAGTGGTTTCAGATGTAAACGGTTATGCATTGTATTTTAGTCGCGCTTCAATTCCTTTTAAAAGAGAGGCTGAAGAGCCAACAGACAAAAATCAATATCATCGTCACCTTGGTATTTATGCTTACCGGGTAGAATTTTTAAATAACTACAGCAAAATGCCGCAGTGTGCACTTGAAACAATAGAAAAGCTTGAGCAGCTTCGCGCCATGTACCATGGTTATAAAATACATACTCAGCAAGCGGTAAAATTGCCTGGTCCAGGAATAGATACCCCTGAAGACTTGCATAAAGTTAATGCGTTACTTACACAATAATCCAAGATATATAATCAGGCTTTAAATAATATGAGTGAATCCCTTACTTTTTTTGTAACTTGTTCAAAAGGTTTTGATGACCTGCTAGTAAAGGAACTTGCAGCGCTTGGTATAGATGATATTGAGCAAAAATATTCTGGCATTGGTTTTGTTGGTACATTGCAGCAGGCTTATGCTGTTTGTTTGTGGTCTCGTTTGGCCAGTCGTGTTTTGCTAAAGCTTAAAAGTTTTCCTGTACAAACGGATGATGACTTATATGCAGGTTTACAGGAAATTGACTGGCCATCACATATTGAGATGGATGGTACCCTGGCAGTTAACTGCACACTTAACCAGTCTGAAATTACTAACTCTCATTATGCTTCGTTGCGTACTAAAGATGCCATCGTCGATCAGTTTAATGATTTATATGAGTCACGCCCATCTGTTGATACTGACCGTCCCGATGTACGTATTAATGTGCATATCGATCATGACGTAGCCGATGTAAGTTTGGACCTATCCGGTGAACCATTGCATATGCGAGGTTACCGTATAGCTAAGGTGACCGCGCCATTAAAAGAAAATCTTGCCGCGGCTATTCTGATGCGTTGTGGTTGGCCAGAGAAACAATCTAATCTGGTTGACCCAATGTGTGGTTCCGCGACTTTTTTAATTGAAGCTGCGTATATGTCACTCGATATAGCGCCTGGCTTAAAGCGTAAGTACTACGGCTTTATGTATTGGAAAGGACACGATGCAGCTGCCTGGAGTACCTTGCTTGCCGATGCAAAGAAAAGAGCAAAAGCACCTACAGATCTAAAAATAACATTAACGGGTTTTGATGCATCAAAAGACACGATAGCTGCGGCCAGGCAGAATGTTCATTCTGCTGGCCTGCAAGATGTTATTACATTGGAACAAAGTAATTTCACACAAAGTTGTGAATTGTTTAAATCAAAATCAATTTCTATAGAACCGGGACTGGTACTTGTTAATCCGCCTTACGGTGAACGCCTTGGTGATAAAAAAGAGCTTGAAGCCTTATACTCAGAAATGGGTGAATGTTGGCGCGACCACTTTCCTGATTGGCGTATCGCTTTATTCGCTGCTGATGATGAGTTGGTAAGTCATATTGGCTTACGTGCTCATCGCAGTAATAGCTTTTTCAACGGCGCAATAAAGTGTAAATTACACCAGTACAATATTCGACCAGCGCTTTCAGCAGAAAAAAAGCTTGAGCGGGATGAGCGATATTTAGAACAAAGAGCCGCCATTTTTAATCGCCTTAAGAAAAATTCCAAACATATAAAACGTTGGGCAAAGAAAAATAACGTTGAGGCATTTCGTGTTTATGATGCTGATATTCCTGAGTACTCTGCAGCGATTGATGTTTATGCGGATTGGGTACATGTACAGGAATATAAAGCGCCTATTACTATTGATGAAGGTAAGGCAAGGCAGCGTTTTGATTTGCTTGTAGATGTGTTGCCTGAAGTTTTAAATGTTCATAAAGATCGAATTATTGTAAAGACCCGGCGACAGCAGAAAGGCTTATCCCAATACGAAAAACAAAGTGATACTCATAATGTGTTTTTTGTTGAAGAGAATGGGCATAAATTTTATATCAATTTATCTGACTTTCTTGATACAGGATTATTCCTAGATCACCGTATTACCAGGCAATTAGTTTCCGATAAGGTTCAGCAATTGGGTCGTGATATCGAATTCTTAAACTTGTTTGCTTATACCTCTTCAGTATCTGTTTATGCGGCAGCTGCTGGTGCTAAAACAACCAGTATTGATATGTCTAATACCTATATTGACTGGTCAAAACGTAATTTTAGATTAAATGATTTGATGTCGGATAAGCATGAATTTATAAAAGCTGATTGCATGAAGTGGCTAGGCAAAGCTATTGATGAACCTAAACGATATAAACTTATATTTATTGACCCACCCACATTCTCAAATTCAAAATCGATGGATTATGTGTTTGATATTCAAAAGGATCATGAAGGTTTAATTCATGCGGCTATGAGCTTATTGGAGGAGGGAGGAGAATTAATCTTCTCAAATAACTTTAGGAAGTTTAAAATTAGTGAAGGCTTGAAAGAGTTGTATTCAGTTAAAGATATATCTGCAGCAACGATTCCAGAAGACTTTAAACGGAATCAGAAAATTCATCGCTGCTATGTTATTAAAAACCTTTAGGTTCAAATACTAATAGCAGTGATGAAATAACGACTTACTGTATCATCGCCTCAGCTTCTTGAGCCGGTGTAAGTAAGGTATTGATTAGCTGATCTTCAAGCTCAATACGAGTAGCAAGCTCTTCACCTAAAATTGATAATTGTGACGGTAGCTTGTTTTTTAACTCATCAGTAAATGAGCTGACACCATCATAGGTATCATTAAATTCAACAGCTAAAGCAGTGGTTTTCTCAATTCTTGTGTAAATAGTATCCGCTAAGCTAACAATCTCATGGCGTCTCTCTTTGCCCTCAGAAATACGGCTATATAACTCAAAGTGGCCTGTCGCAATATAGTCGATTAGTAGCTGACAAAATTCTTGTAAGTTTTCTGCTTCAATCTCTTCAGCAGACGTTATATTGTTACCATCACAGCCTGCAAGGCTGCAGTACAGAGCGAGTACTTCGTTGCGTTCGCTAATTAGTTTTTTTATTTCTCGACGTGTGCGCGCGCGTCTATCAGTCGCTGGTTGTACGTCTACAGAGTCATTCATGCGAAACCTCTTGCATGTGTTTTATTATTAAGTTCATTTTCCGTAGTGTTAATCCTTAACAAAAAACTACGGATCTTACGTAATAAGGTCATTTAACGTTTAGTTGTATGACTCTTTATCTTTGATCTTTATATTCATAATTAAGCTTTAATACATATAAAAAGATCAGAGTTGAAAATTGCCCTATTTGATACTTAAAATCAAGTCATTCTTCATCTAGAGTGGCATATGTTGTTAAATTTATTGGATTTATACTTCAAATAGGTGGTTTAATGAAATTTATATCATTCAACTTAATGATTATATAAGTAAGTATATTACCCAATACTTATGCACTATTGGTAACGATTTAAATTATTACGCAAAACATCAATTCTAAACTACGAATGGAAGCAAAATGTTTTCACTACATAAAAAATTGACTATACCCTCTGCTGAAGAGGCGTTGCCTGGTAGAGATGAGAAAGTAACCGTTCCAGCGGAGCACTTTGTTAATGGGCATCTATTAGTGGAGCCATTTCCAGTGAATTTATCCAAAGCAGTTTTTGGCTTAGGCTGTTTCTGGGGTGCTGAAAGAAAATTTTGGCAGCAGCCAGGTGTTTATTCAACTGCAGTGGGCTATTCAGCTGGGCATACCAAAAACCCATGCTATCAAGAAGTTTGTTCTGGTATGACAGGGCATAATGAAGTGGTTTTAGTTGTATATGATGAAAGTATTTGTAGTTACGAGCAATTGGTGAAGCTATTTTATGAGTCGCATAATCCTACGCAAGGGATGCAACAGGGTAATGATCAAGGGACTCAATACCGTTCTGGTATTTATTATTATACTAATGAGCAAAAAAATACGGCTGAATTACTAACAAATAAATATCAAACACTATTGTCTGCAAATGGCCAAAATACTATTACAACGGAAATTTTAGAGCAAGGTCCTTTTTATTATGCCGAAGATTACCATCAGCAGTATTTGGCAAAAAATCCAAATGGTTACTGCGGCCTAGGTGGCATAGGTATCAATTTTGATAAATAGAAATGCGTGTTAATTCGCTTGTCTTATTGCAAGAATTATTTGATTTCTTAATGTCTTTACCTGATTTAATCGATTAACGTCTTTATCGGAAATTGGTAAGATGGAATCGGCGTATAAAACGCCCATAGGAATGTTTTTCACAACGATTGGGCACACCAGCATCGATTTTTTAGTGTATTTATCTTTATACCATTTAGGTAATAAATTATCCGCTCTACCAGATGGTATATCTTCAATTATTAAATCTTTTGCCTGCTTGAGAGATAAATTGAAAATATCATCGCCACCATTAGGGATGCTGAATCGTTCTACTATAGCCTCAATGTCAGGCCCAAATCCATAACGCGCATTTATTGACGTGCGGCCTTTATTGATAAAGCAGAAAATAACACGGTGAAAGTTTAAATTTGAGTAAATGGTTTCCATAACCATAACTAGAATTTGATTTAATGGGGCACCATCTAGAATGGCTTGGGTTATCTCTTGTATTGCATTTAAAATTACTTGCTGCTGATCAAGGGTTTTATTCAACGATTCATTAGCAGATGAATCCCCAGTTATCGTTAAATCTGTGTCTGAAGGTATCCAGTCATTGGCTTTTTTGAATATGTTGCTGCTGCCTAAATCTAAATTGACTAGCTGAGCATATTTTTCCATTTCTATGAGAGCGTTCTCTAGAATGTTTTCCATTTGAGAGCGAGAGATGGCCATGCTATTACTATAACGAGATGCGAGAGCTTCAAAATTTTGTTGACGCTCTACAGGGCTAGATACATTAATCATGTCGCAGTATTCATTAGTAAAACTAGATACGTGGGTTAGCAATCCGTTTTGATCTTCGGGTTTTTCAAGCTCACCAGTGGGCAGCGTTTTCATGCTGTCTAAAATGGCTGAAGGGAGCTGCCATGATTCGCCAATAGCCATACCTATTTCATCAAAACCGACACCTAAAACAGATTCAGCTGCCGCATGTTCAGTCATATTTTTTTGCTTAACCAAATCAAAAATAACTTCTGACTCTTCTGGGAAATAATAAATAGCGAGTAACTTTCCCAATTGATTAAACATAGAACATATATAAGCTTCTTCCGTGTCTTTAACGTTCATTTCCTGGGCAACTCCATTTGCCAGACTGCCACTAATCATCGAGCTGATGCAGGCTTCTTTTAAACTATCTGCCTGGTTTTTATCTTTAAGATGGTCAAGTAACATCAAACCTAGTGCTGCGTTTCTAACTTCTTCGAAACCTAAAATAACAACGGCTCGTGAGATGGTACTGATATGTCCGCCATATTGACCATATAATGGTGAGTTAACTAAACGTAATAGTTTACTTGAAAGTGAGTAATCCTTGAGTATTGCATTAGATAAAATATTTGCTGATGTGTCACCTGAAGCTTTTGCCTTTTGGCTTAACTCAACTACTTGATGTGACATCGTGGGGAAATCTTTTTTATGCTCCATGCGGCGCAATAAAAAATCTAATGTGCTGTTGTTTGTTTTACCTGTTTTTTTCTCACTGCGAGATGAGGGTATTGCACTGTCGGGTGCAATACGCTTTAAGTGATCTAGTAAATCCTGACGCATGTCTAGTGCGTCGGCGTAACGGTCTTGTGGTTTTTTCTGTAAGGCTTTTTCTAAAATTTCTTTTATCGCGGGATCAATATCAGTTGGGTACTCAATATTTTCATTACTTATTTTATTAATAATAGAAAATTTATTATCAGCTTGTATTGCTGCTTTTCCTGTAACCATTTCAAAGAGTACTAAACCGAGTGAAAAGATATCTGAGGATTGTGTGATTTTTTGTGCATTGCACTGTTCAGGAGACATATATTTTAATGTGCCCCAAATGGCATCGTCGTTTTTCTGCCCCATTAAAGTTGCAATACCAAAATCCATCAAACGTGGTTTGTCCTGGCTGGTCATTAATATATTGCTTGGGTTTATGTCTCGATGAATAATATGTCGTTTATGTGCATACCCAATGCCGTTTAATAATGGCGCTAAAATATTAATCGCATCTTTACTACTTAGGCGGCCCTTGCTAATTAAATGTTCTTTTAATGTGTGTCCATCTACATATTCAAAGACCAGGTAAGGTGAAGCTAAATGTTCATCCATTTCAAACAGCGTGATAATGCTTGGATGTTGTAATTTGGCAATAGTACGAGCTTCAGTTAACAGCTGTTTTTTTGTTGTAGCTGCATTTTTACCGTCAATGTGGATTGTCTTTATCGCGACATTTCGTTCAAGTTGGCTATCTGTAGCAAGGTAAACAATTCCCTGTGAGCCTCTACCCAATTCTTTTGTGATTTTAAAGCGGCCAATATTCTTAGGTAGAGCAGAGTTTGTTTGCGACATGTGTGGGTTTATCTATAGGCTTTTTATGAATAGTACAAAAAGCATAGACCTAGCGTGTTGAAACGCAAGTAAGGCAAGAGATAAAGCATGTTGTAGTCGCGCATTAATATAGGCTGCTACAACATGTTTCTTTGAGGTAAGTTTACTTGAGAGGTTTGTATTTTATGCGGTGAGGGTTCATCGCTTCTTCGCCTAAGCGGCGTTTACGGTCTTCTTCATAATCTGAGTAGTTACCCTCAAACCAGGTGACAGTAGAATCACCCTCAAAGGCGAGTATATGTGTTGCAATACGATCAAGGAACCAGCGATCATGCGATATGACCACGGCACAACCTGGAAAGTCGAGTACGGCTTCTTCCAGGGCGCGTAAGGTTTCTACGTCAAGATCATTGGTAGGTTCATCAAGTAGTAAGAGGTTGCCACCTTTCTTAAGTAATTTAGCCAGATGTACACGATTACGCTCACCACCGGATAGGTTTTCAATGCGTTTTTGCTGGTCTTCACCTTTGAAGTTGAAGTGGCCTACATAGGCTCGTGATGAAGTGGTGTAATTTCCCACTTCAATATTATCCAGACCATCAGAAATTTCTTCCCAAACTGTCTTGCTACCGTCTAATGAATCACGGCTCTGGTCAACGTGAGCAATTTCTACGGAGTCACCGACGCGGAACTCACCAGAATCTGGTTTTTCCTGCCCGGTAATCATATTGAACAGGGTTGTTTTACCCGCACCGTTGGGCCCGATAATGCCGACGATACCGCCTTGAGGTAAGTTGAAATTTACATTTTCATACAGTAGGCGATCACCGAAGCTCTTGCTAATATTTGTCGCTTCAATAACCAGGTCACCTAAACGTGGCCCAGGTGGAATATAAAGTGATTTTGTTTCACTGCGTTTTTGGTAATCATCAGACTGCAGTTCCGCAAAGCGAGACATACGTGCCTTACTCTTGGCGTGGCGCCCTTTAGCGTTAGAGCGAACCCATTCTAATTCAGCTTTAATGGCTTTTTGTCGCCCGGCTTCTTTCTTTTCTTCGCGCTCAAGTCTATTTTGCTTTTGTTCTAACCATGAAGAGTAATTGCCTTCCCATGGAATACCCTGGCCACGATCCAGCTCTAAAATCCAGCCTGCGACATTATCGAGGAAGTAACGGTCATGGGTAACGGCAACCACGGTTCCTGAGAAATCAGCCAGGAAACGTTCTAACCAGGCAACAGACTCGGCATCTAAATGGTTAGTTGGTTCGTCTAATATCAGCATGTCTGGCGTAGACAGTAGTAGGCGACATAGCGCTACACGGCGTCGCTCACCACCGGATAGCTTACTAACGTCTGCATCCCAGGGCGGCAGGCGTAAAGCATCTGCGGCAATTTCTAACTTATGATCCAGGTTATGTGCGTCGGCTGCCTGAATAATGTTTTCTAAACGAGCCTGCTCAGCGGCCAGTGCATCAAAGTCGGCATCTGGCTCTGCGTAAGCTGCGTATACAGCATCTAACTTAGACTGAGCTTCGGTGACGGCTTTTAGGCCGTCTTCAACGTTGCCGCGTACGTCTTTAGATTCATCTAATTCGGGCTCTTGTTGAAGAAAGCCAATATTTATACCTGGTTGAGGACGTGCTTCACCAATAATATCCGTATCGACGCCAGCCATAATGCGTAGTAGGGTGGATTTACCCGAACCGTTATAACCGAGTACGCCGATTTTGGCACCAGGAAAGAAATTCAGGTTGATGTTTTTAAGGAGTTCTTTCTTCGGTGGGACAATTTTGCCCACGCCATTCATTGTATAAATATATTGAGCCATAGGAATAACGTTCTTATATTGTTAGAAGTTTATAACAGTCGTAAGACCAACCAGGTTTTGTTGATTATACGTGATTAACAACTAAAAAATACTCAGATGATTTAGCTATAATTTATCAGTGTATTTTTATTGCTTTAGAGATCGCGATTTTGAAGTTTAATTATTTAATAAAGTTGGCAATATTATGTTTATTTGCCAGTTTAGTATCATGCGGCGGCAGTGGAGGTAGTAGCAACCCTGTAACTGCTATCGGTTCTTGTACGCTAGGTACAGGTACGGATTTAAGTGTTAGCGGAACGATTAAATTTGAACGAATTCCATTACAGAGCAGTGGAGCGCTTAATTTTAATGCTATTACTTCTCAGCCGGCAAATGCCATTCAAGTTGAGGCCGTGTGTAATAGCGTAATTGCTGCGACAACTACAGATGATAACGGTTTATATACCTTATCACTGCCCTCAGGCACTCAAGGGGTTTTTATTCGAGCTAAAGCTCAGATGATAAAAACAGGAATACCGTCCTGGAATGTTGAAATCAAAAACTCATCTCAATCATCGGGCTTACTGTTTGCTTTGGATGGCAGCCCGTTTAACCTCGAAGGATTAGATGTAACAAGAAATTTACTTGCAACTGCAGGTAATGTTGGTTCAAGTTACCCAAATAATGCAGCCAGGGCTGCTGCACCTTTTGCCATTCTCGATACCATTTATAAATCTATGCAGCTGGTGTTGTCGGTAGAGCCTAATGCAGTATTTCCTGCTCTAGATGTTATATGGAGTGATGATAATGAGGACGGTACTTATTACACGAATAATCAGATAAATATTTTAGGTAGTACGGTCGATACCGATGAATTTGATGAGCATGTTATTGCCCATGAATGGGGACATTATTATCAGGATGCCTTCTCACGAGATAATTCTGTTGGTGGATCTCATACGCTTAGAGACATTTTAGATATACGAGTTGCTTTCAGTGAAGGCTTTGGTAATGCTTATTCCGCAATGGTAACGGGCAATACTATATACAAAGATTCCCAAGGTCTTTCCTCAGGTTTTTCATTCGATGTTGAATCAAATAATTGTATCAATAAGGGATGGTTCAGTGAGTGTTCAGTACAATCTGTCCTATATGATTTTTTTGATGCAATTAATGACGATGTATTTAGTCTGGGTTTTGATGAAATACATGGTGTAATGACATCTAATGTACCAACCAGTAGTTCGTTAACGAGCATATTCAGTTTTATTAATCATTTTAAAAACTTAACTTCTATTAATGCTGCAGCTGTCGATAATTTATTAGCTGTGCAAACAATAGATTCTATTACTGATGATTATGCAACAGGCGTATCCGATGGTGGTTATATTATAGGGTCAACTGATGTCTTTCCTATATATGATACTAGAGCATTTCCTTTAACTGATGTTTGCTCGACGGGTGATAATATTAGTGCTGAAGAAGTTTATGGTTTAGGCGTTTCTCGATTTATACGTTTCACTGCGCCATCGTCAGGTAACTATAGATTTACAGCAAATTGGACGAGTGGTCTTAACGTGTCTGATCCAGATATGTACCTCTTTAGGAATGGGACTATTGTTGCAGCCGGTCAATCAGTTGTTAATAGATCAGAATCATTTGTATCTAACTTGGTCGCGGGTAGTGAGTATATTTTAGAAGTACTAGAATATACCTATGTGAACTTAGATGTCCCTTATAACCGAAGTGCTTCAGGTGCTATAAATAAAACCTGTTTTACTGTAAGCAGAGCCCCAATATAAAATTATGAAAAAATTCTATTTATTACCTTCGTTACTTGCACTTAGTTTTCTATTGATGGGTATGTCTAAACCTATCGAAAAAGAAACACTAGCAACACCACAGGTGCAAAAGTCAGTGGAGCGTAAAACTCATTACACGAAACCCCATGCGGGTATTTATCTTGATTACCAACGTCCAGATAATTTGCAAATAGATGACCGTTTAGAGTTACAGCTTAACTTTAAAGTGCGAGATCAAGCTGAGCAATTACAGATTGAGGTGAGTGTGAGTGAGGCCTTATTGTTAGAGTCGGGCTCTAAATTTGAATTCGAAACAGTAATCAATAAATTTAATTCAGTCACTGTCGTAGCAACCGGGCTCAAAGAAGGTTCTGCGCGTATTAATGTCGGAGCCACAATTTTAGTTGCCGGGCGATATCAGTCTCGCTCATTTAGTATACCTGTGATTGTCGGCGAACCCACACAGTCTAAATCAACCGTCACAGGCGTAGTTATTTCAAAGCCCGGATATAGGGTCGATGAAGCGCAGGGCGTGGTCTCAATGCCTGCCGTAGAGACATCTGAGTAAAAATTTCAAATTAGGGCAGTAATTCCTACATCTAGTATCTTTACTGGCTTCAAACCCCCATATAAGCTATGCTATCTCGCTTTTAAGGCCCTCGGCCCGCGTTTCAATTATTAATTAGTATTTTTACGATTTTCGGAGATTAGAATGTTTTCAGCAGATATGACTATTCAGGGGTATGACGACGAATTGATGGATGCCATCAATGAAGAAACACAGCGTCAGGAAGACCATATTGAGCTAATTGCATCTGAAAACTATACCAGTCCTCGTGTAATGCAGGCGCAGGGTTCTTCGTTAACGAACAAGTATGCAGAAGGTTACCCCGGTAAGCGCTACTACGGCGGTTGTGAGTATGTTGATAAAGCCGAGCAATTGGCAATAGATCGCGCTAAAAAGCTGTTTGGTGCCGATTATGCGAATGTTCAGCCACATTCAGGTTCACAGGCCAATGCTGCAGTATTTATGGCTTTATGCTCACCTGGTGATACGGTTCTTGGTATGAGCCTGGCCCATGGTGGTCACTTAACACACGGTTCACACGTAAGCTTCTCAGGTAAAATTTATAACGCGGTTCAATATGGTTTAAAAGCGGAAACTGGTGAAGTGGATTATGAGCAGGTGGCTGAACTAGCGCGTGAGCATAAGCCTAAAATGATCATTGCAGGTTTTTCAGCCTATTCAAAAATAATGGACTGGCAGAAATTCCGTGATATCGCAGACGAAGTAGGTGCTTACCTGTTTGTTGATATGGCTCACGTCGCGGGTTTGGTTGCAGCGGGTATTTACCCGAATCCTGTACCGATTGCGGACGTTGTAACTTCAACCACACATAAAACATTACGTGGTCCACGTGGTGGCATCATTTTGGCCAAGGCCAATGATGAAATTACTAAAAAGTTTAACTCATCAATTTTCCCTGGTACACAGGGTGGCCCGTTGATGCATGTTATTGCAGCCAAGGCCGTTGCTTTCA
>Ga0316209_1002110_pt1 | contig 17135 bp, 12 predicted proteins | sample 6monopyrite_MG_FD_204945 | JGI IMG/M metagenome (GOLD analysis project Ga0316209, IMG submission 204945) | Microbial mat bacterial communities from mineral coupon in-situ incubated in ocean water Damariscotta River, Maine, United States -... | ecosystem: Environmental > Aquatic > Marine >...
AGTTCACTCCCCGAGCCGCGACCGCGGCGAGATCTTCGATGCCTTTGAGCGACGAGAGACCTACGGAACGAGCGGCCCGCGCATCCTTCTCTGGTTCGACCTGCTCGACCCGAATGCTCCCGGCGGCCGGTGGCCCATGGGCAGCGAAGTCGAGATCGCCGGCGCTCCTACGTTCCGTGCGCGGGCGGCGGGCTCCTTCGAACAAAAGCCGGGATGTCCCGCATCGACAACGGATGTCCTGACACCCGATCGCGTTCAAGCCCTCTGCATGGGTGAATGTTATTTCCCCTCGGAGGACCGCCGGCCGATCGCGCGAATCGAAGTCGTGCGCATCCGACCCCAGCTGAGCGCGGCCGAAGCGATTGCGCCTTTGATCGAGGATCCCTGGAAGAGCTTCGACTGCCCCGCGGACGGCGATGGATGTGAGGTCGTCTTCAGCGATCCGGAGTTCGCGTCGATCGGTCGCGATACGAGCTATTACGTTCGAGCGATCGAAACGGCCAGCCCGGTCATCAACGCCGATCCGTTGAGCTGCACTGAATCCGGAGACGGAGACTGCGTGAGCGTCGATCCCTGCTTCGACCGACCGGACGCGGACGACTGTACGGCGCCCTCAGAACAGCGCGCGTGGTCCTCACCGATCTTCGTCGACCCGGTGTGAATCCGGGTTCGGAATTGCGCGCCGTGCGGTCGTTTCCGCGCGCGCCGTTTCCCTCTAATCTCCCGGCGAAATCCTCATCGGGAATCCCTCCCGATTCGAAACGACTCTTTGGAGCCCCTCCATGTCCGATGAAATCCTGCTCGAACGACGCGGTCGCGTCCTTGTCATCACGCTCAATCGCCCGAAGGCGAAGAACGCGGTCAACGCTGCCCTCGCAGACGCACTCGTCGCCGCGACCCAGGAACTCGACAACGATGACGACCTCACGATCGGCGTCCTGACCGGCGCGGACGGCGGCTTCAGCTCCGGGATGGACCTCAAGGCCTTCGCCAATGAAGGTTCGCCGGCCAACTTCCAGACCTTCCTCGAGAACGGCAGCCGAAAACCCCTGATCGCCGCCATCGAAGGTTTCGCCCTCGCCGGCGGCCTCGAGATCGCCCTCACCTGCGACCTCCTCGTCGCGGCCAAGGGCGTCAAGATCGGGATCCCGGAAGTGAAGCGCGGCCTGCTCGCCGCCGGTGGTGGTCTCTTCCGCCTCTCTTCTCGCGTCGCCTACGGCACCGCCATGGAGCTCGCGCTCACCGGCGATCCCATCACGTCGGATCACGCCGCGGAGATCGGGCTGATCAATCATCTCGCCGAACCGGGTAAGGCCCTCGACGTCGCGCTTGAGCTCGCAGAGCGCATCGCTGTGAACGCACCGCTCAGTGTCGCCGCGAGCAAGCAGGTCATCCAGGAATCCCGCGGCCTCACGGAAGCCGATTGCTGGAAGGCCCAGGGCAAGTTCGTCGGAACGATCTTCAAGAGCGAAGACGCACGGGAAGGTGCAGTCGCGTTCGCTCAGAAGCGCCAGCCCGAGTGGAAGGGACGTTAGTTCCCCGGCCCTCTCGTGACGTGATCCGCGGGCGTACTAGTCGGAAGCGACCCGGGAGACGGTGAGAGCCGTCCCTTGGGCGTCGACTCGCGCCCCGGTCACGTCGCCCAATGCATCAACTTCGAAGACCGCTGAGATTCCCTCCGCCGAAAAGGCATGAAGCCCGAGTTCGACGAGTGCTTGCGTCGCTCCGTCGCCTCGACCGACCGTCAACTGATCCTTCTCTCGCTCGACGAAGAGTGAAACCGGGATCATCGGCACCTTGTATTCGCCGACATAGCGGTCGAGTCGATGCTGAACCTCAAGCGCTTGGAGCTCTGCGACGGTCCACGGCGTCCGACGCCCCGACTCCTCCTCGCGAATCACACGAACGGTCTCGACGGTCACCGGCGCATCCCCATGTCCCCACGCTCGCCGCATATAGGTCAGCACCCCGGCCAATCCCGCGTCGTCGAAACGCGGATCGGAGCCGTGCCCCGGCATCGTCGAATCCCATTTTGCGCCGTCGATCTCGACGGGGCCCGTTAGGCCATGAAGTGCAATCCGAACGAGCCAGGCGTCGGCGTTCCGCACCCAGGGCGAATTGACGAGAGACGGGGCCAAGCCCGTCTGTCCCACCCCGGCTCCACCATGACAACTGGCACAGGAACTCGCGAAGAGTTGCTCACCACGCTGGCGACGCGCCTCTTCCTGCTCGGTCAAAGCACGCGCGCCACCGGGCCTCGGATCGCCAGGCCAGGTCAGGTGCGGACGAACGCGGGCGATGGCCGCGGCCAGACTTCCCTCGGTCTGCTTCTCAAAGATCGCGTGAGCGGAAGCGAGCACGACCCGTTTGGCGCCCGGGAATCGCTGGGCCGCCGCGATGCCATCGAGAAGCGCCGCTTGAACGGCTTCTTCCTGGGCCGCGATCAAATCGAGGAGTCGTCCGGTCATCGCGCCGGCATCCTCCGCTTGCTGAGCAGCGCGATGAACCCCACCCGCCAGCTGTGCGATCCACACAAGGCGAGCCTCCGATTCGACCACGGAGCTTGCTTCTGACTCAAGCTCCGCGGCGAGCGCAACAAGTTCCATCCCCGACAAACCGGACAGGACGGCCTGCCGTTCCAACTCCGAACCGGAACGCGCCACCTTGTTCAACCGGATGATCAAAGCCTCATCGATCGGGAGGCTCGACTCCATGCGAGAATGAAGAGCTTGCAGCCGAACGGCTGCGTCCTCGTCTGAGGATGGTTCCTTGAACGCGACCTCCTCGACGCGGCGCGCGCGGCGCCGGCCCGCTTCGCTCGAATCGAGGAGCGCCTCGCCGGCGCGAAGCGCGGCGCGACGCACCCGGGGATCGGAATCGCTGAGTCCAGCTTCCCACGAGGTCTCGTCGAGGGAGCCGAGCCCTGCCAGGGTCCAGAGTGCGTGCACGCGACCTAATGCGGTCTCGAGCGGAAGGCCCTGCAGTCGAGGGAACGCACTCACGTCACGAACAAAGATCATTCGGCGCTGTGCACGATCGCGTACCCAGCCGTTCGGATGATCGAGCGCCTCGATCTGTTGATCGACGGTGGTGAACGGCGGGGCCACACGGCGGATCGGCTGATCCTCTCGGACGATGCGCCAAATCCGACCATGGGCGCCGGGTCGCGCAAGGTCGTTCGCTTCGACGTAATCCCGCAAGTAGTCGGAGACATAATAGGCGTGCTGAATCACGCCTCGGTACATGTCGATGACCCAGATCGCTCCGTCGGGCCCGACCCGTGCATCGACGGGGCGAAAACGCTCGTCGGTTGAAGCGAGGAATTCGCGCTCCTCCCAGGTCTCATCGGGCGAACGTCGATGTTCCGCAGAGAGATCGATGCCTGATCTCGAAATCGCGAAGTGAGCGACCGCATTGCCGACCGATTCGGGTACGAAGGCATGCCCCTGATAGGCGTCGCCGTACTGATCACCGCGCTGGATCGCGAGGCCACTCACCGCCGTCGGCGCGTCCTGTCGTCCGTCGGGGCGAAGCGTCCCCGAGGCGTAGGCCCGGTTGAGTCCAGGGGCCACGCGAACGCCCCAAACCTGCTCCCCATCAGAGAGCGGCACGTTCACGCCGGGCTTTTTAGAACGAGCGGCCGTCGCCGCCTGACGAAGGGTGTACTCGCCGGGAAAGAGCTCGCCGTAGAGGAAGCCCGAGTTGTGGTTGTAGTAGAGGAGACCTTCGTCGTCCTGATCGATCCCCCATTGCCCTCGGAAGGGAACCGGCTCGACTTCAACATCGACCTCGCGGGACTCGCCGTCGGCGGCGAGTCGCAACCGGCGCTCCGACTTCGCGTTGTAGAGCCAGCCGTCGATTCCCGCGAGCAGCCCGTTCTCACGATGTTCAACATTCGGCCCCTCCGTTGCATAATCGCCGACTCGATTCTTCTCATCGCAGTGTCCATCTCCGGTCGTATCCCGACAAAGCCAAAGATTCGGCGGTTCACCGATCAGCACCCCTTCCGGCAGAACGCGAATCGCCCGCGGCAACACCAATCCATCCGCAAAGACCCGGCTTGAGTCCATCTCGCCGTCCGCATCGGCATCTTCGAGCACGACGACTCGACCCGTCGGCTGATCTTCGTTCGTCCCGACGATATCGGGCATGAACCCGCGCATCTCGACCACGTAGAGACGTCCCTCGTCGTCCCAATCCATCGCGACCGGATCAACGACGAGGGGCTCTGCCGCCACCAACTCGACGCGAAAGCCAGGTGCGACACGGAACTGCGTCATCGCTTGTTCGGGAGTCAGCACCGGGGCATCCGGCCGATCGATCGATGCAAGGATCGCATCGGGCGCGGGAGGTCGAAGCCAAAGGTAGGCCCCTGCGATAGCGACCAAAACGAGGAGAATCCCTCCCGCGAGGATGCGTAGGAATCGCTTCACGACCGGGCACCGGCTTTCTTGAGCTGCGCCAGAACCTCGGCCTCTGAACGGCGCTTATAGAAGGGGTCGATCGGGTAACAACCGGACACGAGGCCATTCCGCGGGGCCGTCGTGCAGTCGCTGAACGTCCGGCAGATCAGTGGGCGTTCAAGTCCGCGACCCGAAAGGACGTCCCTGGGCAGCTCGGGATAGGACAGGACCATTCGGCCGAGTCCGATCGCATCCGCGCCGCCTGAGCGAACGACCGCTTGTGCCACGTTAGGCAGCCACTCTTGCAGGTAGGTGTAGGCAGAGCCGACAACCGCGAGCGACGGATGGCGTTCCGTGATTTCCGCGACTGCCGCGATCTGCCTCGCGACGCCGACGATCGGATCTTCCGGAGGGCGGTAGCCATCGGAAGGCGGATAGAACGCGGGGCGCTGGGTATGGGGGTTGTAGTAGGGACTGCCCGCCGTCGTGCAGAGCAGTTCGACCCCCGCCTCGCTCAGCCAGGAAAGCAGTTGATGGGTTTCCGTGAGATCGACGGTCGCCCCGTCCTCGGAGGCGCCGAAAGGCCGGTGCGGTGAGCTCTGTTCAACGCCGATCCCCCTTTCGCTGGGGGCAAAGGGATGAAGGTCGAAGACCGAAAGGCGCACGCCGATCCGAAGGGAAGGCGCTTGGGCACGCACGGCTTCGATCGTCCGCAGCAGAAAGCGGGCTCGGCCCGCGAGATCCCCGCCATAGGCGCCGTCACGTTCCCGCGCAGATAAGAGTTCGTGGCCGAGATAGCCATGACAGGCCTTCACGTCGACGAAGTTGAAGCCAGCGGATTCCGCTGCGCGCGCAATCCGAACGTAGTCCTCGATCAAATCGTCGAGTTCCGCATCGCTCAGCAAAGCCCCGTCATCCTCGATTCCGACGCGCGCATCCAGAATTGGATGCCGAAAGGCCGTTCGCGGAGCGGGAGCGTCCGTTGGCCTTGAATAACGTCCGGAATGGGTGAGTTGGAGTCCGATCATCAGATCGTTCGTCGCGTCTCCTTTCGCAACGTGCGCCTCTTCGAGCGTCGTTCGAAGCTGCGCAAGATCCGCTTCGGTTTCAGGATTCGCACAGAGCTGCTGCGGGTTTGCGCGCGCTTCGGGACGGACGGCATAGGCCTCCCCGCCCCAGATCAACTTGGCGCCGCTCTCACCGAAGCGCCGCCAGCGCCTTCGCACGAGATCCGTCGGCCGACCCTCGGGCGTCGCATCCCAGCCTTCCATCGGCAGGATCGCGAAGCGATTTCCGATGACCGCATCCCCCACTTCGAGCCTTTGGGCCAGCGGCCCATCGGGCCCGCCCTCAACGTCAGCGTCCACCGGAAGGTCGACCCCAAGCTCGTCGAGATGGGCAAGCAATTTCTCGAGCGTACTGAGCCGCGTCATCTTCAACGGCTTTCGCGCATTCGTCGCATCGTTCATAGCCAGACCTCGAGCTGCTCGACGATTGCTTGGAGCGTCTCGCGATCGCTGGCAGGCCGAGCCGGCGACTTCGGATGAGTCGCCGAGCTCGCGATCAATCCACGCAGTTCAAGAAAGAGTGCGGCGTCATGCTTGTAGGCCGGCACCGGATCCCGGAACGAAAAGAAGCCCAAATACTGGAGCAGATCATTCAGCTCGTAGAACCGGATGTCTCCCCGCTCCCACAACCCATCACGCAGAGCAAACGCCTCTGGCGCGAATGCCGACAAGCCGAGCAGATAGTCACTGCCGTACATCACCATGTCGATCGCCAGGTCATTTCCGGTAAAGACGTGGAAGTCCGGGCGCTCGGCATCGCGAAGAGCGAGGCGCTGCCATTCGAGTTCACGGGAGAGGGAGGAGTGTTTCGCCCCGAGGCATTGGGGGACCGCCATCAGCGCGCGATAGGCGTCGAGGTCATAGATTCGCCCGTACGGAACAAACATAGGCCCCAGCTCGAACCCGATAAATTGGTCACTTGTCTCGCCGAGTCGCGCATGGGCGCCGGCCCAATCTGCACCCTCGAGGGCGGTCAAGCCATTCGACGGAAACACCACCGGGATTCCACCGCGCTCTTCGATGGCTTCCATCGCACGAACCGTGGCCTCACGATCCCAAGCATCCCCGGGCGCATCCGCAACATGGGCGCCGGCAACGAACTCGCCCCCGACGACCGAGCGCGTGAGGTCGAGCACGTCGGCGCGCTGGTCCGTATCGAGGAGCTGAACGAAACCCGTGTCCATATTCACCGCCGGCTCGAGCCCCGCCGCGACCGTTCGCTCAAGGAGAGACCGGAACGAAACCCAGTCGACCTCCCCCGCCGACGTCATCGGAAGGAGCACTGCGCTCATGCCGCGAATCTTCCGGCCGCGCCGAATCATCTCAACCGGATGCGCGTGACTCATGCCTGCTCCACATAGCCATCATGCTGTTTCACTTCGTCGTCTCCGGCCGCAAGTACCCCGCGACCACCTCTTGAATATGCCGTCGGCGAGCCCCCTTGGCGCGCGCGGAAAGCAGATCCCGCGAGAAAACCACACCGAGGGTATGCGCGTTACTCAGATAGAAATATCCGAGTGAGGCGATCGTGATGTAGAGCTGAACCGGATCCACACCCTTCCGAAAGTCGCCGCGCGTAACCCCGCGATCGAGGAGTGTCCCGATTCGCACGATCAGTGGGTTGTGGAGCTCATCGACCCCAGCGCTCGTCGCCAGATGTCGAGCGCGATGTAGATTTTCGCTGTTCACGAGATGGATGAATTCGGGATGATCGAGGAAGTATCGCCAGGTGAAGTCGACCAGCCGGATCATCGCCTCTGGTGGATCAAGGGATTCGAGATCGAGTGCCGACTCCGCCCCGCGGATCCCTTCATAGGTCGCTTCGAGAACGGCGAGAAAGAGCGTCTCCTTGTTTCCGAAGTAGTGGTAGAGGAGCGCCTTATTGAAGCCGGCGCGCCGCGCGATCTCATCGACCCGCGCGCCCCCGAGCCCCAACTCCGCAAAGGCCTCAGTTGCGGCCTCGAGAATCGCGGCACGGGTTTTCTCGGCGTCGCGCGGACGTGACGCGGGGGCGCTCCGGCCGGCGGCCCTCGTCCTCGCCGAATTCATCGACGCAACGGATCTAGATGGATTCGGCACAGCGCTCCTCGTGGCTTGCGGATATTTAACTAAAAGGTTAGTTAATAGTCAACCGCGCAGGAGCAAGTCTCAGCGCGCAGGGAGGAGATCGCGTGGAGATCGAAATCGAGAGCGTCGAGTTCTCGGCAAGCCAATGCCAGACTCGCCTGCCCTTTCGCTTCGGTCACGTCACGCTGACAGAAGCCCCGGTCCTCGTCTGTCATCTCAAGGCGCGGATCGACGGCGCTTCGATTGAGGGGCGAAGCGGAGACCTCTGCGTACCGAAATGGTTCGAGAAGAATCTTCAGAAATCCGTGCGGGAGGATATCGCGACTCTCTTTGCCAGCGCGCGCCGCGCCGCATCCGCCTTCGTCGGTTCCGGAGGATCCCCCTTCGCGATCTGGCATAAGGCCCATCGCCGCTGCGTCGACGGCGATCTCGCGAGCGGCATTCGGCTCGTCGACGGCTTCGGTGTCGCACTACTCGAACGAGCGATGATCGATGCCACTTGCCGCGGGCAGAATCTCTCCTTCCGCGACGCGCTCACCCTGAACGTCTTTGATTTCGACCCCAGCGCACTCCTCTCCGAAACGAAGGGATTACAACCTCGCGACCTACTGGCCGACCCCACTCCGGAGCGAGTGCGGGTCCGACATACTGTGGGGGGACTCGATGCGCTCCGTGATGACGATGTTCCCCCCTCACTCCGCGGGGACGACGATCATCCCGTCTCGCTTGAAGCGGATATCCGCCGCTTTGGACTTCGCGCGTTCAAGCTCAAGGCCGGCGGCGCTCCCGACGAAGATGCGAAACGCATGCTCGAGATCGCGCGCCTCGTTGGCGAGCTTGGGGTCGTCGACCCGATCTATACGCTCGATGCAAACGAGAGCTACGAGCGCATCGCGGATATCGGCGTGCTGCTCGATCGAATCGCGGCGGATCCCGATGGACCGGCCTTCTTAGACGCTCTCGGCTATCTCGAGCAACCGCTTCCCCGCAACCTGACCCTCGCCCCCTCGACACAGCAAGAGATCGGAGCCCTCGCCGAACGCATTCCCCTGCTGATCGATGAAGCGGACGACGACCTCGATGCGTTTCCCCGGGCCCTCGATCTCGGCTACCGCGGTGTCTCGGTCAAGAACTGCAAGGGCGTCTTCCGCGCGCTCACCAATCGCGCGCTTTGCTTGGCACGGGGGGATGGCGCGTTCCAGACAAGCGAGGATCTCACGAATCTTCCGGTGCTGCCGCTTCAACAAGACCTCGCGATCGTGGGAGCGCTCGGGCTCCCGCATAGCGAGCGGAACGGTCATCATTTCTTTCCCGGCCTCGACGTCGTCCCGGAACGCGAGGCGGAGGCGGCTCTCAAAGCCCAGCCGGATCTCTATGAGCGCGTACCCAATTCGAAGCGCATCCGGCTCCGGATCGAAGACGGCTCCCTTTCGCTTTCCTGTCAGGACGCAATCGGCTTCGGCTACGATTCAGCGATCGATCACGGCGCGCGATCCACGCTTGAAACGATCGAAGGAGAATGGACCGCTTGAGCGATACACCGCCAAGTCAGCCAGGGCCTGAATCGGACTCCGATCCGTCCTGGACGGGATTGCGAATGGCCTCGATTCCCGACGCCGGTGCGCAGCAATGGGAAAAGGCCGCCCTCCGTAGCCTCGCGGCGAAGCCTTTCTTGCCGCGCATGCGCGGCTACCTGCGGATGCTCGGCCCGGGCTACCTGCAGAGTGCGATGACGTTAGGCGGCGGGACCGTCTCTTCTGCGCTCTTCGCCGGCGCGATCTTTGGCCTCGAATTGCTCTGGGTCGCGCCGCTGGCGATGGCCCTCGGCATCGTCATGCTTTCGGCGGTCTCTTGGCAGACGCTTTCGACCGGAGCTCGCCCCTGGCAAGCGATGCATACCCATGCGGGCCCGTTCTACGCTTGGGCCTGGGCGATCGGCGCCCTGCTCTCTTCGGTGATCTGGCAATTTGCCCAGTACGCCCTGGCTTCCGCAGTCCTCGTCGACCTGGCGGATGTCCTGGGCTGGCCCGGCGTCTCGCCCCTCACGATGGGCGGCTTCGTGCTCGTCTGGGCCATCGGCATCAGCTCGCTTTACGGCCGATCCCCCGGCGCGGTCCGCGCCTATGAACGCATGCTTCAGCTCATGGTCTGGGGAATCGTTGCCTGCTTTGCATGGGTCGTCATTCAAACGGGCCTGCCCGATTGGCGCGGCCTCGCGGAAGGCTTTCTCACCTTCTCGATTCCCGAGACACGAAACGGGGTCGCTGGCCTAACGCTGATTCTCTCCGGGCTCTCGGCGGCGGTCGGCGTCAACATGATCTTCCTCTATCCCTACACGCTGCTCGCCAAGGGGTGGGGACGCGAACATCGCGAGCTCGCCCGGGTCGACCTCCTCTTCGGAATGTTCCTTCCCTACGCGCTCGCCGTCAGTCTCATCGTGATCGCCACGGCGAATACACTGCACCTCGATCCGGCCTTCGACGGAACGCGGCTCTCCCCCGTCGAAGCGGCTCAGGTTCTCGCACAATCGATCGGCCCAACGGCGGGCCGCCTTGTCTTCGGACTGGGCGTGCTCGGCATGGCGCTCTCGTCGATCACGCTCCAGATGCTGACTTGCGGCTTCGTGGCAGTCGAACTCTTCGACGTCGCGGTGGGAAGCCGCGCCCATCGCTTGGCGACCTGGCTTCCCGTCCCCGGCGTGCTTGGATGCGTCTATTGGAGCGAGATCGCGGTCTGGGTCGCTGTCCCGACCAACATCATCTGCGGACTCTTCCTCCCCGCCTCCTATCTCGGATTCTGCCTACTCCAGCGCAACCGTGAATACCTCGGCGAGGATCGTCCAAGCGGTGTTAAGGGCAACCTTTGGTTCGGCGCCATGCTCGGCGTGACCGCATTCCTGACGGGCTTCCTCATCTGGTACGTGTTTCGCGCCTTAAGCTGAGCGGAGTATGCTCCGCGCATGTCGGAAGCCCACACCTACCCGCGCCGCAAGATCTTCATCCTCAGCTCACTCGCCCTGCTGACCGCGGGCGTAAGCTTCGCTCTTCGCGGTGCGATCATTGCGAGCGTCGTGCAGGAACTGAGCCCCGGCTCAGCGACCCTCGCCGGAAGCCTCCTGGGAACCGCCTTCCTCGGTTTCGGGATCACCCTCTTCGGCGCGAGTATCCTGCTGGACGCGATCGGCATGGGGCGCACCCTGCTCGCCTCGGCACTTTCCTTCATTGTCGGAACGGGGCTCGCCATCACTGCGTCCGGCGACGGCGCCGAATCCATGATCCGAATCGGCTTCCTCTTTTCCGGTCTCGGCTGGGGCTTCATGGAAGCGGCCGTGAATCCCTTGACCGCGGCTCTCTATCCCGACGACAAGACGAATCGTCTTAACGTCGTGCATGCCTGGTGGCCGGCGGGGATCATCATCGGCATGCTCGTCGCGCTTGCCTGCGGACAGCTCGAAGTCAGCTGGCGATGGCAGTTCGGGGCGGTCCTCTTTCCAGCGCTCGGATGCATCGCCCTCTACCTGGGGACGCCTTTCCCTCGAACAGAACGAGCAGCCCTCGGCGTGTCGTATCGTGAGATGTTCGCCGAAATTCCGAAGAACCCGATGTTTCTCGTTTGGTGGGCGTGCATGCTGCTGACCGCGGCGGCCGAGCTCGCCCCGAATCAGTGGTTCGACTTTGCGCTTACGAAGTCGCTCGGGATCCGCGGCGCCTGGATCGTCATCTACGTCTCCGCCATGATGTTCGTGTTCCGCCACTTCGCCGGCCCGATCGCCCATCGTGTCTCGAATATCGTGATGTTATGGGGCTCTGCCGTGCTCTCCGTCTTCGGCCTCTGGCTTCTCCCCCTGGCCGACTCGCCCATCACGGGCCTTCTCGCAGCAACCGTCTGGGGACTCGGCGTCTGCTTCCTTTGGCCGACGATGCTTGCCAACATCTCCGAGCGCTATCCGAAAGGCGGCGAGCTCTTCATCGGCCTGATGGGCGTCGCCGGCGCGCTGGCAATTCAGTACGTCCTTCCCGCCCTGGGCAGCATCACCGACACAACGAAGCACGAACTCGCGGGCAGTGCCGCCGCGTTCGAGGCCCTCTCCCCCGTCGCCCAGGCACCGATCCTCCAGGCCGCCAACGAAGCCGCCTTTCACACACTGGCTCTGGCAGTTGCGCTCCTGACCATTGTCTTCGGGATCATCGCACTCAAGGAACGCGGTACGTCTGAGAGCCCGAGCGTGCGCGGGAACTAACGCTCGAAGGCCCGTTCGATCAGATAGAGATCGTGATCACTCATCGAGCGACTCAGTCCGTGCTCGTCGGCACTCGAACCGGCGCCGCGCTCAAACGCGACCAGCGCATCCAGATCCGGACAATCCTCCGCCCCACCGAGCGTCGTACAAGCGTAGGCCCCACAAGTTCGTCCGAAAGCGAGGGCTCGCGCGAAGCGCTCGATCCGCGTTTCGTCCGACACCTCGGAGTCATCAAAGGGCTCGATGCTCATCGCAGCGACCACCCCCGCCCCCATGGCATCCCCCGCCCCGGTCGAATCAACAACCGCATCGAGCAGGTAGGGCCAAGCAGCGACGGGTTGATCACTCCCCACGAGCTGACCGACCGCACCAAAACGACCGAGTGTGATCACGATCGTCGTGCGCTCACGGAACCAGGCCAGAATCGAAGACAGAGAATCATTCGCAAGACCAAGATCCCGCACGAAGGTGCGAACCTCTTCAAGGCCGAGCTGCATCACGTCGACTCGGTCGCGCAACAGGGTGTTCCATCGGTCAGCACCCAGAGAGTATTGCGCCCGCCCAAAGTTCACGAACTTGCGTGCCGAATCAAGTTCGGTCGCGGTCAGAATTCGCTCGGTCAAGTCCCCCGCGAATCCGACCTCTCCCTTGGAGGGGGGCGATCGATCCGCATGTACATGACCAACTAACGCCACGGCCGGAGTCTTGTCGAGACCCGCCGCCTGTTCGAGATTCCTCGCGAGGTGCTTCTCGAAGGCACTCATCAAGTCGGCGGAGAACTCGTTCAAGACGGCACGCGAATCGCCCTGTCGGATGATCGTCGTGTAGGGCGTCATCAGGCCCGCGCCTTCGATCGAGAGCTCGCTCTGGCGAAAGCTCGCATTGCCCCTCTTGGCCGCCGCATCGAGCGTCGCGAGAATCACCTCACTCATGGGATCCGCGGCCGCGAGGGGCAAGACCGGATGAACATCGATTCCCATCGAGAGCAGTCGCGCCGAATGATTCACGGAGCTCCCCCCGGAGAGTCGGGGCTCGGGTTCCGTCGAAACCTTGCCATCGCGCTCGAAACCACCGGGCAGCGTATAGCCATGCTCGATATTCGCGCCGCCAACCGCCATCACACGCAGACCCGAAAGCGCGCCGCTCGCCGCACGGATCCCTTCGCTTGTGAGTTCAGTCGACATCAATCCCTTTCCTTCTTCACAGGCAATGCGGGTGCGCGGGAAGGCTATCGCACTCTTTCGGCGATTTGATGCCGTGGCCGTAGGGCCAGAGCCGCAGTCCGCACCACGATACTGAGGGCCGCGACGGTCCGGAGCGGGGTAGAATCGGCTCCCATGAAGAGCCCAGATCGCTTATCTCGACGTCGCGCACTCTACGGACTCCTTGCGCTTCTTCCCCTTTGGATCGTCCTTGCCGGTTGCGGCACTCCGCAGCCAACACTCTCAGACGTCGCCGCGCAAATCGGAATCGCCGAATCCGAGGCTCGCCTCTCCTTCTTTCGCCGAACCGCGATCGATCGTGTCATTGACTATCGGGTCTGGAGCGGCGCACGCGCGGGATTCGTGGCCCTCGTCGCGAATCACGACGGGCTCATCTATGCGCGATCCGCTGGGCATGCGGACCTCGAGACGCAGCAGGAGATGGCCCTCGATACGCGTTTTCATATTGCGTCGATGACCAAGCCGGTCATCGCCGTCGCCGCCATGATCCTGATCGAGGAAGAGCGACTGCGTCTTCAAGATCCGGTGGCCGACTTCGTTCCCGGCTTCGCCCAAACGCGCGTTATCAGCGAGCGGACCGAGGACGGCGAATGGAAGACGGAACCCCTCGCAACGCCGATCACGGTTCACCATCTGCTGACCTTTACGTCCGGAATCGGGGGCTATGCGGAAACGGAGGCCCCTCTCGACCGCGCGTGGCGCTCTCCGGATATCGAACTTGCAGGGTTGGGTACGCTCGCGGAGCGCGTCAATCGAATTCCCCGGCTGCCACTCTATGAGCAACCCGGGACCGCCTGGCGTTATGGCTGGAGCGCCGATGTTCTCGCCCGGGTCATCGAAGTGGCTGCGGGCCAACCCCTCGATCGCTTTCTTCGCGAGCGCATCTTCGACCCGCTGGGGCTTGATCACACGGGCTATCCCGACGAAATCGAACCGGGCGTTCCCTTCGCCCGCATGTATACCCATGACGAAGACGGCGAGCTCCTTCGCGAGCCGCGCTTCGACGACTACTACGGGACGGGCTGGACCCCTGGCGGCGGCGGACTCGTTTCGAGTGCGCGTGACTACCTGCGCTTCGCGCTGATGCTCGCGCGAGGCGGGAGCCTCGGTGGCGTTCGCATTCTGAAGGAAGCCTCCGTCGCAGAAATGACGCGGCTCCACGTTCCGGAGGGCGTCCTCGCGGATATGGGCCTCGAGGGGCTCGGCTGGGGGTTCGGCGTGTGCGTCGTTGCGGATGAATCGAAGACGATCATGCCTGCGACGAACGGGGACTATTGGTGGAGCGGTCGCTTCGGTACCCAGTTCTGGATCAACCCCAGTTCAGGGACAGCGGTCGTCGTCATGCAGCAAACGGAAACGAGCCCGTATTCGGACATGCCGGTCACGCCGACCCTCGTTCAGATACTCGCGGTCCCCTGATCGTTCGCCGGCGGCCTAACGCGACGTCTCGTGGCAGAACGCGACGATGCTCCGGGCGGTCTCACGGCTGATCTCGGGGCACGCGATCGGGAAGATCTCAGTTCCGTGCGCCGTGCCCATCACCTGTCGACAATTCGCCTGGACGCCTTCGGTCAGCAGGAGACGGTAGAACTCGATTCCTTCATCGCGAAGCGGGTCGCATTCGTTGACGCTGATCATGGTGGGCGGGAAGCCCTTTACGTCCGCTCCCGTCGCGAAGCCGGGCCACGCGAGCGGATTACGCTTCTCGAGTTCTTCGATGCCATACGCCATGGCGCCATTGTTGTTATGCAGGTTGAGTAGGATGCCGTTGTTCTCGATCGAGGACGGGTATCGCTCCTGCGGCCAGGTTCCGGCGATGTAGGGGCAAAGCGCGTAGATGCCCTGAATGAGACCGAGCTTGTTCTCCCGTGAGAGGCGAAGCGCCGTCGCGAGGGAGAGGTTTCCGCCGCCGCTCTCCCCAGCGATCACGACGCGGCCGCCGTCGAAGCCAAGATCCGCCGCGTTTTCGATGAACCATTCGAGACCAGAAACGCAATCGTTCAAGCCGGCCGGGAACGGCGCCACTTCCGGTGCGGACGAGGGCGAGAGGCAGTTTCTGAAATCGACCATCGCGACGTTCACGCCCTGCGCGGCGATAATCTTGCCCCAGGCGCGATAGTTCCCGTCGAAACAGGAGAGGGTCATCATGCCGCCGCCATGGATGTAGTAGACGCTCGGTCGGGACTCACCGTCTTCGTGTCGAATCATCTGCATTTTGATCGTATTGCCATCGGGCTGCGACGTGAACTCGCGCGTCTCGATCGACAAGCCCGTCGAAGGGGCGATGTCTTCGTTGTCGCAGACCTCCATCATTTTCCGGAAGGCCTCTCCGCCGGCGATCGCTTCGGCCGTCCCGGACTGAGCGAGCAGAGCCTCTCGGCTGTCGACATCCTCAGCGCTCCCCATACCGATTTGACCGAGCATGCCCTTCAGGCGGGGGTCGAGTCGGGGGTCATCGGCAAATGCTGTCATCAGAAGCTCCTTGTTTTGGGGCGGCCAAGAGTAGCGCCACGATCGAGAGATGGGCGAGGCCGCTCGACGGGGACGAGATTCGCGTTTACGCTTTGCTCGCGAGGAGTCCAATGACCATCGAATACGATCCCTTTTCCGACGACGTCATCCATGGCGATAACCATGGCATCTATAAGCGCTTGCGCGATGAGTCGCCCGTCCATTTCATCGAGCCGTACAACGCGTTTGCGCTATCGCGCTTCGACGATGTTTGGTGGGCCTGTGAAGGCGACTTCGTGTCCAACGCGAATGGCGCGACCTCCGCTCATCTCTTGACGCGGGTCCAGCCCGTGCTGCCCCTGATCAACAACATGGACCCACCGGAGCACACGAAGCTTCGCGGCGGTCTCCGCAAGCATTTCATGCCGGCGCGCGTACGAGCGCTTGAGCCCTTCATCGAATCGCTCGTTGACCGACTGCTCGAGCCCTTCGCCGATGGCGGGACCCACGAGTTCGTCGAAGAGTTCGCTCAGACCCTTGCCATGAACGTCGGCTGTAAGGTCATCGGTCTTCCCATCGAAGACGGCGACTATCTGCGGGATGTCGTCGGCCGCTTCTTCGCGCGCGTGCCGGGACAGGCAGGCATGACCGAAGACGGGCTCGTCGCGATGGGCGAGATGAACGAATACCTGCGCAAGGTCTCCGCCGACCAGCGCGCGAATCCGCCATCGGAGCCGAATGCGATCACGGTCCTGCGCGAGTACCGCGACGCGGACGGAAATGCGCTGACCGACGACGACATCGGATCGCATCTTTCGCTGCTGTTGATCGGGGGAACGGACACCCTTCCGAAGGTGCTCGCCAATCTGATGCTTCGGCTTCAACAGAATCCGGATCAGCGCGCCGATGTCGCAGCCAATCCCGAGCTCGCTGTCCCGGCCTTCAACGAAGCGGTGCGAATCGACATGCCGACGCAGAACATGTGTCGCGAAGTCACGCGGACCGTCGAGCGGCACGGCGTGACGATCGATCCCGGTCAGGTGATCGTTCTTCTGTACACGGCCGCCAACCGCGACGACCGCGAGTTCCCCGATCCGACCGCGTTCAACATTCATCGAAACCCGCCGCGCTCCCTCGGCTTCAGCCATGGTCACCACGCGTGCATCGGCCTCCACGTCGCCCGTAAGGAAGGCCAGATCGCCCTCAACGAAATTCTCAAGCGCTTCCCGAATTACGAAATCGACGAGGGCAACCTCGAAACCTATTCGACGGAGTTCGTGAAGGGCTATTCAGCGATGCCCGTCCGCTTCAAGTCCTGATCGCCTAACGCGCGCGTTGCGCCTGCCGAGGTTCACCATGTCCAACTCCGAAACCCCCGAATCCCTTGAAGGCCTCGGCCTGCCCCCGATCGATCAGGTCGGCTTCGTCGTCAAATCGCTCGATGAGGCAAAGGCGCGCTATGGCGCCCTCTTCGGACCCTTTACGGAGATGGATGGCTCGGTGCAGGATGCGGACTATCGCGGAAACAAGAAGGACGTGTCCCTCGGCATCCTCTTTGGAAAATCCGGCGATCTCGAGATCGAGTTCATCGAATGGAAGAGCGGCGAGAGCCCCCATCGAGAATTCATCGAAGCGGGACGCGAAGGCATGCATCATCTCCGCTACCGCGTCGACAACACCGACG
>Ga0316209_1002111_pt1 | contig 17110 bp, 19 predicted proteins | sample 6monopyrite_MG_FD_204945 | JGI IMG/M metagenome (GOLD analysis project Ga0316209, IMG submission 204945) | Microbial mat bacterial communities from mineral coupon in-situ incubated in ocean water Damariscotta River, Maine, United States -... | ecosystem: Environmental > Aquatic > Marine >...
TAATTAAGTGAGTCATGATGTTCTGGTTCTTCATCGTGCGTGTGCGAACCATCGTCATGTGAGTGGCCGTGATCTGAGCAGGCCGATAGTGTCGCAAAGAAAAAACAGATCGCGAATGTTTGTAATGTTTTGATCATAATTTTATTCCCTTAATCTAAGGTATCGTGAGTGCTTTCTTGAATCAACTTCGCGGCACGTGCTTCGTCCATTTTAATATGTTCATGTGCATGGTTGTCTGCACTAAAACCAAACTCATCCGGGTGGGTGGTGTGTGAGTAACCGTGCATCTGCATCATGAAAAGGTAGATGCCAGCAAAGATTAAACCATAGTTTGAAATGCGACTAAACGGCTGGAACGATGGCCGCTTACGCCAACCGGCGAGTACGATCAGCATCACGGTTAATGCCAGTATCTGCCCAACTTCGATACCGATGTTGAACGAGATGATGTTCATCAATAGATCATCTTCACTGAGTGGCAGTTGTTGCAGGCGGGTTGAAAGCCCGAGTCCGTGAATCAATCCTAGCGAGGTGATCATCAACAGAAGATTGGGCGGCCTGATCTCAAGGTGTTTGCGAAAGCCATCGATATTGGCAAAGGCGATGTAGCAAACACTGAGTGCAATAATCGCATCGATTAAAAAGTAGTTCACCTGTATGCCGTTAAAGGTGGCGAAGATTAGCGTGACACTATGCCCTAATGTAAATGCAGTGATGTACTTTACGATGTCTTTAAAGCGCGTGAGCAGAAAGACGATGCCAAAGACAAAAAACAGATGGTCGTAGCCCGATAGCATGTGAGTAGCGCCAATCCATAGGTAACGCAGGTTGCCGCCCTCGATGATGGACTGCTTTTCCGCCTCCGACATGCCGTGGCCAAAGGCGGCACTGGCGGCGAGCGTTAAGGTGATGGCTAGCAGCCATCGTGATTGTTTAAGTAGGGTTAACATTGAAGCCTCTCTGTTTTTTAGGGTGCGATTACAGCCCTGAAATAATTCGGTTACGAGTGTTTCGAATTATGTAGATAGAGGCGGCGCGCGCAGCTGTATTGTCGATTGATCAAGATAGCCTGGTTTGAAGTCAAAAAGGCGCCTGTAGTGGTTGCGGTGGATAGACGGTAAGGTTGATTGCCAGACGGTTGATGTGATGAGCGCATTGCCTGGCGTTTTAGTTTTGCCATTGGATGCATTGCAGTCGTTATCCAGTTCAACAATGGTGGTGTGCTGGTCACTGTGAGCGGTGTCGATGGCGTCGGCATGATGGCTTGATGCGTGCGCTGCGATGGTGTGATGTGAATGGCTTTCAACCGCGTGTTGATGGTGATCGCCGCCGTGATGATGCTGGTCTGCCAGATGGATATGAGCCGTAGACCACTGCATGGTAAGGAATGCAGTAATGAGCAAAAATAGCAGCGAATGAGATGGGCGGAGTTTAGGCACGTGTTATCGGCGGTAGTGATTAATGAAAAAAGTATAGCGAACCCACTGGCCGCATACTAGCTTTGCATTCTTTGGTGGACGATGGGGAGTGTTATTTGCCAATACTCACTCCACTGGCGTGATGTTTAAGCCAGCCAACAATACGCTTACTAAGGATGTGCTCTTGCCCGCTGAAAGAGTGGTTGGCACCGATGATCTGAAATTTACGATAGGCGATAAAACCACCTATTTTACTAAACGCCCCTTTGGCGGTGGCCGATCGATTAAAGCCGTTGAACTGTCTGTTTTTTGAGGCCTTGAGTCCGCCGCGTCGTGCCGCAAGGGCGCGTTTGTCTGCATTGTCGATGACACTGGTGAGATCGTTGCTGCCGTAGACATCAAGCATCGGGAGATTTATTTTTTCAATCGATTTGGTCAGATCCATCCACTCTTCACCATCGCGATAATAAGGCATGCTGATGCCGATGAATGCAGCCACGCCATTATCGGGCGTGCTGGCGAGAAATGATGCGCCCATAGTGGCGCCCAGGCCGTGCCCGAGTAACACAATATTGCTGTTGCCGATGCTGCGGAAGTGTTCAATGGCGACTTTAATCCGTGCGCTGACGGCGGCCATCGCACCGTTGTAATCTGTTATCTGCCCCCCTTTTTCGAATGTGGGTAGCTGAATTGAGAGCGTCGACCAGCCGTGTTTTGGCAGTGATTTACGCAGCGGTGAGATCACGTCGGGCCAGTCAGGGTGTCCGCCCATGCCGTGCAGCAGAATCACGCCGCCGCGCAGGGTGCCGGTGAAGTCATCACTGTAGAGTGCGATGAATTTCTCATTGGGGGTTCTTAACCATTTGATCTCATTGGGGTCTGATGATTTCATCAGTGCCTGCTCCCAGGTGATTTCCTGGCTTTTAGCTGCGCTTACTGCCTGAGCTGAAGGTATTAACAGCAGTGTAAACAGTGAAAACACCAGGATGAGGCGCGATATTAATCCTCGCTGGCGGCTATTTGAGCTGTCCGTGTTGTTACTGAATGTGGGTGCTAAACAGGCCATATCACTGAAATATATCGGTAACATCAAGAAAAACCGCAAGATTATTCTTTCTGAAGAGTGAAAAAAGGTGCGTTTTCGGGTAGAGTGTCGGGTTCGATTTTTGAGCTCAACCCATGTGGGATTAACCCAGTGGAATATAAAAGAGGAACACCATGAAAGACTTCCTGATTGCCCCATCTATCCTGTCTGCTGATTTTGCGCGCCTTGGAGAAGAGGTCGATAACGTGCTGACGTCTGGCGCGGATATTGTCCATTTCGATGTGATGGACAATCACTACGTTCCAAACCTGACCATCGGGCCACTGGTTTGTGATGCGCTGCGTAAACATGGTGTGACCGCTGAGATTGATGTGCATTTAATGGTGAAGCCGGTTGATCGCATCATCCCTGATTTTGCTGCGGCGGGCGCGAGCTACATCACCTTTCACCCGGAAGCGAGTGAGCATATCGACCGCACACTGCAGTTGATCCGTGGTGAAGGGTGTAAGTCTGGTCTGGTCTTCAATCCTGGTACTTCGCTTGATTGCCTGAAATATGTGATGGATAAAGTCGATATGATCCTGCTGATGTCGGTTAACCCGGGCTTTGGTGGTCAAAGCTTTATTCCTGCGACGCTGGATAAGCTACGCGAAGCACGCAAGTTAATCGACGACAGTGGCTACGACATCCGTCTCGAAATCGATGGTGGCGTTAAGGTAGATAACATCCGTGAAATCGCCGAAGCGGGCGCGGATACCTTCGTTGCCGGTTCTGCGATCTTTAATGCGGCCAACGAATCTGATGCCAACGACTACAACAGCGTGCTGGCAGCGATGCGTGCCGAGTTAGCAAAGGCGCGTTAAGAGTGAGTTTGAGTCGTAAACCGAAGCTGGTATTGATTGACCTTGACGGCACGCTAGTCGATAGCGTGCCGGATCTGGCCTATTGCCTGGATGAGATGATGAAGGCGCTAGGGCTTGAGCCCTGGGGCATTGAAAAGGCGCGCGGCTGGGTGGGTAACGGCGTTGATCGTCTGGTGATGCGTGCACTCACCGATACCCTGTGGGATGATCCTGCGGATGAGTTGTTTGCTAAAGCGCAGCCAATCTTTATGACGCTTTATGCCGATAACACCAGCGGTCGTAGCTGTCTTTATGATGGCGTGATTGAAGGGTTGGACTTTCTAAAAGGCAGTGGGTTTAAGGTCGGTTGTGTGACTAATAAAGCCGAGGCCTTCACGGTGCCATTGCTAAAAGATATGGGCATTCACGACTACTTCGAGATCATCGTTAGTGGTGATACCACCGCAAAGAAAAAGCCAGACCCGATGCCGCTGTTATATGCGGCTGAGAAAATGGCTGAAGCTGCGGAAGATTGTTTGATGCTGGGCGATTCGATGCATGATGTTCAGGCCGCACGTAACGCCAATTTTCAGGTGGTGAGTGTGCCTTACGGTTACAATCATGGGATCGATATTCGTGAAGCGAATCCGGATGCCGTGATTGAATCGTTGGCAGAATTAAAAACGCTGCTAGAAAGTATTTAAATGTCATTGCGAGAAGCAGTGCGACGAGGCAATCTCTGTCATTAATTAAGTGTGAGATTGCGTCGCTCTGCTCGCAATGACAAATATTTGAGCCATGATTGGCTTTTGAAAGTAACGTGAATGAGTTCAGGATTAGGTTGATGATGTTCGAAACAGTAATGGAGATGATGCCGAAGAGCTGTGGCATACGATGGCGTAGCTAACATAGTGCGTAAACGTATAGCCCTATTCTTTTCTATTTATTTCGATTAGTGATGCCGATGAAACCTGAACAATTTGAACAACTGAGCGCACAGGGATATTCCCGTATCCCGGTGATGCGTGAAGTGCTGGCGGATCTCGATACGCCGCTGAGCACCTACCTTAAACTGGCCAATGCCCCTTACACCTATCTATTTGAATCGGTGCAGGGCGGTGAAACCTGGGGCCGCTATTCCATTATTGGTCTACCTGCGCGCACCTTGATGCGTGTGTTTGGCAATGAGATTAGTGTCGAACATGACGGCAGCGAGATTGAAAAGGTTGAAGTGGCCGACCCACTGGCGTGGATCGAAGCGTATCAGGCGCGTTACCACGTGCCGGAGCTTGATGGTCTGCTGCGCTTTACCGGCGGACTGGTTGGCTATTTTGGTTACGATACGATTCGTTACATTGAGCCGCGATTAGCGGAATGTCCGAATCCCGATGAGTTGGGCACGCCGGATATTCTGTTGATGGTCTCCGATGAAGTGGTGGTGTTTGATAACCTCGGCGGCAAGCTCTATATCATAGTGCATGCAGACCCAGCACAGGCCGATGCCTTAGCGCTGGCCGAACAGCGCCTCGATGAATTGCAGGGACAGCTGGCACGAGAGATTCCGCGTAAAAATATTTACAGCGGTGAATCATCAATGAGTGAATCGGACTTCGTCTCTGGTTTTACACAGGATGGATTTGAGTCGGCGGTTGATCGCGCTAAGGAGTATATAGTCGAAGGGGATGTGATGCAGGTGGTGTTATCGCAGCGTCTATCGGTGCCATACAACGCCGAGCCGCTCGACCTCTATCGCGTGTTACGTAACCTAAATCCATCGCCATACATGTACTTTCTTAATCTTGGTGAGTTTCAGATTGTCGGCTCATCGCCGGAGATTTTGACGCGACTTGAGGACGGCGTGGTTGAGGTGCGTCCAATTGCTGGCACGCGCCCACGTGGTGAAACACCCGAGGCCGATCGTGAGCTGGAAATCGAATTGCTGGCCGATCCAAAAGAGCTGGCGGAACATCTGATGTTGATCGATCTTGGGCGTAACGATGTGGGGCGTGTTGCTGAAACTGGCTCGGTTAAGTTGACCGAAAAGATGTTAATCGAACGCTATTCGCATGTGATGCATATCGTCTCCAATGTGAAAGGCAAGCTGAAAAAAGGAATGTCGGCGATGGACGCGCTACGCGCCACCTTCCCGGCTGGTACCGTGAGTGGCGCGCCGAAGATTCGTGCGATGCAGATTATTGATGAACTGGAGCCGACGAAACGCGGCATCTATTCTGGTGCCGTGGGTTACCTCGGCTGGAACGGGAATATGGATACCGCGATTGCGATCCGCACCGCGGTGATTAAAGATAACAAACTCTATATTCAGGCCGGTGCCGGTATTGTGGCGGACTCCGTGCCGAGCAATGAGTGGGATGAAACGATGAACAAAGGGCGCGCGATGTTTCGCGCAGTTGCTATGGTGAGTGGGCAAGCGGTGGGCGGACCAGGGGTGAGTGGAAAAGAGACGAGCGATGAAGGAGACAAGTCATGTTGTTGATGATCGATAACTACGATTCGTTTACCTATAACCTGGTGCAGTACTTCGGTGAGCTGGGTGCGCAGGTCGAGGTGCACCGCAATGACCAGATTACCCTTGAGCAGATCGAGGCGTTGAACCCTGAGCGCATTGTGATTTCACCTGGGCCATGCACACCGAATAAGGCGGGCGTTTCACTGGCAGTGATCGAACACTTTGCGGGTAAATTACCGTTGCTCGGTGTCTGCCTCGGCCATCAAAGTATTGGTCAGGCCTTTGGTGCAAAGGTGGTTCACGCCAAGACCATTATGCATGGTAAGACTTCGATGGTGAGACATCACGATGTCGGTGTTTTCAAAGGATTGAAAAACCCACTGGAGGCGACCCGCTACCATTCGTTGGTGATTGCTGCCGACACGCTACCGGACTGCCTCGAGGTGACCGCATGGACCGAAGATGACAATGGTGAGCTGGATGAGATTATGGGTGTGCGCCATAAAATACTCGCGATTGAAGGGGTGCAGTTTCATCCCGAATCGATCCTGACCGAGTGCGGCCATGAAATGTTGAAGAACTTTTTAGAGCTTTCTGTTTAGCAATATATTGAATAACTGTCATTGCGAGGAGAGAAGCGACGCGGCAATCTCGCTGCTTAATGATCATTATACGGGTGGAGATTGCTTCGATGTTTTGTTCGTAATGACACGATTTTGAAGGGGAATGAAGATGGATATGCAGGCGGCAATTCGTGCGGTGACTGAAAATCGTGATCTCTCGATGGATGAGATGGGTGATGTGATGCGCACCATTATGACGGGTGATGCAACGCAGGCGCAGATCGGTGGTTTTCTAATTGGCCTGCGTATGAAGGGCGAAACAGTCGACGAGATTTCCGCTGCGGCCAAGATTATGCGTGAGCTGGCCACGCCGGTAACACTCGGTGGCGAGCATCTTGTTGATACCTGTGGTACCGGTGGTGATGGCGCGAGCACTTTTAATATCTCAACCGCGAGCGCTTTTGTGGTGGCTGCGGCGGGTGGGCAAGTCGCCAAACATGGTAACCGTTCAATCTCCAGTAAGTCGGGCAGTGCGGATGTATTAGAGGCCGCGGGTGTGCGACTCGACCTTAATTCAGAGCAGGTCGCGCAGTGTGTGAATCAGGTCGGTGTTGGCTTTATGTTTGCACCGCAGCATCACGGTGCGATGAAACATGCGATTGGCCCACGCAAAGAGATGGGTGTACGCACATTGTTTAATCTGCTGGGCCCACTCACTAATCCGGCTGGCGCGCCGCATCAGGTGATTGGTGTTTTCAGTGAGCAGTGGGTTAAGCCGCTGGCTGAAGTGCTGGGTAAACTGGGTAGCAAGCATGTGATGATCGTGCACGCCGACGATGGCATGGATGAGATCAGCATCGGTTCTGCGACACAGGTGGCGGAACTGAAAGATGGCAAGGTGACCACTTATAAAGTGTCACCCGAAGATTTTGGCATGACGATCGGTGACTGTGCTGAGCTTGCGGTGGCTGATGCCAATGAAAGTCTGAAAGTGATTCGTGCCGTATTGGATGGGCAGAAGAGTAGCGCACACGATATCGTGGCACTGAATGCCGGTGCTGCGATCTATGTGGCTGGGATTGCAGACTCTCTCGAGACAGGGATTAAAAAGGCGCAGGCGGTGATGAATGATGGCAGCGCCAATTCGAAACTTGATCAGCTGATTAGCTTTACCCAGGCGCTATAGGTTTCAGCAGGACAACGGCAGGGTGTTATAAAGATGGCGCAGGCGGATATTCTAAAAAAGATTCTGGCACGTAAGCGAGAAGAGATTGCAGAGCGTAGTGCGACCGTTTCAATCGATGCGTTAAAACGGCAGATCGAAACGGCTTCGCCGGTGCGTGACTTTGCTGGTGCGATGCGCGCAAAACTTGATGCCGGGCAATCGGCAGTGATCGCTGAGATCAAAAAGGCGTCGCCGAGTAAGGGCGTGCTGCGCGAAGATTTTCGTCCCGCTGAAATTGCTGCGTCATATGAAAAAGGTGGTGCAGCCTGTCTTTCTGTATTGACAGATCGTGATTTTTTTCAGGGCAGCGAAGCCTACCTGCAACAGGCGCGTGCGGCGTGCAGTCTGCCGGTGATTCGCAAGGATTTTATCATCGATGAATATCAGGTCTATGAGGCGCGCGCGATTGGTGCGGATTGTATTTTACTGATTGTCGCCGCGCTTGATGATGCGCAACTGATAGCGCTGGCTAACCTTGCCGAGCAACTTGGTATGGCGGTGCTGGTTGAAGTGCACGATGCTGAAGAGCTTGAGCGCGCGAAAGTGTTAAAGACGCCACTATTTGGCGTGAATAACCGTAATCTCAAAACATTTGAAGTTTCATTGCAAAACACCATCGACCTGTTGGCAGCGATGCCTGATGGGTGTATCGTGATCACAGAGAGCGGCATCCATGCGAGAGAGGATGTGATGCTGATGCGTAGCAAGCGCGTCAATAGCTTTCTGGTCGGTGAGGCGTTTATGCGTTGTGAAGAACCCGGAGGACGTCTGGCCGAACTTTTTGTGTAGTTTGTTTGTTGGTTGCTCAAGCCGCGTGATTTTGCGTCGATAAGTGACAGATACAATAAAAAGGTAACAGGGGCGGCTTTTTAAGCTGGAGGGACACAGCCCTGTTTTTCTTTGACTAACAAAAAAAGGAAGGGGTGATGTCTCAGAGAATCCTACAGGCCACAGTGTGTGGCATCTTGTTTGCGGCGGCAGGTTCTGCTGCTGCGGCTCCATTTAGTTCTTTTGAACCTCGTTCATTTGGCATGGGCGGTACCGGTGTGGCTTCAGGCTCGAGTGCCAATGCCGGCTTTTTTAATCCATCGTTATTGGCAGCTGCTCACGAAGAGGAAGACTTTAGTCTGGAGTTTCCGATTATCGGTGCACGAATCGCGGATCCGGATGAGCTTATTGATGCGGTGGATGATTTTGATAATGGCAATTATATCGATGCGTTTGATACTGCGCGCCAGGCAATTGATGCAGCGAATACTGCAAATAATGCTGGAGCCCTTGAAGCTGCACGTCAGCCGATGATAGATGCCACTAACAACCTGATTACAGGGTTGCGCTCTCTTAATAATAAAGCGTTGATTGCAGAGCTTGAAGCTGGTTTGATGATCGGCATTCCGAGTAAGAAGTACGGTGCATCGCTTTATCTTCGAGGTTGGGTAGTGGGTGGTACGCAGGCATCTGTTGCATCAGCGGATCTCGACACTCTTCAAACCATTTCAGATTCCCTCGCAACGTTAACTGTTGCAGACCCATTGACGGGTGACCCGGTACTTCGTTCTGCTATTGATGCCCGTTTTGCCGGTATTAGTGAAGTGGGATTGTCATTGGCGCGTGAATTCAATATCGGTGGCCACGATATCGCGATCGGTATTACGCCAAAATATGTCAGTGTTGAGACCTATGATTTTCGTTTTGGTGATGAAAGTGACCCAACCACCACTAGTTTAGATGACGCGGATATTGATCTCGATACCGGTAAGCTTGAGGATTCCGGGGTTGATCTTGATATCGGTATCGCCAAAGATTTTGGTAACGGCTGGAAAGCCGGTTTTGTAGCCAAAAACCTGATCGGACAGGAATTCAAGACTGTGCGCGATAACCTGTTTGAACTTAAGCCGCAGTACCGGGCGGGTGTTTCTCACCAGACGGAGTGGATGACGGTCGCATTTGATTTAGATCTTATTGAGAACGACCCTATCATCAAAGATAGCGTGACTGGTTTGGGGTTTGATAAAGAGACTCAGTACGCCGCTGTTGGCGCTGAGTTTGATGCGTGGGATACCGTGCAGTTGCGGGTGGGTTACCGTCACAATATGAGTGACAGTGATACCAGTATTGCGACTGCTGGTTTTGGTTTGTCGCCATTTGGCGTTCATATTGACGTTGCTGGTGCGGTTAGTGCTGATGAGGTTGCCGTTTCAATGCAATTGGGTTTTCGATTCTAGTTTTTAGAGTAAACATAAAAACAAAAAAAGGCGGGGCTGATTAATCAGCCCCGCCTTTTTTATAGTAGCGGTTTTTTGTTAACGGGTACCAAAGACGACGATGGTTTTACCCTGCGCGGTGAGCAGGTTTTGCTCTTCCATGCTTTTCAGAACGCGGCCTGCCATTTCGCGTGAGCAGCCGACGATGCGGCCAATCTCCTGACGGGTGATTTTGATCTGCATTCCGTCGGGGTGGGTGATGGCGTCGGGTTCTTTGCAGAGATCGAGCAATGTGCCCGCAATGCGCCCGGCGACATCCATAAAGGCCAGTCTGCCCACCATGCCGCTGGTGCGGCGTAGGCGTAGTGCCATCTGTGACGAGAGTGCGAAGAGGATGTCCGGGTATTCGGCAGCAAGGTTGCGGAATTTACTGTAGTTGATTTCGGCCAGTTCACACTGGCTTTTGGCGCGAACCCAGGCGCTACGTTTTTTCTGATCGTCGAAGAGCCCCATTTCGCCGAAAAAATCACCGGCATTAAGGTAGGCAAGTACAATCTCATTGCCGTCGTCTTCATCTTCAATCAGCACGGTCACTGAGCCCTCTACAATATAGTAGAGCGAATCTGGCGCGTCGCCAGCGTAGATGATGACGCTTTTGGCGGGATAGCGTCTGCGGTGGCAGTGTTGTAAAAAACGCTCAATGGTTGTTGCGAGTTTGTCAGGTTTCTTTTCGATCATAGCTGTAGCCTTACTTCACCTTTGCATCAAGTTGGGACTTTGGTGGTGACCACCAATCAATCAGTAATTACGCATCAATATTTAGCCTCTCAAGGTGTATCATACTACCATATCGGTAGATTGCATTATTTGAAGAGGGTTATTGATGAAGGTTAGCGTGAAGTGGGTGCAGGACATGATGTTTCTAGGCGAGTCTGGTAGCGGCCATACGGTAGTGATGGATGGGCCGCCAGAAGCGGGTGGCCGCAATATGGGCATTCGTCCAATGGAGATGCTTTTGCTCGGTACTGGTGGCTGTACCTCTTTTGATGTGATGAGCATTTTGAAGAAGTCGCGTCAGGCGGTGACCGATTGTGTTGCAGAAGTGACCGCAGAGCGTGCCGAGACGGCGCCGAAGGTCTTTACCAAAATACATATCCATTTTGTGGTGACAGGTAAGGGGATCTCAGAAAAATCGGTTGAACGGGCGGTTTCATTGACCGCAGAAAAGTACTGTTCTGCGTCGATCATGTTGGCGCAGGTGGCTGAAGTCACTCATGATTTTGAGATTATTGAAGTCGAGTAAAATTTTTCTGTGAAGCGTTGATTAAAGGATAATTAGATGGAAAAGCCAGCAGCAACAGGCGGCATGCGTCACGTGGCGCTTTATGTGAGTGATCTTGAGGCGTGTGTGCGCTTTTATACCGAGATTCTGGATATGGCGATTGAATGGCAGCCGGATGCGGATAACATCTACCTCTGCTCTGGTTGCGACAATCTTGCACTGCACCGCGCACCAGCGGGGTTTGACCCACAGGAAGGGCAGCAGCGACTCGATCACATCGGTTTTATTTTGAAAACGCTGGAAGATGTCGACGCCTGGTTTGAACATATGACGCGCTTTGAGGTGAAGATGAAGGCGATGCCGCGCACCCATCGGGATGGCGCGCGTAGCTTTTACTGTTACGATCCGGGCGGTAATCTGGTGCAGATGATCTATCATCCGCCTATTTCAGATAAATGCTGCTGATATTGGTCTGTTTTGTTGTTTGATGATTGAGTGATCTTTAGGTATCTTTGATGGGGGTATTCTCAACGAATAAGGCGGCCCTGTTGTGTCTGAAAAAGCGTCATGCAAGGCGTGAGGAGAGCTGTTTGGTTATTCCAAATGAACGACGAACAATGCAGTTTGAGGCTTTTTCTGGCGCAACCCGCAGGGCCAGGCCTGTTTTTCTACCCAGCGGCGTTATCGCTCGCATACGTAGAATAACTACACGGCACTCGTTCTGCCTTGCTGGGCAAAAAAAACAGGCTTGGCAGGGCGGCCTTATTCGTTGAGAATACCCCCTATGGCTAATAGAAATTACACCCCATTTGATCGTCTGGTGATGAACCTTGATCACGGCATCCGCACCGTTTTTGGAAAACCGGAAGTGACTGAGCGCCCTAATCCTGCCGAAGGGCTTGCGGAGGCGGAGCTAACGGATGCTGAAAAACAGCTGGCGATTCGCTTGATGCGGATTAATCATGCGGGTGAAGTATCAGCGCAAGCCCTCTATCAGGGGCAGGCATTGACCGCGAAATTACCGGAAGTGCGTGAAAAGATGGAGCGTGCGGCACTTGAAGAGAACGATCATCTTGAGTGGTGTGAGCGGCGTGTCACCGAGCTTGGCAGTCACACTAGTCTGCTGAACCCGTTGTGGTACGGTGGTTCGCTGGCGATCGGTGCGCTAGCGGGTAAAGTCGGTGACAAATGGAGTCTCGGTTTTGTTGCCGAGACCGAACGCCAGGTGATTAGTCATCTTGAAGAGCACCTGGAGCAGATCCCCGAAAAAGATACCAAAAGTCGTAAAATCCTCGAGCAGATGAAAGAAGATGAAGCGCATCACGGCAATATGGCGGTAGAGGCGGGTGGCGCTGAGTTGCCCGCGCCAGTGAAAGGCTTTATGCAGTTGACCTCAAAGGTGATGACGAAGTCAGCTTATTGGCTTTAGCTTGTTGAGTATTGGGTGCTCTGCATGGGGTCAGAGGTAAGATACAAGAGTCCGCGGACTCTGGCCCCGTTCACTCCTGTATAGATTAGGGTAGCTGGCGAGCTAGCAGCGTCACTGGATGAACTACCTCTATTTTCAAACCAACATCCCGCAGCCCTGCCGCAATATGCAGCGCGCAGCCAATATTCGAGCTGACTAAAATATCCGGGCGGATGCTATCCAGCTCTCGTAATTTGTTGTCTCGCAGTTGATCAGCGATCTCAGGATGGCGAATCATATAATCACCAGCGGCACCGCAGCAGTTTTGATTGTCGGGTAGGGGCACCAGTTTTGCGCCGGGGATTTTGGTTAACAGCGCTTCTGGTGTGTGGCCCTGCTTTAGTACGTGGTTGAGGCTGCAGGGTAGATGCATGGCAACCTGCTTGTTGAGCGGTCGAAGTGCCAGTGACGCAGGCCACTCGATTTGAGTGAGAAACTGGCCAATTTCCAGAATCGGTGCATGGTTGCTTCCTATCTTTTCTAATTGTTGTAGTGTGCTGCCGCAGCCGCTGGCGCAGTAAATCAGTGCATCGATATTGAGTTCACTAAAGGCGGAGCTGTTTTCACTGGCGAGTATCTCGGCCTGCTTCAGGTCGCCACGGTGAAGGTGTAGTGCGCCGCAACAATTTTGTTTGGCTGGCAGGTGAACGCCGTAGCCGAGGTGAGTCAGCAGCCGAATTGCGGCATGTATGGTGGTGGTGTCGAGGCTGTCGCCCATGCAGCCAACAAAAAGCCCAATCTCCCCTTTTTGTTCGCCAACCGGAGGGTGGTAATGCCCTGTTGGCAGTGCGGAACCCATTTTAGGCAGTACGCCTTCAAGCCGTTTGAGTCCTAATGGCCGAAGCAGACCGCTGTGACGCGCCAGCCAGCCGACGCCACTATTCTGATAAATGCGCAGCAGGCGGCTTAGGTTGCGACGATGGCTGGGTTCGGTGACGAAGCGCTGCATCATATCGGCCGCGCGCCCGCCGGGTTTGGCGGCTTCATTAATATAGTTGATGCGGGTTGCTTCGATCAGCTCGCCGTATTTTACTTCGGATGGGCACATCGACTCGCAGGCGCGGCATACCAGGCAGCGGTCAAGGTGACCGATGAGTTTTTCGCTGAGCGGTAGTTTCTGTTGTGCCAGCCCCTGCATCAGCGCAATGCGGCCGCGCGGCGAATCCCCTTCGTCTTTGAGTTGCAGGTAAGTGGGGCAGTGCGGCAGGCAGAGGCCGCATTTAACGCAGCGATCGGCTTCTTTTATAAGGGTAGCTATATCCATGGTGTGCAGGGTAAAGGGTTGCGCGGAAAGATCAAAGAAAAAGATAGTGGGGTATTCATTTCCCTTTGCGATTTTTGTGATTCCCTTGTATCTTCGCGCTATGTATTTTAAACACCATGTATTTTTTTGTACCAATCAGCGCGACGATGATCGTGAATGTTGTCAGCGCTTTGGCGCCTCCGAGGTTCGTGACTATGCGAAGCAGCGGGTTAAGGCCTTGGGTCTTTCAGGTAAGGAAGGGATGCGGATCAATTCTGCCGGTTGCCTGGATCGCTGTTCTGAAGGGCCAGTGCTGGTCGTTTACCCTGAAGGGGTGTGGTACAACTATGTGGACAAAGAAGATGTCGATGAGATCATCGAAGAGCATCTTATCCACGGTCGAGTCGTCGAGCGCCTCAAAATCTGAGGGTTGGATTAGCCGCTGGTTAAATTTTGCCTGCCGAATGTCTCGATTAGCCGGAACAGCCCTTGTGTCCGGTCGTCAATTTCTGTAGAATTTCCGCTCTTTACAGATTCTAGGGTTCCCCGGTAAAGACTGGGGAAAGGCCGGATACCCGATTTGGAGTTGGAAATAGATGAAGACTTTCAGTGCAAAAGCAGAGAGCGTAAGACGCGATTGGTATGTCGTGGATGCCGAAGACAAGACCCTGGGTCGTCTTTCATCCGAGATCGCCCTGCGTCTGCGTGGCAAACATAAAGCGGAATACACACCGCACGTGGACACCGGCGACTATATTGTTGTTGTGAACGCAGAAAAAGTGCGCGTAACTGGTAATAAAACCACCGATAAAATTTACCATCGCCATACCGGTTATATTGGTAGCCTTAAGTCGATCAGCTTTGAAAAGCTTCAGGCTGAAAAGCCAGAGCAGATCATCGAGCTGGCGGTTAAAGGGATGTTGCCAAAAAACCCACTGGGTCGTGCGATGTTTCGTAAGCTGAAAGTGTATGCGGGTGCAGAACATAACCACGCAGCCCAGCAGCCAAAAACACTCGATATTTAAGTAGTTAGGAATTTAAGTAAATGACAGACAAAGTACTTTGCACCACTGGACGTCGTAAAAGTTCAAGTGCCCGTGTATTTCTTAAGCCTGGCGGAACAGGTCAGATCACAGTTAACAAGCGCACGCTAGAAGAATACTTCGGCCGCGAAACATCTCGTATGGTGGTACGTCAGCCATTAGAGACTGCTGATATGCTGGAAAGTGTTGATCTTCAGATCACCGTTGTCGGTGGTGGTAACACTGGGCAGGCGGGCGCGATTCGTCACGGTATTGCTCGCGCATTACTGGCTTACAACGAAGAGCTGCGTAGTCCGCTGCGTCGTGCAGGGTTCCTGACACGTGATGCGCGTGAAGTTGAGCGTAAGAAAGTCGGTCTGCACAAAGCGCGTAAGCGTCCTCAGTTCTCGAAGCGCTAATAAACGCGCTCCGCGCTATGTTTTAGCGCAGGGTAAAGGAAAAAGATACAACGGGAAAGGGAGGGCATGGACGCCTTTGAGAAACTTGAGGTATGGAAGCGAAGTTGTCGTCTCTCTGTCAATATTTATAAGCAGTTTTGTGATTGCAAAGACTTTGGATTTCGTGATCAGGTTACTCGCTCTGCACTGTCAGTTCCCTCCAATATTGCTGAAGGTTACGAACGAAACTCCCGAAAAGAGTATCTACGCTTTCTAAAAATAGCGAAGGGTTCGAGTGGTGAATTGCGAACCCAGCTCTATATTGGGTTTGAGGCAGGTTTTTTGCCAAAAGAAGTTTTTGTCTCTTCTAAAAAAGAGGCTGAAGAAATATCCAGAATGCTTCAAGGCATTATTAACAAGCTGCAGGAATGAAGTGGGCTTTTCCTTTCCCCTTTTATCTTGTACCTTTACCCTGTATTTATGGGAGATCGTCCAACGGTAGGACTACGGACTCTGACTCCGTCAATCCAGGTTCGAATCCTGGTCTCCCAGCCAGATTTAAAGCCCGCGAAAGCGGGTTTTTTTGTGTTTATTACTTAATTCCCTTTTTTATTGTGCGCCTTTTAAGTATAGTGTTGCCAGCTTTGGAGGGCGGTATTTCAAGTAGAAACGTTGCTGATTTACAACATGCATTAGCTGTACGTTGTAAATTATGGTTATTTATGTAAAAAAATGTTGCATTTCTGTTTTTGTCGTTGTATAAAATTAACCGGTTGTTTAACGTTAACCAACATTGAAGGGTTTAGCGACCTTTGTAAATCTCTAGGGGAGAATTTAAAAATGAATAAGAAACTAATTGCTTTGGCTGTTGCGGGTGTAATTTCTGGTTATGGTGCTGCGGCGAATGCAAGTACTACTGTAAGTGGTTTTGTTGATGTTGGCTATGTGCTGGCTGACGAGACTTATGATGATTCATCTGATGCTGCAACGCTTGGAGCATCTCCTGCAGCTAAAAATAGTAAAGATGGTACTTTTAGTTCAAAGGGTGAAGTAGATGTTATTAGTACAATGGGTGCGGTAACCGCGCGTATTGATATCGATGTTGATGTGTCGGCTACTGGTGATAGTGCGACACTTGAGCAGGCGCATATTGCCTGGGACCTTGGTAGCGTAACACTATTTGGTGGTTCTTTTAATAATCCACTGGGTGCAGACGGACAAGATAAGCCAGACATGGAGTTTAACTCGCACAGTGTTGTTTACAACATTATGGATAACCAGACTACATTGAATGATGGTAATAATGTGTCTGGTGTAGCGGTAGCGGGTGCTATTGGCCCAGTTACTGTGACCGGCGCTTATCTGAATGATATTGGTGGTGCTGCTGAAGAAAATTCGATGGCATTGATTCTTAATGCATCACCAATCGAAGGGCTTGATCTTGAGCTTGGTATGGTAACTCAGGATGATCAGATGACGACTGGTGCAACGCCTGTTGCAACCACAGCTGGTGATGTAATGGATTTTAATGTTACGTATCGAATTGCTGGTGCAGCAGTAGGTCTTGATTACATGTCTACAGATAACATTCTAGACTCTGCTTATACCTTTTGGGCTGGTTACACCATGGATAAGTTCTCTGCCAAGCTTCGTGCTGAAAATGTTTCGTTTGACGCGGCTGGATCTACTGACCATGAAGTGATTACTTTTTACGGTTCTTATAAAGCCGCTGAAAACCTGAAAATTGGCCTGGAAATTAGAGATGCTGAGACGGGTGCTGTAAAAGGTACAAGCCCTGGTTTGTTTAGAAATAATGCAATCACAGGCGTTGGTGAGGGTATGACCACTACACTGAAGATGACCGCAACATTCTAATTGCGATTTAGTTTTAAGTGGTTTTAAAAACCGGGCCTGATGGCCCGGTTTTTTT